>ERZ1292633.5352-Hain-H41-02um-R1-5352-length-11612-cov-7_pt1 | contig 11612 bp, 10 predicted proteins | sample MGYA00564406_ERZ1292633 | MGnify/ENA primary metagenome ERZ1292633 (study PRJEB36523, sample SAMEA6512639) | groundwater metagenome | collected 2019-01-08 | study: AquaDiva: Metagenomics assemblies of 32 groundwater samples
TCGCCATTCATGATCTGGGCTTGGCCAGCCGGTTTTGCGATCGGCTCATTCTGCTAGACCACGGACGGATCGTCGCGGATGGTCCTCCTGTGGCCGTCCTGACGCCGGATCGTCTTGCAACGGTCTTTGGGGTCGTGGCGCATGTCAGTCCGCACCCAGTGACGAACGGCCTCATGATTCACGTGATTGAACCGGTCCGGGACGATGCCACGCCCATGGGGCGAACAGTCGATACCGGCTCACCACGCTTTTGGCACAAAGGAGGATAACCATGTCGGAACGACCTGCGCGTCAATCCGCAACGGAGTTGCTTGACAGTCTCACCCTCGCCCTGGTGAAAGCAAAGTGTCGGGTTTATTACTGAGGGGGCCGGTAAATAGTGCGCAGGATGTTTCCCCATTAGGGCCGCTTTACTAAAGGGTTTCGATTAGGCCGTGAAGACAACCACGCACTATATGGTGGTCAGGTCAGTAACCGAAAGGAGGTTCGCTACAGCAGTAAATTTTCCAATCCAATGAATCGATAGCCCATGTACCCCAAGGGAAGCGCGGTAGAAGCCGCCACTGGTCCGCAACTGTGATCGGGGACGAAATCTGCAAACAGCCACTGTCTCGGGACGGTGATCAGTGAAGAGTGATGAGTCTGAAGAAGTGAACGGCTTCCTCACTCATCACCGATCACACATTACTGCTCACTGTTCAGGATGGGAAGGCGCAGAGAGTAGGACGAGCCGAGAGTCAGGAGACCTGGGTACTGGGAGACTCTATACACACCTTTCGAGAGCAAAGGGGCGTGAATTGTGTTTCGTCAGATCCTTGGGATCATAGTGTTTGTCTCTGCGATGTTCTGGAGTTCATCGGGGCACACGGAAGAGCCAGATGACGCCATCATCTTGCCGGAAGTCGAAGTGAGAGCGACGCATGACTCGCACTTCGAAGCCGCGTCCCAGTATACCGTCACGGAACAAGATATCGAACTTCAGTCGTCCGATCGTCCTGCGAATGTGCTTCGTATGGTGCCGGGCCTTATCACCACCAATCCGGGCGGCGGGCCTGGCAAACCGGATAACTATTTGCTCCGCGGCTTCGATGCCGATCACGGGACCGATCTCGCTGGGTTTCTGGACGGGATGCCGCTTAATCTCCGCAGTCATGCCCACGGGCAAGGCTACCTCGACCTGAATTTCCTCATTCCTGAAACGATGAAGCGCGTCGATGCCTATAAAGGGCCCTATCAGGTCCAGTTCGGAGATTTTGCCACGGCGGGCGCAGTCAATTTTGTGACCAGGGATGTTGTCGAGGAAGGGATGGTTCAGGTTTCCAGCGGTCAGTTCAATACCCAGCGGCAGTTGCTGATGTTCTCGCCCACGAAAGCCACGGTTCGCTCACTGGTCGCGGTCGAAGGGTTTTATACCGATGGCCCCTATGTGAATCCCAACCGGGCCCTCCGGGTCAACGGATTGGCGAAGGCGACGATGAACCCCACCACTCGCTCTGAACTCAGCATCACTGGCACCCATTACCAGGGCCGCTGGAATAGCCCGGGGGAAATCCCGTTGCGTGCGGTAGAGTCCGGGCTCATCTCCCGGTTCGGCTCGATCGACCCCTACCAGGGAGGTCGAACCCAGCGGTCCACGGGCCATATACGTTATCACTACGATACTCCGTCCGGCGGGACCCTGTTCGCCGAAACCTACCTTCAGTACTATGCTTTGAATCTGGTGTCTGACTTCACCTTCTTGCTCAACGACCCGGTGAATGGCGATGGGATCGAGCAGGCTGATCGGCGGTCTGTGTATGGTGGAGAGGTGGGCTATCGCCAGAGCGGGAAGCTGCTGGACGTCGAGAGCTCAGCGACCGTGGGTGTTCAGACCCGCGTGGACGATGCCCATGTTCGCCTGAGCAGCCAGCGGCAATGGGTCCTGGTGGGGACCACGTCGGATAGCCGGATCCATGAGGCCTCCTATTCACCCTATCTGAGGTTGGAGTTTCAACCGGCACCATGGGCCAGACTGACGGGCGGCACGAGGGCGGATTATTTTCAGTTCAACGTACGGAACCTCTGCCAGACCGGCTGTCCGCAAAATCCGAGCGGGAGTGTCGATGCCATGATCATGACGACAAAGGGAAACGTGATTCTCGGTCCCTGGGCTGGCACGGAGATCTTTCTCAATGCCGGCACCGGCTTCCACAGTAACGACGCGCGAGCCGTGGTGAGTTCCTCGAACGTCCAAGCGCTGCCGAAGGCGATAGGGTACGAAGTGGGGCTCCGTAGCAGGCAGTGGGACCGGCTTGAGGTCTCCGCCTCCTTCTGGCTCTTGGATCTGACCTCCGAACTGGTGTATCAGGGCAACCTCGGAACGACCCAGATTCTCGGCGCCACACGCCGGTATGGCACGGACCTCGGTAGTCGTCTTCAGCTGCTAGACTGGTTGTCTCTTTCCGGAAGTGCGACGCTGAATTCGGCGGAGTTTCGTGAGACGGGGCAGGCCATTCCTCAGGCCCCGACCATGACCGGACGCGGTGAGTTGACCGCTCGTCTGCCGATGGGGCTGGCCGCGTCGCTGCAGATGGTGCATTTAGGGGCCAGGCCGCTGACGCAGGATCGCAGCCTCAACGCCCAGGCCTGGACCATCGTCAACGTTGTGGCTCGCTATCGCCCGCAGTCGAAGGGCTGGTGGCAGCGCATGGAGGGATTTCTCAGCATTCAAAATTTGATGGATGTCTCGTGGCGGCAGACGCAATTAGCCTATGAAACCAAGCTCGCCACGGATGCGGCGCCGGTGAATGGGATTCAATTTACACCGGGCGGGCCACGGACTGTGTCCGCAGGTATTGCATGGCATTATTGAATCAGAGTGTTGGCGTCGGGTGCGGGCGGTCACGTGACCCAACACAGGAAAAGTAGACCACCCGTCAGTTGAGATACGCATCATTTTCTCAAGGTATTTGTGGCCCAGTTTTTTGGTTTTGGCTCACGATACCCACGCGGCCCCAGATCATGCCAGTGGTATTTTCCCCAGGTCAGCTCGGGAATCAATCCCACGTAATACCCATCAGTCAGGAGGTGAAATGGGTGGGGGGTATGTCAACAACGTTACCTCCAAATGGTAAAGAGATTTACTTCCACGGACACCAACCAGAAAGGACATGTTCGTCTGATCGACTTGCACTAGTGAGTTTTTTCCGCACCATAAAAAACAGACAGAGTTGCCAATCCTGCGGCCGCTGACAGCATTGAAGACTTTTTCTAGGTCCGGCGGTTTGCTTATAGAAGAGCTCCGAGATTTGGTAGGCTTCGGATCCCTTGTTTTGATAATCATGCGGCCCCTAAAGGATTTGTTTTTGAAACACGAGTGAGCAATTCGGCAGCCTAGAGAAGCAGATTCCGAATTTGTTATCTAAGAGAAAATTGTTTCAGCGCATTGAACAATGTATCTGACAATTCTGGCCGTGATACAAATTCTTTTTGGTTAATAGTGAGCTGTCACGGGTTTCGTGGACACCAAGTTAAAACAATTCCCGCCTTCGGCACTACGTGAAGCGCAAGTGCTGCTGTGAACGTGCTTTCTTTTACACCCCGTGGGATCCCGATGGCGCCGTCATTCGATTGGACCACCTGATAGCGGTCGGTCGTGGACTTCGGCTAAGGGTCGGAAGCAGCCGTTCAGAACAGCGAGAAAACATCAATCCAGTGCCGATCCTTACCCGAGTCGGGGAGTCTGTCAATATTCAACAACTCATTTAGGCTTGGGCAGTTCGGTCGGCTGGTTTGTAGCATTTTGAGTGGCTGGTTTCGTCATAATCGGTGGCCGGTTTCATGCTAATACGCAGCACCACCAGCCAATGATGAGAAGGGCACGCAGTCGGTGTGTCATGGGTACGGTTCCTATCGGACGATCAGTTGGACGCACGACTCGCTGTGCGCAGAGAATCATGGTCGTACTGAGTTATACGGAAACGGGAGTGCCCCTGCCGACGTTCGTGGGGTGTTAGGCGGCGATGGAGGGGGTGCGTTTCGACGAAGGACTACGGCGTGTGGTGGATGGTGCGGTCTTCAAGGCGTTCTGCTGCGTACATCCTCGTTTGCACGCGAAACAACGCAATGGGAAATGATCAGGGGCATCCGTAGGGAGTAGGAGGGCACCACAATAGTCACGGGGACAATACATGGGACAAGTCTTTCGATGAAGGTGTAGGAGAAGCGTGGACCATCTGCGCGGTTCGTGCAGTGGGGCGGTGTTCTGCTGAGAGGTATTACGTGATCGGAGAAGCGGGCGTGTCGGGGCACGGGATGTGTCGATAGACGGATAGGTAATTGTGGGGCGTATGGATCAGGGCGCGTCGAAGGGGGCCAGTGGTCGTGGCTTACTGGGGGACGTGACCGTCAAGGGGGTGTGTCGTCTGGGGTGTGGAGCGGAGCCACCAGGAGGTTCGAGTGTCTCGGGCTTGTTCAAAGTAGGATTCTTGCGACGTTTCAGCCGGGGGCTGTTCGGTACTGCAACTATCGAGTGAGCGGGTCCCGGCTTCGCAGGCGGCGCGGTCATAGGCGAGGAAGGGATCAGACCAGGGGTCGTACCAGGCGGGGACTCCGTTCCCTAACATCATGAGGGCATAGAGGCTTGGTCCAAGAATCATGGTGGATCTCCTCAACGGGTAGAGAGTCGATGCCTGAGTGTACCGTAAATCGGAGAGGGATGCGAGCAGCTCGGTGCCGGCACGTAGCCTGTGTGGAGGAGGAGGTGGATGATGGGTCAGTCTCTAGGCGATCTGTTCTAATAACGGAGGTTGTTGGGGTGGGAAGAGGATGGCGTATTCGCGTGCGGCGGCGTGGGCGGAGTCTGAGCCGTGAATGCTATTGGTGGAACCTTCAGTAGCGAATCGTGCCCGGAGCGTGTCTGGAGCGGCTTGGGTCAGATCGGCGGGTCCCATGAGTGTGCGAAGCCGACTGACGGCATGCTGTCCATCGAGCATGACTACGAGCAGCGGGCCGGAGCACATGCCGGTGATGAGGTCGTGGAAGAAGCGTTTGCCGCGATGTTCGGCATAGAAGTCCTCCGCTTCTGCGGGGGTGAGCGTGCGACGCACCACGAGTGTGATGGTCAAGTCGTGCTGTTGAATGGTTTCGAGGATCGCGCCGTACGTGTTGTTGGCGACCGCATTGGGTTTGATGAGACAGAGGGTACGTTCGAATCCGGGAGACAACATGCTTGTCATGAGGCAGGCCTTTCGTGTGTCGGCAATGGATGGTTGATCGATTGATCGCGCGAGGAGTCATCTTCGAGTCGATGGAGCCAGGAATGGAGATGGCGCGAACTTTGGTTGGGATGTAATCCATGGTGGCTGGGAATCAGTCCGTCGACGGCCGCGTCAGCCAGCGATTGTTTACTATTCAACCGGGTCATCTTTGTTTCACACCAGGACCAGACGGTGCCTTTGTAGGTGCCGGTGGTGATGAGGAAATAGATATCGATCGCGGGGGCGGGTTGTCCCGGCCGCCACAAACGTCCGATGAGCTGCTCGAGCTCTACGGAAGTCCACGGGGTGGTCACGATAATCAAGCGATGGCAGATGGCCTGAAGTCCATCGAGTCCGGTGCCGACGATGTTGGAACTGATGAGGATGGGCACGTCGCGGTTGAGAAATCGTTGTAACCCAGCCTTGTCATCGCCCGTATAAAGCCCGACGTCCCATCCCGCCTTTTTGCAGGTGGTGGTGATTGCGTCCACGATCTGATCAGTATAAAGCGTGAAAATTATAGTCTGCGGCGCAAGGAGCTGAGGGAGCACGGTGAGCCGTGCCTCGGTCAAGATTTGCTCGAGCTGCAAACAGGTACTGGACGTGGGGAGGGCGAGAATGCGGGGAATCCAGGGGGTGCAATCGACGCTGATCATATGTCGACGTTGGAGGATGGGATAAGTCCGTTTCCAGCGGATGCCCCACAGCACGAGTTCCTGATGCAGGGCGATACAATTGGCAATCGTGGGGGCCGTTTCGAGATGGGGCAGGGGGTGTCCTCGAAGCAGTTCCAGGACGCTCCGTCCTTCCTGGAGATTATTGACGATCGGCGTGGCGGAGGAGACGAGGACGGCGAGGGACGGATTCTGCGTGTGGAGAAGTTGTCGGAGGAGCATGAGGCGCTGATTCCGTAACGAGAGGAGTCGCTCCGTGCGGATCTTGACCTGATGCACTTCGTCGACTCCGAGGAAGCCGATATCGGGGTTGGCGTGGACGAGGGTGACGAGCTGATCTTCGACGCCCGGCTGTTGGAGTGTTTCATAATTCAGCACGAGATAGCGGTAGGGGGCGGAGGCATTCCATTGTGGTGACAGGGTTTTCGTGACGATGTGTGCCCGAGGAAATGTGGTGGCGATGGCTGTGGTCCAGGTCTCGAGTGCTCCGTTCGGACAGGTAATGATGGTCGTGCCGGATTGGAGATGTCGACTGGCCAACAGCGCCGCAATGGTTTTGCCAGACCCTGTGCCACTGAGGTTGGCCAGTTGCCGTGACGTCTGTAAGCGCGTGGCGACATATCTTTGCATGAGCTGAGGAAAATGGGGAACGCCCTGTATCTGAAAACTGTAATCGTCCGGGACGGTGAGCGCACGGGCCGCGCGGTATTCGTCGAGGAAGAGGCTTCGGATCCGTTCGACATAGGGATTATCCTGGGGAGTGTCGGCCAGGGCATCGAGTGCGGCATTGGCGTCATCGAAGGCGAGAGACCAGATACGGTTGACGGCGTTCCGTAGGAGAAATTGGGCGGCGCGATGGTCGTCGACTGGCGAGCCGAAGCGGCGTGCGGTGTCGAAGATGTCTCGGATGGAGACGTGGGGCAAGGTGCTTCGGGGTGTGACGGGGTCAGGCACATGCCGAAAGTCCGGGAGGGTGTCCTTCGTCGGAAGGTGTGTGAGCAGGTCACGGAGTGACGTCTGCTCGTCATGAATCCATTCTTCAGTTTGCTCTTGGGTGAGACGTCCGTCGAGAAAGGCCGCCGCCGTTTCTTTGACCGGGCCTCGGGCATCAAGGATTCCGGCTTGTTGGAAGAGGGTGAATTGTTCAGCGGGGGAGAGGGACGGCAAGTGGTCGAGGATGGCTTGTAAGAAGAGCTTGAGGGTCTCGGCGGTCCAGCCTCCTTCGCAAATCAGGCATGGGGTCCCCTGTTGGATGTGTCGAACCTGTGTGGCGACAGGAGCGGACCACCGATGGCGTGGATTCGTACGGCGGCGTCAGAAGACGGTGACAGGGCTATCGACGCGAAGGTGGGCCGGGTCGTGATCGGGATTGGCCTGGAGATCCCAGTAGCGCAGCGCATCAGGGTAGAGGTGTTCAAGGGAGGTGTTCGGAGTGGCTTGGGTGAGACTACAGGTGGGACAGCTTTGTCCTTGGAGACGATCCTTGAGGGGGGCGGCCCATCGGTGCGTCGAATCAAAGCGACAGCGCCAGTGTAACTGACGCGTACTGTGGGTTGTGGCACGACTGGGGGCGAGGGGCGCGTTGCTGTCATAGTCCCATTCAGCCAGGAGTTCGGGAGGCCAGGGGGTGTTGACCCATTGGAGGGTTTCTGGTGTCGGGGGCATGTGCTATCCGATCCGACCTGCTTTGCGACCCTGAACCCACTGATCGACGTTGGTCTGGACGAGGTGTTTGTCTGTGTCCGGGATGAGAGGGTTGAGGGTCTGGATGAGGGTCTTGGCGTCGAGGAAATGATGCCGGTGGGCTAAGAGGGCCCAAAAGTATGCTTCTTTCAAGTTTTTCTTCTGTCCGGCGCGTCCTTCATAGTAAATGGCGGCGAGCTCGTATTGCGCATAGGGGAAATCTTGATTGGCGGCTTTGCGGTACCAGGAGAGGGCTTCCACAAAATCTTGCTTGAAGAGGAGGCCGACTTCATAGTTGGTTCCCATTAAGAGTTGGGCGTCCGGGAGGTTCAATCGTGCCGATTGTTCGAGCCAGCCGAGGGGGACGTGAATTTTGTCACTTTGGACGTAGGCGAGGCAAAACGCGGCAAGGCCATCGCGTCGTTCGGCGCGCACGAGCCAGACTTCGATGATTTTGCTGCGACTTGTGGCATGTTCGCCTTCGGCTTTGCAGCGAATCATGGCCGGGAGTTCGAGGGATTGGGCGTGGGCACCTGAGGTCCATAGGACGAAGAGGACGAAGACGACGAAGACGAGAAGGGTGCGTTGCATGGGCATGGGTAGTCCTTTGTGTGGCAGGAGTAATTCAGCTTCTACTGAAGAGATACAGGATGGGTGTTGTGTGATGACTCGAGCGTGGAAGAGAGGGGGCTCTGTGTGGTGAGCAGGGAGGGAGGGGTCGGATTGTCACAGTGGAAGTGAATCAATTGGGTGGGGGCAATTTGCGCAACCTCAACGGGCGTTTTCGGTTGTTGAAATGATCGAGGGGTTGTCAGGTGGAGATGTAGATTAAGAGATGAGACTGAGCTTGAAGGTACAGATGGATTGGATTGCGAGAAAATCTTGTTTGTTCTGGGTGACAACCGTTCCCCCGATCGTACGGGCTGATAGAGCAATCAAGACGTCATTGGCGAGGGAGCGAGATTTCTGAAGGTGGTACCCATGAACGGTTTGAAGCTGCCGTAACACATTGCCGGCTTCTTGGTAGGTGGCCGAAGACGGAGTGACAATACGGCCTAGTTTGGTGAAGGTCCTGAAGAGATCGTGAAGGCATGTCCGATCGTGCACGGCGTGCGCGCCGGCTAAGAGCTCCATCATCACCACCGCACTCATAAATTTCACCGCATTGGGCTGGAAGAGGATGGGTTCGTGCTTGCCGGCGTTGAGCCAGTCGATATAGAGGTTGGTGTCGATAATAAGGCGTCGCATCTCACCGAAAGACTTTTCGAAGCTGCATGCGGCCTTTGGCACGCTTCAAGGGTTGGTCGAGTTCATGTTCATCAACGACGAGGGTGAGGGCGCGCTCGATCGCTTCGGTTTCGGTTTTAGCGCCGAGTACGGTTTTCGCGCGGGTGAGCTTGTCTTGATCGAGCTGGAGATGTTTATGGCGTATCGCGGCTGTGTTTCTCATGGTCCCTCCGTGTAGGCTGACACGATGTGCATAATACTATTAGTAATGAACATTGTCTGTCAAACGGGACTGGGCGAACACTACCTGCTTCATACATAAATATCTGCTCGATGGTGGAGGCAAAGGTTGTGAGTTGGTATTTTCAAGAGTCCGTCACGTGTGCAGGCCTCAGTCAACTGCGGTGTGGCCTGCTGCTGTCGGGTCCACGGAGTCCTGTCAGCCTACCATCTGATACATCAGCACCCTACGACCCCGCTGCATCTTTGCATTTTGCACTGGATTCTAAGGATGCTTGGCAGTGCCTGGATTGCCTCTAAGAACATTTGGCACTGCTGTAATTACTCCATCGCAAATAAAGGGGTGGTATGGTCGAAGTGGGAGTGAAGGAGTGAGGCCATCGTGATGGATGGCCTCACTTAAGGAAGGAGGCGAGTGAACTATTTCACTTCTTGACTTGTTGCCCCGCCTTGAATCCTTTGTAGCTTCACGTGATAGTTTGAGTTTGCGATGAACCACCAATCTCCTGTGATCGCATCGACGATGATGGGGATGGGACCCAACAACAAGCCTGGGAGGAAGTCGGTGACTAAATGCGAGGTTCGGAATCCTCGTTGTATGGAGACAGTCTGAGGTTGATAGCCTTCCTTCGAGACTTGAATCGATTGGGGAATGCCGTATCCGCCGGGTACGGTGGCACTCATGGGCGAAGTGCCCGTAATATTGCCAATTGTGACATTGGCGTCATCTGGCTGTGTCGTGACCGAAACCTGTTGATCGATGTTCGCCATGGTTGCACAGCCACTGATGAGGGCCGTACTGAGACAGAGGGCGAGGATGGGGATCAATGTCTTCATGTTGATACTCCTTGTGTGTGAATCGGTGAATGGAATCTGGTTATCTGCCTGACAGGCAGACAGGGTCGCGTGACTGAGCAGGATGCAGGGCTAGTGCGTTGAGCCGGTGTCTCCGTGGTGATGACGGGAAATGGGGAATGGGGTGTGGTGCGGGTCATTGGTTTATGTAGACTGCGAATAGGTGGCGCGTGGTGTGACGTCCCGTCGGGCATGAGGCGTCCTCGTCCCTTGGTCCGGTGTAGGGACGAAGCCGACATAGAGCAGGTCTTGTTGCACGTCCTGTGGTGACTGGGAGTAATACAGGGCCTGTTGTGCCCGGGTGTGCTGGAGCCCGAGTGGGGATGTCTCGTGAATGCAGCCGAGACGACGATTCACGTGGTACAGGGCGGTGAGGGGGTCGTGTCCCTGGAGATGCATGAGGATCACGGGGCCAGAGGTGAGATGGGTAATCAGGTCAGCAAAGTAGGGTTGTCCGAGATGTGACCGGGTGAGAAAGGTGGCGTCTCGTGTGTCGAGTCGTCGTCGGCTGCCATTGAGGATCGAGAGTCCCTCGTCGAGGAGTTGCTCCTGAATGAACCGTGACTGGCCTGTGACGACGAACAGGGGGGTGAGTAGGGCTAAGACGTCACGGGTGCGTGGGGGATCACTGAATGATGGTTTGACATCCTCCCCGGCCTTCAGGCCGTGGATTCCTACGGTGCTAGACATGAGTTACCTCACGCATAGTCGCTTCGGTGGGTTCCTGCTTCACGGAGTGGCCTTGGTGCACCGACTCTCCACAGGCTGCAACGCGGTGTCCCCGCGCCAAGATATTGATCGCACCGACGACATCGGCGTGATTCGCGTAGCCACACTCCACACACGCGAACTGGGCTTGTGTCTGGCGATTATCTGCCGACACATGCCCACAGCACGGACACGTCCGGCTGGTGTTGCGCGGTGGCACCGCCAATACCTCACCGCCTCGCCAAACCTGTTTGTATTCCAGTTGCCGCCTGAACTCGAACCACCCCTGATCGAGGATGGACGTATTCAGGCCAGATTTGGCCTTGACGTGACGCCCTGGCGAATCGCTGCTGCCTGCCGCGGATGTGGACATATTCCGTACCTGCAAATCCTCGAGACACACCATCGCGTGGTTTTTGCTGATCGTGGTCGTAGTCTTGTGCAGGAAATCCCGGCGAGCATTGCCGATACGAGCATGGAGTTGTGACACCTTGGCTTTTGCTTTCCCCCAATTCTGGCTGAACTTCGTTTTGCGGCTCATGGCGCGTTGGGCCTTGGCCAGCGCCTGTTGATGTGTTCTGAAGCTATTGAGCGGTTCGATATGACTGCCATCGCTCAAGGTCGCGAAGCGCGTAATACCCATGTCTATGCCGACCATGGACGTCGCCGGATGCACCGGCTGTTCAATCTCGCGCTTGGTCTGGATACTCACAAACCACGTGCCGCCTGACTGGCTCACCGTGACGTTACGCACTTCGCCCAACACCTTCCGACTGTTGCGATAGCGAATCCACCCGAGCTTTGGCAAGAACAGTCGGCTGTTGGCCTGATCGAGCTTGATCTGCTTCGGGTCGGGGTAACGGAAGCGGTCGTGCCGCCCCTTCTTCTTGAAGCGCGGGAACTCGGCACGTGTGGCGAAGAAGTTGGCATAGGCCCGTTCCAAGTCTTTGAGCGACTGTTGCAACGGATGCACGGGCGCATCCGAGAG
>ERZ1292633.5353-Hain-H41-02um-R1-5353-length-11612-cov-5_pt1 | contig 11612 bp, 7 predicted proteins | sample MGYA00564406_ERZ1292633 | MGnify/ENA primary metagenome ERZ1292633 (study PRJEB36523, sample SAMEA6512639) | groundwater metagenome | collected 2019-01-08 | study: AquaDiva: Metagenomics assemblies of 32 groundwater samples
AGATCATAAGTTCCTCAAATTGTTCTTCGGTTTCACCGGGAAAGCCAACAATGAACGTAGTGCGAAGAGTGGCATCGGAACACTTCTGCCGGATGGTGTCAACGAGATACTCAACTCGTTTTCGGTCGGTGCGGCGGCGCATCCGGGCAAGGATGTCGCTGTTGACATGCTGGAATGGCAGATCAAAATATGGAAGAGTCTTCGTTCCCGAACCAAGATAAGCGATGACCTCATCGGACAACTCCGGCGGATAGAGATACATCAGTCGAATCCATTCTATCCCCCGAATCTTCTCAAGCTCGGAGAGAAGGGTAATCACACCGGCAGAGTCATCCAGCCCATACCCCCAGAGAGTTGCTTCCTGAGATACAAGTATCAGTTCTTTTTTGCCGTTGTCAGCGAGAAACTGAGCTTCACGAAGGATTGAATCGAGGGGACGACTTCGGTATTTCCCCCGCATGGCCGGAATGGCACAATAGGTACAACCGCGATCGCATCCGTCGGATATTTTCAGGTACGAATATGGCAGGCTGTCGGTGATAAGCCGATGCTTCCATGTCAAATATCCGAGTTTGCGCGGTTCGATGGCGACGACTGATTCAAGATGCTTCCCCGCTGTGACTGTTTCGGCAAGGCTATCAAGGGCGCCATGACCGAAGGCGCCATCAAGCTCCGGAATATCCTTGAGCATTTCGTTCCCGTAGCGTTGCGACAGACAACCGGTGGCATAGAGTGAGCGAATCTTGCCTTCTTGTTTCTTCTGGCCGAATTCGAGAATGGCGTTGATAGATTCTTCTTTAGCAGGCAGGATAAAGCCGCATGTATTGACGATCACCGTGTCGGCCTTGTCAGGGTCGTTGACATGTTCATGACCGGCATCGGCGAGTCGGGCCGCGATATAATCAGCGTCGACGTCGTTTTTGGGACAGCCCAATTTGTGAATATATACTTTCATATTTTCTTACAATCGAACTCGCTCAACCGAATCGGGAAAGACAGGTTCGAATTCATCTTTTCGACAACCCACCGATGTTTCCTGCTTGAGCACCTTAAGAACGATCTCGTCGCCGTTGTCGTCGACAAACTCAATCCTCTCAATTCGCTTGCCGCCGGAAACAAAAAGGGTCAGCGAATCTGGCACGTCCGCTGACACTCCCGATTTAGCAGTCAATCTGTAGCGCTTATCAGGGACAAGTATAGTTGATTCAAAAAAATCGTCAAGATGCCGTATCCAGAGAACACTGACCATCGATGAGGAGTCGTCAATCTTCTCTATGATGACCTGATTGCTGGCTGGCGAAAAACTATATAGCTCACTGCCGGATCGGATGTAAAGATCGTCTCCCAGTTCGATTCGATAGCAACCGGAAGAGTCGAAGACGATGAGTCCCTTGAGGGTATCGACCTCGTCAAAGACCTGCGAATTGACAATTTCCTGAAACGCAATGCGGACACACGGAGAAGTTCGAAAAGAGCGGGTTATTGTCGCGAGGGCATCCTCTTTGGCAACCACCGATGCTGTGGCCAACGCCACGGCGGCCATAGAACAGGCTACTAATCGATTTAGGTGCATCTGGCAATTATACGTGAAAGATGACCGGCAGGCTAATTCTTTTCGGCCTCAGTTGCAAGCGAGGCCGCCCGTCCACCGGCAAAGAGAGCATCGATATGGGCTTTGTCGACAATGACTTCACGGGCTTTGGAGCCATCAAACGGGGAGACAATGCCCGCCTCTTCGAGTTTGTCGATGAGGCGCGCCGCCCGCTGATATCCGATTCCAAGACGGCGTTGCAACAGCGAGACCGAACCCTGCTTATGGCGAACAACAACCTCGCATGCTTCCTTAAAGAGAGGATCACCGAAATCCACATCCCCCTCATCGCCGCCGTCATCGGCGGTTGTAGTATCGACAGTTTCGGGCGCCGATGATTCAAGGTTTTGTCCTTTGATGAAAGTGACAATGCGATCGGTTTCGTCACTCGTCAGATAGGCGCCGTGGATTCGGATAGCTTCAGGTTGACCCGGAGCAAGAAAAAGCATGTCGCCATTCCCAAGTAGCTTTTCTGCCCCATTGCCATCAAGAATCGTGCGGGAATCGACTTTGGATGAAACCTGAAAGGCAATTCTCGCCGGAAAGTTCGCTTTGATAAGTCCAGTAATGACGTCAACTGATGGCCGCTGGGTGGCAAGTACGAGATGGATACCCACCGCGCGGGACATCTGGGCGAGACGAGTAATCAGGAGTTCGGTGCGGCTTTGGGTGGAGGCCATCATCAGATCAGCCAGTTCGTCGACAAAGATCACGATATACGGGAGTTTTTCCGATTCGACCGTCTGCTTACGATTGAAATCGTTAATGTTGCGTACCGAGACGGTCGCGAGCTTTCGATAACGCATTTCCATCTCATTGACCATTTCGGTCAGAACCTTTTCTGCCCGCTTGGCGGTCGTGATGACAGGCCGTGCAAGATGGGGAACGCCGGAATAAACAGAAAGCTCAAGCATTTTGGGATCTATGAAGACAAAGCGAATCTGCTGGGGATGGAGACGGTACATCAAGGAAGTGATCAGCACATTCATGCAGACCGATTTTCCCGATCCCGTCGCACCAGCAATAAGCAAGTGTGGCATTTTGCCGAGATCGACAATAATCGGCTGACCGGAAGTCGACTTGCCCAATGCCAAAGGCAACGAGGTTGTATCGGCCTGGAATGACTCAGACTGTAATATGTCCCGCATATAGACGGTTTGAGGAAAGCGATTGGGAATCTCGACCCCAACGGCGGCTTTGCCCGGAATCGGCGCGATTATGCGGATCCTCTTGGCTTTAAGCGCCAAGGCAAGATCATCGGCGAGATTCCATATCTGGTTGACCTTCACCCCTACGCCGGGCTTGAATTCGAAGCGTGTGATGACCGGCCCCGGGAAGAAAGTGATGTTCCCTTCGATAGATATGCCGAATGTTTCAAGCGTTTCTCTCAGCATTCGGGCCGATTGGTTCAGCTCCTCAGGGCTGGTCGAGGGGCCGCTTGATGGATTTTCGGTGAGGAGATCAAGCCCCGGAAAAGTATAGGGGCGGCCATCATGAAGGTTGATTTCAGATGGGCGGGTGATGGTAGCTTTCCTACCCCCTCGTTTTGCCGCGGCCTGTAGCTCTTCCAGCTCGGGACGGGTATCCATACCATGAATCGGCATAACCAGTTGCTCGGCAGGGCGGGATTCAGATTCACGTTCAGAGCGCTCAGCGGCCTCTTCCTTCTGTTTGTCTTTACGGTGAATTACCGACATCCACTCGCGGGCTTTTAATCGCGCCCAAAAGGCTCCAAGAGGGGAAACGGCATTGCGGACTGTCTCTCCTTTGGGCAGGCGAATCTGAAGGGATGTGAAAAGAACCATCGCCAGCACTATGAGTCCGGCCAGGGTTACATATGATCCAGCCGGACCAATAACCCTGACTGCCAAAATCGTGAGAATCTCTGCTACCCAGCCGCCGACGCCATCAACGGTGAGAGTCGTAGCGGTGGGAGAAATTTCTGAGATATTTATGATCATGGATGCGAAAAGTGAGACAGCCCAAAGAACCAAAATATTCAGTTCAAGTCTTGGGGCAATGCCGGAGGCAAGAAATCGCAATGAGGCGAAGGCGATCGCAACCGGGATAAAGAAGGAAAGCCCGCCAAGCAAGGTGAACATCACATACGAAAGAAGGCTACCCACCATCCCCGCCTGATTGACAAAGTCGGCATCAAATGGGCTGAGGCTCGGATCCTCGGAACCGGTGAGGCGGAAATCGTCTGCCACCTCGTGGGTAACCAGCGAGATCAGAAGGAAAATAGCAAAAACGGCCAGAATAAGGCCTATAACCTGCCGGCGTCGATTGGCGCCGGATTTTTTTCTCTTTTCTACCATTGAATCGGCGAATTACGGAGTTTTCGTGAACGAACTCAAGATTAAAACTTTTGATAGGAATGGAGACAAATGAGCCGCTATCGACGGGCGACGCCATCGAGGAAACCGTTGTAATTATTGTCGATTTTGACGGCCGGTATGCCGGTGACAAAAAGCTTGAATCCAAATCCCCGGTTTGAGCCGGTCGGCACCCAGTAGAGGTAGCCGCTCCAGCAATGAATCGTCTTCTGTATCGAGATGGCGTTGTGAATGGTTTTCCCTGTCAAGAAATTGTATCGCTGACCGAGAGAAACAGTAGTGGTGGGCGTCAAGCTGAACTGCAAGGATGCCGAAATGAAGTGGGTCGACTTGTGATAGTCATTCCCCCGCCCCTGTTCCGAATATGCATACTCAATTCCCAGCCGCCAGGGGCGAGGGCCAGCTTTTGATGCGGCCGACGAAGTATCGAGAGTGGCAGGTTGGCTTTGGTTCTCTTCGAAAACAAATCCGGAACCTGAAAAACTAGTGCTGGCAGAGAAATCAAATTGCAGAAGATATGGTGATCGCCAGCGCAAATCGGCAGTACGCGGGCGATAGAGGCTGTGGACCATACCGGAATTCAGATGCACCCATTTCAGGGCTGACGATGACATCGATGTCGACACAGCGGAGAACTTCAAAGAATCCGCAAGGGCATTGTAACTGAAGGTCGAATTGATTGCTAATAGATCGACATTTTGCTCCTCCTCTCCCCTCTTCACCTTGGCCTGTAAAACATGCTCAAGGCCAAAAACAAACGCCGAGGATTTCCGGCTCCCCCCGATCGCCCCGGTATACTTTCGCACCTCCGGATAACGATTTATATCAGGGGAATAGGCATACGAAATTCTGGGGGAAATGACATGACGAAGTGCCAGCAATCCCGCGACATTGGGCCGTATCGCACCATAGAGGCTGGTATTTGCTCCCACACCGGCAGAATACGAATATGTTCTGTACAGGTGATCGGGTGTTAATCCCAGACTGTCTGACTTATCGGTTCGAAATATCATTGACCACGACTCGTTGTAGCTAATGCCCGGAACAACCGTGATCCACCGCAGAAGTTTGATTGTAGGGAGGGTCAGAGATGGATTGTGGTTGATCCGTGCATACTTCGTTCGCGTTTGGTGCTCAACGACCGATGTAACCGTTGAATCTTTCACTGTGCGTCTGTCCGAAAAGTTCGTTAACTGCGGAGTGTACCGAAGAGTAAATCCATGGTACCATTTGGTGACCAACTGGCCGGTGGCGTCGCGAGAACCACTGCCGAACGGATAGATAGTAGGCAGTGTCGCGCCTGCCGTTGGTATATAATCGGTTCTCGATTTTGCATCCAGATTCTCGGTATGGCTCGCCGAACCGGTGAGGGATACAGACTTGCCGAATCGTTTAGTAAAATTGGCTTTAGAAACGATCGATCGATTGAGGCGCTCATCAAGATTCGAGGAGTAGTCCTTGTAATAGTCAGCGTCACTTTGATACTGCCCTGCCGCATCGACGGTAAAGCTTGGCGTCACGGTGTGTCGATAGCTACCGCTTGCAATCCAGCGGCTACTGCCAAACTCGGCGGCTTTCGTCCTGTCATAGGAGGTGGCACGTGTGTAGCTCGCCGACGCCGTGGCCGACAGCACATACCGCCTGATGTAATTCAATCGATTGCTAAATGTGAACGTGCGCTGGCGTTCGTAATAGTCGAATCCCCCCTGCCAGTCGAAATAGTCCGAAGCCGCCCAGAAGTAGCCTACATTTCTGACATAGCGTTGGCCGCGATGGAAGCTTCCAAAGTCGAGCGGCAATATCCCTGAATGGCGGCCACGCTTGAGCGGAAAGACATAGTATGGCACGGCGAACAGCGGGAGTCGACCGAGATAGAAGACAACCGGACGGGCGATCAATTTGTCCCCCTCCATCAGTTTCATGGACTTTGAACGAAAATGAAAGTGGGGATCGTCGGCGTCGCAGGTAGTGTAGCGGCCGTCATCGACATAAAACACTTTCCTTTGCTCGCGCAATAATCGATGCCCATAATAGAAGCCTTGGTTGTAGCTCGATTTCGACTGAACGATTCTCCCCTTTTCGGTATCGATGGAATATTCCAGATAATCACCATAGAGCTTTTCGTCGCCATCATGGAGAATGACAGGAATGGCATTTGGCTGTATCTCCGCGGCAAGTTCGTCGTGCGTTAGCACCGAGTCCCCATTGACGATAGCTGACCAGGCCTTGACTATTTTGGTCTCGGTGTTGAGTTCAATCTTGTGAGATTCAAGCCCTATCCGTCCTGAGGTCACCCGCGCCGACTTACGCAGAATTATCAGTGAATCACGGAGACTATATTCGATGCGCGCGGATTCATATTGGACAGTGTCGATCTTGGGGGTGTCGTTGGTGTCGGCGGAATCGGGAAGTTCCGTTGTGACGAATGAGCCGATGGCTCCTCCGACAACATGCACCGATTTGAGGCGATTGTTGTCGGTAAAAAAGTAGATCGTATCGCCGGAGACTTCGTTTTCGTCTTGCTCCTTCTTCCCCCGGGGATCGGGGTGGTACCAGGAGTAGGCCTGACCAAAGCAGGTCACTTTTGCCAAATCTCCATTATCGAAATCAAGCACCATGCGGTCACCCGAGAGCTTTGATTCATCCAGAAGTGTGCTGTCTGATTCGGTGGCTTCAATAAATGAACCATGAGCCGAATCGATGACATCAATGCGTCGAACGGCACGATTGTCGAGAATGACTCCTATGACGCCCCCTTCAAGGCGCGATTTTCCCCGCCATGCGACCGGTTTGTCGTAGAGGTCAAGTATATTCTGGGCAAGGTCGGCAGTGGCACATCCTGATTCGGTATGGACATTGCCGCTTTTCATGGTAACGTGACCGTCGGCGTCGGCGATTCTTGTCTTTGAGGAGTAATCGATATTGTCGGCAATCACTTCAAGCATGTCGGTCGAGTCCGGATAGCCAAAAAGGAGGGTCGGGCGAAGGGTCATATGAAGCAATTCGGACTGCTGATCGTACTCGGCGGCTTTTCCACAGGCGTAAATTGAATCTTTGTAAGTCCAGACGATTACAGAGTCCCCCCACGCCCAGGCATGTTTGCGCGAGACATCGTAAGCGACCGAGTCGGCCGTCAGACGATAATCGGCTTCGTCCACCACCACGCGCCCCTTCAAATGCGCCTTATCTCCCTGTCGATAGACGGCCGAATCGCAATAGATAAAGCCAGTCTCGGTTTCGAGAACGACATTGCCGACGAGATAATAGACAAGGCCTTGGGCAGTATTAAGCACCTCAAATTGGTCGGAATGATTGATCTGAAGGGGCTGTTCGGCGCTCTTGACAGAAGGGCCGAAGAGACCGGCGATTAGCGCGATCGCAATAAGACTATATCTTTGTAAGAAAGGCTGTGACAATTGCATTCACTTCCGTTGTTTTTTCGGCAGGGATATTTCCCACCTGCGCCGAGGCATCATTTCCCCCACCGCGACCGCCCGTTCCCGCACAGATAGCCCGCGCAATCTCTCCTGCCTTGCAACCGGACTGCGGGACACAACTGATAATGGCCCGGCTATTACTTGTCAGGACGACCACTCCGCTGATCCGTTCTGCGATGCGAGAGGCATAGACGCCAGCCAGTTTTGGATCCATCCCGTTGTCGGAGCCAATATAGAGATTATACGCGCCACACCGAATGGCGTGCTCGGCTCTCTTCTCGGCGCGGTACAGAACAAGCTCGTTGTTGGCCACGTCGAGCTGTTTGCGCAAATCGCGTGATTCATCGACAAGCTTCGATATGTTGGCTGACAGATCCACAATTCCGCAGGTAAACCGTTCCGACAGATCGCTGGTAACAGTCCGCCTCAGTTGGTAATCCGTGAGAAGTTGATCGCCTGCCAGAAATGTCACGAGCGTTCTTCCGCGTATCTTGCTGGCGCCGAGAATTGTAAAGGAACCTACTTCAGCGGTGCAATCGCAATGGGTTCCACCGCAAGCCGACCAGTCGTGTTCTCCGATACGAATAATTCGAATGGTTCCCTCGCGAACAGGGGCCTTTCGCAAGGGGAGTTTGCTCGCATCGTCACTGCTAACAAACAGAATCACAATCTCGCTGTTTTCAGCAATGATCTCTCTGGTTAATCGCTCGGCTTCCGCGAGCTGACTGGCCGAAACGGCCGTCGTATCAAGCTCTACCGCGCCATACTCTTCGCCAAGATGCACCGAGACTGTTTCAAGCGAATATAGTTTGGCGAGCGCATAACTCAGGATATGTTGCGCGGTATGTTGCTGGCGATGCATCCGTCGGCGAGATGAGTCGATGACGCCATGCGCCATTTCACCAATCTCTCCGACCGGCAGTTTGCTTAGATGAGCGATATCGCCAGCTTCCGTTACAATTACATCGTGGATATCGACTCCATTTATCTGTCCGGTGTCAAACAGTTGCCCACCCGATGTCGGGTAAAAGGCGGTGCGATCGAGAAAGGTATGCCACACCCCTTCCGATTGCTGTTGGGCAATGATGACGCCATCGAAGGTTTGGAGAGACGGGTGTGTGTAGTAGAGTCGATCGGCTGGCATTAAGCTGGCTCCGTCAGTATGCCGGGGCGATTACGGTATTGACAAGCGAGCCTACCGATTCCACCCGTACTTCAATCGAATCCCCTGGTTTCATAGGCGCGATTCCCGATGGTGTTCCGGTGCTAATCAAATCGCCTGGTTCGAGGGTCATGACATGAGAGATATATGAAATCAGGAAAGGGACTTTGAATATCATCATAGAGGTTCGGCCGCTCTGTTTCACTTCGCCGTTGTGAATCCCTTCCACGAGGAGGTCGGAGGGGTCGATGCCGGAGACAATCCATGGCCCCACCGGACAAAAAGTGTCGAATCCTTTGGCGCGCGACCACTGCCCGTCCTTTTTTTGAAGATCGCGGGCGGTGACGTCATTGACGCATGTATATCCGAACACATAGTCAAACGCGTTTGCTTCTGAAACTCGTGTAGCGCGTTTGGCGATGACAACACCCAGCTCGGCTTCATAATCTACCCGCTCCGAAACTGTCGGGTGGACTATTGCATCACCAGGGCTAATGATGGATGATGGTGGTTTCAGAAATATAAGGGGAGCCTCGGGGGCTTTGTCTGCCGAAAACGATGCGTCGACATGGGCGTGATAGTTGAGGCCGATACAAACAATTTTGGATGGTTCTACCGGAGCCTTGAGCATCGTGTCGGCAAGAGCGACTCTATCCCCTGTTCGCGATCCTCCCATCCAGGGGGCCGAACTTAGGGTGTGGACAATATCACCGTCCAGCTCTCCATATCGGACAACTCCATCTTTATTCGCGAAACGAACTGTTTTTCTGTATTCCATCACGTTCTATTCCTTTTTGCTAATATCTCTGTTAACCATGAGGGAGGTCAACAACAGTTCAGACCTTCTTCAGCTTCCAGCCACCCCGCTTGAACCAAAGCGCAAGTACGGTAGCCTTGATAAAAGTGGTTATAGTTAATGTCCACCAGACACCATTTAATCCCCAGCCAAGGTCGTAACAAAGATAATAGGCCATGGGAATGCGAATGACCGCCCCCGGGATCATCACGAGCATGGGTGGAATAGTATCCCCTGCACCTCCGAAAGCTCCTTCAAGAGCGATCTCGACCGCCATAAATGTCTGCGACAACCCGAGGATAACGAGATAGTCGGCGGCATATCGTTGCACAACCTCATCGGGGCTGAAAATGCCCGAAATAAAATGCGGGAACACAATAAAGAGAACAGAGGCGACAAATGTCACTCCAATTGCAAGTAGCACCGAATGCCAGGCGGCTTTCTCCGCTCGATCGGGTTGTCCGGCGCCAAGATTCTGGCCAACCATGGAAGTCGCCGAAACACCAAACCCATAGCAAATCAAATATGAAAATGATTCCATCCGATTGCCAATTCCCATTGCGGCGGCGGCGGGCTGGCCGAAGTCGTGCACGATGCGAATGAGAAACCAGTAGACAACAATAAACGTGAATTGCTGACCGGCTGTCGGAAGACCGATCTTGCCTATACGGAGCATTTCGCGCCATTTCGGGAACGAGAAAATGCGCCCCTCAAGATTGTATCCCAGCGGCTTTGTTCTGAGAAAATATGCAAGAAGGAACAGCCCCATGAACTCAGCAAGAGCTGTCGATACGGCGGCACCGGCAACACCCAGCTCAGGAAGCGGGCCGACTCCAAAAATCAGAAGTGGATCGAGCACCATGTTGGTAACAACCACAATAATTTGGTAGATGGTGGGAGTTCGAGTATCCCCCGCCGCGCGAAACGCCGCCGACATCGATTCGGCGACAAAGAGGATGGCGGCGGTAGCGAACATCACCTGAAGATACGGCTTCGCCAGCATGGCCGTCTCGGGGCTGGTATCCATGAAATCAAGGAGGCTTTGCACCGAGAAGAGTCCGACCGTAGAGAGAGTCACACCACAAACGACCGCCATGCCAGTCCCCTGCCTCACATAGAATGTGGCTCGCTCAGTATCCTGCGCCCCAATAAATCTGCTCGCGAGCGCGGCTACTCCGACACTCACGATGTTGACGAAGGCATAGATAGTCCAAAAGACAACGGTGGATGTTGTCACGGCATCCTGAGCGGCGGGGCTAATGCGACCCACCCAAAAGATATTGGTACTCGCAAGAAGGAATTGTACGAGCATGCCGAGTGCGACCGGAAGGGCCAGCCTGAATACAGTCCCGGCGATTGGCCCGGTCAGAATCTTTTTGGAATGTTCGGTTTGAAACTGACGGCTGTCGGAAGTCATAGCCGTTCAGTATAGGAAATCGAATGTCGTTCTACAAGGAGAGGGGATTACCTTCGACCGCTCTTCGGTTTTTTCTTCGCATTTCCAGCGAGGGTTCGCGAAAACAAGTTCAGCGCCAGACTGTAGCCGTGTATTCCGAGACCAGTGATCTGACCTTCACAGACAGCCGCTATCACCGAGGTGTGTCTGAATTCTTCCCGATTATAAATGTTTGATATGTGCACTTCGATGGTTCGCGTTCCCACCGATTTTATGGCGTCACGGATAGCATAGCTGTAATGACCAAAGGCTCCAGGGTTGATGATGATCCCCTGCGCCGTGAATCCTTCCTTGTGAAGAAAATCAATGATTCCTCCCTCAGAATTGGATTGAAATGTCACCACCTCCATGCGGAGTTGCTTTGCATCCGATTGAATCGACGCCTCTAGTTCTTCAAGAGTGGTCGGGCCATAGACGTCCGGCTCGCGCCATCCGAGCAAATTAAGATTGGGTCCGTTTATGACAAGAATCTTAGGCATATCGGCCTCCTATTTCTTCCAGGCATGCATCATCGCGTTGATTGCCTGTCGTACAAGAGTTTCATCTACTCCTGTAACAAGTATCGGCTTGCCGGGGCGATCTAGCAACACAAATCGGACAGCCTTTCCTTTTCGCTTTTTGTCACTCTGCATGGCAGACAATAATCGAGGCGGATCGAGTCTTCTTTTAGGAACTGACTTCATACTGTGTGACACTACCAGTTGCCATTTCTCCATCGCTCTGCAGGGCGACTGACGTACAGATTTACTTAGCTCGGCGGCGGCATATAGACCGAGCGTCACAGCCTCGCCGTGGAGCAATCTGCCGTAACCGAGGGTATTTTCGATGGCGTGC
>ERZ1292633.5354-Hain-H41-02um-R1-5354-length-11611-cov-6_pt1 | contig 11611 bp, 9 predicted proteins | sample MGYA00564406_ERZ1292633 | MGnify/ENA primary metagenome ERZ1292633 (study PRJEB36523, sample SAMEA6512639) | groundwater metagenome | collected 2019-01-08 | study: AquaDiva: Metagenomics assemblies of 32 groundwater samples
GCGGCAAGGCGAGTTCCGGGGTCGCGGCCAGCCACTTCAACAAGCTGACGACAAGCGACGGGCGCGGAACGGCGATCATCCGCCTGCCGCGCTCGCCGTCGTGCGCCTCCAGAACCCCGGCACTAATGCCGGGGCTCCGAAACCTCTTGGCGGAGTCGGGTCGGACGGGGTAGCCCAGCTCATTGAGCCTGGCGATGATTTCCGGAACCGCACATCGCCGCCGATCGAACTCGACACGCACCAGCCGCGAAGCATGCGACGCCGTCGCCATCACGCCGGGGATTCGCCTCAATACGGTTTCGATGAGTTGCTCACTCTGGGAAGAGATCATCCCCTCGACGGGAATCACGGCGTGGCCCCAATCGGGCGAAAAGCAGCCGCCGTTGCGTCGAATGTCGCGTTCCAACTCGCTCAGTGCGATAAGCGTCGTGTCATAGTCGAGAGTGATTCTGGCCTGGGAGCCGTTGGGATGGATGACGACGCTGCGAATTCCGGGGCGGTGAAGAAGGCGCTGCCGGACGCATTCCGCACACTCGGCGCAACGTTGCGGACCTTCCGGGCAGCTAATGGGCATTTCAATGACGGTTCGAGCCATTCGGTTGCATCAAACCCCGCTGTGGCAGGCGCGTCAAGCAAGTTCCGTGCCGTGCATTCGGATATTTCCGGCAGCCGTTGCAGCGTATGATAACTACTTCGTTGCGGACGCAAAAACACGCATGGGACCGCACCGGGTCTGCTATTCTGGTGCTGCAAGGGGAGTTTTTCGGGTAGTTCGGCATGAATCGTGCAGGGAGACTGGGGGGGGTCCGTCGAGGAGCCCCGTTCAGGAAACGGAGGTGTCGCACCATGTCACTTCGATGGCTGCATCTCGTATTCATCCTCGCGGTGCTTGTCCTGACCGATTTGTTCGGGGCGTGGGCGCTCTTCGAATTCGCGCACTCGCGCGAGCGAACGCTGCTTGTGGCCGGCGTTGCGAGCTTCGCCCTGGGCTTCGCCGTCGTCGGCTACTCGCTGTGGTTCGTTCGCAAGCTCGATCGAACACGCACCGAGTGATCGGAGACGGGCGGCTTTCATGTCTGCGGGGCCGATGATACGCTGCCGCATCAGCAGCACGCCGAGGCGGGCGTGCGCGCGTTCGGGTGCGAGCAACCGATGTGGGCCAGCGGCGCGTACGGGTATCTTTCGGACTACCTGTGGTGGTGGCTCGTCCTCGCTTCGTTGTTGGTTCACACCTGGTGCTTCTTTCGTTTTTTTCCGCGGACGCGACTTCGCAAGCTCGGCCTCGTTCTCGGCAATCTGCTTGTGATGCTGACGATGCTGGAGTTTGCGGGTCTTGTCGGTGAAACGTACGTCCGCTTCCTCGTGGTGGAGACCGATTCGTACGGGGCGAGTCTGGTCGCCAAACGATGGTTTCTGATCCACCCGGAACTAAACTCGCTTTATTGCCGCGATGCGGAATGGGCCGAGCACAAGCCCGAAGGCGTCTATCGCATCGCGTTCGTCGGCGATTCCTTTACGTACGGCTGGGGAATCAACGACGTGAAGGATCGATTCAGCGACATCATCCAGGCGCGTTTCAACGAGCGCTCGCCCGGCGAGATAGAGGTGATGAACGTCGCCTGGGCCGGCTGGGACACGCGTGCGGAACTCGGCGCTGTCCATGACATGATCCAGGACTACGGCGTTGACGAGGTCGTACTCTGTTACATTCCCAATGATATCGAGACGTTACTGCCGACCACGCCGGACTTCGATCCGAAAAAACCGCCGAAAAGCCGTTACATCAATACCGACAGTTCGTTTCTTCTGGATTACCTCTATCATCGCATCTTCGCACGGCACACGCCGACGGTACGCTCCTATTGGGATTGGCTGGCCGACGGATTCGAAAATCCTGAAATCTGGGCAAAGGAGCGGCGCCTGCTCAATCAGATCATTGAGCTTTGCGCGGAGCACGATGTTCGACTGCGCGTCGCGCTGCTCCCGTTCATTCAGACCCAAGGCAAACACTACGACGCCTCGGCGATCCAGGCGAAGGTTGCGGCTGTCTTTGCAGGCCAAAGCGTATCGGTCGTGGATCTCCTGCCGGTCATCGAGGGAAAGGACGCGCGTGATCTTGTCGTGAACTCTCACGATCCGCACCCCAACGAGGCGGCCCATCGTCTCTTCGCCGATGCCATTTGGAAGGCGCTCTACGCAGCGGTCCTGCCGCGACGAGAAGCGGCCGAGGAATGACGCGGCCCAATAACGAGTGCCCCGCGCATCGGCGTCACGGGTGAACCATTTCAAGCGCTGCAGCCGACTCCTTTGCTCACCAACAACCGACCCTCGCTCGAACGGCAGTCGGCGGTATTGGCTGGGGGGACTTTTGGAAGGGCCCGCCGAGGGGGTTATACTATGGGGTGTGCTCGTGCAAGGGGGGTGGGTTCAACGCGGGGTCGGTGGAATGACACGATCGAAGCCGAAACTGGTCAGGATGCCGTTACGCAGGCGGCGATCCGGCTTCACGCTGATCGAGCTTCTCGTTGTCATCGCCATCATCGCGCTGTTGATCGCCATCCTCTTGCCATCGCTCGAGGCGGCCCGGCGGCAGGCCAAAATGTCCGCCTGCCTCTCGCACATCAAGAACATCGCCTCCAGCAGTCGCGTGTACGAAGCCGACGATCCGCAGGGTTGGGGCATCCCCGTGCATCCCGCGCAATTCTGGCAGGAGCGCAACAACCCAACCTTCATCGGCGCGTACGAGTGGGGAGGCAAGAGTGGCATCGGTCGGGCCGACTACCTCGGCCCCGCGAACCCGCAGAACAGCAAGTACGGAACCAAAGCGGGATTCGGTCCAGCCACACGCCCCATGAACGCGATCCTTTACAAGGGCGGATTCAAGGACAGCGGCACTCCGTATGATCGGATCGGTGCGCATCGCGACACGGAGCTTGATCTCGGTCTATTCAAGTGTCCGGCGGACGACGGTCCGCCGCGCGGCGGACACTGCACGGACTGGGTCGCCCATTCCGAACAGAGTTCCTACGACCATTTCGGCAACAGCTACGCGGCCAACGTCTTCATGGTGGCGATCGGCAGCGGGGGGCTGATGCACAGCAACTCGCCCTACATGAGGCCGATTACGCGGGTTCCGACACCGGCCAGAACGATCTATTACGAGGAGAATATCGGACGCTGGGCGTGGGCGGCCAAACGCGACCGGTGCGAACTTCCCGGCGTGACGCCGGGCGTCGACCCGGGTCCGACGAAGGCGATCCGCGGTTGGCACGGCCGGGACTGGACGTACAACCGTGCATTTGTCGACGCCCATGCGGAAACACAGAAGATCATTATCGAGGGTACTCAGGACGAGAACGGATACGCGCTGCACTACGTCGCCGAAAAGTTATCCAGCTATCCCAAGTACGACGCCAACAACGACGGCGTTCCGGAGACGCCGGGCGGGTATGAGTTTTATCATTGCGTGATCGTTCGCGGCCCCGGCTGGGCCAAGGATACGCTTCCCGCGACTCCGATTGAGACGCAGCTCTGGCATCCCGGGGGCGGCCGACCATCGTATGAAGACTGTGTAGCCCAGACCGACTGAAACGGTCGCGATGACAGACGCGCTCCGCCGCTACTCCTTCGCGAGTTCGACCATCACCTCGTCGGAGATATCGGAGTTGGAATAGACGGCCTCCACATCGTCGTGATCGTCGAGGGCCTCGATAAGCCGGCGCACCTTGCGGGCGGTTTGGAGGTCGAGCGAAATGTTGTTCTCCGCAACCATGAGCAGGTCGGCCGATTGCAGCGTCACGCCGGCCGATTCAAGGCTCTGCTTCACCTCGTGAAATCGCTCGGACGCGCACGTCACTTCGTAAATCTCCGCCGATGTCTGCACGTCATCGGCCCCTGCTTCGAGCGCGATTTCCATCATTCGCTCTTCGCCGGCGGCTTCGCGCGGGACGACGATGACGCCCTTTGGAGAAAACTGAAACGCTACGCAGTTGGGTTGTCCGAGGCTGGCGCCGGCGCGCTCGAAAATCTTCTTGATCTCCCCGGCCGTCCGGTTTCGGTTGTCGGTGACGACCTTGCACATGACGGCCACGCCGCCGTGCGCGTAGCCCTCGTAAAGGATTTCCTCGTAGCTCTCTCCCGCCAGCTCGCCCGTGCCCTTCTTGATCGCTTTTTCGATCGTGTCCTTGGGCATGTTGTCGGCCTTGGCCTTGTCGATTGCAAGGCGAAGCCGGGGGTTGTCGGCGATATTGCCGCCGCCCATTTTGGCGGCCATGGTGACCGCCCGCGCATGCTTGCTCCACGCCTTTCCCCGTCTGGAGTCGAGGGCGGCCTTCTTGTGCTTGATGGTTGACCATTTGGAATGACCTGACATGGTGCTTCGTCTCCTGCTCTAACGCGGGTGATTTGTGTCGCCCGCGCCGTTTCAGTTGCTCTCGGCCGGTCTATCGGTTTTGCCGTTCACCTGCGGAGTCGCCAGTGAAGCGACGCCGGGTTCCATTCCGGCAACGGCGTCTTCAATTTTTTTCGGCGTCGCGTCGCGGACGCGGCGCTCGTCGTCGCTGGTGAACTCTCCCTTGCGTCGAGCGTGAATCAGCTCGGCGGCCTTCTTCCAATTCTCGATCGCCTCGGTTCGGCGTCCCATTCGCCAGTTCGCGTCGCCGAGGTGGTCGTGGATCACCGGATCGTCGCCGCCGCGGACGCGATTGGCCCTCGACAGCCAGACCTCAGCCCCCGCAAAATCCCCCATCTTGTATAGCAGCCAGCCGTAGGTGTCGAGAAAGGCGGCCTGACGCGGAATGCGGCCCACCGCGTAGCGGATCAACCGTTCCGCCTCGTCCAAATGAATCCCCCGGTCGATCCAGTTGTAGGCGAGATCGTTGCTCAGCGATTCGTCATTCGGCCTCATGGCGAGCACGGATTTCATCGCATCGTCGGCTTCATCCCGACGATCCTGGGCCCGAAGAAGCGCGGATTTCGAATAGAGCAGCTTCATGCGAAGCTGCGGATCGGTGGCGGCATCAAGGATGTCGTTCAGCAATCCTTCGGCGTCGCGGAACCGTTTCGCATTCGTCATCGCCACGATCCGACGAAGCCGAAGGTTCTCGAAGCGGTCGTGCAGACGCTCTATCGAGTACGGTTCGTCGGGGCGGCGCGAGCGGCGCTCGTCGGTGAGTTGCTCCTGGGGAATGCGGATCACTCCGTCCCGGCCCGATCGAAGGACGAAGAGCAATTCGTCCGAAAGACCGTCAAGAAACTCGACGCACTCATCGTGGCGGCCGGCGGCAGCCAGTTCGCCGACCAACAAGTCCTGGAACATCTCGCGATGCAACGTGTGCGGAAGCGACGTGTAAATCAGATCCAGCGCGTCGTCGAGACGTCCGCCGTCGGCGAGCGTGTGCGCCAGTACGATCATCAGGCGATCGTTCTCCGCGTCCTCATTGAACCAGTCGAGCAGATACTGCTCGGCGCGAACGTGACGACCTGCCTCGCGCAACGTCTCCAGAAGACGCTCGCGAATCGCGGCATCCTGCGGTTTACCCCGGTACAGCGACTCGTGAAGCGGGACGGCTTCCGCGTAGCGGCGCTGTCGGACAAACTCGTCCGCAATGCGCCGGGTCCACTCTTGATTGTCGGGTTCACTCTTCGACCACGACTGCAACTGGGCGATGGCTTCGTCGCGACGACCGGACTCACGCAACATTTCAACGATGGCGTCACGGTATTCGCTCCGTTGCGCCTCATTGAGATCGGTGCGCGCTTCCTGCTCGCGGGCGAGCGTCAACGCCCGGTCATACTGCCCCAACAGGCCGAAATATCCGAACAGCGCGCGACGCCAGGCGTGTTGGTTGGGCCGGCATTGCAGGAGTCGTTCAAGACCCTCGGCGGCCTGTTCAAGGTCGAGAAGGTGCTGATCGGCGCGAACAACACCCAGCGCCGCTTCTTCGGCATCCGCATCCAACGCGGAAGCCTGGGCGAAGAACTCGCGGCACTTTTGCGGATCGGTATCCTCGTAGGTCTCGGCCGCGGCGATGAGCGTCGGGGCGTCCGCTCCGCCCTCCGCGACGGCGTCGAGCAGCAACTTGCGTCGCGCGGCCGGGTCCTTTCGGAGGTCAGTATCCAGGAGCGCACGGCATCGCGCAATCGTCGTGGGTTTCTTTGTGATCTTCTGAAGCTGCTGATACTCCTGAAGCGCGGCGTCGGCCTTGCCGTCTTCGAGCAGGGCCAGAGCGAGCAGCTCCCTTGCTTTCTCGTTGCCCGAGTCGGCGTCAAGAAGCACACGAAGCTGTCGCTGCGCCTGAAGCGTCCGGCGCGTTCGCCGATATATGTTGGCCAGGGCAAACATCGATTCGGAGTCGGTGCGATCGAGTTGTGTCGCGGCCCGGTAGTGCAGCTCAGCCTTTTCCGTGTCGTCGAGACGTTCGTGCACTCGTCCGAGCACGCGCTCGAGCCGCGCATCCTCCGGGGTATCCGCGTCCGCACGATGGGCAATCTGAAGGGCTTTGTCGTAGTCGCAGGAGCGCAGCAGCAAATCGGCCAGCGCGACCCGCGCCGGAACGAACTTCCCGTCGATCCTGAGCGCGTTGCGCAACAGCGTCTGCGCGTCGGCGGTCTGCCCGGCCGCGGCGGCTACTCGCCCGCAAAGGTACTGGTAAACGCCGTCTCCGGATTCACTCGCCGCCGAGGCAATGATCGAGGTGGCCGCCTGTCCATCCTTCGCCAGCGCGGCAACGACCGCTTCACACTCACCCGCGCGCCGCGATTCCCGTCGGACCCCGGCGGCGCAGAGACGCAACGCCTCGGCCCACTTCGATTTCAAAATCAGCGTGTCGATCAGCTTCTGCCTTACCGCGTCGGCATCGGGATGATGATCCAGAAACGCGCCCAACTCGGCATGCGCCTCGTCCGCGCGATTCAATCGCACCAGAACATCAGCGAGACGAAGGATCAGGTCGGCGGCTTCGGGCCGCGCCGCGACACGTGCCCGCAAATCATCAATAACCCGCTCCGGGTGTCCGGCACGCTCGTGAATCTCGAACAACAGGGAAATCACCGCGTCGTCGTCGGAAGGAATCGCCCGGACGGCGGAGGCTGCGGCGTCGTAGCGACCGGCGCTGGAGAGGAGCCTCGCGTAGCGCGTCTGCAACGCGACATCGTCCGACGTCGCGGCGACGACCGATCCAAGAGCAGCGGCCGCCTCGTCGAAGCGACCGAGCTTTTCGAGTACGCGCGACCTAGCTTCGGTCGCCGATCCGCGTCGCGTCGCCAGCAGTGACAACAACTCGCTCTTTTCCGGCGGCGGAGAGGCCGTCGCCTGCCGCCCGAACGCCTCGTATTGTCTCAGCGCCGCCGTCAGATAGCCTTCCGCGGCCAGCGTTTCGGCCAGATGAAAGTGGCACAACGCGGCGACCTCCGCGTCGGCGCCGAAACCGCCGCAGAGAAGAGCAGTGCGGAACTCGGCCAGCGCGCCTTGCTTGTCGCCCGCGGCTGCGCGGCATCGGCCCACGATGTAACGCGCCGTCGCCGATTCGGGATTCGTTTCCAGCGCCTGGGTCGCGTGCGATTTGGCGCGTTCGAGATTGCCGGCCTGCCAGTGCAGAAGCGCCAGTGCCTCGTGAATCTGCGGATGATTGGGCGCATAGCGGAGAGCGCGTTCAAGTTCGAGCGCGGCCTCGGTGTATCGCTGTTCGGCTACCAGCCTTCTCGACGCAGCGATGGGCTGGGCGGCTCGTTCCGGGAGCGTCGGAAGGTTATCCGGTCGTTTGGGACGGGCGATCCGCGGCTCGATTTCATCCAGGGACAGGTACGCCTTCGCAGGATCGAGATCGAGGCGGACGGTCCTCGGACCGGCGTCGCCTGCCTGACCGCCGGCGGCGCAGCCCGCTGAACCCAGAATCAGAACCGTGGTAACGACACCAAACGAGCTTCGGAAAAGAAACGCGCCGCAATGAAATGCTCGCACCGACAATGAAGGTACTCCCGATCGCGGCGACGGGTGGCCCAAGTCGTCAGACCTGGGGTGTCGCGATCCCCACGCTGCTTCACTCTTCGTTGTTCCGCGTCACCCACAAGGGGTGACGCTACGTTTACGGCTTCCGTGTCATGTTACGCCGGCCGGAAGACCGTTGGGCCGGAGCGAACGAACGCATGACGACACAAAATTCCTTCGCTTGCGACGCCGAAACGTTACGTTCCATGAACGCCTGGACCTCGGCGCGTGTTGCGGCGGGGTTCACAAGCTCGGCCTGGCGAAGCACATGGAGCAACCGATTGGACACCGGAATGGCATGTCCGTTCAGACTCCACAACACAACCGCCGCCACGGCGAACTCGTCAACTCCCTTAAGCGTCTCCAGATAGGCTCGCGCCTCGCGCCGACCGATCGTTTTCAAACGCTCCAGCGATACCTTGTTTTCGCGGTCATAGACGGCCTGGATCGCGCCGATCAGGTTTCGGCATCGTCTTACGCTATCGGGACTCGTGTCGCCGACCGCCGAACTCAGCTCCGCCGCGTTTGAAACCCGTATCTCGTTCCAGTCGACCATCGTGGTCAGCGCATGGTTCAACTGACGTTCCGCCCGCTCTTCACCGAAGTCCGTCCCGAGAACGCCGATGGCAAGTCCGCGGACGGGATCGCTCAATTCGGGAAGCTCCGGCGCGGGAGCGGACTTCCTGAGCTTGGCGTACGCCTTCTTGAGTCGTTCCGCGTAGAAGGTCCCGTCTTTCATCAGCCTCCTTCCCGCGTGGGATCGGCGTCTTTATCCGCACCCAACACTTCGTCCTCATCGACTTCGAGACCGAGATCGTCCATCTCCGTTTCGCCGGCCTCACCCGTTGCGGCCGCCTCCTCGTACAGATGCGGCTCGCGCCGCCTGTTTTCGTCGAGAAGCTGCATCATCTCCCGGATTCGTTTGGCGGTCTCGTCGATCTCAAATCGAATCTCCGGGCACTGCCGCACTTCCAGTTGCTCCGCCACAAGCCGCCGAACGAAACCCGTTGCATGGCGAAGCGCCGCGATGGACCGTCGCTCGACGGGCGCGTCGCCCACGACGGTCATAAAAATCGTCGCGACGCTCATGTCGCCGCTGACTTCCACGCGGCTGATCGTCGTCAGCGGCGCGAGACGCGGATCGTTGATCTTCCGCGCGATCGCGTCGCTCACGATCTCACGAATGACGCTGGCCACTCTTTCCTTGCGATGAGGACGCATTCAAGTTCACCATCCGATCGGGCCGGCCGGTCGCCGCGCCGAAAGCCCGCCGCTCCCCGCCCCGTAATTTCTCAAAAGGTCTCACGCTCGTATTCCAACAGCGTAAGCCCCGCCGACTGCCGGATCACGTCCACCACCTGGTCGAACTGCGAATGAACGCCGCGCGACCCGTTGCACACGGTGGCGATCCCCAACCGACAACGCTTCGGCGAGTCGCCGAACGCCACCTCGCTCACCGCGACGTTGAACCGGTTCCGCAACCGGTCCTTCACGCTCAAAATGACGCGGCGTTTGTCCTTCAGCGTCCGCGCGTCGTAAAGCGCAAGATCGACCGTGAGCACGCCGACGATCACGGCAACGCCTCACGTAGAACGCGGGCCGTGAACGCGCCGTCATGAATGTCGATCTTGAACATCCGCAATCGCCTGTCCGGCGTCGTGTACGGAATCACGCCGATCCGAGTCAACGCTTCAATGACGAACCGCACATCCGTTTCCGCAACGCCGTAATAATTCAGTTCGTTGCGGACATGCGCCTCATCGAACGCGTAGGCCCGAACGTCGGGAATGTAACCGACCACCAGCGGCTCGATCGAAAACGGGCGTCCCTCGCGCTTGCCGAGCCTGGGCAGAAAAAGCGAGCGAACGCCCTTGGATCGCCCCTGACGCACGTCCACGCCCCGGTATTGCCGGACGAAGAAAATCCGGTCATCCGTCTCCACCACGAAGGCGTCCGTCGCTTCGTCGGGGATGAAATAGTCGTCGACCAGTTGTCTACGTTGCGCGTCGGACACCCGTTCGATCGAACGCCTGAAGTTCAAATAGTCCTGGTGGTTGCTCAGGCTCGGATTGCTCAGGCTCGGATCGTTCCACGGAAAAGCAACTTCGACCACATATTTTCCATCGGCGACGCCTGAAATGATTCCGTCGGTGCGCAACGCGCTCAAAGCGGCGAGCCGGCTAATCCGGCCGGACGCCGGAGCTTTCGATTCTTCGACGATATAGACTTCCGCGCCCTTCGGCGTAGAGCTTACATACAGCCCGCTCAGGCTGCTTTCCGTGATCAACCCGGGGCCGTCGCGCCGTGCGTGTTTCGTGGTCGTCATGGGCTCACTCGACGGTGCGGTTGCAGCAACACCCGTGGCCCCCAATCGCCGCGCGCGTTCCTCGGCGTCAAACATCGGTATGACGAACTTGCGCGCCACGACGATCACGATGGCCAGCAGCAGTGCAAAATAGCAGAGACGAAGAATGATGCCGAACGGATCGAACGACCGTTCTTTTCGTAGCCCGCGAACGGCCCGACGCCGCGGAAACAGCCGCCGCCGGCGCTTCCGCTCCTCGACCGGTGTTCCCGTTTGTTCGATTTCGCCGAGTAGGAAATCGAGGTTCGCGTCTTCGGTTTCGGGAACCGTCGCGTTCCGACCGCAATACGAGCATCGCACGATGCCGCCGGCATCCTCGTCCTTCGCCCGAACCGTGTGACCGCACTCGGCTTTGAATACTATCATGAGCGTGCCGACGCCGTGATCTGAAGCGGTCCTGTTTCGCCAGGTGCTCCCGCCGAAGCAACCCGCCCGCGAAAATCGCGCCGCGGCGGGATGCGGGCGACGCCTACAGCGTTCTCGCGATCTTGATAACCTCGTAGGTTTCGATGACGTCGCCGACGTGAACGTCGTCGAATCCTTCCAAACGGATGCCGCACTCCATGCCGGCACGAACCTCGCGGACATCGTCCTTGAGATGCCGCAACGATGAAATCTTGCAGCCCTGGCGGATCACTACGCCGTCCCGCACTACTTTGGCCAACTGGTTGCGCTCCAGCGGTCCCTGCGAAATATAACAACCTGCGACGGCCCCGATCTTGGTAACGCGGAAGATCTGCCGCACCTGCGCCGCCGCCCGCGACTCGATCCGCTCCTCCGGCGTCAGCATCCCCGACAATGCCTTACGGATTTCGTCACACACGTCGTAGATCACGCGGTACGGCCGAACGTCGACGCCGTGCTGTTCGGCCATGCGGCGGGCGCCCGCGGAAACATCCACGCGGAACGCCACGATCACGCCGTCGCACGTCTCCGCCAGCAGAATGTCGCTGTCGTTCACCGCCCCGACGGCGGAATGGCGAATCGTCATTCGCACCTCGTCCGACGGAATCTCGCCGAGAGCCTGCCGCAGCGCCGCAAGGCTGCTGTCCACGTCGTCCTTGATGATGACGTTCAGCTCCGGAAGCTCCTCCGTCCCGCGCTGCTTGAACATCTCCTCCAGCGACTTGACTTTGCGGGTCTGGAGTCGGCCCGTCTCCACGCGCAGACGCTTGGTCTCCGAAGCAATGTTCTTCGCCCGCTGCGTGTTGGAGACGCAGTAAATACGGTCGCCCGCCATCGGCACATCGTCGAGTCCC
>ERZ1292633.5355-Hain-H41-02um-R1-5355-length-11610-cov-7_pt1 | contig 11610 bp, 9 predicted proteins | sample MGYA00564406_ERZ1292633 | MGnify/ENA primary metagenome ERZ1292633 (study PRJEB36523, sample SAMEA6512639) | groundwater metagenome | collected 2019-01-08 | study: AquaDiva: Metagenomics assemblies of 32 groundwater samples
GTTCCGGTGATCTTAAAGTCCATGCCGCCTTCGCCGTCTTCAAGATCTTGCAGGTCGGTGATCACCTGGTAACGCTTGCCGTCGCTCGCTAAGCCCATGGCGATACCAGCAACCGGCGCCTTGATTGGCACACCAGCGTCCATGAGGGCGAGGCTTGTGCCGCACGTTGAGCCCATCGAGCTCGATCCGTTCGATCCAAGAACTTCGGACACAACACGAATGGAGTATGGGAACGTTTCCTGGTCTGGAAGCACTGGCTCGATCGCCTTTTCGGCGAGCGCACCGTGGCCGATTTCGCGACGACCTGCGCCGCGCAGTGGTTTTGCTTCACCCACGGAGAATGGTGGGAAGTTGTAGTGATGCATGAAACGTTTTTCGCCGGTGAGTTCCATGCCGTCGAGTGTTTGTTTGTCGCCTGGAGCGCCGAGGGTTGTGATCGACAGGACTTGTGTTTCGCCGCGCATGAAGTGACCACTGCCATGAACGCACGGCAAGAGCGAAACCTCCGAAACGAGCGCGCGAACATCGTCGAGTCCTCGACCGTCGACGCGCTTTCCTTCGTCCAAAATATATCGCGTCACCTCGCTGTCGATGAATTCACCAACGACACTCTTCGCGATGAGAATGTCCGCGTCATCGAATCCTTGTGCCTTACACGTTTCGACGAGGCGTTTCTTCATCTCGTCTTTCGCGACGGCACGCTCGGTTTTCGATGCCTTTGGGGCGTCAAAGAAAAGTTCCTGCATCAAGGGTCGCAGAATAGCGGATGCTTTCTCAGTCACCTCGACTTTGTGCGTTGCGGCAGCCTTCGCCTCATCCGTCTTTGGTGTAAACGGATCAACTTTTGGTTTGCCGTTTTCGCTGCGGACTTTTTCGATCAGTTCGATGACGGGTCCAAGGTGCGATTGTCCAAACTCGATGGCGGCAAGGATATCGGCTTCCGGCGCTTGCTTGGCACCAGCTTCCATCATGATGAGCTTGCTTGGTGTTCCGGCAACGTCAACATCGAATAATGCATTCGCGCGTTGCTCGTATGTTCCGTTCAGAACGAGTGCTTCCTCGACTTGGTTCACGCGGACAACCGCAATCGGACCGTTCCATGGAATGTCGGAGATATGGAGTGCGCAGGAGGCAGCGATAAGTCCTGGAATGTCCGCATCGTTCTCGCCGTCGAAAGCCAGGACGGTGACGATCACCTGCACGTCGTTTTCGATGCGCGAATCAAAGAGCGGACGGATGGCACGATCGATAAATCGGGCCGTCAGTACGGCTTCGTCGGTCGGTCGTCCCTCGCGCTTGATGAAACGTGAGCCTTTAATACGTCCCGCGGCGTAGAGCTTTTCTTCGAAATCCACCATCAGTGGGAAGAATCCCATGCCCGGACGGATGTCTTTGCTCATGACGGCGGTGGCGAGAACGACAGTGTTGCCGTATTGCACGGTACAGCTGCCGTTGGCGGCACGAGCGAATTTTCCTAAGCTAATCGTGAGCGGCCTTCCTCCAAAGTCGATGGTATATGTTGGCACATTGGCCATAAGTTGGTGCCGGCACAAAACAAAAGGACTCGATCGCGCCCTGGCGATGAAGTTCTCGATGTCTTATGCCGGAGTTATGAATGAGTGATGAATGGGGTCGAAATGCCTCGACCCCACCACATTACCCATTCATGGGAAGTTGGGGAATATTGGGTGACGATTGCGGTTTTCGGGGTCGTCCGCGACGCTGTGATGGTTTTTCTGCCTCGGGTTTCTTATTAAATTTCACCGGAGCAATCGGCAGGACGAGCGGCTCAGATTTCACGGGGATACTCTGGACTTTGCCCTCTGCCCTCACCTCGATTTTCGGGACGTCGATCGCCTTATTCGCCACCTGCTCGGCAATGACATCGTCGAAGGTATCCATGTTCGACGACATGCGGCGTTCTGGCGGTCGACGATGTTCGCCGCCAAGAAGGAATGCTTTTTTGTCGGACGAAAGATTGGTGTAAATATCCGCTGCTTCGACGAGTTTGGAGGATGTTGATTCGCGGAATGATGCAACGTGGAAAATGCGACCACGGTTTTTGACGTATTCGGCAAGCGCGCAGTAGTCGCCGTCACCAGAAACCATCACGACCACATCGAGCATGTCGAGCATCCGCACGACGTCGATGGTAATGCCGACGTCCCAGTCCCCTTTTTTGTGTCCGCTATCGTATTCCAGAAGTTCTTTGGTGTTGAGATCGATGCCTACGCTTTGGAGTGCCTCGAAAAACGGACGTTCCTCTCCAGTTTTCGTGGAAATGGTGTAGGCAATCGCGCGGATGAGTTTTTGATTGCCGACGCATGTTTTAACGATGTTTCCAAAGTTGACCTTGGCACCGTAAATGTTTCGTGCACTGTAGTACATGTTTTGGACGTCGATGAAGACGCCGACGCGACGAGTGGAGGTATCTAAGACGAGCATAGTGAGAAGCGGCAAAAAATTTGGCCGCGATAAATAGTGAAAATCCCGCACTCAGCATCGTATCACGACGCGGAGTACGGGATGTTGTGTTACTTCTTCAAACCGAGCGCTTCGATAAGCTCTGCATAGGCCGTCGCGTTTTCGCGCTCCAAGTATTTGAGCAAGCGGCGACGTTCTGCAACCTTTTTGACCAAACCGCGGCGGGAACTAAAGTCCTTGCGGTGCGTCTTCAGGTGCTTGGTAAGCTCCTTGACTTCGGCGGTCAAAATGGCGACCTGCACCTGTGGCGACCCGGTGTCCGAGTCGTGGGTGCGGAACTTTTTAATGAGCTTATCTTTGGCGGACTTATCCAGCATAGTCTTGAAATGTTATCCGATCATCTGAGTAGCGGGAGCTGAACCCCGGAACCAAGAAAAACGGTGTGTGAATGACGGGGCTAAGGGTAGCGGAAAAGCGGCAAAAGGGCAAGTGGAAAGACAGAAGGCCGTCCCGCGATACTCCGAAGAGCTTCACTGGGACGGCCTTTGCGTTACGGCGTAGTGAGGGCGATGATTCGCGAGGCCGCCCACTTCGCAGCCGCTCCTCCCAAATACTGCGCTCCCGTGCGTCGTAGAACGACATCGGCGTTGATTGCCCTCCATGCGCAGCTGTACTTTTGGTTGAAAAGCGCAGTGCCGCGCACGATCCGAAAGCTTAGATCGTCGACGGCCTCGATGAGATTGTGTCCTTTCGCCGCTTTTACTTGCACGCACGCACCTGTGTTTCCAGCCTTCACCAGAAGGTCGATGCCGTGCGAGCTGTCATCTTCCACGGTTGGAAGGAACGCCTGCGCCCCGCATCGGGCGAGTGCGGTGGCAATGCGTGCCACGGCGAGTGCCCCGTAGAAGCTGTGTCTCAGGTCAGCATCTTTGGTCCCAAACAACACATAGCGGTCGCCCTCCGCCAGCTGGACGAGTGCCCGGGTCAGGCGTTGCTGCCCGTCCGCACAGACTGCGTAGCCGACCGCTCGGTGCACGGGATGTTTCAATAGATGCTGCCCGACCAGCGTGCCTTGTATTCCTAGCACGAGCTCAGCCTCGGAGCTTCCAAAGCCGTAAAGCGCATGCGTCCTTCGATGCAGCGCGGACTGTTTTAGCAGAACCTCGCTAGGTTGAGTCCGACGATCGTGCAATGACTGGGCGGTGGCCTTCCCCTCATTGCGCGCGTCAATCAGGAGTTGCCTCAGGTTCGGAATGGGAGCCGGGTCACTTCGTTCGGTGAGCGGTTCGCGGTACATCAGGAAGCGCATGGCGTATCTCCAAATACTTTGTGGAACGTCCATGAAAATACGGACGAAGAAGTATAGCAAAATTTTGGAGAAAAATCAACAAAACGAAGTGAACGAACCATCTTGAAATGCTGATAAAAAGCAGAAGCGCGCCCGGACCATCGAGGCCCCGGGCGGGCTTCGTGGTTCCGAACGCGCCGCGTGAAGGCAGCTCAGTTGCGGGGGAAGTGGACGAGGATGCCTTCCAGCGCGTCGAGAGCCGCCGCTTCCGGATTCAGACTACCTTCGTTCGTAGAGCTGAGTCTGGGTCCATCTCTGCAATCCTTGAACCCCCACCGTTCCGTTTCACCGACGACCCTCCAGGTGATGGTGATCGTCTGGACGTTCTCGGTCCGCGACCCGTCCGTGTCGAGATCGTGAACTTTCATCTCGGCGAACGCCGTCTGACCGGCAGCGCCGATGCCGACGACGAGGACGAACTCGCGCTCATCCCCCTTTGCAGAAATCTCCTCACCCTCCTCGTTGTCGCCGCGCGTGACTTTCTTGCCGCCACTGGTGAGGTCGACTCCCCGTCCCCTGGCGCGGGCAAGCATTTTCTGACGAACCGCCTCCGCTCGCTCCATGACCGTTCTGAAATGCATGAGCTCCTGCGCGCTCCGGAAGGAAAATCCGGGATTGCGAAGAATAAATAGCATGTTTCTTGTTGTTTTGTCCATAGGGGGCTCTCTCGTTGTGTCGCAAAAAGCGGTACAATAAAAGGGTATGGCCAAGGCGCTCAAAGAATTGATGAAAGAGTTTTGTGAGTATTTAGAAATTGAACGGGGGAGGTCTGATAAAACGACGAGGAACTATCATTTTTACCTGGATCGTTTTGCAAAGTGGGCGAAGTATCCGAATCCGGGGCAAATTACCCTGGAGATGGTACGGAAATATCGCCTCTACCTTAATCGAGAGATTGCGGGGCGGGATGAGGACTCGCTGCAGAAGAATACGCAGAATTATCACCTGATTGCCTTGCGAGCACTTTTGAAATACATGGCAAAACGGGATATCAAGTCCCTCTCGGCTGATAAGATCGAGCTCGCCAAGCAAGGATCGCGTCACGTGACATTCCTCGAGCCCGAGGAGTTGGTTCGATTCCTCGCCGGTCCGGATGGCGACGAGACGATTGTGGGTTTGCGCGATAAGGCCATCCTCGAATTGCTGTTTTCGACGGGGTTACGTGTGTCGGAGTGTGCAGGGCTCCTCATCGAACAAGTAAATCTAAAGCGAGATGAGTTTACGGTGAAGGGAAAAGGGAGCAAACACCGTGTGGTTTTTGTGTCTGATGCCGCAAAACGATCTTTGAAGGCATACCTCGATCATCGTCGGGACGTTTCGCAGTTTTTGTTTGTTCGTCACGATCGTGCCAAGAATCAGGCTCCCGAACCGGCATCGCTCACTCCCCGATCAGTGCAGCGCATCGTCGATCGTTATGCTCGTTTGGCGGGAATCACCAAGCCCGTCACCCCACACACCCTTCGTCACACATTCGCGACCGATCTCCTTCGCAACGGCGCCGATATTCGATCGGTCCAATCTCTCCTTGGCCACGAATCGATCACCACAACGCAGGTGTATACCCACGTCACCGATAAGGAATTGAAGCGCGTGCATCAGAAGTTTCATGGAAAGCAGAGTCCGGATGCTTGATTGATACGTTTTGACGTGGTATTTTACTGCTCGTTCCGTAAATCCATGGCGGCTATAGCTCAATGGCAGAGCACCGGGTTGTGGTCCCGGCTACACGAGTTCGATCCTCGTTAGTCGCCCCACAAAACAACCTCCCAAACGGGAGGTTGTTTTGTTGTTGCCGACGAAGACTGGTGCCCTGAGGTGGAATCGAACCACCGACCTTGGGCTTAGAAGCGTCGTGTGAGTATTTGTCATTCTCTTGGCTGTATGGCATCATTTGCCTCGCTTAGGGGAATCAACCAGCCCCAGCGGCCCAAGGAGGGCACGATGAACGACCCGGAGAAGGAAGATGGAGAGGAAGGCGGCGGCACCCAGGACGGCGGCGAGCAGGGCTCGGGCGGCGGCGAGGGCGCTGGCACGGACGAAGGCGGCGAGAGCGATCCCGGAGCCGACGGCGGCAACGGGGGCGCCAACCCGGATGAGGGCGGCGACGCCCCCGTTGCCGCCGATGGCGGCGACGGAGCCGACCCCGCCGGTGCCGGCGGATCCGAGGACACGCTGCCCCCGGACGACGGGGACGGCGGCGAAGAGCCGGAGGGGTAGGAGGCGGGTCAAACGACCTCCTTTCCTCAACAACGGGTGACGCCGAGCGATCGGCGGACGCACCAATACGACGAGGTCTCGGCAGTGCGCTGCTGAGACCTCGTTCCGTTTTTGGGACCGTCGATCAAAGACCCGACACCGGAGGAAAAGTAAAAATAGTTCGTATTCTCTCGCCGACGAATGACGTCCCCTTCTGCACGATTGATGTACTGCGTTGACAGACAGCTGCACGTCGATGTTGTTGCCGACGAAGACTGGTGCCCTGAGGTGGAATCGAACCACCGACCTTGGGCTTAGAAGTCCCCTGCTCTATCCAACTGAGCTATCAGGGCACAAGTCTGCGTTGGAAACAGGACGATCCTAGCATTTTTTGCACAATTTGGAAAGGCTAAATTTGGCCAACGCTTGACAGTATTTCCGCCCTCAGGCATATTTCGCCCCGCTGTATACGCGTCCCGGCCGGGATTCGTGACAGGCCGGCCAAGAGGCCGGTTTCCGATCCAATCAGACCCGGAGATTCCGATGTTGCACCTTTTCGCGCTCTTCACGGAGCGCCTCAAGAACCCCGACACCCGCGACGACTTCATGAACAAGGTTGGCTCGCCCAAGGACGTCACCCGTCTCGCCCACAAGCGCGACGACGACGGCCAGCTCGGCTTCGTCACCGACAAGGTGATGGGCCCGCAGCGTGACGATGCCAGCGAGACCATCTCGGCGGCGGTCCTCGTCAAGGGCAAGGCGATGCTCGTCACCATGCAGAAGCCGACCGCGAACGTGGGCACGATCACCGCCGACGAGTTCGACCTCATGGGCAAGGGCTACACCGCATACCTCGCCGAGGCTCACGATGTGACGCTCTCCGCCAAGGGCGACCCCGAGCTCAAGGGCAAGACGGGCGTCATGTACTTCACCCGGCCGACGAAGGACGCCCCCTACACGGCGACCGACGTCAGCAACAAGGTGCAGGACTACGTCATCGACGACACCGGCATGGCCTTCGTCCACGCCGACGGGAAGGGCGTGCTCATCCCCACGATGCAGCTCGTCCAGAACCTCGACGACGGGGAGGAGGTCACCAGCGGCGCGACGAAGATCATCGCGCTCGGCCGCGACATCAAGCTCGCGCGCGGGCCGAAGATCAACGTCGGCGGCCAGAAGGTGTCCACCTGGGCGTACGTGCTGAAGGAGGCCGACGGCTCCAAGATGGTGCTCCTCGCCAAGGACACCCTCCAGGAGCTCCGCGCCATCCCCTTCGACGGCAACTACGCCACGGCCGGCGCGGACGACGAGATCTACATCGTCCTCCACGTCACTGCCGGCGCGGACGTCGACCAGGCCGACGCCCACGACGAGCAGCACATGGATGCGGACGCCGGTACCGATGCGGACATCGCGGCGGGCAGCGCGGACGAGCCGGAGGAGCACTTCAAGCTCACCCGCGTCTCGACCGCGAAGTTCGTCGGCGATCAGCCCACGGTGTAGACCGGCCTCCCGGCCAGAGACCACAACAACACGCGCGACCGCTTCGGCGGACGCACCAACGATCGAGGTCCTGGCGCACGCTGCCAGGACCTCGTTCCGCTTTTGGGGGATTGTCGATACAATAGTGGCACTATGGCCACGGCCCAAAAAACGTTTTTGATATTGGATGGAAACGCGCTTTTACACCGCGCCTGGCACGCGATTCCACCGTTGACCACGCAAGATGGGCGCGTGGTGAATGCGGTGTACGGATTTGCGATGATTATCGATAAGATGCGCGCAGAATTGAAGCCGGATTTCATGGCGGTGGCCTGGGATCTGCCCGGTGGCACGTTTCGAAATGAAGAATACGAACCGTATAAAGCGACGCGGGAGAAAAAGGCGCAAGAACTTTACGATCAGATTCCAATGATCCAAACGTTGCTTACCGCCTACAGCATCCCCTCGCTTTCGGCGCCCGGATTCGAGGGCGATGATATTTTGGGGACGATTAGTGCGCAGAATGAAAAAGATGGCGTTAAAACGCTCATCGTGACCGGAGATTTGGACGCGTTGCAGCTGGTGAATGCAACAACTGAGGTGGTGTTTTTTGTGAAAGGTTTGTCGCAAACAAAGCGTTACACCATCGATGCGGTGAAAGAACGATACGGGTTACTGCCCGAGCAGTTGATCGACTACAAGACATTGGTCGGCGACACGTCGGATAATTTGCCGGGCATCGCGGGCATTGGTGAGAAAACGGCGGTCGCCTTGTTGAACGAGTACAAGACAGTCGATGGCATTTTTGCGGCGTTGAAGGAGGGAAAGCTTGCCGAGAAGTTTGCAAAGAAGTTTACGGGGCAAGAAAAGACGGCGGTGCTCATGAGGCGTCTCGTCACGATCGTTCACAATGTTCCTTTGAAATTTTCTCAGAAGGACGCCATCGTACAAAAACCGGATTTGGAAAAGTTGTTACCGATGCTGCGAGACTTTGAGTTTAAGTCGATGTTGAAGAAGTATGAGAAGAGCGAGGGAGTTGATGATCCGTCATTGCGAGCGCAGCGAAGCAATCTTCCTCAGGAAGAGCCTGGATTGCTTCGTCGGGGTTACCCTCCTCGCAATGACGGAAAGAAAACAAAACACCACGCTTCCCTTTCTTCCACAAAGCTTTCCGATCTGGAACTCGATCGTATTGGATTCGTGGTTGCTACCAAGGCGCAAGATCTTTTTGGCGGAAGTATTCAATCCGTTGCCCTGACGGATGGCCGCGGAGTGTTTGTAGTGCAAGATCCCGCGAAAGAGGATCTGCAGTCGATTGTAAAAACATTGGCACATGCCAAGAAGCTCGTTTCGCACGATGTGAAGGAGGCACTCCATGCCATATCGCGAAGCGGGGTCGATATCACTTCCCTTTTGACGATCCCGATGTTCGATACCTTAGTAGCATCCTATTTATTGGCGTCGGGTGATCGTGAGTTTGCGTTCCATGACGGTGTTCGTCTCCACTTGGGCGCATCAATGTCTGCCGAGGCAGAAGCGAGCGAGATGGTGAACGCGTTGTTACCGTTGGCGACGGTGCTTGATCGAAAGCTGCAGAATGAAGGAATGAAAAAGCTGGCGGATGACATCGAGATGCCGCTGATTCCGGTTCTTTTCCGAATGGAACAGCAGGGATTCGCAGTAAATGCACAGCACCTGGGAACGCTCTCGAAGAAGTTTGATGACCGTCTGCAAGAACTCACCAAAACAATTCACCAGGATGCGAGAAGAGAATTTAATATCAATTCCCCTTCGCAACTCGCCGAGGTGTTATTCGTTGACCTCGCGATTCCGACAAAAGGCATCAAGAAAACGAAGAGTGGGTTTTCGACCGCCGCTCCGGAGCTCGAGAAATTGGTCGACGTTCATCCAATTGCTGAAAAGATTAGCGAGTATCGCGAACTTGCGAAATTGAAGGGCACGTACGCCGATACGTTGCCGAAGTTGGTCGATGCGACTGGGAGAATTCATGCCCGATTTAACCAATGTGTCGCAGCAACCGGTCGATTGTCGGGCTCGGATCCAAACCTCCAAAATATCCCGATTCGTTCCGACCTTGGTCGAGAAATTCGAAAGGCGTTTGTGGCCGCGCCGGGAAAAGTGTTGCTCAGCGCTGACTATTCGCAGATCGAACTTCGATTGGCAGCATCGATTGCCCAGGATCGCTCATTTATCGACGCGTTTAAAGAAGGTGCGGATATTCACCGTCGAACTGCGGCCGAAATGTGGGATATCAGCGAGGAGGAGGTGACGAAGCAACAACGATACGCTGCCAAAGCGATCAACTTCGGTATTTTATACGGCATTGGTGCTCGTGCGCTGGCCAAGAGCGCTGGTGTGCGGTTCGAGGAAGCAAAAGATTTCATCGTGCGATATTTTGTCGCACATCCGGGCATCGCCGCATACCTCGACGCGACCAAGCTACAGGCACACGCCGAGGGATTCGTTTCCTCACTCTACGGCCGACGTCGATATTTGCCGGAGATCAACTCGGGCATGCCGCAGTTGGTAGCTTCTGGCGAGCGCATGGCGATTAACATGCCGATTCAAGGAACGCAGGCGGACATTATTAAGATGGCGATGAATCGGATCGACGAATGGCTGCGTGAATCGAAGCTTGATGCCGCGATGATTGCGCAAGTTCACGACGAACTCGTTTTCGAGGTGGCTAGAAAAGACGCCGATGCGTTGGCGGAGGGCGTAAAAGAGCGCATGGGTACGATTGTGTCGCTTGATGTTCCGTTGGTCGTCGACGTCGATATTGCTGATTCTTGGGGAGACATGGAATAAATATGTTGTTGGTGGTGTACGGCGACGATGCGTTTCGCGTGAAAGAGCGCGCGCGTGAATTGGTTGCAAAGTTTATCGAGAAGCACGATCCGACGCGGATGAACGTTGACGAAGTTGTGTTTGGGAAAAAGGAAGACCTCGATCTTGGTAAGGTCGCCGAAGTTGTGCAGGCTGCACCGTTTTTGGCTGCCAAGCGTTTGGTGCGCATCGATGGAATGCTGTCGTTAGTGACGACGAAGCCGGATGCTGAACCATGGGCAATGATTTTGTCGCATGTTCCGGAGTCGACAGTTGTTCTGTTGGTCGATGCACTCGCGCGTGAGAAAATTGAGAAGACGGAGCTTTCAAAACGAGTCTTCGCCATGAACGACGTTCATCAGTATCCCCTGCCGATGCTGAGCGGTGGCGAACTTCGGACGTGGATTCAGCAACGAGCAAGGGTACATGGTGCAACCCTCGTACCCTCCGTCATCGAGTCTTTGATTGTACGAGCTGGCGGCGATACGTGGCGACTGGAAACGGAGATCGCGAAGTTGGCAGCATACGCCGGAGAAGCTCCAGTGACCGAAGAGATGGTGACGTTGCTCGTACCGAGCGAGTTCTCGGAAGACATTTTTGGCTTTATGGATGCGATGACAAGCGGAAGACCGTCTTTTGCCCTCAAAAAACTTCACGAGGAGCGTGAAGCTGGTGCCGACGACTTCCCTCTTTTTGGCATGCTCGTTCGTCAAATTCGGCTTCTTTTGCAAACGAAAGCGTTACTTGAGGAGCGGTCGGGGGCCGGAAAGCAGGACGTGGCAACAGAATTTGGAGTACACCCTTTTGTGGCCCAGAAGGTTTTAGGCGAAGCAAAACGGGTCTCGATGGAGAAGATTCAAGGCTGGCACGCCCTGGCAAGTGACCTTGATTCCGCGATGAAACGCGGTTTGGCGCCAGATATTGCCGTGGATCGATTGGTGGCGGCATTGCTTGACGATCGGTAAGGATTCCGCTAACATTTGCCCATTCCTCGTATTTAATTGCACGAGGTTTCCCCATTTGAGACCAGTTTCGATGAACGACAAGGAAAACTTCCGAGACGTACTTCACGGTACGATGAGGAAGTTTCCGAAGGCGTGAGTCGAAAATGGGCCAAATGGGAAAGCTCGCCATTATGCCAAATCTTCGAAACGCCAAAAAAGCTCTCGCGCAAAGCAAAGTCCGCGCCGTTCGCAATGCGAACGTAAAGGGTCACATCGACTCCATGCGCCGCTCATTCCGCAAGCTGCTTGCAGCAGGAAATATCGAGGAAGCACAAAAGCTCGTCCGAGAGCTCGACCAGGCCATGGACA
>ERZ1292633.5356-Hain-H41-02um-R1-5356-length-11610-cov-6_pt1 | contig 11610 bp, 7 predicted proteins | sample MGYA00564406_ERZ1292633 | MGnify/ENA primary metagenome ERZ1292633 (study PRJEB36523, sample SAMEA6512639) | groundwater metagenome | collected 2019-01-08 | study: AquaDiva: Metagenomics assemblies of 32 groundwater samples
GACGACGACGACGACGACGACGGCGACGGCGGCGGCGGCGGTGGCAGCGACGGTGGCCGTGAACGTCCGCCAGAAGTGCTCTCAGACGCTGAGTGCCGGGGACCAACTGCGGCTCGGATGGGTAGCAGAGCGCCGCAGCTCCCCCTGCTTCGCCGAGTTGCCGAGGGTGGACGACTCCACTCAAACGGACGGATTGTCCCCCGTGAGAGCGATGGGTGTGTTGGGTCGGGACGACGACACCGCCTCCTTAGGTTCGTTCGCCGGAGCTGCTGGACGTTCCCACGACCCCTCGGCACCTCAAGCTGCGGTGCCGGCGCGCACGATCTTGACGGAAGTGCAGCGCCTATTCTTCTCGGGGCAAGCAGCGACAACGTTGAAGTTAGGGCCGTCGGAACGAAAGTTAACCGCGGGCGTGGCATCTCACTTCGCAAAAGGTGGTGGCAGTTCGGCCGTCAAATCCCTCAAGTGGAATACGGCACTCATTGGCGAGATGCTGGGGCAAATGTCGCTTCACGCCGGAAGCATGCCGCCACCCTCTTCGGTTTCAGGGGATGCCAACGCTTCGGCCATGTCTTCGACTGGGACCAACGCCGCCGGCGGCTCAGCCTTCGACCTTGTGGGTGGACTAGTCTTGCAGTACTTTCGCACCAAGTATGGCCAAGCGGGCAGCGTGTGCGACCAGCACGTCGCCGCCTTCGTCATAAACCTCGTCGCATACCTTGGCGATCACCCGCCGGCGATGACCCACGTTGCCGCCCCGCCGCCGGCGGCGAACTACGGATCAGCGGCGTTGCGATTAAGTCGAGTCGGCCGCATGCTATTCGTGTGCGTCGCGACGGGTCTCTTCCCGTTCGTGTGCGCGATGCAGCCCATCTTTGTGAATGGAACCGCGGCATCAAATGGCACGGTCGAGGTTGACCGGCCCTGCTTGCCGCTCTGGCTCGCCGGCACGCCCTTGGGCCGATGGCTCTCCCGGCAAACGGGGATGGGCTTGTCAGGATCGTCCGACGCCCCCGCGGGTGCGCGCGACTTCCTGCAATACTCCATGGTATCCATCGACCGGACGGAGTCCCACATGACGCCGTCGTTGGATGGCACCGCGACGCGGCATCAAGCGACGGAGGATCACCACTTCTCCTACCAACACCCGACGACCACGGAGTGGGGTGCAGTCGCGACGACCAAGTATTGGCACAATGCGTACTATCACTTTCAATTCATCTACAACGGGTTCAAGGCACTGGTTCCGAAACAGGTGTTGCGCGACTGGGAGCACGTGGGCCCCGTCTACTTGACGCGAGATGGCTTGAAGACCGCGCTCGTCAGTCTCTACGGCAAACGCTTGGATCCACGTCGCCTCGATCAGGTGGCCGCCTGGTGCGATGGCTGCCTCGATCACCTTTGCGATCCGTCCGCCGACGACAAGATGGTGCAGCCGCCTTCGTTCGCCGTGCCACCCCCCGCGTTGACGTTGGAGGTCGCGCCGGTCCCTCGCCGGCGATCGTCGGCGATGAATAGCGCGGCGGCGGCGGCGGTGGCAATGACTCCGTCCTCCGTCGCCACCTCCGCTTCGTCGCTGTCACACTTTTCCCCAGATACGCTGCTGTGCTGCTTGGCGATGGGGCTGGCCACGGTGATCCTGCCCGCGGTGTCTGTGCCTTTGACGGTCATGGCGTCCGGCCCAGATGGTGGGGGTGCGACCGCCTCCGCAGCCACCGCCGCGGGTGCCGTCGTGGTGACGTCGGTGGACGATCCGTTGTTGTGGAGAGGCCGAACGATCACGTCGGTGGCCGAACCATGAGCCCGCTGCCCGGAGGCGCGCTTTGAATGTACGTTTTCCGCGATGAGAGCCCCCGATAACGGGGTTGCCCAGTGACACCACTACGTTCCGGCTGAGTGCGCCGCGTCTGTTGTTTTTTCCACCCCCCTCGCCGTCTCACAGCAGTGTCTCAACTTTATAAGAGGGTTTCTGCTTTGAAGGCATCTGGAAAAATGGTCTTTCACTGGCTGCGACTCATCGCGTTCAACTACACGAGCGGCTACGTCCTCGCCGCCTTGTTCTCTCACGCTGCCCGAGGCCCGCCCGGCCTACCGCAGCTTCGCGCACAAGACGAGTCGGCTCGCACCGCGGCAGTCAATAACTACGCGGCTCGCAACAAGGCCCGACACACAGGTAAACAAGACAGCTTGCTGCTCGACACCATCGACGTCTGCCGAACGTACGATCTAACGTCGGCCTTGTTCCTGCTGGCGGTTATAGCCGCGGGCGGCTGGTGCGCCTGCGCGGGCGCCGTGACCGCCGCCGTGCTGGAGGACCCATATGATGGCGCCAGCCGCTACGACAGGGCGTCAAAGTCGTTTCGCTCTCTCATCAAGTATGATTGAGCGCCTCGTCTCGCACAGTTTTCCTCTTTTCTCATTCAGTACGGAGCCGATGCGTTTTCGATGAAAAAAAGATCCTCCACAACACACCGCAAAACGAGCGGGGGGGGGTGCTGGCTGGATGTTGTGGATCCAACGGATGGTGTCCTCCGTTTTTGCGCCAAACGCGCCTCTGCTAGACCCAATTGATCTTGGTGAAGACGAGTAAACGTCGTGTTATCCGCCGGTCGTGTTATCCGCCGGTCGTGGTTGCGCTGCACCTGTGGTCGGTGCATTTTGCTTCGTGTTTCTTTTCTCCATGTGCAATATTTTTATTTCCGCTGCGCTCTCCCTAGCCGCCACCCCCGCTATTACTATTCCTGGGAGATGTCCTTTCAGATCGCGTCGGCGGCTCCCGTGCCGCAGGCGTCTGTCGCGGCGTTGCTGGCTGCCGCCGGATCACCATGGCGGCTGCCTGCACCCGAAGAACTCGTCGTTGCGATTCAGCAGGGCCGTCGGGGCGATTCCACGCACAGCAACTCGTTCACGTTTGCTGCCGACATTCGCGCCGTTTGGGCTGATGGCGGAAAGGCAGTCGACTTGTCGAGCGCCGACATTGTGGTTGGTGACCCTTCGGGCGACGCAACGTACTGCGTAGTGTTCACCAATGCTGCCGCAGGCGATCCAAAACCGTCGGGGACTAGCCGTCAGGGTCGTGTGAAGCGGGTGCTGTCCATCCACGGCTATCAGAATCTTGCCCTCTTTCAGCAATGCGTCGAATGCGCGGCGTACCTAAACAAGGAGCATAGCAATGACTTCGACATCGAGGTGTGCCGAGAGTTCGGGTATCAGTTTGAGAAGCGGCGGGATGCGCTCTGTCAGGCGCTCGGGACGGTGGGAGCCCATGTTGAGTCGTACCGAGTCATCGTCTCCGAGCGCGCAGCGACTCTGCCCTCCACGCCAAGCGCGGTGATGTCAGGAGAGGAGCTGATCGCTATGGCGAAACGGGAAACCAACTTTAGATTGTTTGACCTTCCGGACAGCGACTCTGGTAGCTACTTGTCCCTCGCGCGCCAAGCGTTGTCCGAGTTTCTGCGTGCAACTGGGTCACAGTTCGTCTGGCTGACGTTCCGCCGTCAAGACGACGACGTGTTGCTCGGACGTGTGGTCCTCGAGCTTTTTGCCCGGCACTGTCCCAAGACCGTCGTAAATTTTACTCATCTGTGCAAAGGCGACTTGCCAGACGTAGCGGCCCCCGACTTTGAAGGACGCAAAGTACCACTTAGCTACAAAGGAAGCTCGGTCTTCCGTCTCGTGCAGGGCGCTTTTTTACAGGCGGGTGACATTGCCGGGTCGAAGGATGGCACGTCTGGTTATTCCATCTATGGACGTTACTTTCCCGATGAGAGTTTTGCGGTACCGCACGACGTTCCCGGCATTGTCGGCATGGCCAACGACGGCGGGGAACACACCAATGGGTCGTCGTTTTACGTCACGTTAGACCGATGTTCCTGGATGAACGGGAGGTACGTGGCCTTTGGCAAAGTCGTGGAAGGCCTGCGCGTCATCGAGACGCTTTCAGCGATGCCCACTCACCACAATCAGTCGCTGATGCAGAAGGTGATCATCGACGACTGCGGTGTCGTCGGGCCGGAGGGGTATTAGAAAAGCCAAACATTCCGCTGAAGAGAGGGGCATATCACTTCAGGGAGGGAGGCGACTGCGACGGAGGAGGCAGCCCCTCTCTCTCCTTTTGATCGACACACCGAGACGGAGGCGATGAGAGGAGAGGAGAGGGGAAAGCATGTACATGAGACGCAGCGCCGAACGCTCTCTCGTCGGCGAGGGGGCTATCCGGTGCGGGGCGGGAAGAGACACATAGCCACAGACACACACACGCTCACAACCCATCGCCGCCTCCCCATTTTTCTGTGTACTCTCGAAGGACAAGTGACGAGTCCACAGCGCACAAGCTTGATGACCCCTTTTACTGAGCTTGTGCGCGTATTTTTTTTGTCAATCGGAGACCGGCCAGGCCGGTTCCCCGCGCGCAGCTGTCCTTGGCGCAACTCCGCCCTGAAGTCTGACTGATGAAAGGCAAATCCGCCGACACGAACGTCGATCAGCTGCTGGCGAGTTCTTGGCCACCCGGATTTGCGCCGCCCAGTCGCAGCCAGTGCGTCAAGGCTCTGAAAGCCTGCCACAACAACACCGTCCAAGCGAAGAACTACATCCTAGCCGCCGCTCCTTCCCCTGCGGCGACGGCAACAGGGCCGAGACCCGCCGCCGCACTCACCACGACGCGACCCGGCGGCATGGCGTCATCACTGCTACCCACCAGCACGGCGGCAGTAGTGTCCAGCGGACGCGCGGCCGTCCCGGCACCTGCCGCGGGCATGACTGCCTCAGCTCCTCTCGACCCCATCACCGATGCCGCTGCGGCTGTGGCTGCACAAGCGGACGATTCCGACTTCGTCATCGAGGCGATCCCGCCGCACCAAGACGACGACCTCAGTCGCCACGTCGATCCGGCGGCGGCCGCGTCGCTTCCACAAGGGCCGCCGCGGTACCTCGCCGTCCCCGCTGTTCATGACATGACCGCGACGGCGGGAGGGTTGTCTGTCGAGGACGCCGCGGCCATCGCCCGGCTTCTCGCCGATGACGACGACGAATGGGGTAGTAGACCACCGAGTGACCATTGGGTCCATCGTCCAGAGGGGGGCAATGGTCCCAATGGTAGAGCGGCCGCACCCAAGCCGAAAAGCAAAGGACCAAAGTTGCATCCATGCGTCGCTCAATACAAATCTTGCAAGTACGGCAAGTATTGTATGATGCGGTTTCTGCCAGGGGACGTCTGCACGAATTACGTCGTCGGCAGCTGCATCTATGGATCTCAATGCAGGAATAAGCACACGGTTGAAGACCCATCGGACGCCGCCGACGAAACTAACATGACCGATGGAGCAGCAAGCGCTCCTCGCCCACGGCGCACTATCGACGTGCGCGTGGCGTTGCGGGCCATGGGGTATCAGCCAGGAGGGGCCGCCGGCGTGGACCTTCCTCCGCTTCGCGTTCAGCATCCCAGCGGTGACGGGCGCGAGCTGACGCTGACGGCCAACCAACGCGATGTCATCGACGTCACGGGCCCCACGCCGCCCGCCGTCAGCGCGCCTATCCCCGGCGCGTGGGCCTTCAACGCAGGCGCCACCAGCGCACCGTCGTGGTCCGAGCCACTGGCCCCTCAAGCATCGGTGCCGATGAATGTCGCCGCGGCCCATGCGAATCTTCCTGCTCCGTTCCGTGATCGGCTCGTGGCCACGAAAAACGCAGTTCGCGCTACGCCGGCGCCTACCATGGGGGGCAGTCGTGTCGTGGTGTCTGCCACGAGCGCAGCCGCCGATCCCGTCCATTCCCCGTCGTCAACGTTCTCTCCATCCCTGCATCCTTGCGTACGCCAAATGGGCGACTGCAAGTACGGCAGCACATGTCGGCACGCCCACATTCCCGACAACGTCTGCGTGCATTGGCTCAACGGGCGCTGCCATTTTGCCGCAGAACACTGCCTGCATCTGCATGCGCTGCCAGGGAGTCGAGAGGCCGAAGCGCTGAATGGGCCCACCCCGAATTATCAGATGACACCCTCCAAGCCGTCACAGCCAACGTTGAGCGACGTGGTGCTCCGTCAAGCAGCCGCCGCGAAGCCATCATCGAAGAAGACCGGTTGGGCGGCCTTCAGCGGCGGCGCCGCCGGGCCTCCTGCGGCAACGAGTCAGCCGTCGCCGCCAACGGTCACGGCCATCGCCGTCGCTCCCGCACCTGTTGACGAAACCGAGACAGAAATGGCCGCCTTCGCCGCACTCCAGAAGGTGTTCCCGGACGCGGATCACTTTTTCATTCTGCACGCGTTGCGTCTCACGAACAACGACCGGCAAAAGGTGGCGGACGTTATCCTCCGCTGTGCGTCGCTGTTTCGCGGCATTGTCGACGACGAATCGCCTTCTGCTGCCACGTCGCCTACTCAGGGCGACGCAGCAGACGGCACCAGCGCGCGAGGCGACGCGTGGATGACAAGCGATGACGTTGAAGCGTTGTTGCGGTCCGGAGAAAGAAGCGACGCGTCGTCAGCGAGAAGTCTGGCGTCGACTGCGGAGCCTGCGCTTCCAGTGGCCGTGGATGCGGCCGACTTGATCGACTACTCCAGCAGCGACTTGCTCACACTTTGCGCTCTTTTCCCTGCGATGGAACCCTCGGCTCTCGAGGAGGTGCTCGCGGCATGTGGAGGTGATATCGCCGTGGCGATTGGCATCGTGCTCTGCCAATCAGAAGGGCTGCCGATGGGGTCATCGACGCCGACGGGAAGGATCGTTGCCGCCGCGGCTATGCCTGGAGCTGAACGCACCCCGCGAGAGATTGAGAAGAGCAAAAAGCTACATGGCATGTTTCCCTCCTGCTCCGAAGAAGTCGCCACCGTGGTGTTGGCCGCCTACGGCTGGGATCTGCCAGGCGCCATCAGCTGTATGAACGCCCTGCAAGCCGCGGAGAACGCCGCGACGGAACCGTTATCCCCTTCGGCCCCTCTATCTCGCAAAGGCCGTCGCAGCGTGACGCGCATTCAGCCACTGACGCAGCGCCGTGTTGCAGAGTCTTTGCTGTCCGCCGCGGCCGTACAAGTGACGACGCGGTCGTCGTTGACGTTGACGCTCCACCCGCGGCGTTCGCCTCCGTTGTTCGCCGCGCCTCGCGTGGTGGTCGGCAGCGCAGCAGGATCGGCCGCGCCTCCTCCTGCCGGCGTCGTCGCCTCGTTTGAAACCCAGTCGACGACGACGGAAGACGTGAGCGCCGAAACCGCCGGTCCGACGTTAGTGGACCAGAGGCGTTTCAGTTCGTCCCCGGCGTATCTCGAGGCTTGCGAAGCGGCGCGGACCGTGTCAGACTGGCGGCGCGTCCGCCATGAGGCCTACGAGATCCACCGAGCACGGTGCCAAGTCGTCAGTTACATCGCCACGGCGTATCAGCGTGGGGATCACGCGACGGGTAAGTCGCTCGCTGCGTACTCTCGCTCGCTGGGTCGAGAGTATCAACGCCTAAACTTAATCGCCATGCTAAGCTTGGAACGAGAACGAGCGTCGTCCGGGGAGCTGGTCGTGCTCGATTTGCACGGCTTTCACCTCGCGGAGGCCATCGACGTGCTCACTCGACGCATCGCCGCCTGCGCAAAGGTATGCCAGCAGCAAGGCAAACGGTCCATGAAGCTGCGTGTGGTCATCGGGCAGGGTCTTCATAGTGACACGGGCCGGTCTGTCATTTATCCGCAAGTCGTGGCCTTGGCGCTCGCCTGGAACACCTCCATCGACCCTTCCGACGACCCGAACGGGTTGTCAAAAATCCGAGTAGCATTGTTGCAGCGCAACGTGAGCGACGTCGTCTTGGGCGTTGCACCGCAGTCGTAATCTGCGTGGCGTTGGTTCATCGCCCCTTTCAGTCACACGCTTGTACCGGGGGAAAAACAGAAGTGCCGATCATGTACGTTCTGTTTTTCGAAGTGATGCCAACCTTTGATTTCATTTTTTTACGGCGGCCTCGCCTCTTCTTTCTGGCCAGTCTTCCCAGACAACTTTCGAATTCGAATGGTCCGACTCACCACCATCCTGTTCACCCTGGCTGCGGCCGCCGCCCTGGTCGTTGCCCACCAACCGCTTGGCGGCAGCAATCACGCCGTCGTTGCGGCAGTGGCGGCGCCGCCGCCGCCCACTGGACCGAGCATCAGCATTTTCCAGTGCAGCAATGGCACCTGTGCCACGTGCAAGCAGTCGGCGACGATCCCGCAACACAAGTGCCTGTCTATCGGAAACGGCAACTACCAGCGCGTAAGCTGCCTGAAGATGCCCAAGTCGCGGTGCTTGGTCGAGACCGTCTTTGCCGACAGCCAGTGCTCCACGGCCGCCTTCGAGCAGCCCCGTCGGTGCGGCGTCTGTGCCCCTGGCCCCGTCGGCAACGGCGTCATCGACTGCGGCAAGGCTGGCCACGAGAGCAAACTCATCTACCACTACGGCTGCGACACGGCGTGCCGCTCCTGCAACTACACGTTCACGACCAACGTTGGCAGCTGCGCCGCCTTCCAACCGCAGGGTAGCAACTCCAGCGCCGCGTTTTACTTCCGCATCACGCAGGTTGTCCCGTGCCCGCAAATCATTTCGTATCGCAACTTTCTGGACAGCAACTGCACCCAGCCGAATGGGGGCTACAGCAACACCGAGGGCGACATGTTGTGCCACGGCTTCCAGCAACCTAACGCCGGCGTGGAATACCAATGCAGTAATTGATTGGTTCTCACCGTGGTGACAGGTTCGTGCGAAGGGGTTTCTATTAACGCCAGAGAGAGAGAGAGAGAGAACACAAACTAAAAAAAAAACCCAAGGGACCTTTCTCCAGAGGCGCGTGTCTCGTTTCGTGTGGCCTTTTCAATCCAATCAATCTACATGACCAACCCATGTAGGATGACCACTATGGACCGAAGGATCATCAACGACAACGGCAACGGAATTTTGATTGCTCCCCCGCCGCATCGATCCCATTTGTCCAACTCACATCGTTCCACCCAATGATGGCTGTCGATACGGCGGCCGGCGGCCCGGTGTTGGCTCCAACGGCGGCACCGTTCAGTCAAGACTCGCGCGTGGTGCAAGCAGTGCTGAACGCGGTGGCAGAGTCCGGCGGCGCGAACATCGAACTCGCCAGCGGCGAGGTACCTTGCGCCATCCCAGCCATCGTGGCCGACCGCCACATTCACGAAACGTATTTCCAGCTGAGCGTCGCGCTGTGGTTGATGTGCGCGGTCGATATCCTGCTGGCGATTGTCAACTTCGGCCTTCACGCGGCGGCGCTGAATCGACTTCACAATTTTCTGCGCTTCTGCTTCACCCTGGCACTGTGCCGCTCGCTCGTCACGCCGGTGGTGATGCAGTTTGCACCCATTGCGTCGATGACCTCCCTGACCATGATCCTGTTCAACGTCATCCTCGCGATCGGGGCCTGCGGGTCTGCGTTTTTTTTGTGGATATTTGCGTCCGAGAGTATTTCAGAGTGCGTGTTGGAGACGCTGCTCGGCGTCAGTTGCTTTGTGCACGCCGTGCTCGCGGGTGCTATTCACAGCCAACTGAACACCATCCTAGGAGGTCGGACGAGAACATTCGTCACAGTGACAGACGAACGACATCAAAAGTTGATCGACCGCATGGCGGTTGACGCACAGTGACGATTAGCGACGACTACGAGTCACCCCGGAGGGTGATTTGTTGAATGAAAGTCAATCCTTCTTTTTTTTGCAGCAACGTGCAAATCGCGCGCCATTTTAGAGTCAACATAACTTGCGCAATCTCCCCGAATTTCGGCTGTTTGTTGTTCGACCGAAGGTGGGAGATCAACACAGAAAAACAGACGAAACAAGCAAACTCTCTCTCTCTCTCTCTCTCTCTCTCTATCTCTCTTCGCCCTACGGGCGAGGACTTTTTGCTCATTGCTCACTCACTCACTCGACTCGAACGATAAGGTCCCATTGCCGCCGCATCCAATGCGCCTCACGCTCGCTATCACTACCTGAGTGACCTCCTTGCTCCTCCACACGTCCGTCGCTAAGAGCGCCGCCATTTTGGGTCAAGAAGTAGAGGTGCGTGTTCATGTCGACCGCCGTGGCCGCCTCGGACGTGGCCACGCCTGTGTTGCGCGAGGCGGTGCTGAAATCGGCTGGCCCGAAGGACTGGGCCACGGTCGACTTTGTCCAAGACGCCGACAAGGCGACTCGGCGCCACGTGACGCACCTCGAGCGGACGCAAGCGACGAGCGGTTACAAGCACGACGTGGAGGTCGTGTTATCCGCAAGTCAGGGCTGGCTCTCCGCCGTTCTTGCGGGCGTTCTCCTTGGCCTGATCGCCGTGTGCATCGAGATCTGTAATCACTTCGTCATTGACATCCGTCAGGGCGTCTGCATGGACTACTTCTGGCTCAACCGTGAGCTGTGTTGCCCTGGAGCCTCCGAGTCGGGCTGCCCACAGTACGTGTCGTGGGGCAGCTTCTTCGGTGGCCCCCAAGCGCGCCACGCCGCCATCGTCAACTTCGTTGCTTACGTGTCGCTCGGAACATTTTTCGCCGTGACGGCATCCATTTTTTGCCGTTTTTACGCCCCGTTTGCAGCCGGCGGCGGGATCAACGAAGTGAAGACCATCGTGTCCGGATCCGTCCTCCGCCGCTATTTCAGCGGCTGGACCATGTGCGTGAAGGCCGTCGGGGTCACGATGTGCACCGGCAGCGGTTTGCAAGTCGGGAAGGAGGCTCCTTTCATTCACATCGGCGCCTGCGCGGCGGACATTGTCGGTTCGCTGTTCCCACAATTTGCCGACGACGGCCGACGGCGCGAACTCATTAGCGCCGGCGCCGCTGGAGGTGTCGCTGTGGCCTTTGGCGCGCCGATTGGGGGCGTCATTTTCGCCGTCGAGGAGATCAGCTCCTTCTACAGCTTCCGCATGATGATGCAAGCCCTCATGTGTGGCGTCGCCGCCGTTCTTGTTCTGAAAAACTTCGACGTCAATCATACTGGCCGCATCGTTCAGTTCTCGATCAACTACCACCGCGCGTGGAAGTGGTTCGAACTACCGTTGTTCGCCCTCCTGGGATGCTTCGGCGGCCTACTGGGGTCACTGTGGAACACTTTGAACATGCGCTGCATCCGGAAACGCAAACAGTCTTTCGTGAAGCAGTATCCCATTGCCGAAGTCGCCGTCCTCGCAGTCGTGAGCTGCTGCATCAACTTCTTCGCGCCCTTCTGCAAAGGCGGCCTGCTCGGGCTGCTGGCCAACCTGTTCCAGGACTGCGAGCCGGGGAGTCAGCTGGAAGTGTGCAACAGCAACGAGCTTTACTTGGTCTCCTACATGATTGCGGCAGGATGCATCAAGTTTGTCCTTTCGTTCGTGACCGTTGGTTCACTCGTTCCTGCCGGTTTTCTCGTGCCCTGCCTCGTGATCGGCGCGTTGTTCGGCCGCGCCTTTGCGATCTTCGCGTCCTCCATCCAGAGCAGCTTGAACGGATCGTTTCTGTTCGCGGAGTGCTTTGGGTTGGACATTTGCATCGTTCCAGGTGTGTACGCCATCGTGGGCGGTGCAGCCTTCCTCACTGGCGTCACACGCATGACCGTGTGCCTTGCGGTCATTATGTTCGAGCTGACTGGCGGCTTAGAGTACCTGGTCCCAGTCATCA
>ERZ1292633.5357-Hain-H41-02um-R1-5357-length-11610-cov-6_pt1 | contig 11610 bp, 3 predicted proteins | sample MGYA00564406_ERZ1292633 | MGnify/ENA primary metagenome ERZ1292633 (study PRJEB36523, sample SAMEA6512639) | groundwater metagenome | collected 2019-01-08 | study: AquaDiva: Metagenomics assemblies of 32 groundwater samples
ACGCGCTCCCAACACCGATACCGGTGGCGGTGATCGTGATCGGCGGAAGCCCGGTGAACGTCGCGGTCATGGTCTGCGGGCCGCCCCCGATCGTCCAGAAGACGCGCGCAATGCCATCGGAGTCGGTGGTCGCGGTGGCGCTCGAAAGCGAGCCGCCCCCGCCGGTGACGGCGAACGCGATGGTGGCGCCGTCGATGCTGTTGCCGAACGCATCACGCAGGTGCACGGCGATCACGTTCAGCACGCTCCCGGCCGCGGCCGTCTGGCCGTTGCCGCTCGCGACGCTCACGCCGATCGCCGGCCCCGCAGCGACGTTGAACGCCGCGCTCGTAGCGCCAGCCAACCCGGCAGCGCTGGCGGCGAGCGTGTAGCTGGAGCCCTTCTTGTTCAGCGACAGGTCGTTGAACGTGGCGACGCCGGCGACGGCCGGACGCGCCAGCGTTCCCGACAGCGTCGAGACGCCCGGATTGCTGCCGATCGCCACCGTCACCGTGCCGGTGAACGACGTGACCGTGTTTCCGGGCGCATCCTGCGCCGTCACCAGCACCGTTCCCATCGAGATGCCGGCGTCGGCCGTCGATGTCATCGGGCCGAAGACGAGCTTTGCCGCGTTCCCGGTGGCGATGTCAAACGACGTGGAGGCGGCGCTCGAAAGTCCGGCGCTTGAGAAGATCAGCGTATACGCCGTGCCCGGCCGGTTGAGCGAGAGGTTCGCGAACGTGGCCACGCCGTTTACGGCCTTCACCGTCGTCGTGCCGGCGAGCGTTGCGCTGCCGGGGTTGTTGCCGATGGCTACGCTGACGTCGCCGGTGAACGTCGTCGCCGTATTGCCCAGCGCGTCCTGCGCCGTGACGGCAACGGCCGGAAGCACGCTTCCTGCCTGGCCACTCGCCGGTGCCGTTGTCATCACCAGCTTCGACGCAGCCACCGCCAGCGCCGTGGCGTTCACCGTGAGCGGCGAACCACTGAGCCCGCTCGCCGTCAGGGTCAGCGACTGTGCGCCAGCCGCCGGCCCGAGCTTCCAGTTGGCGCTCACCTGGCCATTGGCCGCCGACACCGCACTCGCCGGAGTGATGATGCCTGCGCCCGAGGCGACCGCGAAGTTCACCGTCACGCCGCCCACACCAATACCATCGGACGCCGCAACCTTGGCGACGATGGAGAGCGGCAGGGTGGCGCCGGCCGGGCCGGTCTGGTCGCCGCCCGATACCAGCGAGAGGGCGGCCGCCGGCAGCGTGACCGTCACGACGGCGCTGTCGATGGGGCCGGTGAGGAGTTGCGCATATACCTTGGCGGTGCCGCGACCAATGAAGTCAGCGACGCCCGATGACGGGTTGTTGATGCGCACCACGCCGGGGTTGGAGCTGGAGAAGACGATGGGCGTTCCCGGAATGACCGCGCCGGTGGAGCTGAGCGCCTGCGCGCTGAACGTCGTCGACAAGCCGGCAAGGCCGCCCACCGACCGTGGCGAAATGCTGACCGAGGTCGCACTGGCACCGGTGCCGGTGTAGTGCACCGGGACCTGCACGGGCGGCGGCGGCGCGCCCCCCGACGAGGGCAGGACGGTGACGGGAAACGGGCCACCCTTGAAGACGGTATCGCCCGCGGCGTTCACGTACCCCAGGTTCAGGCTCAACGGTACGCCGCTCGCCCCCGTGCTTGGCGGCAGGGAGACGATGAGCGAGAGCGTCAGTGAGTCGGAGCCGGCGGGAAAGTCCACCACGGTGTCCAGCGCGATCGTTCCGTCCTCGCGGCGCAGCGTGATGCGCACCCTCTCGAACGCCACCTGCAGCAGCGCTGCCTGCAGCGCGCCGCCCCGCACTGCGGTTTCGTACTGCGGGCTGAACGCCAGCGATGCGAAGCGCTTGAACGCGTTCACCGGCGCCGACTCGGGGCCGGTAATTTCCCGGCCGCAACTGATCAACGCGACGGCGAGCAGGCCGGCAGCGAACGCGAAGCGGCGGGCGGAAGGCGTGGAAAGTGTCATGGCATGGACCCGGGATGAGCGCCGAACGCCGTCATCGGCATGAGTGCAACTCATGATTCTGGTCTGCAAAAAACAAGACCTCCGGATTAGGCGCGCCGTCGGGCGCGCCGCCGGAGGGGAGCGAGTTCAGCATTCCAAGGTAGGGGCGACCTCCGCTCCCCGCGAGGGCATACGAACAGAGCGGCCTGTGACGCAGGTCACAGGCCGCTGTGGCCACAACTGACCCACTGCGCTAAGGAATTGGTCGCTTGGGCAACTGACGCTGCGGAATGACCACGGCGACGCCACCTCGATCGGTGCAACTGTTGGCGTCGATCGGGGACAGCAAGAACGTGCCATCCTTGCATCGAACCGTCGCGCCACTCGGCGGGCTGTCCGACTCCACGGAGGCGCGTTGCTCGATGATGGCGGGCCGTCTCGCGGTCGGTGCCGGCGGCGCCGGTTGCTCGGCAGGGGCTATCCGCGGATCGAGAGCGTCGACGGGGTCGGCGACTGGTCGCACCGACTCGACCGGTGGACTGGGATTCTTCGGTGTGCGGAAGGCTGAGTCGGTGGCCGCGGCGCGTACCTGCGTTGCCCGGCCCATCGGCCGCGGTGCAACGGCAGACGGCGGACGGCTGGGCGACACCGGCACGCGAAGCGCGGGTTGGGTGTCGCGCGGCGCGCGGGCGGCGGGTGGCACGCCCTGCGCGCTGAGCACGTCGGCTAGCGCCAGCCCGAGCACGATCACCGTTACGGGCATCGCGACGGAGCGTCGCAGAGTGACGGAGCGCCGCAGGGTGAGAGTGTGCGTCATGGGATCACCGTCACGGATGGAGGTGTGTATGTCCTGTAGTTCGCATTGGTGATCGTCGCGACTCCACTGCCGGATACGAGTGCCTTGACGTAGAACGTGACTTGCGACCCGTCGGCCGGTACGGTCACGCTCGTGATCGTGGTGCTCCCGGCGCCACCGGAACGGAACTCGATGCTTGCGTTCGGTGCGAGCGTGAAGGTGGTGGCCGCCGCGACGCGCCGGATACTCGACGCGTTGGGGTCGAGCGTGCGCAACGTGACCGCGACCGAATCGCCAACCCGCATCGATGTCGCGGGCCAGCTCACGATGCCATCGACGCGACCGGAGTCAACGACCGTATACGCGGTGTCCGCGTTGTGGAACGGTGAGGATGCCGTCGCGACCAGCGTGTCGGTGCCGAGCAACGCGCCGGTGAGCCGGATGTACTGGTAGTTTGGCGACGTGGGAATGGTGACGCTGGCGAGCGTTGTCACGCGCGCGGCGCCCACGTGGGTCAGCGTGACCGGGAGTGGTGCAGCCTGGTAGTCGGGCGTGTAGACGTAGTAGCTGCCGTCGTAGTTGTTGTCGATGTACTGACCAAGCCCCAGTGAAACCGAATTCCAGCTGAAGCTGAGTTTCGGCGTCGTCACCGACACATTGGCGGTGCCGGTGTTGTACTTGTAGATCGCCGCGCGTGCGTCGGTGGCCGAAATCTGGGCGCTGCCCACCGACACCGGCAGCCAGCGCGAGGTGTTGTGGTAGTACGCTCCAGCCGGGATCGTGATCGTGGAAGAGTCGACGCCCGCCACGGCGCCACTCGACGATGCCAGCGTGACCGTGACGTTCTCCGTGGTGTAGTGCGAGGTGCCGTTGGCGTCGGTGGCGTACAGGGTGATCGTCTGCGGTCCCTGTGTCGTGCGGGCGCTGGTGTTGACGCTCAGTACGAACCTGGGCTGCGTGACCTGCACATTGATGGGCGTGGGCGGGCCAAAGCCGACGGCCGTGGCCTGCACCTGGATGGTGCCGACGGTGTCCTGCGCCGTCATGGTGAAGTAGGCGTAGTTGAGCCCTGCCGGAATCGTGACGGACGCCGGCACGGTGGCGACACGCGTGTCGGTGCTCAGCAGGTTGACCGTCGTGGCCGAGGCGACGTTGTTCTGGGTATAGACGTAATAGTCGGTGGACGACCCGCGCTGCCGCATGCCGTACATCGCGCTGGTGCTGCTGAAGATCAGCGACGGGCCGGTGACGGTGACGCTGTTCGTGATCACCGAGCCGTAGCCGGAGCCGGCGGAGTCGGTGAACGTGAGGTTCGCCGTCCCGGGCCCGAAGTACGAATAGCCGGAGGCAACGTAGTATTGGCCCGGCGGGATGCGCACGTAACGCAGCGTCGGTTTGATCACCGTGGTGTCACTCGACGTGACCTGCACGACCACGGTGTCCATGACGTAGTGCGCGGTGCCGATGCTGTCGGTCGCGTACAGATTGACGCTGCTTGGCGAGTTCGTGGTGAGCGCCGTGCCCGGCAGGCCGCTGACGGTCAGGCGTTGCGGTCCGACGCGGATGAACGCAGTGTCCGGCAGGTACCCGGACGCCGAGGCGATGAGCGTGTCGACGCCGAGCGTGAGTCCGAAGGCGCCGAAATACTGGTAGTTGATCGCGGCCGCGATGGTCGGCGTGGTGGTCGTGAGCGAGTCCGAACTCGGTCGCGTCTGGGTGATCGTGACGGGCACGCTGCTCGCGCGCGAGTCGGGCGTGTACACGTAGAAGTCCGTCGCGGTGAAGCGCTGGCGGCGGCCGATCAGCGCGCTGGTGAAGCTGAAGTTGAGCTTGGGCGTCTGCACGGTGTACAGCACCGAGTCAGGCCGGTGTCCGGACGCTTCCACCACGAGGTACGCCGTGCCGATGCCGATAAAGCTCACTCGCGCAGTGTTGTGATAGTAGAGACCGGTCACAATGGTCGCGGTGGCCGAATCGACGGTGAGCGCCGCGGTGTTGGTGGAGCGGTAACTGACGACGAGCGGCGTGCTGCGGTAGTGCCCGCTGCCGACTGAGTCGGTCGAGTAGACGGTGAACCCGACTGGCGCGCGGAAATTGTTGAACGTGCCGCCGCCGCTGATCGTCACCCGCGGGCTCGAGATACGGTACGTCGCCGTGTCGGGCTGGTATCCCGGTGCGGTCGCGAGGAAGGTGACCACGCCGGTATCGAGCCCTGAGACGTTGAAGTACACGTAATTCGTTCCCGTCGGAACGGTCACCGATGCCGGAACCGTGGCTTTGGCGGCGTCCGAGTTCGCGAGCGTGACCACCAGTGGCGCGACGACGTTGTTCGGCGTGTAGACATAGAGGTTCTGGTCGTACTGTCCCTTGCCAACCTGGTTCGAGAACCAGCTGAACTGGAGTTTCGGTCCAACGACCGTGACCAGGATGGAGTCCGGCACGTGCCCGCCGGCGACGACCTTGATGTATGCCGTGCCGCCCGTGCCGCCGGGTTGATAGCGGATGCCGCTCGCGTAATACTGCCCGGCGGCGATCGTGGGCGTCTTGTCGATGATCCTGATGACGTTCGTGTCGCTCGAACTGATGGTCAGCGCCAGCGAGCTGGTGCGGTAATGCCCGCTGCCGAGCGAGTCCGTCGCGTACACCGTCGCGTTCGCAATCGGAGACGTGGTGATGAGCGACGTCGAGGCGGAGATCGTCGTGCGCGGCGAGGTGATGGTCATCAGCAGCGTGTCCGGCTTCCACCCGGGCGACGAGACGATGACGCTCGCGGTGCCCGGCGCGATGCCGTTCACGGTGAAGTACTGGTAGTTGGAGCCGGTGGGAATCGCACCCGTGGCCGGAGCGACGGTCACGACGCTGGTGTTGCTGCTCGTGTAGGTGAGCGGAACGGAAACGGTGGTGTACTGGGGTGTGTACGCGTACCAGCCGCCTTCGTACTGACCGGCGCCGAGGCGCGCGCTGGCACCTGCGCTGATGGTCAAGACCGGAGCGGAGATGTTGAGCGTCGATGCGGTGCCGTTCACGCCGGTGGCAACCGGTGTGATCGTCGTGGACCCGCTCGTCAAGCCGAGCGCGGTGATCACGATGTTGCTGGCCAACTGGCCGGTCGGAATGAACGCGGGGTCCGGCGACACCTGCGCGCGCCCGGCCGTGCCGTACGCGAAGGTCACGAACGTGCCGCCGGCCGGCGACGGGTCGGAGAGCAGCACCTGCGATGCCACCTGGTCGGTGGCGTTCAGGTACCAGCTGGTCTGCGCGAGGCGCATGTTCGCCTGCACGGCGACAGCTGCGGTGTCACCGGTGAAGCCGGTGCCGCTGCCGTCCGTCGCGTAGATCTGCGTGGTGCCGGCGTTGCGGCCGTTCAGTGTCACGTTGACCGCCGTCGTCCCAACCGGAATGTTGACGCTGGCCACCGAGAAGTAGGCGTTGGTGTCGCGCGCGGCGAGGGTGACCGTCACGATCGATGCGTTCGGCCGGCTCAGGAAGATCGGGATCGAGGTGCTCGACCCGCGCCCCACCGTCAGCGTGTCCCGCCCGAAGGAGATGATCGGCGGCACCGTCGTACTGACCACCACCACGGCCGGGTTGGACGTAATGGCGCCGCTCGTGGCGGTGATGTTCGAACTCCCCAGCGACACGCCGGTGACGGCGCCGCCCACCGAGACGGTGGCAACCGCCGGCGTACCCGACGCATACGTGAACGTGCCGCCCGAGATGTAGCGCGAGTTCGCATCCTTGCCGCGGGCGGTCAACTGCACCGTTCCCGCGATTCCAATGGTATCGGGTGTCGGCGTCAACTCGATGGCGGCGAGCACCTGCTGCACCTTCAGCGCGGCCGAGCCCGTGATGCCGTCGGCCGTGGCCTGGATGGTCGTCGTGCCGTTCGCGTTCGTCAGCGCCCGGGCGCGCGTGGCGGTGATGGAATCCATCAGCGCCACCGACCCGTTGGTCGAGAACCAGGTGAACGTGACCCCGGTCATCACGGCGTCGAGCGTGTCGCGCGCCTCGGCGCGGAAGAAGCGGCCGATACCAAGCGACGGAAGCGCCGTCGAATCAGCGACCGGCACGCCGGACGAGTCGCGGCCGACGATGATGCGCGTGATGGGCGTCAGGATGGAAACGCTGGCCACGCCGGTGATGGCTCCCGAGGTTGCCCGCACCTGCGTGCTGCCGAGCGTGACGCCGATCACCTTGCCGGTCGTGTCGACGGTTGCCACCGCCGGACTCAGAGTCGACCAGGTGAAGCTCGTCACTCCAGGCACGACATTGCCCATCCCGTCCACCGCGCTCGCCGCGAACTGGAAGCTGCGCGACTTGTAGATGCTGCGGGTGCCGGGCGTGACGTTGATGGTCGCCACGCGCTGCTGCACGACGATGAGCGCGGAGTCCCTGGTGCCTCCGGCCTCGGTGGCCACCACCCACGTGGATCCGTTGGCGATGGCCGTCACGAGCCCGGCGGCGCTGACCGTGGCGGTCGCCGGCGTGCGACTGACCCACGCATAGTTGCCGGCAATCGGATTGGTTGCCGCGTCACGCGATTGTGCGGTGAGGGCAAATGTTGCGTTGAGTGAGACGATCGTGTCGAGTTGCGGCGTGACCGTGGTCGACACCACGGTGCCGACACCGGTGGCAGAGAAGGCGACAGGGGAGCCCGTGAGTCCCGTGCTCGTTGCCGTCGCGCTGTTGCTTCCGGCCGTCAGGCCGAGGGTCAGCTTGACACGCGTACGCCCCGCCGCGTTCGTCACCGTGGCCGTGCTGTCTATCGAGCCGCCGCCGCTGGCCACGGCCCACATGACGGCCGTGCCACTCACCGGGTTGCCGAGCGAATCGGTGACGAGCACCACGAGCTTTTGCGCCAGCGCCGCGCCAGCGGTGCCCGTCTGCGCATTGCCGGAATCGGCGGCAATGGTCTTGGCCGGCGCGGCGCCGACTGTGAAGCTCGCCGTTATCACCGAAGCGAGACCGGTCGATGCGAACCGCAGCGTATACGTGCCGGCCTTGGTGAGCCGCAATGCGCTGAACGTCGCCACGCCACCCACCGCATTCACCGACGTCGTGCCGCCGAGCGTGGCGCCGGCCGGCCCGCTGCTCACGCTCACCGTCACGGTGCCCGTGAACGCAGTCAGCAGTGCGTTCGCCGCGTCTTTCGCCGAAACGGAAACGCCCGGCGAGAACGTGACGCCGGCCGTCTGCGTCGCGCTCGGCGGACCGGTGATGACCAGCTGGTTCGATGCGCCGCCCGTGGCGGTGGCCGTGATGGTCGTCGTCGGCACGCCGGTCGCCGTCGCCGTGATGCTCTGGGCGCCACTGGCTCCGCCAAGCGTCCAGCTCACCGTGACCAAGCCATCCGCGTCGGTGACGGCGGACGACGCGCCCAGCGAGCCGCCTCCACTGGTGACCGCCAGTGAGATCGTCACGTCACTGATGCCGTTGCCGAGTGCGTCGCGCAGCTTCAGCACGATGGGAGTGAGGGCTGCGCCCGCCGCGGCGGTCTGGCCGCCGCCACTCACCACCGTGATTCCCGTGGGCGCCCCCGGGGCCACGTTGAATGCGGCGCTTGTGCCGCTGGTCAGCCCCGTGGCGGTGGCCACGAGTGTGTACGCGGCGCCCTTCCGGTTGAGCGACAAGTCGTTGAACGTCGCGACGCCGGCGACTGCGGTGCGCGTCAGCGTCCCCGACAGCGTCGACGTGCCCGGGTTGTTGCCGATCGCGACCGTCACCGCTCCGGTGAATGACGTCACCGCATTGCCCGCAGAATCCTGCGTGGTCACCTGCACGGAGCCCATGGCGATGCCGGCATCGGCCGTCGACGTCACGGGACCGAAAGCGAGCTTCGCCGCGTTCCCGGACGTCACGTCAAACGAGGAGGAGGGCATACCCGAAAGCCCGCTGCTCGCGAAGACCAGCGTATAGGCCGTGCCCGGTCTGTTGAGCGACAGGTTCGAGAACGTGGCCACACCATTCACGGCCCTGACCGTCGTGGTGCCGCCAAGGGTCGCCCCACCAGGGTTCGCGCCGAGGGCGACCGTGACGTCACCGGTAAACGTCGCCACCGTGACGCCGCTGGCGTCCTGCGCGGCCACGGTGACGTTGCCCAGCGTGGCGCCCGCCTTGGCGTTCGATGGCTGCGTCGTGACCGCGAGCCTCGTTGGCGTGATGGAAAGCGCGGTCGCGTTGACCACCAGCGGCGAACCCGAAAGTCCTGCCACCGTAAGGGTGAGCGACTGTGCACCCGGAGCACCGCCCAGCGTCCACGCCGCGCTCACGGAACCGTCGGCAGCAGAGACGACCGATGCCGGCGTGACCGAGCCACCGCCACTCGTCGCGGCAAAGTTCACCGTCACGCCGCCCACACCGATGCCATCGGACGCCGCGACCCTGGCGACGATGGGGAGCGGCAGGGTGGCGCCGGCCGGTGCGGTCTGGTTGCCGCCCGACACCAGCGAGAGGGCGGCCGCCGGCAGCGTGACCGTCACGACGGCGCTGTCGATGGGTCCGGTGAGCAACTGCGCATACACCTTTGCGGTGCCGCGGCCCACCAGCACTGCGTTGCCCGACGACGGATTATCGATGCGAACCACGCCGGAGTTGGAACTCGAGAACACGATGGGCGTTCCGGCAATGGTCTGGCCGCCGGAGCTCAGCGCCTGCGCCGAGAACGCCGCCGACTGGCCGGCGAGACCAGCCACGACCTTTGGCAGAATGCTCACCGCCGTGGCGCTGGCACCGGTGCCGGTGTAGTGCACGGGTACCTGCACGGGCGGCGGCGGCGCGCCCCCCGTGGACGGCAAGACCGTCACCGGGAGTGGCCCGCCCTTGAACACGGTGTCACCCGCCGCGTTCACGTACCCGAGGTTCAGGCTCAACAGCACGCCGCCCGCCGGCGCGTTCGCCGCCAGCGGAACGAGGAGTGACAACGTCAGCGAATCGGCGCCGGCGGGGAAGTCCACCACCGTGTCCAGCGCGATCGTGCCGTCCTCGCGGCGCAGCGTGATGCGCACCCTCTCGAACGCCACCTGCAGCAGCGCTGCCTGCAGCGCGCCGCCCCGCACTGCGGTTTCGTACTGCGGGCTGAACGCCAGCGATGCGAAGCGCTTGAACGCGTTCACCGGCGTCGCCACGGGACCGGTAATCTCGCGGCCGCAGCTGATCAGCGCGACGGCAAGCAGGCCGGCAGCGAGCGCGAAACGACGGGCGGGGGAGTGAGTGGACATTCGAATCCTAAAGAATAGGTGCGACCACTCCTCCCCGCGAGGTCGGAAAGCCATGGCGGCCTGTGACGTGGGTCACAGGCCGCCATGTTGATCGCGGTTGTTTACGGCTTCTTCTTTGGAAGAATGGCGGTCAGGCCGCCGTACGCCTTGCAGCGGTCGGGGTCGGCGGGGCCCGTCAAGAAGGTGCCATCCACACAAGCGAGCGTCGCGTTGGCGGGCGGTGCGACGGGGCCCTCTGGCGCTTTGGCGTTAGCCGCGGACCGCATCGAAGAGGACGTCACGGCTGGCGCCGACATTCCCTGTGGCGCCGGCGGGGGCGCCACCCTGGCGAGGCCAGCATCAGGCCGCGTCTTCGCCGGTGGCGGAGGCGTCTTTTCCGGAAAGCGATAGGCAAGGCCTTCATGCGCGTCGCATGCCGCGACCGTAGCCCCAGCCGGGGCCCACGAGCCGTCCCTGCACCGGATCATCGAGCCGGCGGGTCTCGTGGTGTTGATGGTTGGCACGACGGGCGGCGTGGAAACCTGTTGTGCAAACGCTGGCGTCGCGCCCGCCATGCCGAGCGCGAAGAGGGCAAGTCGAAGCCGGGTCATGGCAGCACCTGGACGGTGAATGACTTGGTCAGGTAGTTGGGTGAGGAGATCGTAAGGGTCGCGGTGCCTGCGGTGGTTGCCTTGATGGCCGTGGACACGGACTGCACGCCGTCAGCCGCGACGATGGAAGTGATGCTGCTCGCACCATTCCACCAGGCCGCATTGGTCGCCGCGAGCGCAAAGGTGGTCGATCCCGACGACTGGACCGAGCGGTTGTCGGAGGTGCGCAGGTAGACGCTGAGGTTGGCCACGTCACCCACCTTCATCGAGATCGGCATACTGGAGACAACCAGCGTCCCCTGCGACACTTCGACGATCCTCCGGCCATTCCGGAATCCCGGGGATGAAATGACGAGGGTGTCGCTGCCCGCGCTCGTGCCCTCGATTGTGCTGTTGAGGTCGTTGGTATAAGCGGGAACCGTCTCCACGGTGGTGCCCGTGCGGCTCGTATGGCCGCCGGTGCCCGTGAAAGTCACCGGCACATCAACTTCGGGGGAGAAGTTGAACTCCACGTTGAACGGAAGCCGCTGCCCCACGCCAAGGCGCCAGGTGTCGATGATCGGGTAGAAATCGGCCTGAAAAATGGTCCCCTCGTCCGTGCCCGAGAGGTAGTGCTGGTAGATGCCGCGTGCGTCGCTGGCGGTGATGTTCACCTTCCCAAGGTTACTGATCACCAGTTGCGCCGCATTCGTGTAACCCGATCCCGCGGGAATGGTGACGGTGGAGGGGGCGACGTTGGCGACGCTCGGCGCGTCGGATGTGAGCGTGACCGGCACGTCTTCGGTGACGGTGCGCGCATAGTTGCCGCCGGTTTCCATGGCCTGGACTTCCACCGAAGCGTCCGATTGCACGGTGGAGTGGTTACCAACGTAGGTGCTGAAGCCAGGCCGGGAGACGGTGATGTCCTTCGTGGCTGACGCGAAGCCCGGCGCCGACGCCTGAATCTGCAGGCCTCCGACGGTGTCCCGTCCGGCCAGGCTGAAGTACGCGTAGTAGCTGTTTGCGGGTATCAGCACGGAGTCCGGCGTTGTCACCAGCTCT
>ERZ1292633.5358-Hain-H41-02um-R1-5358-length-11609-cov-5_pt1 | contig 11609 bp, 9 predicted proteins | sample MGYA00564406_ERZ1292633 | MGnify/ENA primary metagenome ERZ1292633 (study PRJEB36523, sample SAMEA6512639) | groundwater metagenome | collected 2019-01-08 | study: AquaDiva: Metagenomics assemblies of 32 groundwater samples
GCCTCCTTCCCCGTCACCACACTTGAACTATTGTTCACACGGTCGAAGACCTAGTCGCCTTCGGCACCGGATCGAGCGCGACGCAGGTTCAGGCGATGGCCGATGGCGATACGGTGAAGGTCCTGCTCGCCACGCTGCCCCGCTCCGCCAACGGCGCCGTGCCGTGGATGCTCATTGGCGGCTGGCCGCGCATTCTTCGCGACGGGGTGAGCATCGCGGGTGAATCCGCGACGCTCGAGGGCACGATTGCGAGCAACACGGACATGCGGCATCCGCGCACGGCCGTCGGCTTCTCGCGTGACAGCTCGACGCTTTACCTGCTCACCGTGGACGGGCGAACGGAGAAGAGCGTGGGGATGACGATCGTCGAGCTTGCGGACCTTCTCCGACGCCTTGGTGCCTGGCAGGCGATGAACTTCGACGGTGGAGGCTCGGCGACGATGGTCATCGATGGCCTGCTGGCGAATGTGCCCTCGGACCCGACGGGCGAGCGGGCGGTGGGGAATGCGCTGTTCGTGGTGAAGAAGCCCTGACGGCGACACAACCGGATCTCGCGCACCCGCCCATCGAACGCAGCGACCCATCCGATTGCCGCGCCGCCCCTCGCGGCATACGTTAGCCGCACGTCGAGCGAATCAACAGGAAGAACCTTGGCCTTCGATGGCGGAGCCCACTAACATGCCGCTGACATGGCGTCACCTCACTGTTCCGGTGTTGCTCAGCTCTCTCGCCTGCTCCGGCGCGACGCGAAGTGCCGTGCGCGGGCCCGCTCCCTCTGGTGACTGCTGCCTGGAGGTGGGCAGGCGCGTTGCGGTGAACTACCGCGTCGCCGCAATCTCGACGCGGCGATTCACCCATGCCGAACTCTGGACGGCGCTCGATCCATCGCTGCGGTCGAGGTCGCTCGCCGTAGCCACGTTCGGCGTATCGCTCCACGAACGGGCGCTCCGCGCGATCACCTTTGGCACGGGTCCCGTCACCGTCTTCTTGTGGTCGCAGATGCACGGAGACGAGTCGACGGCGACGATGGCGCTCGCCGATCTCCTTTCCTGGTTCGGCGAGTCGGAGCGCGAGCGCGATGCGCTGCGCGACCGGATTGCTTCGCGCCTGACGGTCGTGATGGTTCCGATGCTCAACCCCGATGGCGCGGAGCTCTTTCAGCGCGAGAGCGCCGTTGGCATTGACGTGAACCGCGACGCGCGCCGCCTGTCGACGCCCGAGGCGCGCGCGCTCAAGGCGTTGCGCGACTCGATCAAGCCGGCGTTCGGGTTCAACCTCCACGACCAGAACGCTCGCACGCTGGGAGGTCCCAACGGGCAACGGGTGGGTATCGCACTCCTGGCGCCGGCGGCCGATGCCGAGAACGGCTACGGGCCAACGCGCGCCGCGGCGCGGCTCGTCGCGGCCCGGATACGCACCGTCCTCGAACGCGAGATTCCGGGACGCGTCGCCCGGTACGACGATGCCTTCAATCCGCGCGCCTTCGGCGATCTCATGCAGCAATGGGGGACGAGTACGGTCCTCATCGAGAGCGGTGGCCTTCCCGACGACCCGGAAAAGCAGCGCTTGCGCACGGTGAACGTCATCGCGATCCTGACGGCGCTCGACGCGATCGCGACCGGTGACTACCGCACGGCCGACCCCGCCGCGTATGTCTCACTTCCGGTCAACGGGCGTTCCGCCGTCGACATCCTCGTGACCGGGGCCGCGCTCGTCATACCGGGCCAGCCGCCGATGCGGCTGGATATTGCGATGAACTACGAGGATGCGCTGCGGAAGGGGCGGGCGCGGGTGCGTGAGGTGGGCGACCTCGAGGGCGTGGTGGCCTTCGACACGGTGAATGCCTCGGGTCTCTACCTCCACCCCGCGCCGTCGATGCTGACCGAGCAGCGCGGACAACGGTGGTTGCGCATCAACGCACCGGTTCAGCTGTCAATCCGTCGCGGTCCGGATCCGGGAAGCGCGCTGGTGCGCGAGATCGGCGGCAACGAGTGAGGTGCAGCAGAGAACGACAGAATGCGACAGAGTGCGACAGAGTACGACAGAGGGGCTGACAACGATGCCGGCCCCTCTGTCACACTCTGTCGTACTCTGTCGTACTCTGTCGTACTCTGTCGTACTCTGTCGTACTCTGTAGTAATCTCACCGCGCCCAATGCCTGGCCTTTCCGCCACTCTTCGCGTCGAACAGCAGCGGATCGATCGCCACGTCTCCCTTCCAGTCGTGGTACTCCTCGAGCTGGCGCCGTTGCCCGCCCTGCAGCATTTCCACCCGCGTGGCCAGCCATCCCTTGCCGACCTTCTCGAAGTTGTCGAGCCGCACGTCGAGCGGCGGTCGACCGGCAGGACCGGCAAGAACCATCCGCACGACGACGAGGCGTTCGATCTCCACCCAGAATTGCGCGCTCGTCGAGTCGCCCTCGGTGGTCGTCCCGACTACCCAGGCGCGACGACCGTTCCAGGTCGCCGAGCGCACTTTCGACAAGTCGATGCCCCACGGTCCCACATCGCGCGCCGTACGCTCCGCCGGCTGCAGGTACGCGCCCTCGATGAGCGGCAGGAACGGATTGCCGCTGGCACGCACCGCCGCCAGCGTGTCGCCCCGGATGACCCACGTGGAATCCCAGGTGGAAATCGACGCATTCCCCGCGGACAGGGGTGCCACGTCGATGCGCAGCTGTGTGCCCCGGTCCGGCGAGAAACACAGGGTCTCGAACCACGTTTGCACGGTGTCCCGCCCGTCGCGCATGCGAATGGTGGTTGTCTGCGTAAACGTCAGGGTCTTGTACCAGCCGTCGCCGAACGCCGTGCGCATGCGGGCGAAGACCTCGGTGCCGCTGGCGGGGAGCGGCGACTGCGCGGGTGCGACGCGTGCGGCCGCCACCGCGATGGCGCAGGCGACGAGAGAACGTATCATACGTTGCATGCAAGCCTCGAGCGGACGAAGATGATGGAAGCTACGACACGACGTCCCGGTTTGCCTCGGAGCTACGCAGCGATGGCGCGTGGAGTGTGCGCCGCGCTCGCCGCGTGTGCGCTCGCTGCCTGCTCCTCAGGCGCGGGGGCGCCCGCGGCACCGTCGACACCGTTGACTCCGGCTGGGACGACCCCCACCTGCGTTGCCTCGCCCGGTGGCGCGGGTGGACCGATCCTCGATCCGTCCGGTCCGTACTTCCATCAGGTCGTCGTCGCCCAGACCACCGACGGCCTCTCGATGTCATCGCCGCGCCAGGTACTCGACCACGCGTCCGTCCCCGACGGCGTTCGGCGCGCCGACGGCTCGGTGCTCATCTACTACGTGAACGGGGCCGTGGGCTACACCTACGTGGCCCGTCTCGAGGGCGACTCGGCGCGCGTGCTCGGCCCCATCACGCTCGACGGCATCGCCAACCCGCTCGGCGTCGTCGATCCCGACGCCGTGCTGCTCGCCGACGGCCGGATCCGACTGGCGTTCTTCTGGGGATTCGGCGCCCCCGGCACCAACATCGTGCGCGCGATGTGCATCGCCGAGTCGGCCGATGGCCTCAACTTCACCACCCGCGGCACGGCGCTCGCCTTCACGCCGACCGAGATGCTCACCGATCCTTCGCTGCTCGCGCTTCCCGACGGCACGTGGCTGATGGCGATCTCGGCGGGACAGAATACCCTCCTCGCGCGCTCGACGGATGGACTAACCTTCACGCGCGAGGCGACATTCACGTTCGGCGGCGTGCCGGAGCTCGCGCGCGCACCGGACGGTGCGGTGCGATTGTACGTCTGCCGGGGTGGCATCGTCGCCTACCGCTCATCCGACGCCGGGCACGTGTGGACGCTCGAGCGCACCGTCGTCAGCTCGCCGGTCAATGGGCACCCCATCGTCTGCGATCCGTCCCTCGTGGCCGGGGCGGGGCTGTTCGTGTTCAAGACGGGCGGTTGATCGCGCCACCGCGGGAATCACGGCGCTCTGTCGCACTCTGTCTTACTCTGTCGCCCTCTGTCGTTATCTTCCGTGCGTGTCGTCCCGCCGTCTCCTCGTCGCCGACCTCGGCGTCATGCCCTACGCCAGTGCCCTTGCGCTGCAGCGCGAGGCGGCGATGGCGCGCCTCGCCGGTGGCATTGCCGATGACCTGCTGCTGCTGGTCGAGCATCCGCCGGTCATCACGCTCGGGCGCTCCGCCAAGCTCGGCAACCTGCTGGCGTCACCCGACCTGCTCGCGGCGCGCGGTGTGGAACTCTTCGAGGTCGAACGCGGCGGCGACGTCACGTTTCACGGACCCGGCCAGCTCGTCGGCTATCCGATCGTCGACCTGGCACGGCACCGGCAGGACCTGCACTGGTACCTGCGGCAGCTCGAAGCAGTGATGATCCGCTCGCTCGCGGCCATCGGCATCGCGGCCGCGCGAAACCCGGGCAAGACCGGTGTGTGGGTGGGCAACCGCAAGATCGCCTCCATCGGCGTGCACGCGCGCCAGTGGGTCACCTGGCACGGGTTCGCCCTCAACGTCACCACCGACCTGTCGTACTTCGACCTGATCGTCCCCTGCGGCATCCAGGACGTGACGATGACCAGCGTCGAGCGCGAACTGCTTGAGGCCGCCGGCGGCGCCTGCCTTGCGCCGTCTCCGACGCTCCTCGACGATGTGCGCGCGAACACCGTGGCCGCCTTCTCCGCGCTCTTCGAGCTTGTGCCGGAACCGGCAGATGCCGCCACCCTCCTGGCGGCCGCCACGGCGACGCAATGATGCGACGCATCCTCCCCGCAATCGCGCTGCTCGCCGCGTGCGGCGGCGGACCTCCTCCGGCGCCGGCACCGGCCCCGATGGCTCCTCCACCGGCCCCGCTCCCGCGCGCCGCAGAGCCGCGCAACTACGCCACCCTCGACACGAGCTTCGCGCGCCTCACGATCTTCCTTGCCACGACGCGCCGCGCCGCGGCAAGCGAGCGTCCCGGCGATCGCTACGGCCCGGAGGACGCCGACTCGCTGCAGTTCGCCTCGATCGGCGTCAATGTGCCGTCGTACCGCGTGCGGGGTACCGGCGACCTGCCGCGCCCCGGCAGCCTGCGAGCGAACGCGCTCACGTACCGCCCCGATCCGCAGCGCGATTTCTACGTGACCTCCACCATTCCGGTGGACAGCAATCGCTTCGTGCAGCGCCTCAGCGCCGACCTCGCGCTCTCGCGCTCCCGCGATCTCCTGGTCTTCGTCCACGGTTACAACGTCTCGTTCGAGGACGCCGCCGTGCGTGCTGCCCAGGTGGCCGCCGACCTCAACTTCGACGGCTCCGTCGTGCTCTTCTCGTGGCCGTCGGCGGCCTCGGTGACCGCGTACGTGCGCGACCAGCAGTCGGCGCGCAACGCAGGCTTCCAGTTGCTGCGCCTCCTGAAGAACCACGCGGTCGCCGCCCAGCCCGATCGCGTGCATCTGCTCGGCCATTCCATGGGCTCCGAGGTCATCGGCAAGGCAATGACGCTCATCGCTCCGGGCGATTCCCTGCTCCGGCTCAGCGAGGTGGTCTTTGCCGCCCCCGATGTTGACGCGCGCGTCTTTCGCCGGGAGATCCTGCCCCGGCTCACCCCGTACGCCGCCCACGTGACGATGTACGCCTCGAGCGATGACGACGCGCTGCGTGCGTCGCGCGTCGTCAACGGCGCGGGGCGCCTGGGACTCGGCGGCGATTCGCTCGTCGTCATCGATGGCATGGACACGATTGACGCCACCCGCGTAACGGCGGACGTGCTGGGGCACACGCTCTTCGGCAACCAGAGCTTCCTGGCCGACCTCGCGGTGCTGCTGGCGGAAGGAAAGACGCCAGCAGAGCGAAGGCTCCTGCCGGTGCGCAAGGATGGGCTGACGTTCTACCGGTTTCGGGGCGATAGACGGTAGTGCCCGGCGATCCCCGACTCTACGCCGCGCGCGCGCGCGAGGTCACCGCGCGCAACGACAGCACCAGCGCCGCGGATGGCCTGAACGAGGCGCAGCGGCTCGCCGCGACGCACGGGGACGGCGCGCTGCTCATCGTCGCCGGCGCCGGCACCGGCAAGACCCGTACGCTGGTGCACCGCGTCGGCGTCCTGCTCGAGCGCGGCGTGCGTCCCGAGCGCATCCTCCTGCTCACCTTCACGCGCCGCTCCGCCCAGGAAATGCTCGCCCGCGCCGAGCGCCTGGTCGGCAGCGTCAGCCGCAGCGTGCATGGCGGAACCTTCCACGCCACCGCCCACCGCCTTCTGCGACGTTTCGGCGAACAGGCAGGCCTGCGCGGCGACTTCACGATCATGGATCAGTCGGATGCCGAAGACCTGATGCAGTTTTCGCGCGCGCGCCTCGGTCTCGGCGACAGGAAGCGGCGCTTCCCCAAGAAGGAAACCCTGCACCACGTCTACTCGCGGCACGTCAACACCGACATCCCGGTCGGCGCCCTGCTGCGCGAGGAGTATCCGCAGTTCGTCGAGCACGAAGACGAGATCGCCAGGGTCTACGCCGATTACACCACGCGCAAGCAGGAGCGCAACCTCGTCGACTACGACGACCTCCTGCTGTTCTGGGCCACGCTCCTCGAGCAGGTGCCGGCGCTGGCCGATCGCATTGCCGGCCTCTATGACCACATCCTCGTCGACGAGTACCAGGACACCAATCTCCTGCAGTCTCGCATCCTGCGTGGGATGTGCCGTACGCATCGCAACATCACCGTCGTGGGCGACGACGCGCAGAGCATCTACTCGTTCCGCGGCGCGACCATTCGCAACATCCTCGACTTTCCGCGCGAGTTTCCCGGCGCCACCGTGGTGACCCTCGAGGAGAACTACCGCTCCACGCAGCCGATCCTCGACGCCACCAACATGCTCATCTCGCGCGCCGGCGAGCGCTACACCAAGAACCTCTTCACCCGGCGCACCGGCGGCGAGAAGCCCTGGCTCGTCACCGCGCAGGACGAGCCCACGCAGACGCGCTTCGTGGTCGACCGCATCCTCGAGTTGCACGAGGAGGGCACGCCGCTGCGCGAGATCGCCGTGCTCTTTCGCGCCGGCTACCACAGCGCCGACCTCGAGATCGAGCTGACCGCGCGCAACATCCCGTTCGAGAAGTGGGGCGGCCTGAAGTTCCTCGAGGCGGCGCACGTCAAGGATGTGCTCGCCTTCCTGCGCGTGCTCGAGAACCCGCGCGACGAGGTGAGCTGGTACCGCCTGCTCCTGCTGATGCCGGGCATCGGCGAGGTCACCGCGCGCAGCGCCATGGAGACGATGGCGCAGAACGCGTGGTCGTCGTCGGCCTTCGGCCAGTTCCGGGCGCCACCTCGGGCCAGGGCGGCACACCAGGCGCTCGTCACGCTCCTCGACACCCTGCGCGCGGGGCCGACCGACGACGAGGGCGCCGTCGCACGAGAGATCGCCCGCGTGCGCGTGCTCTACGACGACATCCTGCGCGAGAAGTACGACCGCCCCGATCCGCGCCTCGCCGACCTCGACCAACTGCAGAACATCGCCGGTGGCTATCCCAGCCGTGCCGCCTTCCTCAGCGCGCTCGCCCTCGAGCCGCCGCAGGGCACGCAGGACCTCGGCTTCGGCTCCGACAGCGAGGACGACACGCTCGTGCTTTCGACCGCGCACAGCGCCAAGGGACGCGAGTGGGACGCGGTCTTCGTCATCTGGACGGTCGATGGCTACTTCCCGCTCTCGCGCGCCCTTGGCAGCGAGGACCAGATCGACGAAGAGCGACGCCTCATGTACGTGGCGCTCACCCGCGCGCGCAATCACCTGGCCGTGTCGTATCCGCTCAACGTCTACGACACGCGACGCGGCGCCGACTACACGATCGACCAGGTGTCGCGCTTTCTCGACCGGGGCGTGCGTGCCACGATGCAGCGCGTCGTGGCCGAGCCCCCGTCGGCCGGACTCCCCCCTGCGGATTCATCGGCCGCGCCCGTCGTCGACCTGCGCGCCATCATGCGGGGCAAGTTCGGCGCGTAAGGGCGCGTAAGGGCGCTCAGCGCGCGCCGGCGTAGCGGGCCACGGCCGCCGCCTCGTCGCCCTTCGCGCTCTTCGCCAGCTCGATCACCTTTGCGATCGTCCGTTGCAGGTTGCGTCCCTCTCGCTCCCACACCACGTCGAAGTCGCCCAGTCCGCTCATGTAGATGCGGCGGGCCAGCAGCGCCGCGTTGTTGAGCGGCACGCGAGACGCGTAACCCGGCGGATAGGTCGTCAGCGTCAGGGTCACGCTGTCCACGAGTTGCCGCCGCGCCCACGCATAGACGCTGTCGCGCGAGGCAAGCCGGGCCGGCCGGCCCGCCGTTCCCGGATGCGCACCGTAGGCGCGCTCGAGCGAATCCCTCACCTGCGTCCAGAACGCGGCCAGCCGCTTGTCGTCGTCCCAGCGGCGCTCGGTGCGCGCGGCATTCACGGTGTCGCCACGCGCGCGAAAGAACGCTGCCGCGCCACGCGCGCCCACGAAGTTGGCGAAGCTCTCGTTGAACACCGCGGCGCTGGGCGCGAAGAACCGGTTGTGCGTCAGTTCGTGCACCACGGTGTTGGCGATGTCCGACGAGTCGCCGCGCAGCGTGGTCGAAAGCACCGGATCGTTGAACCACCCCAGCGTGCTGAATGCCGATGCCGGCCGCAGGTATGCGTCCAGCCCGCGCTCCCGCATCCGCGTCTCTTCGCGCACGGCCTCCCGCACGTCGAAGAACCCCTTGTACGGCACCCGCCCGACCACCGGGAACCACCACGACACCGCGGCCAGCGTGTCGCGCACCGCACCGCTGAGCACCAGCACCAGCGTGTCACTCGGCAACTGGGTGAACTGCGTGAACGCATCGTGGGCCGGCAAGCCCAGTGAGTCGTTGGCGAACTCGCGCGCCGCCAGCACCAGCGACAGCTTGCCGCGAGTGCGTGCATCGAGCCGCTCGCTGGCCACGAGGCCGGCAATGTCGCGCCGGCCGCGGAGGATCTTCCCCTCCTCCCAGGCGGCGCGCACGAGATAGCGCCCCGTGCGAGTGGCCGCCATCAGTACGGCCACGCCACCGAGCAGGCCAAGCAGCACCAGTCCGACGCCGCCCCAGCGCACCCGCACCGCCGCGCCCCTCAGCGGGAGGGGCTTCGCGCGCCGCGCGAGCGCCACGTCACCCCCATGCGATGCACCGCGCCCAGCGCGCCGAAGCCCTGATAGGCGTAATCCAGCGACCAGCCGCCGCGCGCCGCGCTGCCGCCGGCGGACCACGGGGCCCGGGCCGTCTCCGCAGAGTACGAGGCGACCGCCCCGCGTAGCGCCAGCTCCCAGCCGGCGAGGCCCTCCCACGTTCCCTCACCACCCAGCAATGCCGTCGCTCCCTCGCCCTCCACCGACCGATACTCGCCGACGGCCCGCAGCGAAGCGAGCGCCGTTCTCCACGCCGGACTCGCCGCCGCGCCGCGATACGTTCGCACCAGCGGAGAACGCACCCCGCCCAGTTGGAGCGTCCCTCCCAGGTGTTGCACCGCAACGGTGGCGTCCCACCCGTGCATGGTGACACCAAGGCCGGCATCGAGACCCGTCGCATTCCCGCTTGCATCGGCGACCTGCTGCGACACGAACGTCCCGGCCACTCCCGCGCGCCACGCACCCGCACGACGGCCAACGCCGGCAGTAAGCGCAAACTCGCTGGCGCCCACGCGATCACCGGTGGCGATCCCGCGCACTCCCCCCGTCAGCGGGTCCGGGACGATCTCGTCCACCGACCCATAGTCGAGCGATTGCACGCCGATGCCGAAGGTCGACCCGCGCCACGGCAGCGCGATCGCCAGCGTCGAGAACTGCGCACCACCGAGCCACGTTCCGGCGCTCGCCGAAACCGCGCGCGTCTCCGGCAGGCTCTGGCCGCCGTAGAACAGCGCGCTCGCGCCCGTCGCCAGTGGCGCCGCGTCCAAGGCGCCCGCCGCGCGAGCGCTCGCCGGCAATGCCAGCACCACGCCCGCACGCTGCGCGTTCAGCGCCGGCGCGCCTGTCGAGAACAGCAGTGCCCCAACGATTACCGAAAGCCTCACGATCGCTCCCGCAGTCTACCGTCTCCCGCCATCCGCCATCCGTCATCCGTCATCCGTCATCCGCCAACCACCTACCGAATTCGGAACACCCCGAGTTGCGCCCCTTCACCCGGCCCGAACGGCACGCCGTTCGTCCTGAAGAAGTCCAGCACCACAGGAACCTGCTCGGCGCCCAACGGACCGAGCAGGCTGTACACCATCGTGCCCGGAATGATGGGGCCTTCGGCATAGCCGGCGAAAGGCACGCGTACCGGCGCGACGGGGAACGCCCTCGGAAATCCGGAAATCGTCGCTTGCCGCGCCATCAGCTGCCGCAGGTTGCGGCTGACGAATCGATACCGCGACGCCACCACATCTCGCGGCAGTCCGGGGGTGCTGTCGGCATACACGGCAATCGAGAAATCGCCAAACAGTCGCGCGAACGGCTCGCCGGAGCGCGCCTCGATGTTCGCCACGCCGGTCATCGACGTCTGCACCAGGCGCTGATAGATGAACTCGCCCTTCTGGTCGCCAAGCCAGCGCAAGAACAGCCACGAGGCACCGCGTTCCTCGATTGATCCCGACCCGGCGAACGTTGTGACCGAGTGGACCGCCGAGTTGTTGAGGTAGATGTACGAATTGAGCATCTGCGGCGAGATGAACGGGGAGGCCGAATCGGGAAAGAGCTGGGTCAGTGTCGAGCGGCCCGCTGGCGCCGGATACCGCCGCTCGAACAGCCGCGACACCAGTTCCTCGGCGACATGGCTCAACCCCTCGTTGACCCAGTGAGTTTCGGTCTCGCCTGCCCGAGCCACGACGTGATGAAAGAACGAGATCATGTGCTGGAACTCGTGCACGAAGGTCCCCGGGACGAGGCGCATCACGTCGGGTGCCGCATGCGAGCAGCTGTAGGCGCCGCCAGGGTCCGGCACCATGGAGTAGAAGATCTCGCCGGCATTGGAGTTCGACAGCGACGGAATGAGGTCGCGACCATAGAAGAACCCGGTCACGTAACCCTTCGCCCCGCAGTCACCCGCCGGCACCAGCGCATTGACGCGAGGCGTCAGGAACACCAGCACCCGGTCGTTGCGGTCGATGTCCGATTCAGGACCGAACGCCTCGACGTCCGTGCGATACAGGTCGTTGTCGAACAGCTTGCCGAGCTGGTCGAGCTGCGCGTCGGTAAAGGCCCCCGAGGTCGCCGTATCCACGTAGATGCCCAGGTGCTTCCCGAGCCAGCGGAGTCGTCCGCTGGCGGCGCTGAACTTCTCGCCGTCGAGGTCGGAGATCACTCGAAACGTGCGCATGCTGCCCACCGTGAGGGCCATCAGCGGCGGACGGTGCGACTCCGCCCCTCTGGCGAGCGGGGCGAGTCGGCGCTCGGCTTCCCGCAGGCGGAAGTCCCAGCGTTCCTGGGCCCCGCGCTCGTCACTGCGCCACGCCGCGCGGTCCCCGGATCCGCCAAGCAACGCGGCCATGCCCTCACCGCCCGCCGAGACACGAACGATGGATTCCGTGGGCAGCGCCGCGTGCGACGCGAGTTGCGGAACGAGTATGTACTGCGCCCCCCCGCCCTCGGCCGCGAGCGTCGCGCCGGCGGCCCGCTCCCCGGCCCCGATGACGGCCACCTCGCAACGC
>ERZ1292633.5360-Hain-H41-02um-R1-5360-length-11607-cov-4_pt1 | contig 11607 bp, 5 predicted proteins | sample MGYA00564406_ERZ1292633 | MGnify/ENA primary metagenome ERZ1292633 (study PRJEB36523, sample SAMEA6512639) | groundwater metagenome | collected 2019-01-08 | study: AquaDiva: Metagenomics assemblies of 32 groundwater samples
CAACGGCCAATATTGTGGCCCTGGGAATATTGGAAAAAGAGAGAAATATACGCTTGACCTTCTTTAATTGGTTCTGGGTAGGACTTAGCGTAGGGTTAGTTACCACATGTATTGTTTGGGCCGCGTTGACATTTATTCCTTTCTACAAATAGTCGTAGCTCCTTAAAATTGCTTGACTTATAATTTATTTAGTAATACAATCAAATCAAGTATTGATGGATATTTAGTAAACTTTGCCACGGGGAAAAGGATTTTCTTTTGATGCATGACATCGATCTTACTAAAGATGGTTTGAGCGATAAAGAAAAGCGCAGCGTTGAGATATTGGATATTTTAAGGAAACGCGGGCCTATCAGCCGGCCGGAAATATCCAAGGATATGGGGATAAACATCGTAACCATATCCAATTATATTGATGATTTTATAAAAAGCAATCTGGTCTTTGAAAAAGAACTCGATGTCTCTGAAGGAGGGAGGCGCCCGGTGCTACTGGATTTAAATTCCCGGGCAGGTTTTACCGTCGGAGTGGGTTTGAATCTTACTAATATGGTCGGCTTGTTGGTAGATTTGAAAGGTAATATAATTACTAAGACGCAAATTGCCCGGCCGCGCGCTTCGGTTAAAGAGATCTCGGAATGTGTTTTAGAGATTACCCGTGAGATCTTACGGCGTTCAAAAAATTATATGCCGGAGATTAAAGGTATTGGTGTAGGTATCGCCGGGTTAGTTAATAAAAGAACCGGCGCCATACATTGGCCCCAGAAGATGGAGAATTATTATACCTACGCGTCGGTAGATGTGCCATTAAAGAGCCTGGTAGAGAAAGAATTTGATTTGCCTTGTCTTATCGAGAATGACGCTACCAGCGCTTGTTTTGGCGAGTATTGGATGGGTTTGGGGCAAGGTTACAAGAATGTTATTTACATGTTTTCCGGGGTTGGTTGCGGCATTATCATTAATGGAGAGATTTATCGCGGCGCGAAAGGATACGCCGGAGAGATCGCTATTTATAACTATAAAGAGCAGGATACATTTAATTGTAAATTAGGCCAGGATTGTTTTATTAAGCGCTGGGAGACAGACTTAGGGATTATCGAGCAGGTAAAGGACCGGTATATTAAAGAAAAGAAAAATACCGATGGCTTGGACTTAAAGGCTGTATTTAATTTGGCCCATTCCGGAGACGAGATAGCCAGAGAAGCTCTCGCTCAAGCCGCGAAAAGATTAGGTATTAAAATTGCTTATTTGGTGAATTTACTTAATCCGGAAGTGGTGGTTCTGGGCGGCGGGATCGAAGATGCCGGAGAAGATTTTATAAAACAGGTGCATTCTACGGTAAAAGACTGGGCTTTTAGAGATGGAACCGAAGATTTAAAAATAATTTATTCTAATCTTAGAGAAAATGCGGTGGCTTTGGGCGCGGCTAGCCTGGTAATGCAAAAGATTTTCGCGCAATTATAAAATAGGGGGGATAACATATGGAACAAAAGGCAAAATTTATTATTCTAGGCCTTATTGGTGTGACCGTAGTCTGTCTTTTTCTTCTTATACAGGCTTTAGGAACTAAACAAAAGTTAACGCGGGAGCGCGATGATCTTAACTCTGAAAATGTCAGTTTGACCGCTAAGGTCGATAAGCTTACCGGAAATTTGCGTAATTATGAAGAAAAAATCGGATCCTTAAATAATGAGCTTGACCGGGTCTCCCAAGAGAAGGCTGATCTCGATAGAAAATATGAAGTAACTAGCCGGGAGAGGGATGAATTAACGGCGAAGCTAAAGACCATGAAGCAAAAACAAACCGAAGTCGTGGAACGAGAACCAAGTTTTATTCCCCAGGCCGATGATGCTTATTGGGCGGGTATATTAAAGGCTAAAACTGATCTGGAATTTCAGCTGGGTAATGTTCGCAACGAGCTTAGAACTTTGCAAATCAATAACGAACAACTCTTGAGGGATAAGAGTACTTCGGAATTAGAACTGAATAATTTAAAGCGGGAGAGAGATGACCTAAACCGCCAGTTGGGTTATAATAAGAAACTATTGGATAGTATCGCCCAGGAATTAGTCAGGGAGAAGAACGATAAAGCCCAGATTCAGGCAACTTATAAAACAATCCGTAATGAAAATGCAATTTTAAGCCGGCAGTTGGCTAGTTTAAACACCCGTAAAGTAAATTTAGAGAGGAATTTGCAGGAGCTTAACGAAGACAAGAATGCACTTAAGCGCAGAATCTCTGAAATGGAGAGTATGCTTACGGATAAGTTGGGTCAGATTAACGGCCTTAAAGATAAGATTGAAAGTGTTAAATCAAATACTCCTGGCGCAGTGGAAGAGAGAAAAGAATCCATTGAATTACCCGCGATTGTAGTTAGGCCACAGCCCGGCCCATCAGGAGAAGAGGGAGAGTCTGCAACTACTTTAATCGGCAGGGTTATGGCGGTTAATAAAGATAATAATTTTGTAATTATTGATTTAGGCGATGAGTCAGGAGTCAAAGTAGGCGATCCTTTCAGGGTATACCGTCAGGATAAGCCTATCGCCAATGTTGAGGCGATACAGGTGAGGAGAAATATCTCTGCCTGTGATATCAAGAAACAGGGCACACCGATTAAGATCGGCGATACAGTCAGATAAATAACGTTTTTATTATATAATGACACGAATTAAAAAGAATCCTACCGGAATTGCTTCCATCGAAGATGTCGCTCGCGTAGCGGGTGTCTCTATCACTACTGTCTCTAGAGTAATTAATCAAATAGGCACAGTTAAGGAGAAAAATCGCATCAGCGTCGCTAATGCCGTTAAAGAATTAAAATTCCAGCCTTCAATTTTCGCCCAGAGATTAGCCACCGGAAAGAGTAATGTTGTAGCTCTGATTATTCCGCGTTACGAAGGAGTTTTTTATTCCTTCTACGCCTTAGAATTGATCCGGGCTACCGGAAATTTATGCGAGGTCTTTAAGCTCGACCTTTTACTGCATTTGACCGACAGCCATACCCGTAACTCTCTTAATCTAAGAGGAGTAGGAGGCTTGATGTTTTCGGATATTATCGGCACTCGTTATCAGGTGGAAGAGGCGGTTAATTCCGGGATACCTACGGTTATCATAAATAATTATGTCGAGGATCTGCCGGTAAGTTGTGTGGCTATTGATAATGCCGGCGGAGCGGAGAACGCGGTTGATTATTTGATTAGTCTGGGCCACAAAAAGATCGCCCATATCACCGGCGATCTGGTCACGCAGGCCGCGGCTCTAAGGCTTAAAGGTTACACTCAATCTTTAAAGAAACATAATATTCCGGTAAAAGAAGATTATATATTAAAAACGGATTATTCCCGCGGGCAGGCCCGGTCCGCCGCCGAGGCGTTATTTAGAATGCCAAATCCGCCGACAGCGGTATTTGTGGCTTCGGATTCTATGGCTCTGGAAGTTATGACTTTGGCCCGGGAGATGGGGAAAAATATTCCCAATGATTTATCCATTGTTGGTTTTGATGATAATCCTTCGGGCCTATATGGCCCGGTAGCTCTAACTACTATCCGTCAGCCTTTAATTAAAATGGCGGAAGAGGGAGTTAAGGAATTAAATCGATTAATGACTTCAGCCAAGGGAACGCAAGTTAAAAAAATTATCCTCCCGACGGAATTAGTAGTGCGGGAATCTTGTCATACCCTTTAATTCCCTGCCTGCCCTGACTGCCGTCAGGCAGGCGGCAGGCAGGGCCCAACACAATCAGTGGTATATCCCAAGTTAAAAAAACACAATATATTGTAATTTTCTATTGACAAGCAAATGTTTATTATGTTATTATTGTCTATAAATTTCGATAACCTTTTAATTTTTTAGCACCCGGCCTTATCTGATGGGCCGGTGTGCACTTATTGTGCAAGGAGCAAAGATGAATCTAAAGTTATCCGAGAACGCGTTAAAAGTTTTAGAGCGAAGGTATTTAAAAAAAGATGAAGCGGGGAAAGTAATCGAAACACCGGAAGGGATGTTTCGGAGAGTGGCTTCGGCTATAGCTATCGCGGATAGGCTTTACGGCAAGACCGATAAAGAAATCAAGAAACTAGAAGATGATTTCTTTGCGGCGATGACCTCTTTGGAATTTCTTCCTAACTCACCTTGCCTGATGAATGCCGGAAAAGATTTGGGCCAACTTAGCGCCTGCTTTAATCCCAACCAGCTTATAATAACCCAAAATGGGCCAAAAATAATCTCAAAGATAAAAACAGGAGATTATGTTCTCACTCATCAAAATAGATTTCGGAGAGTAAGTGAGGTTTTTACTAGGAGAGCAAGTGAGATATATTCAATCTCTGCCTACAAACTTCCTACTTCAACATTGAAAGTAACTGCAGAGCATCCAATATTGGCTGTTAAAAATAAAGATAGAAATAATTTTGAACCGCATTGGATTCGTGTAAAAGACCTTGCGATAGGCGATTATGTTGTTTTGACTTTTCCTAAAGAGGTCATTGATATAGATACAATCAGCGTATCAGATTTTGTTAAAGATGAAAATATCATAGAAAAAGATGGATATTTATATGAGAAAAATAAAGATCTTAGATTTTATGTTCGTAAGGACGAAAGTATCTATATCCAGAACAGAAATAGATCTGGAGATATTTCTAAACAAGTCAATCCAATTAAAAATAAGATAGAGGTAGATAAGGATTTAATGCGTTTATTTGGTTACTATCTTTCTGAAGGATGCATTAGTGAGAATAGGGCTTTACGTTTTGTTTTCTCTCTTAAAGAAAGAAATTATGCCGAAGATGTTTTGAATATAGTTGAAAATAAATTTGGCATTTCTAGCCATGTGGAAGAGACAGATTCCGCTGATCGAAAGTGGATTTCTATAAGATTCCATTCCAAGATTCTAGCGCAGTTTTTTATAAATCTTTTTGGGACAGGTTTTAATATAAAAACAATTCCCCATTGGATGATTACTTTAGCGACAGAAAAGCAAAAAGGGTTGCTTAGTGGTATGTTTCGCGGAGATAGCTGTACTTTTAAAAATGGAAATAATTTCTCTACGCAACTAGTTATGTGTAATGAACAGCTTGTTTATTCTGCTTGGCAGATGTTTGCAAGAATAGGGGTTTTCACTTCACTTAATTTTCCTTCTATGCCTAAGTTAGGCAGGGTTCAGCCGGTAAAGTGTCAAGTTAGCGGGAAGGAAGGAACTAAATTAATAAATGAATTATTAGAAGGAGAGTTTACCCATAACGATATTGAATTTAAACGAGAAATTATCCACGAAGGTATTATAGCTACGCCTATAACTAAGATTACAAAACAAGATTACAATGAGATTGTCTATAACCTTGAAGTGGAGGAAGATCATTCTTATTGTGCGAATATGGTTGCTGTTCATAATTGTTTCGTCCTTCCCATAGAAGATTCCATGGAATCAATTTTTGAAAGTTTGAAAGCTACCGCGATGATACATAAGTGTCTTGTTCCTGAAACCCTTGTTATGGTTGATAGCGGTTTAAAGCAATTAAAAGATGTCCTTTCCGGAGACAGGATACTTACCGAGGAGGGATATTTTAAGGTAAATGAGATACATAAAAATGGCATTAAGGATATTTTTGAAGTAACTACCGAGAGAGGTTACGCGATTAAGGGGACGGCTGAACATCGTTTGTTTATCGTTGGAGAAGATGGCGATTATGCATGGAGGCAGATAAAGAATTTAAGGCCGGGAGATTGGGTTGTTATGAAACCGGCTAAGTGGTGTGGTAAACAGGTAGTTAGGCTTCCTAATTTTAAATATGACTATCATCCTACTAATAGCGGGTGTTTTAAGCCGCAGGGGATAAAAATTCCAAGTTTTCTCTCTATTCAGCTGGCAGAATTATGGGGAATGTATATAGGTGATGGTTCTAATCACCGCGATGGGATAAGGTTTAGTGTTGGGATAGACAGTAAGGAATTAGTTGAATATATCTCCAAGATTTCTCTCGAATTATTTAATAAAAAATCAAGCATCAGTGAATATGCTAATAAAAGATGCTATGAAGTGGCGCTTCTTAGTGTTGAGCTTAAGAAATGGTTTGAATTATTAGGCATAACTAAATCATCAGCGCGTCAAGCAATAATTCCGGAGATTCTTAAAAAAGCAGGTGAAGAATATATATGCGGTTTTCTAAGAGGCCTTTTCTCCACGGATGGATGTATAAGGGAAAATGGGCATATTACATTAACTACCGCATCGAGTCTTATGGCGGAAGAATTACAGATTATTATGCTTTATTTAGGTATTCCCACGCAAAAAACATATTTTGCCGGGACAGATAGTTATCAGGTATCTGTCTGTTCTAAATCCGGATTCATGATTTTTAAAGAAAAAATCGGTTTTTTGGTAAAGATGAAGCAGGATAGGTTGAATGCTATTGAGCCAGAAGATATTTTTGTTCGGATGGAGACAATTCCAAATCAGAGAGAACGATTAAGGTCTTGGTATGACGGATTAAGTTTCGTTGAAAAAGGAGATGTGAGGGAATCTATCGAAGGGATAATTCATCGGCCTTCTGAATCGCGCCAGTTAACAAAGCAAAAGGCCTCCGCAATGTTAGAAGAAGGGTTAGCGCCGGAATTCTTCAGGCAGTTTTTGAAAGACAATTTATTTTATGTTAAGGTGGCGGCAATAAAATCCGTTGGTAAGAGAGAAGTTTATGATTTAACTGTGCCTTATAAACATTCTTACGTAGCGAATGGATTTGTTTCGCATAATTCTGGAGGAGGAACGGGTTTTTCATTCTCCCGTCTTCGTCCTAGAAACGCGGTGGTAAAAACTACCGGAGGCATCGCTTCCGGCCCGATTTCATTTATGCGCGTTTACGACGCCGCTACCGAAGCGGTAAAACAAGGCGGATGTGTTGTTCCTGAAACGAGAGTAGCTACGGAAAGGGGTTTTAAGCAGATCAAGGATTTATGCGATTATAAAGTTTCGCCAAAAGGATGGTATGTGTATAATGGAAATGCCTTTTCGGTATCTACGGATGAGGGGATTAAGAAATGCACTGAATTTTATAATAACGGTATCGTAGCGGTCAAAAAGATAGCGACGAGTAATGGTTATGAGGTTTCCGCAACCGGTGAGCACCGTTTTCGTATAATTGACGAACAAGGAAAGTATGTTTGGAGGAAATTAAAAGATATAAAAATCGGAGATTGGGTTGCTTTACAAAAAGCCACGTTTGTTAGTAACGAAAGTTTTCGTTTGCCCGAATTTAAGTTTAGTCCGCATTTTAACGCACAAAAAATTACAATCCCGTCCGAAATATCTAAAGAATTAGGGGAATTCATAGGTGCTTTTATCGGTGATGGCTCTATTACCAGAAATAGCCGTGGAACCGGTAGGCTTATTTTTAGCCTTTCTGATGAGGAAGGAGACCTTATCAGGCGCCTTATGGGTATTATGAAAACTCTCTTTGGCCTAAATCCTGCGATTCAGAAAAAGAAAGACGATGCCAGCACAAATTACTTTTTTAATTCCACGACTCTGGTAGACTGGCTTTACTTCATCGGAGCAGCTAAGCAATCCGCGTTGACCGCGCGAGTCCCTGAGATTATATTTTCTGGTACTATTGAGTTCGCACAGGGTTTCTTAAGAGGCCTTTTTTCTACTGATGGAACAGTAAGTAAGGATGGGTATCCGTCATTAAGTAGCGTTTCATCCGGCTTGATAAAAGATGTTCAGCAATTATTGCTTTCTTTGGGAATACCTACAAAAATACACAAGATAACCAAGAGAGAGTCTTCTTTTGGAAGAAATCCTCTTTATTGTTTAAGAATTATTACCATAGAGGGGTTACGTTGTTTTAGTAAAGATATAGGCTTTATCCATAGAAGGAAAAATATACGCCTTGGGGGAGCAGATTTAAAAGCGTGGGAATTCAATGATATTATTCCCAATCAGGAGGGGTTATTGAAGGATCTCTATAACGGCCCTGGCCGTGGCTGTGGCCCGAACCGCTGTAAACTTGGAGCAAATCGTTTACTTTATAGGGATATTCAACATTACCTGCCGGGAGTCATTTCCTCAAGGAACCTTACGCGTTCGCGTTTGGAGAAACTTGCTGTTAAACATCCAGAGTTTTCTTCTTCTGGAACTATTAAGTGGTTTCTGAATAACAAACAATTCTATGATCAGGTAATGAGCATATCTGAAGGTAAATCTCAAACGCTTGATTTGTCTGTGCCGGAGAATAATACTTATATTGCCAATGGTTTTGTAAGCCATAACACCCGCCGCGGCGCGAATATGGGTATTTTAAGGGTTGATCATCCGGATGTAATGGATTTTATTGTTTGCAAAGATAATAATAAACAGATTACAAATTTTAATATATCAATTGCCATAACCGATGAATTTATGCGTAAGCTGGAGAAAGGCGAGGATCATGATTTAATCGATCCGCATTCGCATAAGCCGGTTAGTAAAATTAATTCCAAAGAATTATTTGATCTGGTGGTAAAGCAGGCGCATAAAAACGGTGAACCGGGAATCATTTTTATTGATCGGATGAATGAGTTTAATCCCACTCCGAAATTAGGAAAGTATGAGTCTACCAATCCGTGCGGAGAGCAGGTGCTTCTGCCTTTTGAGAGCTGCGATTTAGGCTCGGTGAATCTGGCGGTCCTTTGCAAGAAGACCGGGACCCGCTATGAGATTAACTGGAACAGATTAAAAGAAGTAACCCATCTGGCAGTGCATTTCCTGGATAATTTAATTGATGAGAATAAATTCCCGATGCCCCAAATCGAGAAAGCTACCAAAGCCACCCGCAAAATCGGGTTGGGAGTTATGGGTTGGGCATCTTTATTAATTCAATTAAATATACCTTATGACAGTGACGAGGCAGTAGCTCTGGCTGAAAAGGTTATGTCTTTTATTCTAAATGAAGCGACCAAGAAATCTCTGGAATTAGGTAAAGCTAAAGGCACGTTCCCGGCATTTAAAGGCAGTATTTATGATCGCAAAGACGGGACCACTAAAATGCGCAACGCGACTTTAACTACGATTGCGCCGACCGGAACAATCAGTATCATTGCCGGGCCATGTTCTTCCGGGATCGAGCCGCTATTCGCCATATCTTATTACCGGAATGTTATGGATAATGACAAGTTAGTCGAAGTCGATTCTTTATTTGAAGAAGTAGCCAAAGAGCGCGGATTTTACAGCCGTGAATTAATGGAAAAAATTGCCGAGAGCGGGTCAGTCAAGCATGTTGAGGGTGTCCCCGAGGATATCAAAAGAATTTTTGTTACCGCGCATGATATTGCTCCGGAATGGCATGTCAGGATGCAGGCGGCCTTCCAGAAATATGTGCATAATGCTACTTCTAAGACGATTAATTTTCCCCATGAGGCTACGATGGAGGATGTTCGCGACGCCTATTTATTAGCTTATCAATTAGGTTGTAAAGGAATAACTGTTTACCGTGATAAGAGCCGCGAGGAACAGGTTTTAAATATCGGAAGTTCGCAGGATAAAAAAGAGGTTAAAGGGGAAGTGGCTTTGGCGGATTTTAAAAAAGAAATAGCCCCTCGTCCGCGGCCGGAAGTTATTATCGGAACGACAACCAAGGTCTCTACCGGTTGCGGTAATCTTTATGTTACTATAAACGTTGATGAACAGGGTCAGCCTTTTGAATTATTTACCCAGATGGGAAAAGCCGGCGGATGCGCCGCTTCCCAGCTTGAGGCGATTGGCCGTTTGGTTTCTCTGGCTTTTCGCGCAGGTGTTGAGGTAAAGTCGATTATGGAGCAGTTACGCAATATCCGTTGTCCTTCGCCTTCATGGGAGAAGGGCCAGCGTATCTTCTCTTGCGCCGATGCTATCGCGCGCGTAGTTGAGAGAAGATTGATCAATGGACAGGCAGCCAAGGCGGCATTGGAAGTATCGCCTTTGGTGATGAAGCATTCTTCCGAGGATGAGCAGCTCGTCTCTGAAATCAGCAATAACCGCGGTGATATAGTTGGTGTTTGCCCGGACTGTGGAGGAGCGCTTCGCCATGAAGAAGGTTGTATGAAATGTCATGCCTGCGGATTCTCTAAGTGCTAAGAACTTGCCCCGTTGCAAACTATTTTGTAACGGGAAAAGATAAGTGAGGTTTGCAACGGGGTGAAAAAAATATTATATATAGTTTTAGATGGCGTCGGAGATTTACCGGTAAAAGAGTTAGGCAATAAGACTCCGCTTGAGGCAGCAGTGACGCCGAATATGGATAGATTGGCCCAATCTGGAAAGACCGGGATTGTCTATACCGTTGGTAAAGGAATCGCTCCGGAATCCGATATCGCGGTAATCAGCCTTTTAGGTTATGACGCGCATAAATATTATACCGGGCGCGGGCCATTGGAATCATTTGCCGAGGGAGTGGCGGTAAATGACGGAGATGTGGCTTTCAGGGTTAACTTTGCCACCGTTGCGGAAGACGGAAATGTGATAAAAGATCGCCGGGTAGGCAGGAATCTGACTACTGAAGAAGCAGTGGCTTTAGCTCGGGAGATAAATTCAAAAGTTACACTATCGAGCGCTACATTCGAATTTAAAAGTACCATTGGCCATCGGGGTATTTTGGTAATCAGGGGGATGCATCAGAAATTGTCCGGATGGATTACTAATACTGATCCGGCTTATGATCGCGAGGGAGTTTTTGGAGTAGCTAAGGAGAAGTTCGAAAATATGGTCAGCGTTTCAGAACCTATGCCGGGATATGAGAAGGATCTTGCGGCGCTAGAAGCATCTAAATTATTAAATGAATTTACCGAGAAATCAAATAAGGTTTTAAATGAAGCCGCGATAAATAAAAAGAGGGTGAGTGAAGGCAAGATGCCGGGAAATTTAATTCTCTCCCGCGATGCCGGTGATCATCTGCCTAAGTTTCCGCCAATCTCCAGTGTTTTTAATTTAAAGTTCGGTTCTTTTGTCCAGATGCCGGTAGAAAAAGGAATCGCGCTACTGACCGGAATAGATATTATTGATGTCCCGCAATCAACCGGGCACTTGGATGTGGATTATCCGGTCTGGGCGAAAATAGCGCTTGATTCCATACAAAAATATGACGGTATCTACGTGCATATCAAGGGCCCGGATGAGCCAGCGCACGATGGAGATTTCCAGAAGAAGAAAGAAAGCGTCGAAGCAATTGACAAATATTTCTTCTCCAGTTTATTACCTAAATTGGATATGGCCAATACCATTATTGCCATAACCGCGGATCATTCTACAGTTTGTGCGGTTAAAGCACACACCGTTGATCCTGTTCCGCTTTTAGTCTGTGGTGGGGGGATCAAGCCCGACGGCTCAATGAGTTTTTCGGAGAAAGCTGCCAAGCTCGGCTCAATCGGAGAGCTCTTAGGCAATCAAATATTACCTTTCCTCGTCAACCTCGCTAAATAATTTATACTATCGGAAGCTATTGTGCCGCAGCAGCTTATCTAGAAATGGTCTAGTGGTTTTAGTGGTTTGTGTAAAGCGTCTTGTCTCTTGTCTCTTTGTCTCTTAAACTAATTATGCTCACAAAGCACAACAACATTAACAGACCTACCTTGATAAAATTGTTCCTTTTTTGTAACTTAATA
>ERZ1292633.5363-Hain-H41-02um-R1-5363-length-11603-cov-7_pt1 | contig 11603 bp, 8 predicted proteins | sample MGYA00564406_ERZ1292633 | MGnify/ENA primary metagenome ERZ1292633 (study PRJEB36523, sample SAMEA6512639) | groundwater metagenome | collected 2019-01-08 | study: AquaDiva: Metagenomics assemblies of 32 groundwater samples
GGAGTGTAGGTTTTTCCTCGAATCGTATACGCCGCAGTCGTATTTGCGGTTGAACAGGCACTCGAAACTTTTTTGCTGTTGAGTTCAAAGTGCCATACTTCGGCGCTGAGGCGGCAGAAACCGGCAGAGATCATCGCTTGGATGAGTTGTGTCTGACAGACGGGATCGTGTTTATAGTTTGCGCCGCCATCGTCACACCACGCGTCGAGAGCGATTGCGGACGTATGCGGACAGTTTCCGTATGAGGCATGGCTAACCATGCTACTCACGATCGCAGAAGAGCTGGTCATTCCCGAAAACTCACCGGCAAGAACATATTTTGATCCAGACTTGGTCACCACATCGCTACTGGCAGGATTACAGGTGATCGGCGAGCACGTGCCAGTGACCAAACAATTATTATAGAACATGGTCGCCTGCTTGTTCAGGTCGCGGTAGGCAGCGGCAACGTTTACTTTTTCCCCGGTGCTTTTGTAGAAGCTGGTCGCGGCAGTTTGGAGGGCGGCAAGCGCATCGGCATCAACGGTCGCACTGCCTGAGGCTTTGATATAGCTACCGGAGACGGGGACGGTTGCACCAGTGAGGGTAGTGTTTGGAACGATATCGATGTCTTCGCCTTCGGGAGGGAAGTATTCGATTCCTTCAACGTATTGCACGTCGAGCGCACGGAGATTCGTGAGATTCGGATCGATAAGGAAGGCGATGTTGTACGCTGCAAAGATGAGGATAAGACCAGTGATGGCATTCGTAATGCGTGTCTTCGCCTTGGTAATGTACTTCTCTTTGCCGCGAGACATCACGTACTGCAATCCACCAATCATCATCATGACGACGGCCACAAGCGCTCCGGCACTTAAAATCCAGCCGTATACCGCATTGATGTAATCGGCGATAAAATTCACACCAATGTCGCCGTTTGCACTCTTTGTTGGCGTCGCAAACCCTCCAAAGCCGGGAATAGGAACGATGAGATTCGGAAGGATAAAATCAGGCGCCTGATCTTCGGTCGCCGTTTCGAGTACAGGTTCTGTACTCGTGCTCCCTACATTTCCCTGAGCGACCTGCTCAGTTGTGCCGTTACCGAGGGTACAACTGTACGTATAGGAATTTGCGTTAACCGTGCCACAATACGCATCGCATCCACTCGCCGAGGACGTTGCGCTTTCCGAGTCAGAACTTGTGGGTTCGGTGTCGCTCAAGCAGCTACATGTATAGCTATCATCTCTGCATTGTGAGTCACTGGGGTCTGAATCGTCGTATCCATCAACTAATGCAAAGGCACTTCGGGAAAGTCCGAAGATGGCGACGAGGATGAAGAAGAAAGTGAGAATCCGTTTCATGTTACTGGGTGATAGCCTGACGAATAATCACCTTGAGTGTGCCGCGGTCGAGCGATCCGGTGTATCGCACGCCGTTCACATAGATGGTTGGTGTGGTCGCGATGCCCAGCGCCAATCCTTCTTCGTACGTCTGCTGCACGATCGGGGCGGGTGTTTGCTCGCTGAAGCACGAGGTGAAGCTCTTTTCTTTCAATTCGAGTTGTGTGGCCAGTGCCATGTACAGCTCGGCGCCGAGCGTCGTTGTGTTTTGCATCAGGAGTGTGTGGTATTCCCAGAATTTGTTTTGATCCTCGGCGCAACGAGCAGCGATTGCCGCGTTGAGCGCCTCGGGATGCTGTGATGTGTTGGGCATATCCTTCCATACGATACGCAGATCGTTTGGAAAATCTTCGGCAACAAGGTCGAGACTCACAGTATCAAAATCGGCACACGCTTCGCAGCCGTAATCACCAAAGACGACCATGGTGACTTTTGCGTCAGCTTTTCCGAGCGACGGATCAACAAACGTCACGCTCGGTTCAGTTGGCGCGGGTTGATCGGTGTAGGTGATGCGATTGCCAAAGCGCAAAGAAGCGCCGAAGAAGAGGAAGAAAAGGACGCCGATGACCGAGATTGCGGTGACGAAATGCCAGAAATATCGCATAGGTTATTGGAGACGGATCACATTTAATCGTCCCGAGCCGTCGGTATAGTACAGGTATGCTCCATCCGGCGAAACACTCGGCGAGAAGATCCTGGTGTCTGCTGCAGGGATGGCGGTAAGACTGGCGTTGCCCGTGCTCACGTTGAGTTTATACACGTCGTCGAATGCGGTGATCGCGCTGCTGTCCGATCCACCACCAGATGGCATCTCGCGCGGCACACCGCAATACACCGTCGTTGCGCTGGCGAACGTACATTTATCGACGGTTGTTTTGATGCCCATCCGTCGTCGGCTGTTTCCACTGCGATCACCGCGGCTATCGGCGTACCATAATGCAGCTTTGTAGTTATCGGCCGGATCCGCCACGGAGTAGAGAAGGTTGTTGCCATCCGGCGACCAAATGTTGTGGAAGTTGTTGCCATCGACGAACAGTGCGCCAGTTGCTTGGCCGTCTGGTCCGATAAGGTAAATTTCTTGTCGGCCAAATGTACCGCCGGTATTGACGCCGGTTGCCGAAAAACCGAGGACGCTATCGTTCGGTGACCAGCTCACGCTGACTTTCTCGTCGTTATCACCAAGCGCGGCAATGACTTGGGTCGACGAACCATCTGCACTCGTAATAACGAGCGCACGATTCGATGCGTCGGTGCCGATACTCTTGGCGGCAATTTCTTCACCATCGGCACTGAACGAAAAACTTTCCCAGTGGCTTGGAAGTGTGATCTGCTTGGCACTCTCGAAGTCGTAGACAACGTTACTGCCGTCTGGGAACTCGATGACTGCAGTTGTTGCGCCGGAATCAAACGTCACATTGTCGGCCTTTGGGAAGGAAATATTGGAAAGCGTTGTCACATTACCCGTAGCATCAATGGTGTAGAACTTTCCGTCTGCAGGGTCGTAGTACGCCACCGTGCCATCGGCGGTGACCGTCGGACTTTCGATGCTGGTGTTAGTAAGGAGTGTGGTAAATGTCGAACCACCATTCGCGGTGCGTGATGGCGTGAGACGTCCTGGCTCGGTGCTACCGTCTGGTGTAGTGCCGCTCGTAGTTCCTCCTGGCGTTCCGGTATTCGCGCTCGGCAATGTGCCGGTTTGCGTTCCGCCGGGCGCGGTGCTGTCAGTGATCACTTGGGTGATTGATTTTCTAAAGAACACCATGTAGAGCGCGACGGCGAGGAGAATACAGGCGAGGATGAAGCCAGCGATGCGGAGGATAAATTTGAGACGGTCAGACATAGGCGTTTAGGTACCGAAGATGGAAGAGAGTAAACTCTTGAGGCTTAAGGCAAGTCCGCAGGCGAAATCTTCTCGGCAGGCCGAGTATCCCATGAGCAGAATGAAAATGATGGCATAGGGGAGCAGGATAGTAACGATGAACCCCCATTTTCCTGCCTGCATAACTGTTCCGGCAAGACTAAAAATGTCCCATGCTTTCGACGGATTGAGTGGGGGAAGACCAACTTTGGTGAGTGTTTCTTTTTGTTCCGGTGACATGGCCGGTTCAAAAATACTTACACCTGCTTGAGCAACGGACACTCCGGTGCCCAGGGTATCGACAATTTCCAAAAACCAACCATCGTCGAGGGCGGAAGCACCCTTGGCTGTCGCATCGATTCTCACCTTTGCCATGAACGTTTCAAATTCCTTGGATGCTTTTTGCGTGCCCTGTTGCATGAGTTCATCCGCTTTTCCTTTTAAGCGCGATCGAGCGCGGCGCGCCAGTGAAAGATCGTCGGCAGCCGAACTTTCATCGGCGATATCGCTCATCACCGAGTTTTCTTCATCCAACAGCGACTCATCGACGCCGCCAAATTGATCGCTGGCGAGGTCTTGAGCGTTTGCGGAGTAATTCGGCATCATGGCGCTGGGATTTGCGTAGCGTTTTGCTTGGTGACGTTGCAGATTGAGGTTAGCTACAGGATCGTTTCCGTATGGTGCTTCCGGTTGATTATCGTACGACGGCGCAACACCGCCCATGAGACCTAAACTGAGCGCTGCTGCTCGACCTCCACTGCCCATACGGTCACGGAGTGCAGAAATTCGTCCGGTGTGGAGCGTGGCCCCCGGGTCTGTTGATGCAATCGAATTTTGGCTCACGCCAGCGGTGGCCATATCTGGGCCGATTATACCATGGCATACAAAAATACCCCGCGAATCGCGGGGTATTTTTGTTCGTCATTGCGAGGCTGGAGTTCATCGTGGCCGAAGCAATCTACTCGAGTGGATTGCTTCGTCGGCTTCGACAAACTCAGCCTCCTCGCAATGACAGAAGCTGTTTGAGATTTATTACCTCACGGTGAGATTTCCATTTTTCGTGATCGTCACGCTGAGCTTTGTTTTCGGTCGTTTTGTTCCGAGCATCGCGTTGGTAATGTGTTGTTCAAGCTTTTCTTCGACCACACGATGAACATCGCGAGCACCATGCGTTGTTTTGACGTGTTTCGCCAAGGTCTCGGCGAGCTTTTTCGGTAGGGTAACGGACAGCTTTGCATTTGTTAGGCGAACGAGGAGATCGTCGAGCGCCTTTTTGGTGATCCGCACGATATCGTTCGATTCGAGGGGCCTGAAGAGACAGATGTGATCAATGCGATTCACGAGCTCTGGTCGGAAGTGTTCTTCGAATGTTGCACGGAGTTCTTCGTGGAGTTTTTTCGATCGATCAGTGGCGGCGGTAAATCCAAGGGACGTTTTCCCGAAGCGATCGCGTCCCACGTTGGTGGTCATAATGACAACGGCGTTCTCGAAGTTGACTTTGCTCCCCGTGGCATCGGTGATGGTACCTTCGTCGAGGATTTGGAGAAGGAGTGCTTGCACATCGCGATGTGCTTTTTCGAGCTCGTCGAAGAGGACGACGCTGTGTGGTCGTTCGCGAAGGGCGTCGGTGAGCTTTGCGCTGTCGCGATACCCGACGTATCCCGCTGGCGCACCGATGAGTTTGCTGATGCTGAACCCTTCGGCAAATTCGCTCATGTCAAAACGAACAAGCGCTTTGGCATCGCCAAACATCTCCAGGGCAAGTGCTTTGGCAAGCGCCGTTTTTCCCACGCCTGATGGTCCGGCGAATAAGAACGATGCCAACGGACGTTGCGGTTTGGTGAGTCCGAGTTTTGCACGACGCATTGCGCCAGCGACTTTTCCGACGGCTTCTTCTTGTGCCAGAACGTGAAGCTTCAGTCGTTCCTCCAGACTTCGAAGTGCATCATGATCACTCGTGGTCAGGCGTTCGAGGGGGACGTTTGTCACCTTTGAGGCGACAGCGAGGATCATCTCCTCGGTCACCGTAATGCGTGGTCGATTCGATTGCACACTTTTGAGCACCTCGATTTCTTTGCGAATATTCGCTTCGCGTGCTTTGAGCGTGACGGCATCCGGGAATCGTTCGGCGGTGACTGCGGCATTCTTCGCTTCCCGAATGTGCTCGAGTTCTGTCTCGAGGCTGCGCAGCTTTTGAATGCGAGTATCACGCGTCTTTCGACTGACGTTCGCTTGCGCTCCAGCCTCGTCCAAGAGGTCGATCGCTTTATCAGGGAATTGCTTGCTCGTCATGTGGCGTTTGGCAACACGAATGATTGCATCCAGGGCATCATCGGTGAACGTTACGCCGTGGTGATTTTCGTATCGTGTGCGAAGTCCTTGCAGCACGCTCAGCGTTTCATCAGCACTCGGTTCACGAATCGTCACCGTGGCAAAACGACGTTCGAGTGCGGGATCGGTGACGATATGTTTTTTGTATTCGGTTTGTGTCGTCGCGCCAATACAGCGGAGCTCACCGCGAGCAAGTGCGGGTTTCAACATGTTAGCGGCATCGAGCGATCCCGACGCTGATCCTGCACCGACGATGGTGTGGATTTCGTCGATGAAGAGAACGACGTCAGTTCGTTCGCGAAGTTCTTCGAGCAACTGCGTGACGCGTGCTTCAAAATCACCGCGATACATCGTGCCGGCAACGAGTGCGGCCATGTCGAGACGATGGACGTGGACGCGGGCGATCGCATCGGGAACGGATCCTTCCACAATGCGCTTGGCAAGTCCTTCGGCAATCGCGGTCTTTCCCACGCCAGGATCGCCGATGAGGAGTGGATTGTTCTTTGTTCGACGGGAGAGGACGGCAATGACGCGATCGATTTCTTTTTCTCGTCCCACCACCGGGTCGATCGCTTCAGCGGCAGCTTTTGCCGTCAGCTCGGTAGTGAAATAGCCGAGTGCCGAGTCCTTCTCATCGCCTTCGTGTTCGTCATCATCATGAATTTGTCCACAATCTTCGCACGGCTTTTTGGCGTCGGCAGATTTTTCTGGGGTTGGCTTGGGGAGTTCGGGAAAGTTTGCTGTTGTTTTAAAAACGGTCGCCACATTTTCACGAATCGTCGCTTCGTTCACGTCGTTGTCCTGAAAGAACATGGCGATATCGGGAGTTTTCCCTTCAACGAGCCCGTGAAGAAGATGTTCGGTGCCGACATAGCGGTGGCCATGAACGCCCGCAGCGTGCACGGCCTTTTCGATGATCGTCTTAGCGTCCTCGGATAACAAGGGGGTGATTTTGCTCGCTTGCAGAATGGCATCCTCGGGCAATCCTGATTCCCGCAGGCCGGCAAGGTGACGAAGATTTGATGACGTTGCACCGGCTTTTCGGAGAATTTCTGCGCCGATGCAGCCTTCTTCGGTGCCCAGCGCCCAAAGCAAATGAATAGGAGAAATTGTGTCGCCGCCTTCTTCCACTGCAAGACAAAGCGCTCGCGTGAGCACGGCTTTCAGGTGGCTGGTGAATGTTTCGAGAAGTTCGTTCATATTTCGTCGCAACGTCGTTTGTGAGAAACTTAGTTTGTAACAAACTAAGTTTCTCGGTAACTAAGTTCGTCGGGCTCTACCTTCCCATGGCCCGAAGCTTTGCAACCCGCTCATCGATCGGGGGATGGGTTGAAAAGAGATTATTGAAGAACGAACGAGTCTTCGTCGTTGCGCCAAATGGATTACTGATAAAGAGGTGCGCGGTGGCGTGATTCGGGTCACGCATCGGAACGCCGTTGGCGCTGATTTTTTCCAGTGCCGAGGCTAAACCTTCGGGATACCTGGTGAGCAAGGCGCCAGACGCATCGGCGAGGTATTCGCGACTGCGCGACACCGCGAGCTGAATAATTTGCGCAACGATGGGGGAGAGAATGGCCAGGATGATGCCGACGATCATGAAGACGGCGGCGCCATTATTGTTTTCGCGCGATCCGCGGAAACGAAGATGGAGCATGACGTCCGCGATGAGTGCGATAAGGCCGACGAGAACGACGACGATCGTCATCACGCGGATGTCGTAGTTTTTGACGTGCGACAGTTCGTGCGCGGTCACGCCTTCGAGTTCCTCGCGACTCAGAATGCGGATAATGCCCGTGGTGAAGGCGATCGATGCATGTTCAGGATCGCGGCCCGTTGCAAATGCATTTGGGCTAGGATCATCGATGATGTACACCGCCGGCATCGTTTGACCGTTGGCGATGCACAGATTTTCCACGAGGTTGTAAAGATCGGGGGAGTCTCGTTTTTCAATGCGTTTTGCGCCAGAAACGGACAGCGCAATCGAATCCGACGAGTAGTAACTCACGAGACTGTAGATAGTCGCAACGATCGTGCCGATGATAATGCTCGTTCCTGCATCAACCCCGTTCATGGCACCCACCAACCACGACAAACCCACCACCACCGTACTCATGACGATAATGAGGAACCATGTTTTGCGTTTGTTGTGAGTAATTTCGGAGTACATGGGGAAGCGGTTAAGTCGGTTAAAACGGTTAAGCGGTTAGTCCGAAGGTCCCTTAACTAATTTAACCGAGGCTGGTACTCCAGCCGATTAACCTTTAAAAACTCACCACCGGTGTCTCATTCACCACTTCCGGTGCATCGTAGAAATCGTACTTTTTGAACCCAAGCATCGAGCCGACCATGTTCGTAGGGAAGACTTGAAGCTTTGTGTTGAAGTCGCGCACATTCCCATTGTAGAAGCGACGAGCAGCTTGGATCTTGTCTTCTGCATCGACGAGCTCACGCTGCAGGTGTGCGAAGTTGTCCGATGCCTTCAAGTCTGGGTAACTTTCCGCAACGGCGAACAGGGACTTGAGCGTGCCGGAAAGAATGTTTTCTGCCTGCGCATGTGCGGCTGGCGTTCCAGCATTCATGGCGTTTGAACGCGCCTTCGTCACTTCTTCGAAAACAGAGCTTTCATGTTTGGCATATCCCTTTACGGTGTTTACCAAGTTGGGGATAAGGTCGTAGCGACGCTTCAATTGCACTTCGATATCCGACCATGCCTCTTCCACACGGTTCTTGCTGGTGACGAGGCCGTTAAAGACCACCACGAGCCAGAGGCCGCCCAGTACGAGAACACCAACAATAATCAACGTTGTAGTACCCATAATGGTAAGGTTTAAAGGGTTTGTCCTATCGTATGTATTTTACACCAGCCCGTAAAGCGGTAAAATAGGGGTCGTTGCTAATGTAAGCCAAATTATGAACATCCCCTCTATTGCCGGAAAGAAACTGATTGCCTTCGATCTTGATGGAACGGTCACGGAGAGCAAATCGCCCATGGATGCTGAAATGGCTGATATTTTTGGCCAAATTCTGTCACGCATGAAAGTTGCGATTATCTCGGGGGGTGCGTACGAGCAGTTCGAGCGTCAGTTGCCTGCATTGCAATGTTCGGTCGAGCAATTGCAAAATCTCTTCTTTTTTCCAACGACCGGTACCCGTTTTTATCGATATACCGACACATGGGAACAAATTTACGCCGATGAGATGACGATCGAGGAACGTCAAAAGATCAAGGATTCGTTCGAGAAAGCGTTTGCTGATATTGGGTACGAACATCCTGCGCAACTGTATGGAGAGGTTGTTGAGGATCGCGGAACACAGGTGACATTCTCGGCCTGTGGCCAGCAAGCACCACTCGAAGTGAAAAAGGCATGGAAGGAAACGCAGGATCGTCGACCAGAAATTATGGAGGCACTCGAAAAGTATCTTCCAGAGTTTGAAGTGAAGATGCCAGGTGTGACATCGATCGACGTCACACGAAAAGGAATCGACAAGGCCTACGGTATTCATAAAATTGAAGAACTCATCGGCGTTTCGGTTCCCGAGATGGTGTTTGTGGGGGATGCGTTGTACGAAGGAGGAAACGATCACGCCGTGATCAAAACAGGAGTAGAAACTGTTGCGGTCGCCAATCCCACCGAAACGAAAACTGTCCTTCGTCACTGGCTTACCGAAATGGGCACCTAACCTATGAACCCTATCGTCACCGACGCCAAGCAATTCACCTTTCGTTCCTACGCCTTCGATCGTGCAAGCGGTGCGGTGACGTTGACGTACGCGATTGATGATGAAGAGTTTGTGGAGCGTGTGGTGTTTCCGATTCCGTCGACGGGGATTCCGGAGGGGATCGATGACGTGCTCGATCGTGCGCTTTTTGCCATGCATCTTATTGCCGGTGTGAGTTATTACAAAGCGAAGTTACCGCCAGAAATTGTGGTGGAGTCTGGATCGCTAACGAACGATCAGGCGGAGTTTTGGAACAAGTTGTATACGCTCGGACTCGGTGAGTTCTTTTATCGCAATGAACTCGATTTTCGGGGGTATGTGAAGTTTCCGGTGACAGAGACCCCCTCCAGCTCCCCCTTGGTAAGGGGGAGGGACTCAGGCTCAGGTGACGTTCCCCCTCCTTACCAAGGAGGGGCTAGGGGAGGTCTTGTTCCTATCGGCGGTGGCAAAGATTCTCTCGTCGCCATCGAAATGCTCGACGCGGCGAACATTCCGTTCGATCTTGTCATGTTCGGAAATCATGCGCGTATTCGCGATGTTGCGAGCGAAGTGGGTAAGCCGCTCCTCTCGATCGCTCGCACGATTGATCCTAAACTTATCGAGCTCAATAAAGCTGGTGCTTGGAACGGTCATGTGCCGATCACGGCGTACGTCGGTATCGCTTCGGTGATTACCGCGATGTTGCATGGTCGCAAAGATGTCATCTTCGCCAACGAACGGAGTGCCAATTCCGGGAACGCCGAGTTTGAGGGAGTGATGATTAACCACCAGTACAGCAAGAGTTTAGAAGCGGAGCGCGATTTGCAGTCGTATCTCGCATCGTTTGTTTCGCCAGACATCCGTCTGTTCAGTGTGCTCCGACCACTCTCGGAACTCGATATCGCACGACGATTTGCGCAGAATGGAAAATACTTTGGCGTGTTTTCCAGTTGTAATAAAAACTACAAGCAAGGCGGTGTTCCATCGGTGACGCGCTGGTGTGGAAAATGTCCAAAGTGTGCGTTTGTGTTTGTGATGCTCGGCGCGTTCATTCCTCGTCGTCGCATGGTGGAAATGTTTGGTGAAGATTTGCTCATGCGCGACGATCTTCTTTCGATGTACAAAGATCTTACCGGTTACGGCGCAATGAAACCGTTTGAATGCGTGGGGGAGTTCGAAGAGGTGATTGCGGCCTTTGCCCTTATTCACGGCCGAGGCGAGTACGACGATTCCCCGATCATGCGATGGTTCGTAAATGACGTGATGAACACCCGTCGGGACATCGATGCTCTTATCGATCGAGTATTGGCCGTTTCATCAGAACACGCGATGCCAGAAGAGTATGCTCAACTCGTCTATGCGTCTCGCTGATCTCTCCAACAAGCTCGTCATCATTCTTGGTTTTGGGCGCGAAGGAAAAGCGGCGTACGATGTTTTGAAATCTCGTGTTCCAACCGCACGCATCATCGTCACCGACGAGCAGAAGATGAACGTTGCAGAATTTCGCGATCTTGTCGACGCGATTACGGCCACAACGGCGGAAACCATCGTCATCAAATCTCCAGGCATCCCCTGGCATCGTGCGTACGTGGAAGAAATGCAAAACGCCGGCGCGCATTTTACGTCGACGACGAATGTGTTTTTCGCCGAGCGGAAGCGGATGCGAACCCTCCCCCTTACCAAGGGGGAGTCGGAGGGGGTCCTCATCGGCGTCACTGGAACGAAAGGAAAGAGCACGACCTCATCCCTCCTCGCTCATGTTCTTCACGAGGCAGGAAAACGCGTGGTTCTTGCTGGCAATATCGGTGAACCCGCAATCGCCCACCTCGATGAACCGGATGACACGATCTTTGTTCTTGAAATGTCGAGTTATCAATTGCTCGATCTCACCATTGCTCCCGATATCGCGGTTATCCTCAACTTGTACGAAGAACACATGGACTATCACGGCGACGTTGCGAGCTATCACGCAGCAAAAATGCGCATCGCCGATTTGCAGACCGCCAACGATCTTTTTGTCTACAACGAAAAATTTCCGCAGCTCGTCGACCTCGCCAAGCGCGTGAAATCGAAAACGCTTCCGTTCGCCCTACGCGACGACAAATCGCTCGATGCGATCACCCTCCTTGGCGATCACAACCGCGAGAATGCCGCTGGTGTCCTGGCGGTGACTGATGAGCTCGATATCGATCGCGCCATCGTTGAGCGTGCTTTCGCCAGTTTCAAATCACTTCCGCATCGTCTTCAGGAAGTTGGAGTGATCAACGACATCCGTTTTATCAATGATTCTTTTTGCACCACGCCGCACGCCGCCCTTGCCGCGATTGACGTCTTCG
>ERZ1292633.5364-Hain-H41-02um-R1-5364-length-11602-cov-8_pt1 | contig 11602 bp, 12 predicted proteins | sample MGYA00564406_ERZ1292633 | MGnify/ENA primary metagenome ERZ1292633 (study PRJEB36523, sample SAMEA6512639) | groundwater metagenome | collected 2019-01-08 | study: AquaDiva: Metagenomics assemblies of 32 groundwater samples
CAAAGAGGACGAAATTATCTGTATTTTGAAAAAACGGCAGACCGCTAAAATTGAATACAGCAAATGCGATGCCGGCAACGCCGAGAGCAGAAACGAGATATGATGATTTTCGATTTCTTTCATAAGACTCATTTGAAAGTCCGACTTCCAAATCATTATTATTTTACTCTAATATGACTTTTTCGTACAATCGCGGAATTTGCGCTGTGATACCCAGTTTATCGCGAATATCCTGCGCTAATTTCCCCGCCGCGTTCTCTTCGCCCTGCACAACAAATACCGTTTTCAACGAATCTTTTCCGCGTTTAATAAATTCAAAAAGCTGTGGACCGTCCGCATGCGCTGAGTAACCTGAAATTTTTCTAATTTCCGCGCGAACCGGCACCGTCTCTCCCAAAAGCATTATTTCAGAAATACCATCAATAAGCTGACGACCAATAGAACCGCCCGATTGAAATCCGACAATGAGCATAATGCTCTTTTCGTCTTTGAGGTAACGAACTTCATGATGCACAATCCTCCCGCCCGACGACATCCCCGATCCCGCAAGAATAACTTTTGGCGGAGGCACATCATTGATCGTCTTTGATTCGTCAACGGATTCTGTAAAACGCAAACCCTTAAAATCAAACACATGCGGATCGGATTTCATCGTTTCTTGAACATCGGCGTTATAAAGCGTCGGATGCCTGCGAAAAACTTCAGTAATTTTAATCGCCAAAGGAGAATCAACGAAAACAGGCACATCAGGAACGCGCTTGTTCGTAACCATATCGTTTAATTCATATAAAATATCTTGCGTCCGTTCAGTCGCAAACGCAGGGATCATAAGCGTTCCGCCACGGTTAACAGCATCTTCAATGGCGCGCTCAAGCTGAAGCGAACGGCCCTCTATATTTTTATGGATTTTATTTCCGTATGTTGATTCAATAATTAAATAATCAATGCCGTCCGGCAAAGGATCGGGTGGAGGAAGCAATACTGACGGCGCATTGCCAAAATCTCCGGTAAAAAGAATTTTTTTTCCTCCGACAGAAATTTCAATCATCGCCGAACCTAAAATATGCCCAGCGTTTCTCAAAACAAACTCGCTATCGCCGATATTTTTTGGATTGTAGTACGCGAGTGAGTGCCACAGAGAAAGCGTTTTTTCAATGTCTTTTTTCGTATAGAGCGCTGTTTCTGGGTCTTTCATAAAATGAAGCGCGTCTTCAAACATAGGCATGGCAAGTTCTTTGGTTGGTCGTGTAGAAAATATCTGCCCATTAAAACCGTCTTTCACGAGCTTTGGCAACCTGCCAATATGATCAATATGGCTATGTGTTATAAAAACAGCGTCAATCTCCTTCGGATTGAATTTAAAATCTTCGTTATTCTTTTTTTCCATCGTCCGCGACCCCTGAAAAAGTCCGCAATCAATAAGAATTTTTGCTTGTGGAGTAGTAAGCAAATAACATGCGCCCGTCACTTCTTCCGCGCCACCATGGAATTCAATGGAAATAGAGCCTGCTCTCATATGGTACAGTATATCAAAATACCCCCGCATATGCGAGGGTATTTTACAAATTTTAATTCAGGGTTTAATTCAAGGTTTTCTCTCCTTCTTTCCATTCAACAGGACAGAGTTTTCCGGTTTTCAACGCTCTTACAACCCTAAGCGTTTCCTCAATACTTCGTCCAACATTCATATCGGAGATAACGATGTATTTTATAATCCCTTCAGGATTGATAATAAATGTTCCGCGCAAAGCCTCGCCCGTTTCCTCAACCAAAACACCATAATCGCGCGAAAGCGTATGCGCGGTATCGGCGAGAATCGGATATTTCACATCGGGGAGCTCGCCTTTAAACCACGCTTTGTGCGAATGCGCGCTATCGGTGCTGGCGCCAAGAATAATCGTGTTTTCTTTTTTAAAATCTACTTCTCGTTTCGCGAATTCATGCAGTTCGGTAGGGCAAATAAAAGTAAAATCCCGCGGGTAGAAAAAAAGCACTACCCACTTGCCGTAAAAATCCGCTAAACTTATTTTTTTGAACTCGCCGTTATGATACGCGTCAAGAGAAAACTCTGGCGCTTTCTGTCCAATTTTTACCATAGTTTTTTAATTAGTTTATCAATCTGTATATTGTACCAAGTTAAAACATATTTCCAAAATCAAAGCAGGTAGTTCCGCCACATGCCCTCCAAGTATTCGGGCAGGTGGCGGGGCGATTGTCCGAGCGTACGATTTAGTTTCAAGCCACCACGCGCTTCGCGCGTCCCACCTTCTGGCTTTGAAAAAGCCGTTGAGTTCTGTTTTGGTGTCCTCGACAGGAATCGAACCTGTACCGCCTCCTTCGGAGGGAGGCATTGTATCCATTCAACTACGAGGACGCTATACCTTCAATACTAAGCGCATTCTAAAGTAAACACAAAAAATCAGATGAACCTTTCGCCTGCTACATATAGATCAGGCGCACCACTAACTAATAGCGTCCAATATACCTAGATTACACGAAGCGTTGCGCTTTCGTGTTGAACTCACCTAATTTTTATTTGACAAATTTTTTAATTAGGAGTATAATTATAATACAATTTAATCAATGCGTGGTGAGTTCAAATAAAGGTTAAAAAACCGCAGAAAGAAAAGGGCAAGGCTTGTTTAAGCTATCGACTCTATTCCTAACGGAGTAGTTTGGAGTGTTCCAAATAGCGATAATTTAGACAAGTTTTTCTTTTTTTCACTGCGGTTTTTATTTTTTTACCAAAGGATTGTGAATTTTTTAGAAATCTTTTGCAAAAATAGGGTACCTTAAAAATCTAACGAGGAAGGAGAATAAAATGTATACATGCGTGCATAAAAAAACTTGCTTTTTTTGTGGTCGGACATTTGAATATGAAAGGTTTGCAAATTTAGAATTCGTTGGAACACATATTCATAAATATGGATCCTGGGAAAGTCGGTATTGCACCTGCAAAACAATAATCGCGTGGGAACACAATCCGACCCCCTCTCAAATTACTTTCAACAAATTTTTAGGACGGGAACGAGAAAAAGAGTTCGTGGGTTGATGAAAGAAACAGATGTGCGCATAAAGCTCATTTAAAAACAAAGAAAGGAGATGCACCGTGACAACACTGCGCGCGCTAATTGCCATGTTTTTGTTCTTTGTTGCCCTTATGGCAATTCCCGCGCGCGCAGAAGTCGCGCCTGAATTGCCACTCGTGCATTTTTCAATCGTGAATGATTGGGATGTGGAAGCAACGGGACATATGATTCTATTCTATCGTTGCCCCCTCCACCGTAACGAGTGGCACGCGACGCTTCACGATGTAGTATTAAGCGGATTCGGGATAATGGAAGAATCTACTAACGGATTTCCGTTCCCAGTCCGATATTACAGCACTGACTCACCGGCTGGCGTCTATGGATATGTTGTAAAAACATATCCAAGCGTCTACATAAGGCTTATTCCAACGCGTGAAGGATTCCGCTGGGAAATTCTTGCCATTGATCCGTCAGAAGATGGAATCAACGGAAATGAGATCCCTCCTTAATGCAATCACCAGTTTCGGCTTTCGCCGAAACTGGTGATTTTTTTATTCTTAGATTTAGGAATGAGAAATGTGTCTATGTATGCCTATCTGCCACCGATGACGCCCCAAATGACGCGGGTTTTATAACAGGATCAAACCCGTATCCTTTTACCATTCCAACAACCTGATCAACCATTGTTTTTGTCGGGCCATTAAGTCCAATGTCTAAATGCACTTCAATCTGTCGCTCAAGCATTTCCTCTCCAAATATATCTTTCAGGCGCGATTTTAATTCCTGCGCAAGCGTAATTGATTGCAACGCTTCGGAATAAATTCTGTCTTGAAGTGTGTAAAAGTTTTTCTCCCGCGCGCGCGTCCAAAAATACATTCCTCCGTTTCCAACACGCCACACGGTAATGGTAGAAACGACCGATACCGGGTTTTTCGTCGCGGAATCAGAACCAATAATAACTTTATACTCTCGTTCTGGCTTCAAAATAACAAACTGCCGAATTTCTTCTACGACATCAAAAAGGTTCAATGAACCCCTTGAGATATTAAAAAATATTTTTTCGGTAATAGTCATTCAAATAGCGTTTAGCGTTTAGCGTACAGAAACTTCTGAACGCCATAAGCCCATCTATAGAAGCCTTCCTTGAAATCCAATCGCTACCCCTCCGCCCGCCCGTTGAATCGTGTCGCCCCATTCCGTGGCAACGGTGAGTTTTTCAGTTTTAAAATATGAAGTATAAAAAAGCTTTTGATTTTTTTTACCATACTCATACAGCTCTTTTGTAATCCGCACATCATCAAGGCAGTATTTCTTAATCAAATCAATCTTCCCTTCCTTGTACCACGCAAGCGCCTGAAGTCCGTTTCCGCTCTTTTTTGCGTTCAGCGTTGCAGAAGCCAAACTATCCAAAGAAATACGGTGCCCAAGCTTTTTTGCAACCTCCTGCAAAAGATCAAGACGCGGAAATTCATTAATCCATTCACCGCGAAAATATGGCAGAAGCACCGGAATGTCAAAATGATTTATATTAAAACCAATAATACGATCGCATCGCATCAATCGTTCTTCAAACAAAGAAATCTCGTGTTCTTCGTAGGCGCAATAAGAATTGTCCTCATAAAAATAAGCACCCACGACAGAAACGCCGAGTTTGTCTAAATGTTCCTGTCCGCCGACTTCCTCAAATGATTTTTTTGTCTCTATATCTATAACTACTTCACGAATCATTCTTCTACTGTACACCACTAAAACTTCTTTGCAATTGAGGAGCGAAGGCGACGAAATACTGAGCGTACCAACGCGAATGTGCAGAGCGAATGTACCGAGCGAGGACGAGGAAGCGCGCATCAAGTGTCCGCTTCCCAATCCTGACTAGTCGCTATAAAAAAATACAACGATAGCTCGTTGTATTATATATATCTCCTTAGCACATCGCACGGTTTTGGATATTTCTCTTTTAAGCGAGCGTATTCTTTTTCGCCCTCATAATAACCGTCGGGCACACCATCACCGTTAGAATCAATCCATGCCTGAACCGTTGTCATTTCACCGGTAACAATAGTAAACCATTTTCCATCATCGGTCGTAAAAAAAGTAAAAAGCTTGCCCGAGCCGTTTTCTCCTGTAAACATAACACCGCATGAAATTTTCTTACCGCTCAAAAATTTAAGAGTTGCGATATCGGGAGGGAGGAGTTCTGTTTTTTTTATTTTGTTTGTGTAGTCAAGAACAAAAGCAATTGCGATAGCAAAAACAATAAACGAAACAAAAAGCGTCACGCCTCCGATTATCCTTCTCATTAAAGACCTCCTTTTTTAAATTATATAAAGAACCGTTTTTTATAATACCACACCACGGCCAAAAAAGCAACTATTTTTTGTACTTTGTATTTTTTACAAACTGATTAAAAAAAGAAATGGACCGAGTCATTGCCAATGGCCACGCTTTAATAAATTCGTGCCGTTCATTTTCATACGCATACAAAAGCGATGTTTTTTTGCGCTGAAGAAGTGTTTTGTTTAAAAGCCGAGAAAACGCAAATGGCACGATGCCGTCCTTAGTGCCGTGATGAATCATAATGGGAGCCGAAACAAAAGAAAGATAAAAATAAGGAGACAGCTCTTTTAAAAACGCGCCGAGATTGAGCGTGTCAGCATAATCCTTTTCAATGTCGGTGATTTTCCCTTGTACTAAATAAATATTATCGCGCACATCGGAAGAAATTGGCGCAAAAAGCACTATCGCCTTCACATCTCCCGACAAAACCATAACGCGTTCTGTTATTCCACCCCCCATTGAATGTCCCCACATTCCTATGCGCGTAGCGTCAAGAGTATTTGATTTAAATTTCTTTATAGCCGAAATCAGATTCATCACATCAATCGTATATCCGACATTAAAATCATATCGCGCTGACACATCGGGGCTTGATTCTCCATGCCCCCTGTAATCTGGATGAACGGTAACATACCCATACCGAGCAAAATAATCCTGTTCGCGTTTTGATCCGCTACCGATTGTATATTTTTCTGGATCAATGTATCCATGATTTAAAATAATGATAGGATAGGGGGGTTTCCCGACTTTCGGAACATTCATTGTGCCACTTATTGTAAGCGCGTCGCTTGTATAAGAAATTTGATACCGTGTATATGCGAAATTATCTGCTATTTTTTTTACAATGACGAAATTACCGCCCTTGTATTGACGGGCACGCAAAGAATCAATCGTAAATTCTTCTTTCGCGACAACAGAGCGAAGAAAACGGAGTTGTTCTTTTTTGTTCGCAAGAATTTTCTTCTCAAGTGCTTTTTCAATTTCTTCGTTGGAAGTGAGTGCTAATGAATCACCGATGCGAATATCGTTTTCTTGAACAAAGCCGGCACTTACCTCTAAAACAAGATTCGCGCGCGTGTCCGGTCTATACACCTGAAGAGCGAAATCGGGCGTTGTTGACGCTGGCGCTTGCGCGTTCTCTTCAAAGTCAACGACTTGATTTCCTGAAATCCAAATGATATCAATAGGAAATTTCATATCCTTCATCCAAATTGACGGGTATTCATAATCCTGAAAAACAAAAAGCATTCCGTTTTCCATTCCCAAGCCCTCTCTGCCAGAAAGCCCCATCCGTCGCGCCTCATCAGTTCTCACGACTTCCGAAAAAACAATGGTTTTTCCAATTTCAATTCTGGAAAATTCCCGCTCAAAAATCCGTGGCTCTTCAACGGCGAGTACCAAATCAAAAAGGGGGCTTGCGACAAACAAACTCCCGCCAAGAAGAAAAAGAAGAATTATGAGATGAATTCTATGATGCGTCATTATAAATAATACCCACGCTTCTTTGATAATTTTCTATGATACCCATTTCAAAATGAACCCTCAATACATTAGAGACTTTCAAAATTTGAGCAAAATGAAGTCAGGTAAATTGAGGTGCCCGCAGAACCACTGTGAGATTTTTTTTAACGAGTTATAGCCGAGTTTTGAAGTCTTTTGGTGAAGCAATTATTCGGCAACAAGCCACTACAAAAAACCACCAAAAATACCGCCCGGAAGACCAAAAACAAGCGCGAGAGCAATTCCAAAAACTAAAAAATCAAGCTCCCATCCGCCGATAAATTTTTCGCAACCGAATTTTACTCTCGCAAGAGCTATGAGCATAATTAATGCCATACATCCCGCCATAATCTGCGTATAAAAACCAAAAATAATAAAAATTCCTCCAAAAAATTCAACGCCACCCAAAAGCACCGCCCAAAAACCAGCAGGGAAAAACTGCAATGACCGCAAAAAACTCTTTGTCCCGTTAAAATCACTGAAAAGCTTTTGATAGCCGTGAACAATAAAAAAAACTCCAAGAACCGCTCTTAAAATAAAAAAAGAAAGTTCAAGATTAAGAAGTTGAATTATCATATACGAAATATTAGACCCGTTCATTATCGCTCAAAAAGCTTAGAAAGCCAACTACCGTAACCATCCTTGCGTAATGATTTCCGTTAAAATGACACTACATACGAAGACCCCCGCACAGTGCGTAAACCGCTATTCCAAAAGCCACCGAAACATTAAGGGATTCCTTTCTTCCTTTTTGAGGAATCTCAATAATCGCATCTGCATTTTTTAGAATCGCCCGCGAAATTCCAGAAACTTCATTTCCCACGATAAGCGCGATCGGAAAACGAGGACAAAAAGAATCGTATGCCACGCTCATTGGGTCTTGCTCCAACGCAACAATCTGATATCCGTCTTTTTTAAGCTGTTTTAAAAGATTGCCAATACGAGAATATTTTTTCCACAAAATCGTTTTCTCTGCTCCAAGTGCAACTTTTGCAACTTTTGGATGATCGGGTATTCCAGAAAAACCGGTCAGAAAAATTTTTTCAACGCCAACGGCATCTGCCGTACGAAATAGTGAACCTATGTTATGCAAACTACGAATATTGTGAGCTATAACAATAAGTTTTTTACCACGACGCAAAGTCATAGGTAATTGTGACTGAAATGTTAATTTCCTGCTCTCCGCCAGAAAGTTCCGGTCCCGCTGACAAAACGCCATCAGTGCCCTTACTAAATGCTTCGGCTCTATAGAAAATTGGCGGTGGAAAACCTCCGTCATTCTCCGAAAATCCAATGATACGCCCCAAACGCACTTTTAAACTTTTTGAAAGAACCTTCGCCTTTTCCTTTGCGCTCACAATTGCAAGTTCCCGCGCTTCTTCTTTGAGTTTATTCGGGTTTTCAATAACAAACACAACATTGCCAATTTCATTCGCGCCGTTTTCTACCAATCCGCCTAAAACATCGTCAACCATTGAAAGATCGCGAATTTTAATCTCCATTGAGTTTCTAATTTGATATCCGGTAATTTCTGGTTTTCTGTTTTCCGGATAGAAATATTGGGGGTGTATAGAATAATTTATTGTTTTAATGTCTTTGGAGTCAATACTGGTTTCACGCAAAAATTTTGAAACTTTTGCCGATGATGTCGTATTTTCTGCTTGTGCCTGCGAAACAGTCGCCCGCGTCGTAATAATGGTCGCATTGAGAGTTGCGATATCTGGCTTTGCCGCAATCTTTCCCTCTCCGCTTACCGATATTTGAAAGGAGCCCTCGCGAGATTTAAGCGTTTTTTTCGCATCAACAAAATATGAAAAAGCAATCGCAAACGACACGCACACAAGTCCAACCAAAAGAACGATGGCGACTCGGCGAAAATACTTTTTACCCATCTCGGAATAATCGTTGTAAAATTGCATTGTATAGATGACACCGCATTATTCGTTCCTCATTCTTCCGCGAAGAAAGAAAAACGCCAAATGCTTGATGATTAGTTAATCTAAAAAGATCATACCATACAAACAAGATTAAAAAAACCACCAAACACGCGATAACCCGCGTATTTGGTGGCGAGACAATGCCCCGTCTATTCTTCTAAAAACTTTATATCTGTTCCAAATTTCGCCCCATATTCTTGGCAAAAACCAGACCACTCTTTTCTTGAAAAAAGAATTCCCCTAACAGGCAGTTCGCCATTCTTCAAAAAGAACTGGAACGCCATATCTTTCGCGCTTTCCTGAATGTTGTCGCGAAAACGATACCCAAAAAGTTTCATAATTCTTTTAAGATCCTTCTCGCTTCCACGCTTAATTTCAAATTCAACAAACGATCCAAGAAATGGAAACAAAAAATATTCAATTTTGACGCCGTGGAACACCCTATAATGAAGGGGGTTGAATTCTCGCTCATAAACAAATGTCCGTATATGCTGATATTCGCATGAACGCACGCGGGATCGAAACTCTACCCCATTGAGAGTTTCGGTTTTTTCATTTTTAACGCGAATTATTTTGCTTTGATTTTTTTCTTTTTCGGTATAAGAATATTCCGCGGTTTGATTCGGAAAAATCCGTTCCCGAAGACGAATTGCAATATTTGGACGCTTTGCATCTACATACACTAAATTGCGCTCATGAACATTTCCGTGTACGCCGGGAAAACACGGCGCGGAATCCAAAGAATTAAAAATCGTAAAAAGGTCTGTCTGGTTTTTAACTTTACACCGAGCTTCAATTTCAACGGTTTTAGTAGCATGCATGCTTTTATGCCCTCCTGTTTTGGTTATGCGTTATCCGCCTAAGCCTTTTTCATGCACAATAAGAACGACGGAGACAAAAACAAAACTGTGGCGAACACCGGAAAAAAACCACACATAAAAAATCGCTAAAAAATAATAAGATTGAAAAGAGCGATGATACGATTCTCAAAAAAAACTCAAAACTGCCCATCAAGGATTCATGGCACCTCACGATACCATATGCGCGTCTAAGACACAAACGCGCGTAGTTCTTCACGAGCAACGCTCCGATCGTCCCACGGAATCTTTGTTCCGTGAGGTCCCATTATCCATGGCTCCGCGCCTTTTCCCGTTATGATAACCGTATCTCCGGGCCGAGCGATTATAAACGCGTGTTTAATCGCCTCTCTTCTGTCTAAAATTTTGGAAATTGGAATTTCTCGACTGAACGCGGGGAGTTTCTCGGCTGAAAATGCCTTCGCCTTTAGCGGAGAAATTCCAGACTCTATCTCTGATAAAATCTCATTTGGATCATCGTCATACGGGTCTTCGTTCGTCAAAATAATTTCACGACAAAATTGAGATGCTATCCTACCAAATTCCGGCCGCTTCCATGTATCACGCCCTCCTCCAGTAGCTCCCAATACACACACGAGCCCATCTGAATATGACGAAAGCGTTTCGTATACTTTTTGCAATGCATCGGGCGTATGCGCGTAATCAACAAAAACTTTAAAATTTTGTCCTTCGTTAATTTCCTCAAGCCGTCCCGCCACCCCCTTAAGCGACGCAAGTGCATTTCGAACCACCACAAGCGGAATCCCACACGCATCCGTGGTGGCAATCACAGCAAGAAGGTTGGAAACATTAAAATTTCCACGAAGCATTGAGTAAAATTCTATGTTGTTGATACTAAACGAAGTTCCGCCTTCACGAAGTGCAATATTTTCCGCAGAAAATATTTTTGAAACTCTTTTTTCTGTTCGTGCGTCAGCCGTATATCCGATAATTTGATCGGCGTCATTACAAAAAAAATGCGTATGCTCTGGATCATCAAGGTTAAGAATAAGCGACTTTTTAACTTCTGCGCCAAAAAGTGTTTTCCGTGAACTGCAAGCTGTTGCCAAAAAAAGTTTTTTCTTCATCGCGCGATACGCATCAAAACCGCCATGCGATTCAACGTGCTCGGGGGTGAGATTCGTGAGAATCGCAACATCAAAATCAATATACTTATGCCGAAATTGCCGTATACCTTCCGATGTAACTTCAAGCACGACATATCTGCATCCACTGGCAACGCATTCCGCGAGAAATCCTTGCAATATTCCGCGCCCTGGCATCGTCATCTTCATTTCATTTTTTCGCTCATTTTTATTTATTTTAAAACGAAGAGAAGAAACCGAACCGACCGAAGCCCCCGCGTGTAAAAAAATTTCGTGGAGAAGTGAAACAACCGTTGATTTGCCGTTCGTTCCGGTAACTCCAATCACAACAAGCTTCCGTGACGGAAATCGGTACCGCAAGACCCCCCAGAAAGCCAAGAGCCAATGATATGAACCTCGCAAAAAAGTAACTATTTTTATAAAAAAATTCATTAGAGATTCTTTCTTTTTTATATGTATTTCGTGCCAAAAGTCCTAGAATTATAATTAACGAATTATATCAATAATTAAGTGTAGCTTATTTTTATGAAAAAAATTAGCCCTGCTCCATTCCAGATTTCTGGTAATGGAGCAGGGCTAAGGGCTAAGTTCAAAGGGACTAAAGTCCGAATATGACTCAGCGTCTTAGTTTTGAGAACCGAATTCTTGCGACACGGCAAACGCGAACCCGTAGTCACGACTCCACCCGATGCCAGGCCTGCCGTAGTACGCGCTGAGCCAGCGACCATCGCCGTAACGGTCCGCGCCCAGCAAGCTCGGACCGCCGTCGGAGTCGTTGATGGGTTCGTGCATGGCAACGATGTACCACAGACCCATGGCTTCGATCTCCTTGTCCG
>ERZ1292633.5365-Hain-H41-02um-R1-5365-length-11602-cov-4_pt1 | contig 11602 bp, 11 predicted proteins | sample MGYA00564406_ERZ1292633 | MGnify/ENA primary metagenome ERZ1292633 (study PRJEB36523, sample SAMEA6512639) | groundwater metagenome | collected 2019-01-08 | study: AquaDiva: Metagenomics assemblies of 32 groundwater samples
ACCTCATCCGCGAAGAGCGGCAGGGCGGCTTCACCTATTACTCCCTGGCCATCGACGAGAAGGCGCCGCTCTGGCCGTTGATCAAGCTCGCCCGCGGCGCTGAAGACGAGCACGGCGACAAGGCGCGCCTCACCGAGCTGCTGCACCGCCGGGAAGACGTGCACACGCTCAACGAGAAGCTGCTCGAGCCCGGCCAGTCGTGGCGGCTCTGGTCGGCGGCGCTCTCGAGCCTGCTCCCGCCGCTCGACGTAGTGGACTTCGGCTGCGGCACCGGGGTGCTCACCGTGGAGCTGGCCCGCTGGGCGCACCACGTCACGGCCATCGATCGCAGCGGCTCGGCGCTCGCCAAGGCGAAGGCCGAGGCGGCGCGCCAGGGCCACACCAACATCACCTTCCTCGAGGCCGACCTGCACGCGCTGCCGCTGCCCGACGCGAGCGTCGACCTGGTGGTGGTCTCGCAGAGCCTGCACCACGTCGACTCCATCGAGCACGTGCTGGCCGAGGGCGCGCGGCTGCTGAAGCCGGGCGGCAAGATGGTGGTGCTCGAGCTGCTGCCGCACGACGAGGAGTGGGTGCGCGCCCGCCTCGGTCACCAGCATCTGGGCTTCGACCCCGAGGTGGTGCGCGAGGCGATGACCGCGGTGGGTCTCGACGCCCACGAAGCGTTCCCCGCGCCGCGCGACGCCGCGTCACCCTTCAAGGCCTTCCTCCTCACCGGCACCCGCGCGCGCAAGGCCACTGCCCAGCGGCACGCACGCCGCCAGACCGTTCAAGAAAGAGCACGACCATGACCACACCCTTCGAGCAGCTTTTCAAAGAACGCATCGTGATCATCGACGGCGCCATGGGGTCGCTCATCCAGACCTACGGCCTCGAGGAGAAGGACTTCCGGGCCGAGCGCTTCAAGGCGCACCCCAAGGACCTCAAGGGCAACAACGACCTGCTCACCCTCACCCGCCCCGACGTCATCGAGGAGATCCACGCGCGCTACTTCGCCGCCGGCGCCGACCTGGTGGAGACGAACACCTTCAGCGGCACGTCCATCGCACAGGCTGATTACGAGCTGGGCCACGTCATCACCGACCTCAACCTCGCCGCGGTGCAGTGCGCCCGCCGCGCTGCGAACGCGGCCGAGGAGAAGACGCCGGGCCGCAAGTGCTTCGTCGCCGGCGCCATCGGCCCGCTCAACCGCACCCTCTCGATGTCGCCCGACGTGAACCGCCCCGACTACCGCGCGGTGACGTGGAACCAGGTGGTCTCGGCGTACGAAGAGCAGATCCACGCGCTGCTGCAGGGTGGCGTCGACGCGCTGCTGGTCGAGACCATCTTCGACACCCTCAACTCGAAGGCCGCGCTCTTCGCCATCGAGGGCGTGTTCGAAGAGCTGGGGCGCCGGGTGCCGGTGATGATCTCCGTCACCATCACCGACGCGTCGGGCCGCACGCTCTCGGGCCAGACCATCACCGCGTTCTACGACTCGGTCCGGCACGCGAAGCCCTTCAGCGTGGGCATCAACTGCGCGCTGGGCGGTGCCGAGATGCGCCCCTACATCCAGGAGCTGGCGCGCGTGGCCGAGTGCTACGTGAGCTGCTACCCCAACGCGGGTTTGCCCAACGCGTTCGGCGGCTACGACGAGACGCCTGAGGAGATGTCAGCGGTGCTCACCGACTTCGCCAAGCAGGGCTGGCTCAACCTGGTGGGCGGGTGCTGCGGCTCGACGCCCGAGCACATCGCGGCCATCGCGAAGGGCGTGAAGCCGCACGCCCCCCGCAAGCTGCCTTCCACCACGCATGACATGCGCCTGAGCGGCCTCGAGTCGCTCGTGGTCGCGGAGCGCGCCTCATGAGCACCGCCTCACAATTCCTGATCGTCGGTGAACGCACCAACATCACCGGCAGCCCGAAGTTCGCGAAGGCCCTGAAGGCCGGCGACTGGAACGAGTGTCTCTCGGTGGCGCGCCAGCAGGTGGAGTCGGGCGCCAACATCCTGGACATCAACGTCGACGAGGCGCTCATCGAGGGCGAGCCGACGATGGTGAAGTTCTTGAACCTCATCGCCGCCGAGCCGGACATCTGCAAGGTGCCCATCATGATCGACAGCTCCAAGTGGAGCGTGCTCGAGGCGGGACTGCAGTGCCTGCAGGGCAAGGGCATCGTCAACAGCATCTCGCTGAAGGACGGCGAGGCCGAGTTCCTGCGCCGCGCCAGGCTGGTGAAGCGCTACGGCGCGGCCGCGGTGGTGATGGCGTTCGACGAGCAGGGCCAGGCGGCGAGCCGCGACGAGAAGGTGCGCATCTGCACCCGCGCCTACAAGCTGCTCACCGGCATCGGCTTCCCGCCCGAAGACATCATCTTCGACCCGAACATCCTCACCGTCGCCACTGGCATCGAGGAGCACAACAACTACGCCGTCGACTTCTTCGAGGCGACGAAGATCATCAAGGCCACCCTGCCCCACGCGAAGGTGTCGGGCGGCGTGTCGAACGTGTCGTTCAGCTTCCGCGGGAACAACCCGGTGCGCGAGGCGATCCACTCCGCGTTCCTGTTCCACGGCATCAAGGCCGGCATGGACATGGGCATCGTCAACGCCGGCATGCTCAGCGTGTACGAGGAGATTCCGAAGGAGCTGCTCGAGCTGGTGGAGGACGTGCTCTTCAACCGCCGCCTCGACTCGACGGACCGCCTCGTCACCTTCGCCGACAAGCTCAAGGCGCAGCACGGCGGCGGCAGCAAGATCGAGGCGAAGGAAGACCTGGCCTGGCGCGACGACACGGTGGCGGGCCGGCTCTCGCACGCGCTGGTGAAGGGCATCGACGCGTTCATCGAGCTGGACACGGAGGAGGCGCGCAAGCAGTACAAGCGCCCGCTCGACATCATCGAAGGCCCGCTCATGGACGGCATGCGCGTGGTGGGTGACCTGTTCGGCGCGGGGAAGATGTTCCTGCCGCAGGTGGTGAAGTCGGCGCGGGTGATGAAGCGCGCGGTCGCGTACCTCACGCCCTTCATGGAAGAGGAGAAGCGCCAGGCGGTGCTCGCCGGCGCAACGGTGCGCACGCAGGGCAAGGTGCTGCTCGCCACGGTGAAGGGCGACGTGCACGACATCGGCAAGAACATCGTCGGGGTGGTGCTCGCGTGTAACAACTACGAGGTCATCGACCTCGGCGTGATGGTGTCGTGCGAGAAGATCCTCAGCACCGCGAAGGAGCACGGCGTCGACATCATCGGGCTGTCCGGGCTGATCACGCCGTCGCTCGACGAGATGGTCTCGGTGGCGAAGGAGATGACGCGCCAGGAGTTCACCGTGCCGCTGCTCATCGGCGGCGCCACCACCAGCCACCCGCACGCCTCGGTGAAAATCGCCCCGCAGTATTCGCCGGGCGTGGTGCACGTGCTCGACGCTTCGCGCGTGGTGAACGTGGTGAGCGCGCTGCTCTCGCCCGAGCAGAAGCCGGCCTTCCTGAACGAGGTGACGGACAAGCAGCAGAAGGCGCGGGCTGACTTCGAGGCGCGCCGGGTGCAGCGCAAGCTGCTCACCCTGGGCGAGGCCCGGGCGCGCAGGCAGCCGTACGAGTGGGGCAGCGACATCGCCAGGCCCGAGTTCCTCGGCACGCGCGCCTTCACCGACGTGCCCCTGCAGGACCTGGTGCCCTTCATCGACTGGGGACCGTTCTTCAACGCGTGGGAGCTGTTCGGCGCGTTCCCGAAGATCCTGGAGGACGAGAAGGTCGGCGTCGAGGCGAAGAAGCTCTACGCCGACGCGCAGGCGCTGCTCTCGCGCATCGTGAAGGAGAAGCGGTTCCGCGCGAACGCGGTGATCGGCTTCTGGCCCTGCAACGCGGTGGGCGACGACGTCGAGCTGTACACCGACGAGGCGCGCACGAAGGTGCTGGGCCGCTTCCACATGCTGCGCCAGCAGACCGAGAAGCAGCCGGGTCAGTACAACCTGTCGCTGGCCGACTTCGTGGCCCCGAAGGAGAGCGGGCGCATCGACTACTGCGGCGGCTTCGCGGTGACCGCGGGCCTGGGCGTGGAGGAGTTCGCGCAGTCCTTCCGCAAGCAGCACGACGATTACTCGGCGATCATGGTGCAGGCGCTGGGTGACCGGCTCGCCGAGGCCTTCGCGGAGTACATGCACAAGCGCGCGCGAGAGCTCTGCGGCTTCGGCAAGACGGAAGACCTGAGCAACGACCAGCTGATCCGCGAGCAGTACCGCGGCATCCGACCGGCGCCGGGCTACCCCGCGTGCCCGGAGCACACCGAGAAGGGTACGCTGTTCAACCTGCTCGACGCGACGAAGGCCGCGGGCATCACGTTGACCGAGAGCTTCGCGATGAGCCCGGCCTCGAGCGTGAGCGGGTTCTATTTCAACCACCCCGACGCGAAGTACTTCGGGCTGGGGAAGATCGGCCGCGACCAGGTCGAGGACTACGCGGCACGCAAGGGCATGAGCGTTGAGGAGGCCGCGAAGTGGCTGGGGCCGTCTCTCGACGAGGCGAGCTCGGGCGCGACCGCGGCGGCGTGATCAACTACCACACGCAGATTGCTTCCTTGGGCCCGTGGATGAGGTGCGTGCAGTGCGTGCCAAACGGGCACTTGAGTCGCGGGCACACGACCTCGCAGGTCATCATCTGCCCGGATCCAGGGTGGAGCTTCTCAGTCCACTTGATGCACGACAGCCCGGGATAGCAGTCCGCATCTTGGCCGCAGCTCTTCCCAATCTGCGCCCGCATGAAATCCTGCCCCCGCGCCTCTAACTCCCAAACGCGGTCCTGCTCGTCCGATGGAGCGGCGGCTACGGTGGCCGATGCCGGTCCTCGGCATGCACCGTCGCAACCAACCTCAATGACGAACATCACGATCGCGAAGAGAGCCCTCGACTCGATCTGCATCTGTCTCAGCATCGTCACAGTCCCAAGTCGGATCGAACCCAGGGCCTGGTCTCACCCTTTCGCTGACGGCACGCTGTAGGGTTCAAAGCATGGGTCAGGACGAACTGCTTCGGCGCATCACCTTCGACCCGGCGATCTTTGGTGGGAAGCCCATCATTCGGGGTCATCGGCTTGCGGTTGAGCATGTGCTCGGCCAACTCGCAGCGGGGGACACGCAGGAGAACCTCCTCCAAGCTTACCCCTGGCTCGAGCCGGAAGACGTCCTCGCCTGCCTCGCCTACGCGCGACGCGTCGTCGGTCACGAGCGCGTGGAAATCCACCAAGCGGGCTGAGAATCAACGCCCGATGACGCCGCGTGGGTTTCCCAACATCGGCCACGTACGTGACGCCCTGGGCGTACTCGTGCCGGCGATCAAGAAGGGGAAACTCCCTCCGCCCGCCACCGCACCCTGGGAAGGCCACGTCGGTTTCCCGGTGAACGACGCGGTCATCGGCGTGCAGCACCTGGCACGGAAGATCGCCACTGCCTACGAGCTCTCGGTCGGCACGGTCATCGTCACCTTCGTGGAGGGCCTCAAGGAAGCGGGCCGGGTCGAGCTGAGCGGCCCCGGCCAGCGTGACTTCTTCGTTGAGCTGCGCGCCGAGTTCAAAGCGCAGCCGCGCGTCATCACCGCCATCCTCGGTCACGAGATCGCCCACATCTTCCTGCACCACCACCGCGTGCACCTCGCGCCCGGCCTCGCGGAGGAGATCCTCACCGACGCGACCGCCGTGCTCTACGGCTTCGGCGCGGTGATGGCCGACACCTTCCGCGTCTCGGAGACCAGCGAGGTCATCGGCGACATGATCCGCACCACCCGCAGCGAGCGGCACATGGGGTACCTCACGCCCGACGAGATGGGCTACGTGCTCACGCGCTCGGGCTTCGGCGGCATCGACCACAAGCTCGAGAGCTTCCACGCCCGCGACGCCCTCGCCGTCGGCCGCACCCGCGCGCGCCGCGAGCTCACCGCCCCGCCGCTGCGCAGGACGAGCTGGTGGCGGCGCGCGCTCTACAACCTGCGGCGCTGGTGGGCGGAGTGGAGGAAGCACGCGCCCGAGCTCGAGCCGCTCGACTTCTATCGGCTGCAGGCCGGCAAGGTGCTCTTCCGTTGCACCGTGTGTTGCCAGGGTGTGCGGGTGCCCACGCGCACCACGCTCACCGCGACGTGTCCGCGCTGCGAGACCGAGCTGCCCTGCGACACCTGAGCTCAGGCCGCGAACGGACGGAACCCGGACCGTTCATCCCGAGCGAGGTCGAGGGATGGAATTCCGATCGATTGGCGCGCGGCCCTCGACTCCGCTCGGGCTGAACGGAGGCTCGCTCCTGATCTCCGCCAACCGTCTCGGGCTTCCGGACTCAGCCGAGCGGCGCTTCCTTGAGCCACGACGCGTAGCCCGTCCACTTCGGATCAGGCTTCGAGTCGAACTCGATGCGGTAGCCCGGGTGCTTCGTGGCGAGCGCCACCGCCACCTTCCCCAGCTCCGCGCCGTCGCCGAAGTAGAAGTAGTACTCGCGCAGCCCCGGCGTGGCGTGGCGGCGCAGGTACACCGCCCAGCCATTGCCGTGCTTCTCGGCCAGCGCGATGAGGTCTTCCTCGAGCGCGTCGAGCGCCGGCGCTTCCTGCGGGGCCCAGTACGCACCGCCAGGGCTTTCCCGGCACCACACGCCGAACCACCCGATGTTGGGCAGCGCCTCTTTGGGCGGCTCACCCGCGAACCGGTGGTCGAGCAGCACCTGCGCCTTCTTGTCGCCGTTCCGGACTTCGAAGAATTTCCAGGTCACCCCCCGAGGTTACACCGCTCTGAAGCCGGCGCATGATGGGCGAATGCTCTCGCTCCTGGTCGTGGTGATGGTGGCTGCAGCGCCCGAAGAGAACCCCTTCCGCGCGCGCGTCGAGTCGCTGCGCGCGCTCAAGAACACGGGCAAGAGTGCCGAGGCGAAGGCGAGCGGCGAGAAGCTGCTCCAGGACCTCACCACTGCCGCCCGCGCGAAGAACCACACCGGCGAGACGCTGCTGCTGCTGGGGCGAACCCAGCTCTACCTCGAGGACGACGCCGCCGCGGCGCTCAGCCTCGACGAGGCCATCACGCTGAGCCCGCTCGACGCCGACGCCCACTTCTACCGCGGCGTCGCGGCGCAGCACCTCGACGCGCTCGAGGCCGCGGTGCGCCACTTCCGCAAGGCCACCGAGCTCGCACCGAAGCAGGGCCGGGGGTGGGCTGAGCTGGGCAGCTCGCTCGCGGAGCTCGGGCAGAAGGACCGCGCCCTCGAGGCGCTGAGGCAGGCGATCGCGCTCGACCCGAAAGACGCGTACTCGCGGTCGATCGCCGGGCGCGTGCTGATCGACAGCGGCAAGGGACCCGAGGGCATCACGCTGCTCGAAGAAGCGTTGAAGCTCGAGCCCCGCGACATGCTCGCGGCCTACAACGCCGGTCTCTATTTTCAGCTCGCGGGTCAGCCGAAGCGAGCCGTCCCGCACTTCGAGGCAGTCGCCCTGGCGGACCCCGACGACTGGCACGCCCGCGCGAAGCTGGTGCAGCTCCACCAGGCGCTCGGCGACGTCCCCGCCCGAGATCGCCGCCGCGCCGAGGTGCTCGCGCTCTTCAAGGCGAAGAAGGTGGAAGCCGAGCACCCGGACTTCTGTCGCGAGCAGTTCGCGCTCGGCGGGACGAACGTGCTCGTCTTCGAGTCGTTCGAGCTCACCGGAGAGCGGGCGGTGCGGTACTCCTTCAGGGTCGCCACCCAGCCGGGGAACAAGCTGCAACGGGTGATCTCACTCGGCTCGTACGAGTTCACCACCAGCTACATGCGCGGGAGCGGCGAGCTCAAGGCCGACGAGCGCGCCTGGCACCTCGACGGCTACTTCCCCGACAACAGCCACCAGACGTACGGGATCTTCACCGCGGAGCCGTCCTACGAGAAGACCCGCGCCATGGTCGTCGACGTGCTCGAGGGCCGGCTGAAGCCTGCCTCGTCGATGACGCCGAGGAAGAAGTGATCAACGCAGGCCCGCGAGCAGTCGCGGCAGGGCCTCCACCAGGTACAGCGGCAGCGAGAGCAGCCGATAGCGCGCCTGGCCGGAGCCGACGGCGTGGACGTCGACCTCGGTGAGCTGCGGAGGAGCGTCGCTGAAGCGCACGGCGGTCTTCCAGCGCCGCGCCGCCATCAACGCGTGCAGGCTCTTGAGCGTGCCGGTGCTGCCCGCCTTCACCTCGATGGGCACCAGGCGCGTACCATCGGCGACCACGTAGTCGACCTCGGCTTCCGAGCCGCGCTCCTCGCGCTTCCAGAAGAAGGCGGTGGGCAGCTCGTTCGACTCCGCGGTGAGGCGGAGCAGTTGGCCGACGACCTGCTCTGCCACGCCACCTGAGTGGGCCAGCAGCGTCCCCGCGTCGAGCTCGCTGAGACGAAGCCCGAGCGCCGCGTTCGCGAGGCCGACGTCGCAGAAGAGCATCTTGAAGTGGCGGTCTGACGCGCCGGCCTCGAGTGGTGGGCGCAGCGCAGGTGAGGCGCGCACACGATGCGCGACCCGCGCCAGGCTCAGGAGCTCGACCGCGCGTCCCAGCGCCGCGGCGCGCTCCGAGCGATCGACGCGCGCGTACGAGAAGCGCTGGCCGAGCTGGTGGGGAATGCCCGCGAACACCGCCTGGAGCCGCCTGTGGTGCACCCGGTCGGCGTACTTCGCGAAGTCGTCCCTGAGGGTCGCCAGCAGGTCCCGCTGCACCTCGCTCACCGCGGCGAAGGTGCGCTCGGTGACCCACGCCTGCACCGCCGCGGGCATGCCGCCGACGAGGAGATACTCGCGGAAGCGCGCCATCAAGGTGTCGTGCGCTGGCCCCCGGAAGTCGTCGAGCTCAGCCTCGCGCACGCGGCTCGCGAGCAGGTCCTCGCCGATGGCCTCGAGGAACTCCACGAAGCCCATCGGCTCGAGGTGGAGGTAGCTGATGCGCCCGACCGGCATGCTGAAGGTGTGCTCAGCGAGCGCAAAGTCGAGCAGCGAGCCGGTGGCGATGACGGGCAGTGACGGCAGCTCTTCGCCAAACCACCGGAGCTTTGCCAACACCTCCGGCGCGGCTTGCACCTCGTCGAGCATGAGCAGGTTGGTGCCGTCGGGCCGCAGCAGCTTCCCCGTGGCGTTCTCGATGCGCCGGACGATGTTCTTCGGCTCATTCCCCGCGAAGCACCGGGCCAGCTGTGGATCTCGCTCGAAGTTGAGCTCGACCACCGCGCCGAAGCGGTCGGCGCCGAACGTGCGAATGAGCCACGACTTGCCCACCTGCCGCGCGCCCCGCACGACCAGCGGCTTCCGGCGGCGGCCGTGGCTCCAGCGTTCGAGGTCGGCCATCAACCGGCGCTTCATTGCTCTACTTTGTCACAACAACCGTCTCATTTGTCACCGTGTCTGACAAATGCGTCACTGGCACCGGATGTTGAAGCGCACGCTGGGGCAACCCGACGAGCCACCGCCCGCGATGCTGATGTCGAAGTACTCGGTGTACGGCATCGGTCCGCCGCAGTGGTTGATGGGGTCGTTCCACAGCGCGCCGGTGGGGAGTTGGAGGTAGCCGTAGCCCCGCGAGCTCCACACGTCAGCCTGGTAGTCGACGCTGTGGTTGTGGAAGTCGAGCCGCAGGACGCTGTTGAGTGATGCGGTGAGCGAGGGTGGCTGCACCTGCACCACGCAGGTGTTGCTGATCAGGATGTGCACGTGGGTCGGCCCTGCGTCGGGCGTCCCGGCGTCACGCGGCCCTGCGTCGGGAACTCCGGCGTCACGAGGCCCTGCGTCGGGGCTTCCGGCGTCACGAACACCGGCATCAGGAACGCCCGCGTCAGGACCGCCCGCGTCGGGTGACCCTGCGTCGGCCAGTCCAGCGTCAGCAGTCCCTGCGTCGTCACCTGCGTCAGTCGAGCCCGCGTCGGAAGTGCCTCCGCCTCCGCCGCTCCCACCTCCGGTGGCGGTGCCGCCTCCCGCGCCGAGGTCGCGGCAGAACCCGAGCTGGCATTGCTGCACGCTGGTGCACGCGCGGCAGCCGGCTCCGGCCGTTCCGCACGTGAGCGGCTCGGCTCCGCCCTGGCATTCACCGTCGGCATCACAGCAGCCGAGACAGGTGGCCGGCGTGCAGGTCGACGGCGTGCCGCCGCAGTTGCAGCCCAGCATCCACGCCAGAGAGAAGAGGACGAGCGCTCGACGCATCATCGGCTCACCGGGGGGACAGGGAACCCGAGATGCTCAGCGACAACCCCATCGGCTGAGCGCTGCAGTCGGGCGAGCGGGCCTCGAGCGCCACCCGGCCGTCGTCGAGCTTCTTCGCCGTGCCAGAGATCTTCCGGCAGGTGGCCTGGGTGCGCAGCCGCCCGCTGAAGGCCGCAAAGGAGCAGCGGCTGTCGGCGAAGCGCAGGCCTCCCTCGTCGTCGCGTGTGGCGTAGACGTCGCAATACGCCTTCGCGTCGCCCGGGTCTTCGAGGTGCAGGGTGACTCCGCCCACCGTGTTCGCGTGCGCAGAGACCTTGAGGCTCAGCGGTCCCTCGAGGCGCAGGCCCAGCTTCTCGAGCGCGAGCGTGCTCAGTGAGTCGCGGGTGTCGCCCTTTGCCTGCACCGAGGCGTAGACACCGTCGAAGTCCCACGGGTCGGTGACCCCGGCGTCCCGTACAGCGCCGAGCCAGAGGATGAGCGCGAGCGTCGTCATGCGCGCACTCTCGCACGAGGTGGGCTACTCGGGCGCCATGCTCGGCATCGGTCTCGGAGAGTTGGTGATCCTCGGGGTGTGCTTCCTCGTCATGGCGGGGAGCGTGCTCGGCATCGTGTTGCTGGTGAAGCACCTCACCGGGCTTCGCGGCGCGGTCGACGCCGCGCGCGCGGAGTTCCTGCAGGTGGTCGGCTACCCGTGGGCCAGCCCGCTCGGCGGAGATCCGAACCGCACCCGCAGCAAGCAGACGCCCGCGGGCGTGTTCACCCACACCTTCGACGTGCGGGCGGAGGGGAGCTCGCAGGTGACCGTGCAGGCGTGGCACCTCGCGGCGCGGCCGGCGGTCTCGTTTCAGCTGATCGAGAAGAGCCTGGTCGGTGCGGGGCGCGCGCTGCTCAACCTGGTCGGGCCGATTGCCCGCACGCTCACGGTGAAGTTCCCGGGGCCTCACGCGACCGGCGACGCGGAGCTGGATGCCCGCTTCGTGCTGTTTGCGACGGATGCGGGTACGGCGGCCGGGGTGGTGCGGCGTACCGAGGTGAAGGCGGCGCTCCTGGAGCTGCGTGACGTCTCGCTGCTCGCGGATGAGCAGGGTGTCTCGTTCGGAGATCCGAGCGACACCAACGTGTACGCGGCGGGCGCCAGCCGGACGGATGTGAGTCCGGTGCCCTCGATTCGGGCGGCGATCACCGTTCATCAGCGCGTGGAACGATTGCTCACTGCGGTCGCGGCTGCTCGGTAGGAGAGGCGCGGCCCTCTCCCCGACCCTCTCCCGCTCCGGGAGAGGGAGACACTCGCCTCAGCTCAGCGCGTGGTGACGAACGCCTCGAGCGCCTCGAGATCCGCCGGGCTCAGCCCGCGCTGATCATGCTGCGCAAGCGAGCTGCGCGTGGTGATCACCTGGCGAAGGCTCTGCGCCGTGCCGTCGTGCAGGTACGGCGCCGTGGCGAACACGCCGCGCAGCGAAGGCGTGTCCATGCTCAC
>ERZ1292633.5366-Hain-H41-02um-R1-5366-length-11600-cov-5_pt1 | contig 11600 bp, 4 predicted proteins | sample MGYA00564406_ERZ1292633 | MGnify/ENA primary metagenome ERZ1292633 (study PRJEB36523, sample SAMEA6512639) | groundwater metagenome | collected 2019-01-08 | study: AquaDiva: Metagenomics assemblies of 32 groundwater samples
TAACGTAATCATTATTATTGACAAACTTTTTTCTGATAAACAATAATTTTATCTGATTTTAAATAAAATATGAATTCAAATTCTTAATGAATTTTTTATATATTAAGTATAAATTGAGATTAATTATAGGTAAATTATTCTTAATATTAGTGAAATAGAAACTATATTATAATTACAATGCTTAAAAAGTATTTATACTTAATATTAACAATTACAATAAAAAATGGAAAAAGATATACTTAATAAAATACTAATTATTGAAGATGATATTCAACTTACATTTTTTGCAACAACAATTCTTGAAAGGGATGGATATCAAGTAAAAACATTTTATAATGGTAAAGATGGGCTAGACAATATATTTGAAGATAATTATTCTTTAATCCTTCTTGATATTGATTTACCTGATATAGATGGTATTCAAATTTGTAAAAAAATAAGAGAAGTTTCTGATATTCCAATTATTTTTTTTACTGCTAAAAATAAAGTTCATGAAAAAGTAAAAGGCTTAGATGCTGGAGCTAATGATTATATTACCAAACCTGTAGAAGTTCCAGAACTTTTAGCAAGAGTTCGGGCTCATTTACGAAATAAAAATTGTATTAAAGATACTTTTTCTGATAGTAATAGGGAGAAAGAAAATATAATAAATAATTCAATAGAATGTAAATATACATTTAATACTCTAGTTTTAAACCCTATTAATAGAATAGTTTCAAGAGATGAAACTAATATTCATCTTTCTCCAAAAGAATTTGATATACTTTATTATTTTATGAAAAATCCTAATAAATTAATTACAAAACAACAAATATTTGAAAAAGTTTGGGATGCTCAATTTGATAATTTTAGTGATAAAAAAGTTATTGACGAGCATTTAAATAAACTAAGAAAAAAAGTACATTTAGACAATATGCCAAAATTAATACATACTATTTATGGGGTTGGTTATATTTTAAGATAATTATAATAAGCTAAAAATGATATACTATCGTGGAAAAATATGTTTGAAATAAAAGGATATAAATTACTTGAAGAATTATATAATAGTTCTAATTCGTTAATTTATAGAGCTAAAAATATAGATAATCATAGTAATGTTATATTAAAAATACTTAGAGTAAATTTCCCTTCAGTAAAAGAAATTAATAATTATAAACAAGAATTTGAAATAACAACCTCTAATTTAAATGAAGGAATAATAAAAGCTTATGAAATGATGAAATATGATGATAAATATATAATTATTTTTGAAGATATTGGTGCCATATCATTAAATAAAATTATACAAAAAAAAGCTTTTGACTTAAAAGAATTTTTCCCTATTGCTATTCAAATTACAGATTTTCTATGGAATATCCATAAAAATAATATTATTCATAAGGATATAAATCCATCTAATATTATTTTAAATCCCGAAACAAAACAATTAAAAATTATTGACTTTGGTATTTCTACAAAATTATCTCAAGAAAATTTATTTTATGATAATATAAATTTATTAGAAGGGACTATTGCATATATTTCGCCAGAACAAACAGGAAGAATGAATAGAAACTTAGATTATCGGACTGATTTTTATTCTTTAGGTCTTACTTTTTATGAATTATTAACAGGAAATAAATTATTCTTCTCATCAGATCCATTAGAATTAATTCATTTTCATCTTGCTCTTGAGCCTATTTTTACTTCTGATGCTAGAAGTTATATCCCTCAGAATTTAGAAAATATTATTTTAAAATTAATATCAAAAAATCCAGAAGATCGTTATCAATCTGCATGGGGTTTAAAAAAAGATCTTGAAAAATGCTATGAGTTTTTTCTTGAAAAAAAAGAAGATATTGGTTTTAAATTAGGTCAAAATGATATTCCATACAAGTTTTGTATTTCTCAAAAACTATATGGAAGAGAAGAGCAACTTAATATCCTTTTAGAAAATTTTGAAAAAATAAAAAAAGGTAATACTGAATTTACTTTAGTCTCAGGATATTCTGGAATAGGAAAATCAACTCTTATACAAAAAATACAAAAACCAATACTTAAATCTAATAGTTATTTTTGTAAGGGTAAATTTGAACAATTTAATCGTCATATTCCATATAGTGCAATATCTCAAGCATGTTCGAGTTTAATAAAACAAATTTTAAGCCAAAATAATATATCTCTTGAAAATTGGAAAAATGAATTAATAGAAACTCTTGGTACTAATGCTAAAATAATTATTGATATCGTACCTGAACTTGAAACTATTATTGGTAAAAAAAATAAAGTTACAGAATTAAATTCTACTGAGTCAAAAAATAGATTTCATTTAACTTTTTCTAATTTTATAAAAATTTTTGCAAAAGAAAATTCACCTGTTGTTTTTTTTCTTGATGATTTACAATGGGCAGATGTGGCTAGTTTAAATTTATTAGAAAATATACTTTTATCAAAAGATATAAATTATTTATTTTTTTTAGGGGCGTATCGTGATAATGAAGTTGATAATAAGCATAATTTAACTATAGCTTTAGAAAATATAAAAAAATATGTAAATATCACTAATATTAATTTGGATCCTTTAAGTAAATTACATGTAAATCAATTAATTAGTGATACTCTTAGTGTAGAAAATACTGATATAACATTACCTTTAACAGAAATAATATATAATAAAACAGAAGGAAACCCATTTTTTATCAATGAATTATTAAAAAATCTATATGAAAATAAAATTTTCAACTTTAATTTCAAAAACCATAAATGGGAATGGGATAAAGAAAAAATAAATAATTTGGATGTAAGTGATAATGTTATTAACTTAATTTTAAATAAATTAAAAGAATGTTCTGAAGATGCAGTAGAATTGCTAAAAATAACCTCATGTATTGGTAATAATTTTACGCTTAATAATTTAATTATTTTAATGGAAAAGCCACTATATCAAATTATAGATGCGTTAAAAGAAGTTATAGAAATTGGAGCTATAACATCTCAAAATAATAATTACAAAGCTTTAAAATTTATAAGTAATGAAAATACTAATTCATGGTTATTAAATTCTGAGTATAAATATACTCATGATAAGGTTCAACAAGCGGCATATTTTTTAAAATCTAAGCAAACTCAAGAATATATACACTTATCTATTGGACGTTTAATGCTTAATAAACTTTCAGAAGAAGAAATAGAGTTTAAAATTATTGAAATTGTTCAACAACTTAATAAAGGTAAATCTTTAGTTATTGAATCAGATGAAAAACTTAAATTAGCTTCTTTAAATCTTAGAGCAGGAAAAAAAGCAAAATTGTCAGCAGCTTATAAACCAGCTTTAGAGTTTCTCTTAGAAGGAAAATCTGTTTTACCTGAAATTTCATGGGAGTCAAATTATGAACTAACATTTGAATTATTTAAATCTATTTCCGAATGTGCCTATATTTGTGGTGAATTTGAACTAGCAGAAGAAAATTCTCATTTATTAATAGATAAATCTAAATCAGATTTAGAAAAAGCTGAAATTTACTATATTCAAGGGATACAATATACAACAATTTTAAAATTACATGAAGCTATTGATGTAATAAAAAAAGGATTATCTCTTTTAGGGCTTAATTTATTAGATGATTATGAACCTGTTCAAATATTTGAAGAAGCTGGTTTCGTTGCTCAAAATTTAGGTTCGAGAGATATTTTAAAATTAATTAATGAACCTGAAATTATTGATAATAAAAATAAATTAATTGCTAAATTATTACAAGGTATTTTACTTCCTACTTATACTTTATGTTATAAAAATTTCATGGCTTTTTGTATTCTAAAAGCTGTAAATCATTGTCTAAAATATGGGAATGTACCAGAAACTGCTTATATTTTTAATGCATATACTTTATTACTTGGTCATATTTTTGGAGATTTAAAAACCGCTTTCAAATTTGGAGAACTTTCGATGTTACTTAATGAGCGATTTAAAGATCCAAAATATAGTGCTGTTAATTTATTTACTAATATTGTTTTTGCACAATATTGGAATAAACCGTCAAAAGAATATGTTGAAAGTTATAGAAAAGTTATTGAAGTTGGTTTAGAAACAGGAGAACTAATAAATACAACTTATGCTTGTACAAATATAACGCAATGGGATACCTCATTGGATCTAAATAAAGCAATAGAACAAGGCGAAAAATATTTTAAAATAATAAAAAGCATAAGATTTGAAAGTTCTATTTATATAGGTTATATTTTTCAAAATTTAAGGCTTAATTTTATTGGAAAAACAAATAATTTATTTTCTTTGAGTAATAATGATTTTGATGAAGAAAAAGTTGTTTTAAGCTTAATTGAAACAAAAAACTTTTTAGTTCTAGCACTCTATTATATTTATAAAATACAACCTTGTTTTCATTATGATAATTACCAACTTGCTTTAAAATATACAAAAGAAGCCGAAAAATTTGTTGATTTTTTATCAGGACAAGCTCATATTGTCGATTTTACATTATTTTCTTTTTTAACTTACACAAATTTATATCCTCAAATGAATGAAGATGATAAATTAGCTACAAAAGAACTTTTAGAAAAAAAGATTTCACAAATGAATATTTGGGCAGAAAATATGCCTACTAATTTTGATCATTTAAAATATTTAATGGATGCTGAAATGGCAAGACTTGAAAATAATATTTTAGAAGCGGATAATTTATATCAAAAATCTATAAATTTATCAGAAAAATATTCTTTTATGCAACATCACGCTTTAGCAAATGAACTAGCTGGGAAACTTTGGTTAAATATAGGAAAAGATGAATTTGCTAAGGTTTATTTAAAAAAAGCTCATTACCTTTATGGAATATGGGGTGCAATTCAAAAAGTTAAACAATTAGATGAAAAATATCAATTTATAACACTAAGTAAATCTTTAAAACTTGAAACAACAATAACTTCAAATTCAAGTTCTAACTTGATTGATATTGAAACTATTATAAAATCATCTCAAACACTTTTAAATGAAAAAAATTTAGCTTTATTACTTGAAAAAATGATTAAACTCATTATTGAAAATGCAGGTGCAGACAAAGGAATACTAATTTTACCTCAAAAAGACGAATGGTTTGTAGAAGCTGAATATAATATTAATTCTAAATATTTAAATATACTACAATCTATTCCTATAGAAAAATATACAGATTCTATACCAAGCTCAATTATTTATTATGCAATACATACAAGAGAAAATATAGTTTGTAATAATGTTCAAACAGAAGAAAAATTTATAAATGATTCTTACATTTTAAAAAATGAACCTTTATCAATTTTATGTATCCCATTAATTAATCAAGCAAATGTTCAAGGTATTTTATATCTTGAAAATAATTTAACAACAAATGCTTTTACAGAAAAACATCTTGAAATATTAAGCTTATTATCAATTCAGGCAGCTATTTCTATTGAAAATACTATTTTATATCAAGAATTAGAACAAAGAGTAAAAGAAAGAACAAATGAACTATTAAAAGCTAATTATAATCTTGAATCATTAAATAATGAAAAAACTGAATTTCTTAATTTGGTAACTCATAATTTAAAAAGTCCTTTAGCAAGTGTAATCGGCTTTTCAAGTTTAATTAATCAAGCAAATGATCTAAATAAAGAAGAAATAAAAATATATTCATCACAAATAATATCAAGCTCAAATAAAATGTTAAATATGATAGAAAATTTATTAGATATAAGCTCAATTGAAGATGGAAATTATAATTTTAAATTAGAAAATATTTTTTTGATACCTTTTATTGAAGATTTATTGATGAACTATACAGAACAGCTTAATATAAAAAAACTTACTATTAATTTTATATATTCTAACAAAAATATACAAATACACGCTGATGAAGCTTGGCTAGCACAAATAATGGATAATTTATTATCTAATGCTATAAAATTTTCTTTACAAGAAAAAGAAATAACAATAAAAATAGATAAAATAAAAGACAAAATAAAAATAAACGTAATTGATCAAGGTCCTGGAATAAATGAAAAGGATCAAAAAAGATTGTTTCAAAAATTTGCTAGATTATCTGCATTACCAACTTATGGTGAATCTTCTTCAGGATTGGGTTTATATATAACAAAGAAAATGGTTGAAATTATGGATGGCAAAATTTATTGTGAAAGTAATTTTGGTTCTGGTTCAAATTTTATAATTGAGTTCTAATTAACAAAATCTTGTAAAAACCTTGTAATTTACATGGAAATTTTTTGTAGAAATCTTGTAATTTGATAATAATTTAAATTGTTAAAATGTAGATATTTATTATTATATTTTAAATAGTTGGTTATTAATCTTGAACACCTCTAATATCGTAGAAAAATTAAAATTACTTGCTATAAATAATAGCGATCTTTTAGCATATTGTATGGTGAGTAAAAATGAAATTATAGATTCATATACTTACAAAGATTTGGATAATAGAGCTAAATCCATTGCAGGATTTTTACAATCAAAAAACCTTAATAAAGAAAGAGTAATAATTGCTTTACCTCAAAGCTTAGATTTTATTGCCGCTTTTTTTGGCTGTCTATATGCTGGCGTTATGGTTGTTCCATCTTATCCTCCATATAATCAAAAACAAACAAAAAGAATAAAATCAATAGCAAAAGATTCACAAGCAGATTTTATTATAGCTAGTAATAAAGTAATAAATCTTTTTGATTCAAGTGATGATAGTTTGGAAATAAATGATTTTAAATTTATTGATATTGATGAAATAAAAGATGATTTTATATCTAATTACAAAGAAAATGAAATAAAAATTGATGATATTGCTTTTATACAATATACATCTGGTTCAACTGGATTACCAAAAGGTGTAGTTATAAATCATGAAAATATAATGACTAATGTAGCTATGCTAGGTGAAGTTTTTAGAAATACTAGTAAGGATATTTTTGGTGGCTGGTTACCTTTTTTCCATGATATGGGTTTAGTTACAATGATTTTAAGAACAATATATTTTGGTTCAACTGCTTATCTTATGACTCCTATTGATTTTATTAAAAATCCTATTAGTTGGTTAGAAATGATTAGTAAGTATAAAATTACTGATTCTGGTAGTCCTAACTTTGGCTATGATGCTTGTTTTAATGAAATATCTGATGATCTTATCAAAAATCTTGATTTGTCTCATTGGAGAGTTGCATTTAATGGTGCTGAACCAATAAGAGAAATGACTATTAAAAATTTCAGTCAAAAATTTTCTTCAACTGGTTTTAAAGAAGAATCATTTTTACCATGTTATGGAATGGCAGAAGTTACTGTATTTATTTCTGGTAGTATGGGTGGAGATTTACCTGTTTTTGAATCTATTTCTACTGAAGAATTTGAAAAAGGTAAAATAAAACTAGATATTGGAAAAAATTCCAAAATGCTAGTTAGCTCAGGAAGATTACCCTCAAATGAAATTATAAAAATAGTTAATCCTGATGAACTTACTTCTTGTAATAATTCAGAAATAGGAGAAATTTGGGTTTCTGGTAAACATGTTGGTAAAGGTTATTGGAATAAACCAGAAATAAGTAAACAAATTTTTGAAGCATTTACAACTGATACTAATGAAGGTCCTTTTTTAAGAACGGGTGATCTTGGTTTTATGAAAAATGGCGAGTTATTTATAACAGGAAGATTAAAAGATTTAATAATAATAAGAGGTAAAAATTATGCACCTCAAGATATTGAATTTGTAGCTGAAAGTGTTAATGAGAGCATAAAAAATAATTGTTCATCAGCTTTTTCTATTGATGTTAATGATGAAGAAGTTTTAATTATAATAGCTGAAATTGATAAAAAATATTCAGAAAATATAGATATAGAAAAAATAAAAAATTTAGTTCGTAGAAAAGTTTCTAGTGAATGTGGATTATCTATTTATGATTTTGTATTAATAAAAAATAATACAATTCCAAGAACTACTAGTGGAAAAATTCAACGTAGTGGTTGTAAAAAAGCTTATTTAGAAAATAATCTTAGTATTTTTGAGAATACTTTAGTTAAATCAATATAAATTTAATATTAAAAAAATAATAGGGTTTTTGTATGATAGTTAATACATTAAAAGATTTATTACAATCAAAATTAGAATATTTTTCAGATAGAAATGCGTTCTCTATTCTTGAAAATGAAAATACTACAACTAATTTAAGTTATAAAATGGTTGATTCTTTATCTATTAAGATGTCTTCTGTTTTGAATAGCAAAACAAATTTTTTAGATAGAGCTATTATTATTTTACCACCCGGTGAGAAATATATTACTACACTATACTCATGTTTTTATTCTGGTATTATTGCAGTTCCTGTTTATCCACCTAATCCAGCTTCTATAGAACAAAGTATTGGTTTAATTTCAAGTATTGGTATTGATTCTGAATCAAAACTAATTATTACAAACTCACAAATAAAAAATGTATTATTTTCTGTAAAAGAAAAATTTCCATATTTTAATGAAGTAACTTGGCATCTTGTAGATGAAGATTTAGGTTCAGAATTTGAAAATAGCAAAGTTAGAAATATTACAAACGATACATTGGCATTATTACTTTATACATCAGGTTCTACAGGTACTCCTAAAGGAGTAATGCTTAGTCATGGTAATTTAATTCATAATGCAAAAATAATGTCTGAAGGTTGTAAATTAAATTCAGATAGTAAGTTTTGTATTTGGTTACCTCCTTATCATGTTTCTGGCTTATTTTCAGGACTTATTTTACCAGTATATTCTGGTGCTACAAATATATTATTTTCACCATTACAATTTGTAGAAAATCCTTTTAAATGGTTAAAAACAATTTCAGAAAATAAAATTACTCTTAGTGGTTCACCTACTTTTGCTTATGATATTTGTAACAAAGTAATTCCTGATGAAAAATTAAAAGAAATAGATTTAAGTTCGTGGAAATCTGCTGTTGTTGGTGGTGAAGCAATAAAAAAAGACGTTATAGAAAAATTTATTAAAAAGTTTTCTATTGCTGGTTTTTCAAAAACTACTTTTTATACTATGTTTGGTCTGACTGAATCAACAATGATAAGTACAGGAAGAGGTCATGAAATACCTGAATATAAATATATTAGTAGAAAAAAACTTGAAGATAATATCGCTTTTGAGATGGAAGAATTTGAAGAAAATGGAATGTATTTAACCTGTAGCGGTCTAGCTCTTAATGAAATGAATGTTTTAACAGTAGATCCTGAAACAAAAATACCTTGTAAAGATAATATAGTTGGTGAAATTTGGGTTTCTGGAAAAAGTATTGCAAAAGGTTATTGGAAAAAACCTGACGAAACTGAAAAAACATTTAATGCATATACAGTTGAAACAAATTCTAAAGGACCTTTTTTAAGAACAGGTGATTTTGGTTTTATTTCTGAAGGTAAGTTATTTGTAACAGGAAGAATGAAAGAAGTAATTATTGTAAGAGGAGTTAATCATTATCCTGAAGATATTGAAAGAACAGTTAAAATGTTTTTTAAAGATAATGAAATTGAATGTGCTATATTTCAAACTGAAATTAATAATAATGAAGAGTTAGTTATTGCATTAGAACTAGCTCCTAATTTAAAAAATGAAGAAGCTAATACTATTTCTATTATAAAAAAACAAGTAGCAATGAATCATGGTTTGACTCCTTATGCTTTTGTTGTTTTATCTCCTAATGAATTACCAAGAACGGTTACTCGTAAAATACAAAGAAAACAATGTGGTAAAAATGTTTTTGAAAATAAATGGAATCTTTTATATATTTTAAATAATGATAACGAAGATATAATTAAAAATAATACAACAGAAGTATTTAGTTTGGATATAAACTCAGAAAAAAAAGAAATATCTAAATATCTTAAATATTTATTTGCGAATAAATTAAATACAGATAAAGATAAAATATCTGAAGATATTATATTATCTTCTTTTGGTTTAGATTCAATTTTAACTGTTAATATTATTTCAGAAATAAGAAATAATTTAAATGTAAATGTTCCTATATCAAAATTTTTTGATGAAACTTCTATAAAAACATTATCAGATTTTATTTTTAATTTACTTACAGGAGTAGAAGAAATAGATCAGGAAATTGATTTTGTCCAAGAATATATGTTACCTAATGAAATAAATGGTAAATATAATTTTGAATTTGAAAGCTTTAATTACCAAAATATCTTTTTAACAGGTGCTACAGGATTTTTAGGTGGATATTTATTAAATGACTTATTAATAAATACAACAAGTACTATTTATTGTTTAGTAAGAGCAAAAAATAAACAAGAAGGTTTGAATAGATTAAAACAGAATATTGAAAAAAATCATAAAATTCCAGATTCTTTTGAAGAAAGAGTTATTCCTATTTTGGGAGATCTTACTACTAAAAATTTAGGATTAGAAAAAACAGAATTTGATTATTTATCAGAAAAAATTGATATTATTTGTCATAATGGTGCTTCAGTAAATTTTATTGCCCCTTATCAATCAATAAAATCTGCAAATGTTGATTCTACAAAAATTTTATTAAGTTTGGCTATCAAAAATAAAATAAAGCCGTTACATTTTGTTTCTACTCTTGCTGTGTTTAATTCTTCTGATAGAAATACTTATGAAGCTTTTTATGAAAATATGATTAATCCTCATCCAGAAAATATTTTTGGTGGCTATCCAAAATCTAAATATATTTCAGAAATGTTGTTATTGGAAGCTAAAAAATGTGGTTTACCAATAACTATTTATCGCCCTGGTCTTATAACAGGAGACAGTCATACAGGTTATACAAATATAGATGATTTTTATTGCCGTTTAATTAAAGGTTGTATTGAGTTAGAAGCTTTTCCAGATATTAATTTTGATTTGGATATGACTCCTGTAAATTATGTAAGTAATGTAATAACCTTAGCTTTAACAAAAAAAGAAGCTATTAATAAAATATTTCATTTGGCAAATCCAGAACCAATAAAATTTTCTAATTTTAGTAATTGGATTATTGAAAATGGCTATAAAGCAAAAATAGTTTCTTATGAAAATTGGTTAGAAAAATTAATTTCATCAAGCACAAATAATGCTTTATATCCACTTTTACCTTTTGTTAGCGAAAAACATACTCCAAATAAAATAACTTTTTTAGAAATGTTTAACAGTCCAAAATCTCCAAAATTTGATACAACTAATGTTTCAAATCTTTTAAAAGAAAGCAAAATAAGATGTCATAGTGCAAATGATTCATTATTAAATTGCTATTTCAAGTTTTTTAATGATACTCAGTTTTTAAAATTTATATAAATATAGAAGGAATAAAATTATGATTAGTACAGCAAAAAAAATATCGCTTCAAGAAAAAGAAAATATTATTAAATGGAATCCATCAAAGAAAAATTTTCTTGAAGTTTATTATATAAAATGGAATGATTTAGAATCAAACACAACAGGATGGATTAGATATACTTTAATAGCCTCTACTACAAAAGAAACTTCTTGTGCTTTATGGGGAATATTTATAGATAAAAATGATCCTTCAAAAAATGTAGCTATAAAAGAATCTTTTCCTATAGAAAAACTTACCTATAGTAAAGAATATTTTATGGTA
>ERZ1292633.5368-Hain-H41-02um-R1-5368-length-11598-cov-7_pt1 | contig 11598 bp, 1 predicted proteins | sample MGYA00564406_ERZ1292633 | MGnify/ENA primary metagenome ERZ1292633 (study PRJEB36523, sample SAMEA6512639) | groundwater metagenome | collected 2019-01-08 | study: AquaDiva: Metagenomics assemblies of 32 groundwater samples
TGAGGCTGTTAGCCGTTCACCGCCCAGGTGCGCCTGCAGGCAACGATGCAGCGTCCGCTCATGTGTTGGTGACGCCATCGGCGCCGCGGGTCGGTCCGGCGGGTCACCCACCACCGCATACTCGTTTTGGCGTGCCGCTGCTACAGCGCGCGTGGATGCGCGCCGTGGTCACGCCGCGCTTGTCGTTTTTCGCGCACCTCTATGGGAAAAGTCTTTCCGCCGAAGCCGCGTCGGAGCGAGACCGACTCGCATTGCTGACGGTCGAACCTCCGGACGACGCATTGTCATCGTCGCGTAGCGAGGGGGGTGGTGCTGGTCGACCCGTCGGCAGTCCCCGGACTTTGCCTCTGCGAAAGGGAAACCGACGCAGCACGCTGGTCGTCGCGATTGAGGCCCCCCTCCCTGAGGCCCCTGACATCAACGCGTCGCACCTCTCCTCTCCGGGTAGCAGTATTTCTCAACACGACATGCTCAGCAGCTCGCCATTGGCCCGTGCCATGAAGCGCCGGTCGAGCATTCGACTCGCCACGAAGGGTGGTGCTCCCACCGACCACGTCGACGAGGGAGGAGGCGACGGCAATCCCTTGTCTCTGAGTAGCAACTCCTCGGGCGGATCGTTGCTCTTTCGAGACGGCCCGCTGCTGTCGGAAGAGGACCGCGACTCGGAGGGTTCGTCGTCCCCTTCGCTGCGGTCCACGGATTCGGCGACCATGTTTGGGGACCCGCCTGATGGTTCGAGAGGAAGACACAGCCATCATCATCATCGGAGCCGGGCTGCACAAGAGAGTGAGGAAAAACAAAATGTTGAGCGCAATCGCGCGGCTCGCCGGCTGATGGTGGACGTGGACTGCGTGCTCGACGGCATGGGCTTAGTGGAGCAAGGCCTGCTCGCCATGGACATGGACGACGCGGTGCATTGTCTAGATTCCTTCTTTCAGTCGCTCAGTTCCACCGGCTCCGCGGCGGGTCGTCGGGGTGGCATCAGCGCCGATGGCCTATCCGCTCGACGCGCAGGGGCAAGTCACCAAGGTGTCCTGTCGGAGGTTGGTGGCCGAAGTGCGCCGTCCAACGGGATGATGTACCGCCCGGTGCAAGAGCGTCACGACGCATTCAGGACCTTTTTAGAAGCCGTGGATGTCTTCGGCGAGCGTCGTGTGACGTGGCACCAGACGTTTTCGTTTCTCATGGACTGCTCGCTGCTTCCCGCGGTGGGCACGCCCTTGCTGCGGCCGAAAGCCTTTGAGGTTTCTGCCGTTATGGAGGGGGATCCCGACCACGGCCCACTGACGTGGCTCCACGCGCTGCCGACCGATCCGGCCGTCATGCCGCTGGCCGTGGTCAACGCGCAGGGAAAAGGGTGTGCCACGCTGAACATGCGTGAAATGCACCAAAAATGGTTCGTGCCGAGGAGCATCAGTGTCGAGGCGCTCCTTCAAAAGCAACGAGAGGCAAAACTCTCTAGGCAATCTGCCGTCGAGAGTGTCGCCGCGGTACGCCACGGTCCAGCGGAATCTAAGTCATCCGCGCAAAAGCATGCAGCCGCGGATCCAATGCAGGTCGGCATGAAAGTCGACCCGCTGCTGCTTTCCGAACGGATCGACCTGACGACCAATTTCTCCGCTGTGCAGCATCCTGGCAAAGCGTCGCTCGCGAGCCGCCGGTCCGCCATGCCCTCGGACCGAGAATCGAAGGTCACCGACACCGTGAGAGGTTCGCGCCGTAGTGGCGCAGCCGCTGGCAGCGTACTTAGCGTCGTTCGCGCGGTGCAGCTAGCCATTAGACGCGCGGCGCGCATCCCCGACGTGACCCGCCCTGGAGTGGACGACCGTGTGTCGTCTGTCATCGATGCGAGCTCGATGTCGGTGAGCCGCACCGCGTCGGCCGCACTCATGGCTACCTCCATGCCCGTCGTGCCGCATTTCGTGTCGGCGACGTACATCGAGCCGTTTGTCATGCTCGTGCTTTCCTGCAGCGACCGTTGCCTGCGCTTCGTGGTGCTCATGGGGTCGTCCCCTCACATTGTTGGTTCGGTGGCGTGCCAAAGCATTCAGACATCGCTGCTGTGGTGCGCATCCCGGCGCTTGCTCTTCGCGGGCAGTCGAACCGGGTCGGTCGTCAGTTTCACGGTGGCGTACGCCGCGAGCACCGGCCTGGAGGCCAAGCCGTGCCGCCAGGCCGTCGCGTGTCACACCGACGTCGTCACGTCCTTGGTGCTCATTCCTGCGGACAATGGCGTGATGAGTGGGTCCCTGGACCACTCGTGCGTGTTGCTCGATCAGCGAACGCTGGTCATCTTGAAGCGTTTTCCGTGCCCCGGCACCGGTGTGCTGCGTCTAGTTCACATCGAAGCGCTGAGTAGCGTGGTGGCGGCTGGCTTTGGAGAGCAAATTCTCCTGTGGGCCGTTGGCGTGACCGATAAGCCACCGTTCTATTTGCGCGATCCGGCCAAGTCGCACACCGGGGCCGTTGTGGGGTTAGAGTACGTGGCGTCCCTCAGTCTCATTGTCAGCATGGACACTGCCGGAATGATCAAGGTGTGGGACCCACGGTCGATGGCATGCTTGCAAACATTGACCTTGTCATCGGCGATGGCGGAGCGCGATGGCAGCCTTCGAAGTTGGTCGACCGGACCGTTCCACTCGATGGCGCATTATTGCGAGCAGGCGTCGTTGCTGAACGTCCTCGGGACGGCACGCCTTTATTGCTGTTCCGACGCGACCATCATTGAGCTGGAATATAATCTGACGCAAAAGGTGCTCCCCGTTAAGAACACGGCTGACGACGAGGCGCTCGTGACCGTTCTGTTCAGCCCCGCGGAGGACGCCATCATCACGGTGAGCCAGTCGTCCTTGAAGACGTGGGACGCCACGACCGCGCGCATTCGCGATCACTTTGCGCTCCCTGCCGTTATCGTGGCGGCCGGTGGCATCAGCTACGCGACGCTCGCTCCGAGGCGACGATACAATTTTGTCACCATCGGCTGTCGCGATGGCACGTTGGTCCTTTTGAACGTCTCGTCTGGGGGTGTCGTCGCGGTGCAACAAGCGCTACATGCTTTCCCGATTCTGGCGGCCATCGCCTTCACCACGCAGGGACCCACCAGCGCGAGGCGGCTGCTCAACAACCCCGCCGTGCCGACAGCCGCCGTTGACAGGGCAGCCGGGCTGCCGCCGCTGCGATCCAATCCGCAGGTGGCGGCACTGACCGCAACGGCGGAGCCCAACGTCTTCTCCCCTTTTGCGCCCCTCGACATCTCTGCGTCGGAGGACGGCATGCTCGACGTGGTGCCGCATTCGCTCGATGCTGGGGCCTTGCTCTCGTTCACTAGCATGCCGCTGGATTCGGACAGCGAAGTGGCGGGATCTCCGTCACTGCTTCATCCCTCATCCCAAAAAGGTTCCGCCGCCAAGTCGGCCCCTCGAAGCCAGAGGGTGTCCGAGGTGGCCAATCATGGCCTTTATGTGGCGACGATATCGTCCTCTGGCTTGCTCGTGTGCCGCGTTGATGGCGAAAACAGCGAGTTTGTTGGCGAGCCCTTTACGTTTCCATATCGCTTGCCGCTTCGGTCGCTGGAAGTGTGTTACGATGCCCGGCTGATCGCCATCGGCGATGTTTGCGGCGGCGTGGACCTCTTCAGCTTTGAGATCCTCTCGCCAACTCTGTCGATCCGTCGACCCTTCGCGACCATTTGCATCCCGTTGAAGACTCAACCGAGCGACATTGTGATCCTCCGGTACCTCCACGGCCCCGAATGGCTGCTCGTCGGGGACGACAATGGAGCTATGGCGGTCCTGCAACTGGCATGCTACAGCACCAGTACGACAACCAATACCAATACGTCCGACAGTCGCAGCGCCGCGAATCCATTAACCGCCGACGACGGTGTTGTCGATGATGACCCTGACCGGCCGAGCGGGTACTGGGCCGAGCAACCTTGGCTCGACGTGGGTTCTCACGGCGGTCCCGCGTTAGGCGGCAGCTTTGGTGGCCCTGCCTCGTCGTTCCGATTTGGCGATGGGCCTGCCTCGGGAGGCTCGTTTGGATTCGGGATGGGCACGTCGATGCGGGGCCGATCCTTCGCCCAGCAGCCGACCTCCCGGCGACCGCCGCCGACGCTGGCATGGATCGCCGCTTGGACGAACGTCCCTACGGTGCAGGGCGGCATCGCTCCCATGGCGGCGTCCGCGTTTTGGGACCGGGCACGGACCTTGCTGTACGTAGGTGACGAACATGGCTACGTCACGGTATTGAACCTAGCGCGAACAATGGCCTTCGCGGCGATCAAGGCGGACGTCTACAACGACCACGACGTGGGCACCGGTGGTCACGATGCGAGCAACGCCTCCTCGCGTCGTCCTCACCCTCTCCACCAAGACAAACGTAGCATGCCAGAAATCGTGAACCGGTGGAAGGCACATCGCGACGCGGTGGTGAGCATGTGCTTCTGTGGCGGTAGCGCCGCGCAATGGGCGTTTGAAGGAAGTGCCGAGCTGGTCGCGGAAGGGGTGGACTGCACCACCGCTCGCGGCACCAGTCGTCGCGCGAGTGACGCGCGCGTTCCGTCCGGCGCGTCGCCTCGCGAACAGCGACGGCGACGCAGCATCGCCATCGCGGCCACGTTCTCGGGCATCTTTGGAATGTCCTCTGCAGGAGGGGAAGAGACGGACGCGTCGCGCTACGCGTCGGTGACGGCCCACGCGTTTGTGGGTCACGGCGTCAGCCGTGGCGCCGGTGGCCACCCATTTCCATATTTGCGCGCATCATCGGGACCGAGCTGGGCGTTGCCGCGCTTCCTGGTGACGGCGAGCCACGATCAATGCAGCTACGTATGGACAACGTCGGGAAGCCGGTTCCTCGGCGCGTATGACCAATATGGGCGCGACTGCCACACCGTGTCGTCACGGATGCCGCCAACCTTGGTGGATGACGTCGAAACCTTCGACATGCAGCAAGCCGTGAAGGCATACAACCTCGAAACGACAGCCATCTTTGGATCAACAGGGGGAGGCGCCACGAATAAAGGTAAGGGCGCTGATGTCGATATGGTTGCCGTTGCGGCGGCCAAACGGCTCGCTAGCAAGTGGACGTCGCGGACCGCCGAAACACCGAGCAACGCGATGGGCCGTGCCACGTCGCCGCGAAACGAGGCGAAGGTTGCGGCAGCGTTGAAACAAAAAGCTCTCAAGCAGCACGTCAAAGGCGCCTTAAGTAGTTCGCGACACAGCATGCTCGGCTTGGGTGTTCAGCACATGCGAGGCAAGGAGCTCATCGAAGTCTTGTCGAAGACCACCCCCATGCGTCCGGATCTGCCCACAAGTAGCGACGACGACGATGACGACACGTTTCTCCAATCCGACGACGCGGCCGCTCCCCGCCAGCACACACAAGGCTCTCCATTCGATGCCCTTGGCAGCCCATCCCCTTCGCGTGGGGGTGGCGCAACTCCTGGAACGCGGAACAGCAGCCGCTCGGGGTCGCGCAGGGGCAGCATGCGCCGACGCCGATCGGGCGTAGCAACATCCGCTACGATGGCGCTGGTTTCTCCGCCGGATGCCACACAGCCGCGGACGATGCGACTGAACAGTGGGTTCTTCACTGCGTTTGGTGAAGGCGCCGACTCGTTCGTCGGATCGCCCAATATGGACCCCAAGCGACGGCGTGTGCTCGTGCGCTGCCTTGGCCGAGACAAGCGCGTGCAAGAGGAAATGCGGGCAGATGTGTCCCTTCGGGCTGCGCAACCGCCAAATCACTCAGCGACGAGCGGCGGAAACGCGGCCGTCTCAATCATTCTCGAGAAAATTGGAGCACACGTTGCCACCGTGGCGCCGCAATCCCCTGCGTATGGGCCCTTCGGTGTGGCAGGTGCGCGAGGCGACGAACCGGAGGGCGCTTCAAATCGCACGGAGGAAGCTAGGTGCCTCACCCCCGATCTTCAGCGGCAGACTGTGAAGGACGTCGAGGGCGGTGCGATCGACATCTTGCGCCTCCTGCCTTCGATGGCCGCGGCGCTCCCGTTCGACAACGGAACGCCCCAGCTGCGCCCCCCTGCCATCTCGGCGCAGGGATTTAACCATCTCATCGCGCCGATCGTTGTCCATTTCGGGCGCCGCTCAGAGGTCGCCAAATCAGTCGACCACGAAGTTCGCCTCTCCACACTCATCCAAGACCGAGCAAGTATGGCCATGAAACGCGAGAGAGAGCTGCAGCGGACACCCTCCACGGGGTCAAGATACGTGGTCCCCGAGCTTCAGTTTGCCCACGAAATCGCCGGAAGCATTTCGTGGAACAAGGGAGGTGATCACGATGAAACAACAAAAGGCACCGCCACAACGGCCGACGATGGAGTCACATCGAGTGCTCCTCCTCCTATGGGAGTGGTGCTCACGCGTGATCAGCGGAAAGCCGATATGCTGCCGGAACCGCGGCCGCTCGCGTCGACGGAGGAAGTACTCCGGCACTTACCCAACACGGTGAACGGAGACTTCGCACGCCGGTCGGTCGAGCGGGCGTCGTACGTGTCGAAAGTCTTGATGACGACGGAGAATGAACGGCTAAAGTGTCCCGCCCCCGCCAAGGCGACACGAACGTTCTCGGCCATCGCCGCCTCCTCGTCGATTACGGGAGATTCCACGCTGTTGTCGGCCGCAGTGCGTTTGCAGGCACACGGTGCAACACAGGCGACGAAAGGAGTCACCGCACCACAGAGCGCCACCGTCGTGGGCGGCCCTGTTGAGCAGCGACCGGCAACCGCCTTGGCAAAAGCGTCCTCCTTGCATGCCGCCGTCGACCGCATCACTTCCATGGTCACGGGTGAGGCGCGACCCCTGCCTTTCGACCACGCGAATGGCGGCAGTGATCGTCGTCCGGCCGCTGTTGGCGGCGTGGTTCCAAATCCTCGGGGAAAAAAAAACGCCGCAAACGCGCTCTTCGATCTGCGCATTTCAATATAGGCGATTTTTTCTGTCACGTCTGCGACATAGATGTTTATTGTCACGTCTGCGAACTCTAGGCGGGGATCCATCGTCGAAATCTGTAGGCTAGTAGACAGTGCGGTTGGCGATAGTGTCAATCGAGGCCCAAAAAGTGTCGTAGAACCAGCCATATTTTGAAAACTCATTGCGACGTTGCCGACCCTGCATTCTCACCTTCTCTAACAACAACACAAACCGTCAACGGAAGAGAGTATTCCAATCGCATGGTGTTCTTATTTGAACGTGTCTCCCCGCAGGATGAACACATCGTCGGAGCGCAGCAGCCGCCTTCCATCCGCTGCCACCATCGAGTGCGGCCCACCCCCGGCTGACGATGGATTGCACCGCGCGCTGCAGCGGCATCGCCGTTCGGCCCTCAACGACGAACGCCGCCGACGATGCGGATGGGTCTCGTCCCGTTGTTGCGGGCGTCGGCAAACCGTTTGTCGCGCCTCCGTTTGCCTGCTCACAGTTGTCACGTACATCGTTCTCGTGACCACAGGACGAGTGTTTCTCGCTCAACATCGGCAGCCGGAAATTCGGACGGCCCACGGCGGCGACCACAACGCCACGACGATCTCTGATGCGGTGGGGATCGATGAACCGACCACAGCACCATGGCATGAAGACCGCCCAATGGCGTTCGTCGGGGCGGTTGACGGTGACGCCTTCGATGCCGACGTCCCGAGAACGACGCCCGCGGCGCCGGAGCTCGAAGGCACCGACGATGCCTTCGAACCGGCTGATGGCGAACGTCTTGCAGAAAGACCCACGCATAAAAGGGCCGCGGCTGCCGATGTTGCTCCGGTAAACACGGCGCGGAGATTAAATCGGCGAACCAACTCGCCGGTGATGCGCGTTTCTTATTTTGAAAAAATCGTCACCGGAGGGGCATGGAGCCATGACAGCGCTGCCTCTGAGGTGGTGCATACACCGCGTGGCTACAATATCACAGCGACTTGCGCGCAGCATCGACGACACGTCGTCGTGCATTCTGACCAAGCAACGCTATCTGCTGGTGGAGGTGTCAGCACAGCAGGCAATGTGTCGTCTTCGCCGCCTCCTTGGTCCATCTTGCCGCTGTTGTGGACGTCGCTTGATCCTGTCGCGGTGATGGTATGCATGTCGGATGTGAACGAGACGATGGGCGTAAAAGGGAACGTCGCCTTGTGGCCTCCTCCACAGTCGACAAGTCGACGGCCGGTGGGGCTGTCGTCGATGGCAGGTGGAAGGAAAGACAGATTGGGTTTAAAGGAAGCCATTTCGAACGTCTCGAACCAGACGGCCGAGGTCTTCGCATGGCATGCGCACCCGTGGCCTCCCTACCCCGGTGGAGGTCCTCTCCGCCCGCGGAGCGTCATCACACCGTCGCGGTGGGTGCGCCGCACCGTCGACATCGACGAAGGCCGCGGACAGCTGGCGGCCGTTGCACCCCAGTCGCTCTGCCGCCCCGGTCAGCACAGCGGCCGATGTGCCGTCAAGCGCACGAGTCGCTTCCTTCTCACAGTCGATAAAACCGCGACAGCGTGTCGCGTCGATATCGAAAAAATTCTCCCTTCCCAGTTCGTTGCCCTTCATCAAACGCTGTTGTCGCGAGTGATCGACCGCGTCGTTCGTGTCATGTTGAACGCGCAGCGGCTTCCATTCCGCTCTATTCACGTCAAGAAGAAGGAGGAGGATGATGAGGAGGGCGTCAGGGCAACCGCGCCAAGGATCCCGGCGTACGCGGTCGCATGCGTCGCCACGTTGGACGGCGTGGACAGTCGTTACTGGGCCAGCCAGCAGCATGCCGCAGCGAGCAACGACGGTGGAATCGCGGATCCGGAAGAGCAACGAGGCGATGAGTCTAATCGAATCGCGGCGCTCGATGATTGCGCTCACCTGCCGCAGCATCTTGCCTCTCTCCCACGCTTGGCGGCGATCGAACAGATGGTGGTGGTGGTCGCACCGCCAGTCGCTCTGACAGCCATCGCCAACTCGCACCGAGCTGCTGCTTCACCGCCGACTCCGCCGCTGTCGTTGGACGTTAACTGGCTACTCGCGTTCAGGGCGATGGCGGCCGGATGTCTCGCCGGTCGTTTCGCGCTCATCCTCAACGACGAGCACAACGACATCGCAGAGGAGGTCGCACTAACAGGCGAAGACAAGTTGGTGGCCGGATCGTCATCGGTATGGAGCCAACGGCGCCGTCAAAGTCTTGTGGCGGCCCGCTCGGCTGCTACGAGTCATGCGTGGTTGCCATGGTCATTCGCGAAAACCGTGAATGTGGCGCTCACCTACCACTTCCATGCCATCCCCGCGCCGCCGATGGTCGTTTTTGCACGAGCCTCTGTCATCTACCGGGAGTGGCAACGCAAGGTTGACGCCGTCGCGGACGATGGAATTGCCGAGCCGCGTCGCTCGTGGGATCTGATCAATGCCTTCGCCGCTTCAGTCGCCGCTTCCGACGCGGCGGGGATCTTGTTGCCGCCACTGATCCATCTCATTGACGCCGGATTGGCGTTCGCCGTCACTCGCGATGGGTTTTTCACGTTGGGGTACTTCGATGAAGCAGCGTCCCCCGCGGCGCTGTCTGCTTGGGGCGGTACCGCCGTGGATGAGTTTGAGGTGCGAGCTTGGGCTCTCGCCGTGTCATGCCCGACGGCTAACGGCACCAAGCCGCTCCGCGTGACCGCTGCCGTGGAATGGAGGGAGCGCAAGGGGGAGGGCGCGAGCCCAAAGGAAGCGCCTCGCCTTGTCGATCCGTTCGTGGCATTCCATAACGTTGTTGATATGCGTCCTGGAGAGAGTCCATCGCGCGAGTTGAGCTCGGTCGGAATTTTGTCGCCTCCGGCACGTCGAGGGACAGATTTCACCTTTCTAGCCCCGCCGTCATTGGACGTCGAGTTCGCGTCGCGCTTGCGTCGGTGGGCAAGTTCCTACCTCTCACAGCGCCCGAATGGCTTCGCCGTCAGCTACTTGGAAAAGAAATGGGGACCCATGGGCGCGTGGCTGGCAACCGGTGGACGACGATTGCTGCGGCACTTTGCCCTGCTGCAAGTTTCCCAAGGCGACACTCACTTGCGAGGATGGCGGCTGATTCCACCGGGCGGTCCGCCTCTGTCTGCCGCGGAGGAAGCATCACTGTTTGTTGCCGCCGAGGAGGAGGCGGAGGATGCGAGGCGTTCTCATCTGCAACTGCTATCACCGTCGTGGGTCGCGGCGCTGTCAATTGGAGATCAGCAAATCGTCCACGATCCCGATGGTTTGGCCCAGCTTCGGCGTGCCTTGTCACCAAGAAGTTGCGGCAATGCCGGCGCAATCGCCCCGAGGTGCCCTTTGGAGCACTCCTCGACACTGGCAGACGGCAGCTCCGATGCCAACTCGTCCGACGACGGTGATACCGCCCGCGGCGAAGTGTCACGTGTCTCGTCAGCTTCGTCTTCTTCGTTCGTTTCGGGCGACGCGTCTCTGGGTTTCCTGCCGTCTGCCTTCCTCGGGGCCTGTTCATGCGGTTCGACAAGCGCTGGTGCCAATGGCACTGGAAGCAGACGTAAGCCACGGCGTAGCCCATGGCGGCAGCGGGGTCAGGCAATGGCCCCTTTGTGGCCCATCGATGATTCTTGGGTGTTGTTGGCACCGGACGATCTGTCAGTTTGCTTTCCGCCCACTCGAGGCATCGTGACGTAAGCGCTTCTGACTGCCCGGTCGCCGATTGTGGCCCACCGATGTCAAGGGGGGGAGGCGGTTGGGCTCTGACCGACCTGTTGGGTGCTTTCTTAATCGCATTCAGCTTTTTCTTACTTTCACTTCTTTTCTACTTTCGTTTTCGGCAATTTATTCCCGTCTAAAAACGTATGTCGTCAGCTGAGTCCACTGGATTGGAGGCGGCACGCAAGCAGAAGATCCACAACTTGAAGTTGAAGACGGCTTGCCTCGAAAATGAGGAGCTCATTCAAGAGCTTCACGTTAGCGACTGGTCTGAGACGCAGCGTCAGAAACTCCGTGGCACGCACGACAAGGCCCAAGAACTTCTGGTGTCCGTGGAGGTCGGCACCAAGTGGAATCTGACCGAGGCGTACGACCTCGCGAAGTTGATGCGCGTCTGCGGACTCGAGATGTCGCAGCGTGAGCTGTACAAGCCGGAGGACAAGGCCCAGTTCATGGACATCATTGGCGTGAAGAAGGTGCTCCAGGATCTCAAGCAGAACCGCAACAAGACCCGCGTCGTCAGCTTCACGCAAATGATCGACAACTGCATCGCCAAGGTTGAAAAGGTTGAGGAGGAGCTCCGCCGCTCGCAGCTCGACGCGACCCAGCTCGCGCAGGTCCCCGCCCGCACGCTGAAGCAGATCGAGGACATCATGAACGTGACCCTCATCCAGGCCGCGCTCGCGTCGACCGACGATCAGATCAAGACACAGATGACGCAGATGGAGAAGTGCAACGAGATCCAAAACGTCGCCCTCAATGACGGTGAGATGCAAGTCGCGGAGGAGCAGATGTGGACCAAGGTGCAGATCCAGGAGCGCCTGATCGAGTTGATCAAGGACAAGTTCCGCCTGATCCAAAAGGTAGAAGACGAGAACGCACCCTTCAAAAAGATCTACGAGATCCAGAAGGCCGCCAACCAGGAGACGTCGCAGAT
>ERZ1292633.5369-Hain-H41-02um-R1-5369-length-11598-cov-6_pt1 | contig 11598 bp, 12 predicted proteins | sample MGYA00564406_ERZ1292633 | MGnify/ENA primary metagenome ERZ1292633 (study PRJEB36523, sample SAMEA6512639) | groundwater metagenome | collected 2019-01-08 | study: AquaDiva: Metagenomics assemblies of 32 groundwater samples
AAACTGGTCAGCGCGCGGCAGTTGGCAGCAGGCGAAATGCTGCGGCAGGATTATGAACGCGCCGCACTCTCGCAACAGGTCACGATGGTATGGGATGCGCCGCCCGGTGGCAAACACGCGCGCGGCTGCCATGAACACGGCGCGATGACACTCGCCCAAATTGATGCAAAAGCCCGGTTTGACTCGGCCATTGCCGCCGCTGGCGTGGGGTTGGCAGACATATTATGGCGCGTTGTCTGTGCCGGCGAAGCGATCCCGACGGCGGAAAAAGCGCTTGGCTGGCCAAGCCGTTCGGGCAGGCTGGTTCTGCTACTGGCGCTTGATCGGGTCGCCCACTATTACCGGGTGAATTAGAATGAGGAACAAGATGATGGCGGCAACAATCTGGGTCAACAAGGCCCATCTGGGCGAACATAAAGTGCATGAGGAAAGCCTCCCAACCCTTGGCGACGGCGAGGTGCGGCTGCGCGTTGAAAGCTTTGCCGTCACCGCGAACAATGTTACCTATGCGGTGATCGGGGATATGTTCCGCTATTGGGATTTCTTTCCCGCGCAATCACAGTCGCCGGACGCCGATCCGCAAGACAGCGCGGGTTATGGTATCGTCCCGATGTGGGGTCACGGCGTCGTCGAGGCCTCGAACCATCCCGATATTGCGGTCGGAGAGCGCATATATGGTTATCTGCCGATGGGCACGCATCTTGATGTTTTGCCGGGGCAGGTTTCGCGCGGGCAATTTACCGATATGGCGGCACACCGCCAGCCGATGAGCGTGTTTTACAACCAATATAGCCGCCTTGCCGTCGATCCCGAACATGATCCCGCGCGTGAGGCACAGCGGATGATCTTTGGCCCACTGTTCAAAACGGGCTTCCTGATCGAGGCGATGTTCCGGGCTGAAAACTGGTTCGGCGCACATGCTTTGGTGATGACGAGCGCATCCTCCAAAACATCGATGGCGCTGGCCAGCGTCACGCGCGAAAAATCGCCCGCGATCAAACAGATTGGCCTCACCTCTGCAGGCAATGTGGCGTTCGTCAAAGCGGGCGGGCTTTATGACGAAGTGCTGGCCTATGATGATGTTGGTTCGCTCGCGCAGAGCCCAAGCGTTTCAGTTGATTTTGCGGGCAATGCCGCACTGCTCGGCGCGATTCATCAAACGCTTGGGGCGCATCTCAAATATAGCTGTATCGTCGGCGCAACGCATGTTGATGCGCGCGGCGGCGGCGGCGCACCCCTGCCCGGCCCCGCCCCGATCCTCTTTTTCGCGCCCGATCATGCGGTCAATGTGATTAAAACGCTCGGCCCGCGCGGCTTTGGTGAAGCGGTTGCGGCAAGCTGGAAAACCTTCATTGCAACCACTGACGGCTTCGTCCGCGTCGACACGCGTGGCGGCATTGCGGCCGCAGCAGAAGCGTTTCAGGTAACGCTTGCCGGCGCTGCCGATCCAGCAGTGGGGATCGTCATACACCCCTAACCCTGCGTCTGCGCCAAATTCTCCGAAAGCATCATCATGTTGCCGACATCGCCGCGCGGCAGTCGGCAACATCCGCGCGCGCGCGGCCTAAAAAACTCCCATTGCCAGCCCCTGCGCCATCGCCGCACCAAGATCGCGGCATTTGGCAAGCCCGGCCTCAGCTATGATCTTTGGTGCGAGGATCGCCTCGGGGGCCTGCGCATGAGTGCAGATAATCAGCGGTTCGGCAACCGCGCGAAGCCGCCAGCCGGTCGCAATCCGCGCAATCTGGCGCGCGGCGCCTTCGCCGTCGGATCCTGCGCAGATCATCACCGCATAAGGACGGCCCTCGATTTTGCCGAGGGCGGGATAATAAGTCCGGTCAAAAAAATCCTTCATCATGCCCGCCATGCTCGCCAGGTTTTCGGGGCAGACAAAAATATAGCCATCCGCCGCGATCAGATCGGTCGCGTCGGCATCGCCCGCGCATTTGCTGGTTATGGTGACCGTTCCACCCGTTCCACCAGCCGCCGCCTGCGCCATCGCTTCGCTGCCGCCGGTCGCTGAATGCCAGATGATCAGGAGGCGCGCGACGCTTGGCATTTATTCACTCCGCCCTACTCGCTGCGCAGCGCGTCAATCGGTGACAGCCGCGATGCACGGATCGCAGGATAGCCGCCGAATATAAGACCAATTGTTGCAGAAAACAGGATTGCGAAAATGGCCGTTCCAACCCCAACAGGTGCCGAAAAATCGGCATATTTTTGAACAGCGCTGGAGATAAGCGCTGCAAATATTAGCCCCATCAGCCCACCGATAACACACAACACCGCTGCCTCGACAAGAAACTGATTTCGAATATCGCTACCCTTCGCACCAAGCGCCATGCGCAGTCCAATTTCGCGCGTTCGCTCGGTCACACTGACCAGCATGATGTTCATGATCCCAATCCCGCCAACCAGCAGCGAGATTGAAGCGATTGCAACGAGCAACATCTGCAAAATTGCAGTAACTTTCCCGGACTCTTCCATAAATTCTTGTGTCGTCCGAATTGTAAAAGGATTAATTTGCCCTTCTTGAACACGGTTCCGCTCACGTAGCACGCGGGTCATTTCTTTTTTTGCAGGGCCAAGATCAATGCCTTCATCAAACCCTACAAACAGCACATGCAAATCGTCCGGGCCCTGGAGCGTTGCCGTTGCAAAACGTTGCCGCGCGGTTGTTATCGGAATGAGAGCAAGATCATCATTATCGCGCCCAAAGCTCGACCCCTTGGACTCCAGAACCCCTACAACCGTGAAAGGCACCTTATTAACCCGCACATCCTGCCCTACCGGATCGAAGCCCGCAAAAAGCTTGCGCGCGACCGTTGGGCCAAGCACAATTGCACGAGCAGCCGTTTGAATATCTGCCTCGCTGATAAACCGGCCAAGCTCGGTATCAACATTGGAAACCCTGCCATAGCCGGGTGTGATCCCTAGCCCACTGGTAGAGGCGTTTCTGCCAGCAACGCTCATCTGCAAATTGGCGGTTAGCTGGGGAGCAATATCAAAAACTCCCGGCACTGATTTCTGAATTGCGATTGCGTCACGCATCGTCACGCGACCGCTGTCTGCCGTATTACGCGCGCCATCGGTATCCGGGAATGGGAAAACCAACGCCATGTTCGATCCTAATGTGTTGATCGATTGACTTACCGAAAGCTTGGCGCCTTCACCCACGGCAACCGCAAGGATAACGGACAGTACGCCAATCATGATCCCAATCGTCGTCAGAATCGAACGCATCAAATTGGTGCGTAGTGCGGTAAATGCAATCGGCACATTGACCGCCCAAGCCGCGATCCGGCCCGTAATCGCGCGGGGATTCATCCCGCCGCCCGCCGCTTCGTCACCGGCACATCCTCAACTACCCTACCATCGCGAAACAGGATGCGCCGCTGGGCATATTCGGCGATATCGGGTTCGTGGGTCACAAGGATAACGGTGATCCCCTGATCATTGAGCTGCTGGAAAATGCCCATAATGTCTTCGGAGGTTTGCGTATCAAGCGCGCCGGTCGGTTCATCGGCAAGCAGCATCAGCGGCTTGGTAACAAGCGCACGCGCAATCGCCACGCGCTGCTGCTGCCCGCCCGAAAGCTTGGCGGGCGTATGATCAAGCCGGTTCTCAAGCCCCATCGCGGTCAGGGTTTCGCGCGCCCGCTCCCGCCGTTCGCGGCTGCCAAGCCCGGCATAAATCAGCGGCACCGCGACATTATCAAGCGCGGTTGTGCGGTTGAGCAAATTGAACTGCTGAAACACAAAACCGATCTTGCGGTTACGGATGTCGGCGAGCGCATTGCTATCAAGCGTCCGGGTGTCAGCGCCGTCGAGCTTGAGCGTGCCCGCCGTCGGCACATCAAGACAACCGACAAGATTCATGAAGGTCGATTTGCCCGAGCCACTGGTGCCCATGATCGCAACGAATTCGCCGCGCGCGATGCTGAGTGAAACCCCGTTAACCGCGTGGAGAACTTCGCCGCCAATAAAATAGTCTTTGACGAGGCCATTGGTCTCGACAAGCGCAGGCTCATTCACTGGAATCTGCATCCGCGCTATCCTCATCGACCACTTTCTTGGCGAGCGATTTGCTCCGCACGACAACCTTGTCTGTCGTGCGCAGGCCGTCGAGAATTTCGGTAAAATCTTCACCCTGAAGGCCGGTTTTGACGATCCGGCGCTTCGGCTTCAATGGATCAGTCGAAACGAGATAGACGGTAGGCTGATCAATTTTGGCCGCTTTAGCACTTTCCTTTTTCTCGGCCTCGTCACGGTCGGCCTCGCGCGGACGGAACCGCAGCGCCGCTGTTGGCACGCGCGTGACCTTCTGTTTCTGCCCAGTGATCACTTCAACATTGGCCGTCATACCGGGGAGCAGCTTGCCACTGCTATTGTCAACGCCAAGGATCACGAGATAGCTCACCACATTCTGGTTTTCATTCGCAGCCTTGCGAATCTGGTCAACACGCGCGGCAAAGCTTTCTTCGGGATAAGCATCCACGGTAAAGCGCACTTGCTGCCCCTCAGCAATCTGGCCAATATCGGCCTCGTCAACCGAGGCCTCAACCTGCATCCGTGTTGTGTCCGCCGCAATTTCAAACAGGTTCGGCGTCTGGAAATTGGCAGCAACCGTAGTGCCAGGCTCAACCAGCTTGTTAATCACGACGCCGCTTGCAGGCGCAATAATTGTCGTCCGGCGCAAATCAAGCTGGGCCGAGGAAAGCTCAGCCATACTCTGCGAAATTTGCGCCCGCGCGCTCGCCACTTGGGCGGTCGCGGTCTTGGCTGCAGCACGCGCCGAAGCAAGTAAACTGCTCGCGGTATCAAGCCCTGATTTCGAAACGAAGCCGGTTTTTTCCAGATCGCTCCGCCGCCCAAACTCGCGCCCTTGGATCGCCAAGTCAGTCTGGCTGCGAACAACTGCTGCCTCGGCCTGCGCAAGTGAGGCTTGGGCAAGCGCCACTTGCGCCTGCGCCTGCTGAACCCGCGCACGAAGACGCGTCGGATCAATTTCGGCAAGCACTTGGCCCGCGCGCACCGGCGTATTGAAATCAACATAAACGCGGGTAATCTGCCCCGAAACTTCGGCACCCACCTTGATCGTATTGAGCGCGCGAAGCTTGCCACTGGCCGTAACCTTGCGCGTCACTTCGCCAACATCAACTTGTTCGGGCACATATTCGTAAGTGGGCGGAGTCGGCTTCAAAATGCCATAGCCAATACCCAAAATCAGTAAGGCGATGATCGCAGACCAGATCGGGTGACGCTTAATCCAACCAATAAAACGCGAACCCATTGCTTGCTTGCCTCACTCGGTGCTGATCTTGTGAAGTGTCTTAGCGAGCTAAAACAGTGCTGGCAAGTGGGCGCGATTTGCGCACTACAATATCCGCCCGCACACTGCATCAAGCTTCGCCAGCAGCACGGAATCGCGCTTTGCCGGATCGGTGATCAGTGCATAATCAAGCACCGTATCAATCGGGCTGGCTATGCGCTCCGCTGGCAAAATCGTCGCCAGATGCTCAACCAGTGCACGGCCCTGATCGGCGTTCGCACCCAACTGCGCGATCACTGAACTCACCTCGACATGCGCTGTTTCGGCGCGCCAGCAATCATAATCAGTGACCATCCCGACAAGCGCATAAGGCAGCTCTGCTTCACGCGCGAGCTTGGCCTCGGGCATCGCCGTCATCCCGATCACGTCGCAGCCCCAACTGCGGTAGAGCATCGATTCAGCGCGCGTCGAAAATTGCGGGCCTTCCATCGCCAGATATGTCCCGCCCTCGCGCACATCGGCTCCTGCCGCGCGCGCCGCCTGTGCCACCAGCCCAGAAAGGCGCGGGCAGACCGGATCGGCGACCGAAACATGGCCGACCAACCCAGTTCCGAAAAAGCTTTTTTCGCGGGCAAAGGTGCGATCAATAAACTGGTCAACAATCACGAATTTGCCCGGTGGCAATTCTTCCTTGAGCGAGCCGACCGCTGACATCGCGACCACATCGGTGCAGCCCGCGCGCTTGAGCACATCGATATTCGCGCGCGCATTTACGTCAGTTGGTGAAATCACATGCCCCCGGCCGTGACGCGGGAGGAACACGAAATTGACCGCGCCTATCCGTCCCTTGAACACAGCGTCGGAAGGCTTGCCCCACGGGCTTTGAATGTCGATCCACTGCGCATCCTCAAGTGCATCAATCGCGTACAGCCCAGAGCCACCTAATATTCCGATTGTCCAACCCTGCGCCATATTGCTTCCTTATTCGTGTGAATTTCACCCTGCCCCTAGAACAGGATCGTTACGGATTAAACAGCGCGCATCCGCGCCAGATAACGTGCCAGCACATCAATTTCGATGTTGACCGCCTGGCCTGCCGCCAAATCGGCAAATGTGGTTACGGCCCAAGTGTGGGGAATGATGTTAAGGTCAAAAGTAGCGCTGCGATCGGCGTTGTCGACAACCGCATTCACCGTAAGCGATACGCCATCAACGGTGACCGAGCCTTTGACGGCGATATAGGGCGCGATCTCTGCCCCGACTGTCACCTGAACCCGGTGTGATCCGCCTTCGAGCGCGACCGAGGCAATCTCGCCGATGCCATCAACATGGCCGGTGACAATGTGCCCGCCAAGTTCATCGCCGACTTTGAGCGCGCGTTCGAGGTTAAGCTTGCGGCCCACCGCCCACATACCGTGCGCGGTTTTGCTTATACTTTCCGCCGAAATATCAACGGCGAACCAGTCTGCGCCCATATCCACCACAGTCAGGCAACAACCAGAACAGGCGATTGACGCGCCGAGATCAACACGCGCCATGTCATAATGGCACGCGATCGTCAGGCGAAGATCGCCGCGCGCTTCGGCGACGGTGATCGTCCCAATGTCAGTGATAATCCCTGTGAACATTCAAACTCCCCTTACCCGGTCATAGACTTCAAGCCGGTCATCGCCAAATTTGCGCGCGTCGTGCAACCGCCAACAACCATGGGCATGGGCAAGGCTTTCGAGCCCAATATCGCCAAGACAGCGCTTGCCACCGCCAATGAGGATCGGCGCGCGGTAGAGCAACAGGCGATCAACCAGATTGCATTTCAAAAAAGCAGAAGCAGCGCCCGCACCGCCTTCGATCAGCGCATAATGCGCAGAGTGGCCGATAATCGCTTCGGGCCGGTCAAGCCGCTCCCATCCTTGAGGCGTTTCGCCCTTCGTTGAGAGGATCGCACGCACAGGCGAACGCGCCTCAACCCCGGCAAGCCGCACATCAAGCTTGGGCGTATCGGCATCATATGTTCCGCGCCCGATAATTATGAGGTTGCTCCGGCTACGCATGACATGGCCGTGCGCTCGTGCCGCTTCGCTGGTGATCCACTGGCTTTGGCCGCTTACAGTCGCGATACAACCGTCAAGCGATGTGGCAAGCTTGAGCGTAATAAAGGGGCGTTTTTGTGCCATTTGCATTAGCCAGCCCGCCATCGAGGCTGATGCAGCATCGACCATGACATCGCTATCGACGCTAACCCCAGCCGCCTTGAGCGCGGCAATCCCTTTGCCGTTAGTACGCGGATCAGGGTCAGTCCGCCCAATGACGACACGTGCAATTCCAGCAATCGTCAGCAACCCGGCACAGCTTGGGCCACGCGGGCTGGCGTGGGCGCAGGGTTCAAGGCTGACATAGGCCGTTGCGCCGTGTGCTTCGGCCCCTGCCTCCGCCAATGCCATCGCTTCAGCATGGGGACGACCGCCCGGCTGCGTCCAGCCGCGCCCGATGATGCGGCCAGCCTTTACGATCACACAGCCGACATTGGGGTTGGGCTGGCTAAGCGCGCAGCTCCGCCCGCCGAGCGCAATTGCGACCGCTATCAGCCGCTGGTCGAGGCTCAAATGCCAAGCGCCTTTTGCAAATCCTTGAACTGTTGCTGCTTCTTGGCCTCGAAGTCGGCCTCGGCCTTGCGTGCGGCGCGTTCACCCGGTGCGTCAATCGCCTGCTGACGCTTGATTTCAGCCTCGGTGCGGCCTTTGTTCCAATTTTTGGCATAGATTACCGTTGGAGCCTTATAAACGATAGGCGTTGATTCAACAAGAAAGGCAATCACCAAAAAGGCAGGGATTGCGATAGAAAAACCCGCGAAGATCAATTCATGCCGCTGACGCGCACCAAGAAATGCGCGTATGTCGCCAAGCAAGATCTTTGGTGAGGAAAGCGGGGGTAGAGCCATGGACAGCACGATAAACCGCCTATGCGCGCGGCGCTACCCCCTTGTGTGGTTAGCGCGGAATCTCGAACCGCACCGTCATTTCACGCCAGCTTTCAACCGGGGTGCCGTCGCGCGTTGCCGGTAGGAACCGCCACTTGCGCAGCGCATGCGCTTGCGTCACCTTGAGCAAATCAGCATCGTCAAAACGCAACGGCTCAATCGCCTTGACCCGCCCGTCAGCGCCGACAAGCACACGCAGGGTGACGCTGCCCTCCACTTCCTGACGGATCAGGCCCGGCGGATATTCGGGCTGGAGACTGCCGCGATATTGCGGATGGATCACCGCGCCTTTGAACACAGGTGCAGGGCGGATCGGCAGACTTTCAATGAGCGTTCCATCTTCGGGTGGAAGTGGTGGAAGTGGTGGTATCAGTATCAACCCCTTTTCAACCGCAGCGTCATTTTCGCTTTTTGCGCCAAGCGGCGGCGAGGGCGGCTGCGTCAGCGGCTTGGCAAGAACGCCGGCGTCAGGCTTTGACTTGGGCTTCTCAATCACCGGGCTGGGCGGCGACGGAATTAACGAGATGATCATGGGCGCATCTGCGGAATCACCAACGATATTGGGCGCGGCAAAGATGATTCCCACAATCATCAAACCGTTGATAATGAACGCGCTGCCAAGCGAAACTGGGCTTGGGCGGCTTTTGATATCTGCATATGCCATGACATCCTCCTCTTCCGGCGAAGGCACGAAAATCGGGCTTTCACAAAAGGATGTTACAACATTACTTAATAAGATACAATATTACATTTTTCCATGGCAGCGCGGTATTTTTGCTTTCAGGACAGGCGCTTAAGCGCGCGTTCCTTGCCGATGAGCGGAAGCAGCGCCGCCATGTCGGGGCCATGCTCACGACCTGTCAGCGCGAGGCGCAGCGGCATGAACAGCGCCTTACCCTTGCGTCCGCTTGCGTCTTTGAGCGCCGCAGTGAGCGCGTGCCAGGGATCAACGCTCCAATCGAGCGCCGCTGCAATCGCATGGGCATGCGCCAGATAGTCTTGATCTTCATCGTCAACGATATGCGTGACCGGCCCTTCGACCACCGCCCACCAATCGGCGGCATCGGCAATGACCGTGACATTGGGCCGGATCGCATTCCATGCCGTTTCATCCATCGCCTGCGGCAACCGCGCACTGACCCCTGCATAGGGCAGTTGATGGATGATCCGCGTATTGAGCGTTGCCAGTTCGCCTTCATCAAAGCGCGCGGGCGCACGACCGAAGCGACCAAAATCAAGAGTTTCGATCAGCGGCTCAGGCGCGGTGAAGGCTTCGACCGGATCACTTGTTCCCAATCGGCCAAGCAACGCGACAATCGCCATTGGCTCAATCCCGGATTCGCGGAGCGCATCAACCCCGAGCGAGCCGAGCCGCTTCGAAAGCTTGCCCTCGCTCCCCGTCAGCAGCGCTTCATGCGCAAATTGCGGCGGCTTTGCCCCGAGTGCATCAAACATCTGGATCTGTGTTGCGGTGTTCGAGACATGATCCTCACCGCGCACAACATGGGTGATCGCCATATCAACATCATCAATCGCTGACGGCAGCATATAGAGCCAAGACCCATCGGCGCGGCGGATGACCGGATCGCTCAACAGTTTGGGATCGAACCGCTGATCGCCGCGCACCAGATCATGCCAGACAATCGGCGTTTCATGATCGAGCTTGAAGCGCCAATGGGGGGTGCGCCCCTGCGCTTCATAGGCCGTAATTTGATCGGCCGTCAGCGTGAGCGCAGTCCGCTCATACACCGGCGGCAGTCCGCGCCCGAGGAGGATTTTGCGCCGCAAATCAAGCTCTTCACCGCTTTCATAGCAGGGGTAAACCCGGCCAGCGGCCTTCAACACTTCAAGCCTGGCCTCATAAAGCGCAAAGCGTTCCGATTGCCGCGCCGCGCCGTCCCAATGCAGCCCAAGCCATTCCAGATCAGCGCGGATTGACGCGACATTAGCCTCGCTCGACCGCGCCACATCAGTATCATCGATCCGCAGCAAAAAGCGCCCGCCATGCTTCTTCGCCCACATCCAGTTGTGGAGCGCAGTGCGGATATTGCCGACATGGAGCGTGCCAGTGGGCGAGGGTGCGAAACGGGTGGTGATCATTCTATCGGGCTTTCCATTGCATTAGCACATCGGGTTCGCGTTCTTCATTACCCGCACCATCACTACGTTCAACCTCACGAAACCCACATTTGGTGTAGAAGGTTATTGCCTTCGTATTACGCTGGAACACAAGCAACCTGACATCGGCTTGATCGTGGAGAGCGAGGCGCATCAAAATTGTACCGATTCCTTCGCCTTGAAACTCGGGGTCAACATAAAGGTGATCAATCCAACCAACACGAGCAGCACAAAATGCAATAATCTGGCCTGCTGACTCTGCAGCAGTGACGCGACAATCGCGAAACACATTATCAGTAAAATAGCTTACGTCTTCATCAACCGTATGGAGGGAAGGCAAATACGGCATGGCTTGCGTGCGCACATGACGATTCAAAATCGCGATAATAGGTGCATCAACCGCTTTCGCGGGCCTAACGATATAATCGCGTTTGTTACACGGATCGTATGCGGCGTTAACGGACCGAAGATCAAACATCACCCCGTCCGAAACGCATTGGTGATCGGATAGCGCCGATCCCGCCCGAAATTGCGGGTGCCGAGCTTGACGCCAGGTGGTGCCTGACGCCGTTTATATTCGGCGATGCAGATCAGCCGTTCGATCCGCGCGACGACATCGCGGTCAAAACCGCGCGCGGCGACCTCATCGACCGACAGTTCTTCCTCAATCAGGCCGTGGAGGATCGGATCAAGCACCGGATAATCAGGCAGACTGTCCGAATCCTTTTGATTATCGCGCAGTTCGGCCGAAGGCGGCTTGGTGATGATGCTTTCGGGCATCACTGGCCCGTCCGGCCCCAAGCCCAAACGCGGCTTATTGGCGTTGCGCCATTTCGAGATCGCAAACACCGTCATCTTATACGCGTCTTTGAGCGGATTATAGCCGCCTGCCATATCGCCGTAGATCGTGGCATAGCCGACCGACATCTCGCTCTTGTTGCCCGTTGTCAGCAGCATCGGCCCGAACTTGTTGGAGAGCGCCATCAGCGTAACGCCGCGAATCCGCGACTGGACATTTTCCTCGGTGATATCGACTTGCTTGTCCGAAAAACTGCCTGACAGCATCGTGTCAAATGCCTCAACCGCCGGGCTGATCGCAATCGTATCAAGCCTGCACCCAATCATCCGCGCGCAGGCCGCAGCATCATCTAGGCTGGCCTGACTGGTAAAGCGGCTGGGCATCATCACGCACCAGACACGGTCTGGCCCGAGCGCATCGGCGGCAATCGCGG
>ERZ1292633.5372-Hain-H41-02um-R1-5372-length-11595-cov-6_pt1 | contig 11595 bp, 9 predicted proteins | sample MGYA00564406_ERZ1292633 | MGnify/ENA primary metagenome ERZ1292633 (study PRJEB36523, sample SAMEA6512639) | groundwater metagenome | collected 2019-01-08 | study: AquaDiva: Metagenomics assemblies of 32 groundwater samples
CACGCCGGTGGCGTTCAGCGCGCTCTGCAGGGTGGGGCGCTCGCTCGCGTCGAGACGCCGGGCGATGTCGGCGGCCCATGCCGCCTCGGTGGCGGGCGCCGCGGCCGGATCGATGCGGGCCGCGGCCAATGCGGCACGCACGGCCTCGGCCACGACGTGGCGCGGCGAGCGCTCGGTGAGTGAGCGCACGCCGTCCTGCTCGAGGAGCACGTGCACCGAGGGCATGGCGCGGCGCGGGTCGCTCATTGCCGGGGCGGTTTCACGGGCGGTTTCGTGGCGGGGGCGCTCACTCCGGGTGGCTTCTTGACCGTGGAGTCCGCTTTGGACTCCGGCGGCTTCTCGACGGGTTTGGCCCGCGAAAAGGTGCGCTCGCTCGTGCGTCGCACGCGTGACGCGCTCAGCGCGTTGCGCACAGTCAGCCGGTACGCTCCCGGCCCGATCGGCTCGTCGAGTTCGGCGACGAACTCGGGAGTGATCGCCATTCGCGCGGGAACGGGCGGGGGCACGCGCTTGACCGTGTCGCGCTCGGCGCGCCGCGCCTCCACGCGCGCGTTCTCGATGGAGTCCTGCTGCGCGATCACGCGCCCCGAATCGGCGCGCGCACGCCCCCTGCGCCCGGCCACGGTGGTGTCGGCGCGGAGGGTCGAGTCGCGGACCGCCACCTCGCGCGCGCGCGCCACCGAGTCAAATGCCGACGCCCGAACGAGCGACCGCACGCGCACCCGGCTGGAGTCGGCGCGACGCAGCTCCACCTGGCCGGGCGAGAGTGCCGAGTCGAGTGCGAGCGCCCGGTCGAACACGAGGCGCAGCGTGAGCGAGTCCTTGACGTCGACGCCGACGATGCGCGCGCCGAGCGTGTCGTGCATGAAGGCGTAGAGATCGAGACGCAGCGAGTCGGCGACGACGACGGTCACGGAGTCCCAGAGTTCGCGCGGATCCAGCCGCCCGTTCTGGTTGGCGTCGATGATGGTCCGCAGCGTGTACTTGTCCGACGGGAGGAACGGGAGCGCGTAGCGGCCCGACGAGTCGGTCTTGGCGATCCAGCGAAAGGACGTGTCACCGCCGACCGTGGCATCGATGAGCGCGAGGCCGGCGGGCTTGACGGTGGTCCAGTCGAAGACCGCGCCGCGCACGACGCCGCGAGGGATCGACGCACCCGTGCTGAAGACAAATGTGCGCGGGCTGGTGATGGCGTTGCTACGCAGGTCGCTGAGGCCGGGCAGGACGGTCAGCGCGTAGGCGGTGTTCGCGCGGAATCCCTTGCGGGGGCGCACCGTGATGGCATCGCGATGCCAGTCGACGCGTGCCGCGCCATCCGACGGAGAGAGCAGCACGACGGCGCCGAGGTCAGTGCCGGCGCGCGGGCGTTCGCTGACCACCTCGTTGAACGCCACCGTCACGCCCTTGCTGCGCACGCCCGTGGCGCCCGAGTCTGGCGTGACCTTCAGGATGACTGGCGCGGCGTGGTCGACCGGGCCACCCGGAGGCGATCCCGGCGACGCGCAGGCGGCGGCATACGCCGCAACGCAACCGGCGGCGAGCAGGAGGGCGGCCGCGCGCCGGCCGCGCGACGTCACGCGCCGCCCGCGCGACGTCACGCGCCGCCCATGGCGCGGATCTTCGCGCGCAACTGCGCCACGCGGGCCGTCCACTCCGCGTCCTTGACACGCTCGGCGTCGACGACCGCCGGTGGCGCCTTGTCAGTGAATCCCGCGTTGGCGAGCCGCCCGCGCAGGGCGGTCAGTTGCTTGTCGAGCTGCGCCAGTTCCGTCTCCATCTTGCCGCGTTCCTTGGCCACGTCGACGATTCCCTCGAGGGGGATGACGACCTCGAGTCCGCCGGCAAGCAGCGCGTGTGCCGCGGCGCCCAGCGAGGCGACGTCCGAGGTGGCCAGTTCGGCGCGGGCCATTCGGTGCACGAACACGCGCTCGGCGAGGGCGATCTCCGCCGCCGCGGCGTTCCCGGCGAGGTGCACCGTCAGCGCCTGGGTCGGCGGCAGCACGTAGTCGTTACGGATCTGCCGCACGGCGGTGATGACGTCCTTGACCACGTCGAACGACGACGACGCATCGGAGCGCGCCGGGGCTGCGGGCCACCCGGCCTTCATCAGCCAGGTGCCTTCGACGTGTCCCGGCAGTCGCTGCCAGAGCGTCTCGGTGATGAACGGCATGATCGGGTGCAGCAGGCGCAGGCCCTGATCGAAGCAGTGCACCAGCAGGGCCCGCGCGAGTTCGCGATCCTCGCCGGGCTCGGCGAGGCGCGACTTGCAGGCCTCCACGTACCAGTCGGCGAGGTCGTTCCACAGGAACCGGCGGGCCGCCTCGGCGTGCACGTCGAGGCGCATGCCCACCTGGCGCATGTTCTCCGGCCAGATGCCCTGCGGTGGGCGCGCCGGACCCAGCGCGGCGTCGCAATCGGCCACCGCGTCGGCGAGGCGGTTCACGATCCAGTGATCCGCACTGCGGAACGTCGCGCGGTCCAGCGACGAGAGCGGGCGCACCGGCTCGTGTCCCACCTGCATCAGCAGGAAACGCCCGATGTTCCACAGCTTGGTGGCGAAGTTGCGCCCCGGGGCGAACGACTTCTCGAGGTCGTCGGGATCGAGCAGCACATCGACGCCCATGCCCATGCCGGCGATCATCGTCCAGCGCAGCGCGTCGGCGCCGTACTTCTCCACCACCTTCAGTGGATCGATGCCGTTGCCCAGTGACTTGGACATCTTGCGATGCTGCAGGTCGCGCACGGTGCCGTGCAGGTACACCGTGTGGAACGGCGCGCGCCCGGTGAACTCGTAGCCGGCCATGATCATGCGCGCCACCCAGAAGAAGAGGATCTCCGGGGCGGTGACGAGCACGTCGGTGGGGTAGAACGCCTTCAGGTCGGCGCCGTCGGCCTTGTCTGGCCAGCCCAGCGTGCTGATGGGCCAGAGCCACGACGAGAACCAGGTGTCGAGCACGTCCTCGTCCTGCGTCCAGGCGTCGCCGCACTTGGGACAGACAGGGGCGGGATCCACGCGGAACGCACCCTCGTGCCCGCACCCGCAGCGCCAGACGGGGATACGGTGGCCCCACCAGAGCTGTCGCGAGATGTTCCAGTCGCGTATCCCCTCCATCCAGTTCACGTACACCGCTTCCCAGCGTTCGGGCACGATGCGCACGGTGCCGTTCTGCACCGCCTCGAGCGCCGGCTTGGCGAGGGGCGCCATCTTCACGAACCACTGGTCGCTGAGGCGCGGTTCCACCACGGTGTGGCAGCGGTAGCAGTGCCGCACGGCGTGATGATGCTGGTCGATCTTCTCGAGGAAGCCCTGCGCCTCGAGCATCTTGACCACCTTCTTGCGCGCGTCAAAGCGCTCGAGGCCGCGCAGCGACGCGGGGACGCGCCCATCGGCGACGTGCACCTCGCCCATGTGGCCGTCGGGCGTGATCACCACGGGCATGGCCAGGCCGAGCCGCTTGCCCGCCTCGAAGTCGTTGGGGTCGTGCGCCGGCGTGATCTTGACCATGCCGGTGCCGAACTCCCTGTCGACGAACGCATCGGCCACGATGGGGATGCGCAGGTTGGCAATGGGGAGCAGCAACTCGGTGCCGATCAGGTGCTGGTACCGCGTGTCGTCGGGGTGCACGGCCACGGCGACGTCGCCGAGCATGGTCTCGGGACGGGTGGTTGCCACGGTGATGGACTGCGTCGGATCGTCGGCGAACGGGTAGCGCACGTGGTACAGCTTGCCGTGCGTGTCCTTGAACTCGGCCTCCTCGTCGGAGAGTGACGTGAGGCAGCGCGGGCACCAGTGGATGACGCGGTAGCCGCGATACACCAGGCCCTTCTCGTAGAGGCGCACGAAACATTCGCGCACGGCGTGCGAGAGTTCAGGGGACAGCGTGTACGCGGTGCGACTCCAGTCGGCCGAAGCGCCGATGGCCCGCAACTGCTGCAGGATCACGCCGCCCGTCTGGCGCACGAACTCGGCGGTGCGTTCCACGAAGGCCTCGCGTCCCATCGCGAAGCGCGTCGAGCCCTCCGCGGCGATCTGCTTCTCGACGACGTTCTGCGTGGCGATGCCTGCATGGTCGGTGCCGGGCACCCACAGCGTCTCGTCGCCCGCCATCCGGCGCCAGCGGACGATCACGTCCTGCACCGCGTTATTCAGGCCGTGGCCGACGTGCAGCACCGCGGTGACGTTGGGCGGCGGGATGACGATGGTGAAGGGATCGCGCGTGCCTCCGGCTCGGTTCGTCCGGGCTGGATCCGCGTGGAAGAGGCCGGCAGCTTCCCAGGCGGCGTAGAGGGCGCGCTCGGTGGCGCCCGCGTCGTACTGGGCGGGGATGTCGGAAGAAGGCGGGTGGGTCATGTGCCATTGAATCTACCGGCGGGCAGTCGGTGGACGGAAGTTGGCGGTTGGCAGTTGGCGGTTGGCAGTCATCCGCCATCCGCCATCCGCCATCCGCCATCTGCTACCGTCTATCCTCCCCCCCGTCCATTCTGCTAAGTTGCTATGTTCGCCACACAGCGCATCCATCCCCGCTGATCTCGCCCGCCGAATGACGCTTCCGACTCCCGCCCCGACTACCCGCACCAGGATGCGGACCCTCGCGCCGTGGACGGTGTTCTTCATCCTGCTAGCCGCCGCCCTGGTGAGCTTCTTCCGGTTCGCCGATCGCGTGCCTTCGCTGTTGCAGACGCTCGCCGAACACTAGGTCCGTACTCTGCACCCCGGAATCCGTTTCGCATGTCGACGCTGCTGACCCTTACGCTCCCCGATGGCGCCGTGCGCGAAGTGGCGCCGGGCACGCTTCCCAAGGACGTCGTGGGGTCCATTGGCCCGCGCCTGCTGCTGGCGGCCGTCGCCGTCTCCGTGGACGGCGAGGTGCAGGACCTGATGACGCCGCTGCGGCGGGGCGGCGCGTTCACGGTCATCACCGACAAGGATCCGCGCGCGCTCTCCGTGCTGCGCCATTCGGGGGCGCATATCCTCGCCACCGCGGTGCGCCGGTTGCGCCCCGAGGCGAAGATCGGCTTTGGCCCGGCCATCGACGACGGTTTCTATTACGACTTCGAGGTCGACAAGCCCTTCACGCCCGAGGACCTCGAGGCCTTCGAGGCCGAGATGAAGCAGGTGGCCGCCGAGAAGCTGCCGTTCGTACGCGCCGAAGTGTCGCAGCACGAGGCAGTCAGGATCTTCGCCGACGATCCGCTGAAGCTCGAACGCCTTGCCGACTTCGAGGGGACCGACGAAGTCATCTCGACCTACACCGACGGGCCGTTCGTCGACCTTTGCCGGGGCCCGCACGTCCCGGACACGTCGTATTTCAGGCACTTCAAGCTGCTGCACACCGCCGGCGCCTACTGGCGCGGCGACGAGAAGCGGCAGATGCTGCAGCGCATTTACGCGACGGCCTTCTTCAAGAAGGAAGAGCTCGACGCCCACCTTCACCGGATGGAGGAGGCCAAGCGGCGCGACCACCGGGTGGTCGGTCGGGCGCTCGACCTCTTCCAGTTCTTCCCGGTCTCGCCCGGCGCGGCCTTCTGGACCCCGCGCGGCACGGTGCTGTACAACACGTTGGAGCAGTTTGTCCGCGAGCGGCAGCGCGAGGACTTCCTCGAGATCAAGACGCCGCTCCTGTACACCAAGAAGCTGTGGGAGCAGTCGGGCCACTGGGGGAAGTACCGCGAGAACATGTTCCTCGTGCTCAACAACGAGACCGACGAACACGACATGTCGCTCAAGCCGATGAACTGTCCGTCTCACCATCTCTACTTCGCCTCGTCGAAGCACTCGTATCGCGAGCTCCCGGTGCGTTACGTGACTTTCGACGTGCTGCACCGGAACGAGCTGTCCGGGGCGTTGTCGGGGCTCACGCGCGTGCGGCAGTTCGCGCAGGACGACTGCCATGTCTACCTGCGCGAGGACCAGATTGCCGACGAAGTGAAGTTCCTGATGGACTTCATCCTTGGGTACTACGACACCTTCGGGCTCACCGCGCACCTGAAGTTTGCCACCCGTCCTGAACTGCGCATCGGCTCCGACGACCTGTGGGACCGGGCCGAAGCGGCGCTCAAGGCCGCGCTCGACGCAACGGGGCGCGCCTACGAGATGGTGCCCGGCGACGGCGCCTTCTACGGGCCGAAGATCGACTTTGCCGTCACCGACTCCATTGGCCGGCACTGGCAACTGGGCACCATCCAGCTCGACTACAACGCGCCCGAACGGTTTGACCTCTCGTACACCGGCGAAGACAACACGGCGCACCGTCCGGTGGTGATCCACCGTGCCGTGAGCGGATCGTTCGAGCGCTTCATTGCGATCCTCGTCGAGCACTTTGCCGGGGCGTTCCCGGTGTGGCTCGCACCGGAGCAGGTGCGGGTGCTCCCCATTTCGGACGAACTTGCCGACGTGGCGGCCGCGGCGACACGGCGGCTGAAGGACGCGGGCGTTCGCGCGCAGTTGGTCACCGACGAGTCGCTGAACTACCGCATCCGTCAGGCTGAGGTGATGAAGGTGCCGTACATGGCCGTCATCGGGAAGCGCGAAGCCGAAGCGGGAACGCTGGCCGTGCGTGTGCGTGGCGAGGGCAAGAAACAGGAGATCATCTCGGTGGACGCATTCATTGAACGGGTGTGCGGCGAGATTGCCAGGCGCGATCTCACGCCGTCGGGCGGGGAACAGGGCACATGACCGCGCGCACGCTGCGAGTACTGGTGTTGGTTGGCTTGTGCGGGGGAACCGCGCGGGCGCAGGTCCCCGTTGAGACCGACGAGGTCGGCGCACCCGCGCAGGGGCGCCCCGACCTGCGCCCCGAACGGGTGGCGCTCGAAGCCATCGGCGGTACCTACGCCGGGCTGGCGGGTTACTTCATCGGCCGGTCGCTTGGCACCGTCGCGACCAGGATGATCTCGACCGAGCAGGAACCGATGCGGGACCGCATCGTCCACACGGCGGGCGTGGTCGGCGGGGCCTTCGCCATCGGCGGCGCCGTGTATGCCATTGGGGACATGGGCAGCGAGACGGGGAGCTTCCCGGCCACCATGGCCGGAGTGGGCGCCGGCCTCGGCGTCGGCTACCTGTTGTCTCGCGTCGTGTTCCGCGGGCGCATCCCGGCCGACAGGGGGTCGGCCAAGCGGAAGTGGCTGATGGCGACGCTGGAGGGCTCGCTGCCGGCCATCGGTGCCACCATCGCGTTCAACTCGTCGCGGAAGTGGCAGCGATAGACGGTCGACGGTAGACGGTAGAAGCGCCCCCCGACCGGAACAGACGGCCGACCGGCGACCCTTTTCACGGGGGACTGATGCGCAACATGATCCGCGGATCGCGCCACCTGCTTGCGGCGTTCGTCGTTTCTGTCGCCCCACTGGGCGCGCAGATGCCCGGTCCGAACGACCTGCCCGGTTATCCTTCCCCGCTCCCTGCTCTCAAGCTGCAGCCGATGCGCATCGCTGGTGAGGCCGCCGCCGGCATCGTCGGCTTCGCGCTGGGCTCTCATGCAGGACTTTTCACGGCCGCCGGCATCGCGTACGTCGCGCGCGGCCACGGCGGGGACATCAGCGGGTCGCCTGGGCTCATGCGCATGGCGTGGACGATGATTGTCGTCGGTGGAGGCGCCGGCGCCGGCACCTCGGCGTGGCTCGTGTCGCGCATTGACAACCAGACGAGTTCACTCGGTTGGGACATCGGTGCCGCCACGGTGGCCACCGTGCTGGCGTTCAAATGGGCCGACTGGCCGATGCGGCCGGGCAAGCCGCGTCGCACGATGTCACGATTTCGCCGGATGGCGCCAGTCTGGGGAAGCGCGCTGGCCGCCACGATCGCGGCAAGCGCGACGCGGGAGCGGCGATGACCGAATAGCTTTGCAGTGAAGCCGTACTGGGCCTGTTCCGCCAACTGCCAACTGCCATCCGCCAACCACCAGCCACCAGCCGTCTTCATATGCGCAACCCCGTCATCGTCTCCGCCGCCCGCACGCCGATCGGCCGCTTTCTCGGATCGCTCTCGGCGCTGCAGGCCCCCGAACTCGGCGCCATCGCCATCAAGGCCGCACTCGAACGCGCAAAGGCCGACGCCGCCGAGATCGGCGAAGTCATCATGGGCAACGTGCTGCAAGCGGGCGTGGGGCAGGCGCCGGCCCGGCAGGCGGCAATCAAGGCCGGCATTCCCGGCGCCGTGCCGGCGTACACGGTCAACAAGGTCTGCGGCTCAGGTCTTCAGGCGGTCATGCTGGCCGCGCAGGCCATCCGCGCCGGTGACGAACAGCTGCTCGTCGCCGGCGGTCAGGAGTCGATGTCGAACGCCCCGCATCTCGTAGCCGGCATGCGCAACGGCATCAAGTTCGGCCCGCAGGTCATGCAGGACGCCCTCATCAAGGACGGCCTGTGGTGCTCGTTCTACAACCGGCACATGGGTGGCCACGCCGAGTACACGGCCAGGAAGGCCGGCATCACGCGGCAGCGGCAGGACGAACTCGCGTTCCGGTCGCACCAGCAGGCCGTCGCGGCCATCGAGGCAGGGAGGTTCAGGGCCGAGATCGCCAACGTCGAGATTGCGGGGAAGAAGGGACCAACGATCGTCGACACCGACGAAAGTCCGCGCAAGGACACGTCGCTCGAAGCGCTGGCCAAGCTTAGGCCGGCGTTCGCCACCGATGCGCCGAAGGACATGAAGGCAGAGGAACTCACGGTGACCGCGGGCAACGCGCCGGGACTCAACGATGGCGCGGCCGCACTGGTCGTGGCGTCGGAAGAGTACGCCAGGGCGCACGGCCTCCCGATTCTCGCGCGCATCACGGGGTATGCGTCGGGCGGCGGCGACCCGCAGGACCTGTTCTTCGCGCCCATCATCGCCGTGCAGAACCTGATGAGGAAGACTGGAACGACGATCGGGCACTACGACCTCATCGAGGCCAACGAGGCCTTCGCCGCGCAGGCGCTCGCCGACGGTGACGCGCTGGGCTGGGACTGGGACCGTGTCAACGTGAACGGTGGCGCCATCGCGCTGGGCCACCCCATTGGCAGCAGCGGCGCGCGCATCCTGACGACGCTGCTCTACGCGCTGCAGGACCGTGGCCTGCGCACCGGCCTGGCGACGCTCTGCCTGGGCGGCGGGAACGCCGTCGCGCTGTCGGTCGAGCGCGTCTGAGCGGGGCAGTGAAGCCGACGCGTCCAGTGCCCGGAGCTGCCGCCGCCACGGGGCGCGTCGTGGCGCCTCTGGCGGCCTTTGTCGGCGTTTCGATGGTGGCCGTGTTCGTGGCGCCGGCGTTCCTGTACCCGTTCTTTCGTGCGGCGTCGGCTGTCACCGGCACGCATCTCATCGCCTACGGGGCGATGTCGTGCGCGGCGATGCTCGTGGGCACCGTGCTCACGCTGCGGTGGTTCGACGAGTCGTGGGCCGAGGCCACGCGCCTGGACGCCGCGGCTCGAGGCCACTGGAAACTGCTGGGCGGCCTCGCCACCGGTTGGTTCGCGATATCCGTGCCGATCGGAGTGCTCATCTGGACGGGCACCATGCGCATCGTGCCGGCCGAGCCGGGCAACTGGTGGGCGGCCGCCGGTTTGTCGGCCGCCATGATTGCCCCCGCGGCGCTCACCGAGGAGCTGACATTCCGCGGCTACGCACTGACGCTGCTGCAGCGCGCCTGGGGTACGCGGGTGGCGGTGGTGGTGACGAGCGTGGCGTTCGGGTTGATGCACCTGCTCAACCCCGGCGTGTCGGTGCAGTCGGTGCTGATCGTGGCGCTGGCCGGCGTCTTCCTGGCGATCGTGCGGCTCGCGTTCGACTCGCTCTGGTCAGCGTGGATGGCGCATGTCGCGTACAACTTTGTACAGCTCGCCGTGTTTCACACGGCGGTCAGTGGCATCGCGCTCCCGCAGCCGGGCTATCGCGCGGTGTCGACGGGTCCGGAGTGGCTGACCGGCGGCTCGTGGGGTCCCGAAGCGGGGGCAGCCGCCGCGCTCGGCATGTTCGTCATTAGTTTTCTGTTGGCCGTCCGTGCCGGGTGGGTGCAGATCCACCGTCGCGGCTGGCGCATAGCCATCGACGTGCGGCCGCACGGCCGCAGGGAGCCATAAGCATGTCGGACCGGATTGCGGTGATCGGCGCCGGACAGATGGGCAACGGCATCGTGCACGTTTGCGCGGTGGCCGGCCATGACGTGACGATGATCGACGTCAGCCAGAGCGCGCTGGACAAGGCCAGGGCGACGATCGAGAAGAACCTCGATCGCCAGGTGAAGAAGGGCGCGCTCGCCGAAGAGGCCAAGGCGGCGGCGCTGGCGCGCATCTCCACGAGCACGACGATCGACGCCGTGGCGAACGCGACGTTCGTGATCGAGTCGGCCACGGAGAACGTGGAACTCAAGCACCGGATCTTCGCCGACGTCGACCGCCTGGCCCCGGTGGGCGCCGTCCTGGCGACGAACACGAGCTCGATTTCCATCACCGAGATTGCGGGCAGGGTGCAGAGACCGGAGTTCGTCATCGGGATGCACTTCATGAACCCGGTGCCGGTGATGCAACTCGTCGAGGTCATTCGCGGCCTCGCCACGAGCGACGACACCACCGCGCGGACCGTCGCCCTCGCCAGGGCGGTCGGCAAGACGCCGGTGGAGGTGAACGATTACCCCGGCTTCGTGGCCAATCGCATCCTGATGCCGATGATCAACGAAGCGGTCTACTGCGTGATGGAGGGCGTGGGAACGCCCGAGGCCATCGACCAGGTGATGAAGCTCGGGATGAACCATCCGATGGGGCCGCTGATGCTGGCCGACTTCATCGGACTCGACACCTGCCTGGCGATCCTCGAGGTCATGCACCACGGTCACGGTGACCCGAAGTACCGGCCGTGCCCGTTGTTGCGGAAGTACGTCGCGCAGGGGTGGCTGGGGAAGAAGAGTGGGCGGGGGTTCCATACGTACTGATGACGGAGGACGGATGACGGATGACTGATACGATCGTGGTCATCCGCAATCGGTCATCCGTCATCTGTCATCACCTGCTGACCCTATGAACCCATTGCTGCATCTCTCCGAGACCCAGCGCGCCATCGTCGAGACGGCGCGGGCTTTCTGTGCCACCGAGGTCACGCCGTTCGCGGCCCAGTGGGATCGTGACGCGCATTTCGACCCGGCACTCATCGGCAAGCTCGGAGCGCTGGGATTCCTGGGCATGATGATTCCCGAGGAACATGACGGCCTCGGCCTGGATGCCAGCACCTACCTGCTGGCACTCGAGGAGATCTCGGCCGCCGATGCGTCCGTCGGTCTGCTGATGAGCGTGCACAACTCGCTCCTCACGCAGATGCTGCTCAAGTTCGGGAGCGATGCGCAGAAGTCGGAGTTCCTGGGGCCCCTGGCCCGCGGTGAGCGGCTCGGCGCGTTCGCGCTGTCCGAGCCCGATGCGGGCTCGGACGCGGCGTCGATGCGCGCGCAGGCAGTGCGGGACGGCGACCACTGGGTGCTCAACGGCACCAAGGCGTGGGTCTCCGCGGGCCGGTCCGCCGGCGTGATCCTGGCGATGGTGCGCACCGATTCACCCGACCAGCGCGCGGGCGCCAGGGGGATTGGCGCGTTCATCCTCACGCCGGATCTCCCCGGCTTCATCGTTGGA
>ERZ1292633.5373-Hain-H41-02um-R1-5373-length-11593-cov-6_pt1 | contig 11593 bp, 10 predicted proteins | sample MGYA00564406_ERZ1292633 | MGnify/ENA primary metagenome ERZ1292633 (study PRJEB36523, sample SAMEA6512639) | groundwater metagenome | collected 2019-01-08 | study: AquaDiva: Metagenomics assemblies of 32 groundwater samples
AGGCCGTCGAAGAAAAAAAGCAATTTGAGGGACGCGCCCAGGTGGCTGAAAAATTACGGAACGAAGCGGAATCTGCCAGCCGGCAGGATAAAGATGAACGCGACCAGGCCCTGGTTGCCAAAAAAATAGCCGACCAAGAAAAATCCGAAGCCGATGAAAAACGAAAAGAAGCCGACGCCCGGGCCGTCGAAGCCGAACTGGCTCGGGACGGAGCTATCGCCGAGCAACAAAAATCTCTTGAAATAGCAGAAAGCTTAAGAAAAGACTGGGAAAATATAAAAGAACTAACCGAACAAGCCAAAACCATCGCGGCTTTTGTATCTAATATTGCGAACGACATACTACAGTCAATTGACGAAGCCGGACAAAGATTGGATAAAGGCTGCGAAACTTCTACGGAAGCGCTGGCGACTAATGACGCGAAAAAAAAATATCTCTCTTCGCAACTTTTACAGCGCTCCATTAAAGATTATGAAGCCAGCCGGGCTAAACTCGACAAACTGAAAAATTTTGACAAGGAAACCGCGGAAGAAATTAAAGGAAAGATCCGCCGCGGCATTGATAATTATATTGCCTGCGTTCAGATTCTCAGCACCCTGGTTAAACAGATGATCAACAATGACCAACTGGCCCCGGACGCAATAAACGAAAAAGCCAATTTAGCCATTGCCAAAAAAAGTGAAGCCGACCAAACGATTATTGATGTCTGTAACGCCCTGATTGACTTAATGCGTGATAATGAAGATAAATTTCCGCCCACGATTAAAAAACAACTGGAAGACATCAAAAAGAAAATAGCAGAACGAATCAGCACCGAAAGCGGGGCGTCAATTGACAGGAAAACCGAAGAAAATACGGCTGTTTTGCCAAAAAAATAAGTAATGCACCAGTTTAGACTTAAAATACCGATTGCCTGTTTTTTTTTACCCGTTAGTTTTATAATCATCATTTTTTTTTTAGCCGCTTGTTCTTCCGCGCCACCCCTGCTTGATTTAGACAAACCTCTTTCTGACGCCGAACTGGAAAAATTATTGCGGGAAGACCTGCTGATTGAAACGGTTGAGCCGGTCGCGCCGGTTAAACAAATTGAACTGGTCCAATCCGAATTATCCTTTCCTGATAATTTCGTCCTCCTACCAAACGCTTCCACCGAAACGACTTATCGTTATATCATCGCAAAAATATTAAATCATCAATACAACGAGGCTCTGGGTTTATTAAACAAATTTACGGAAAACGTTTCTTTCCGGCAGCCTTACGGAATCGAAGCCCGTTTTTTACGCCTGGTTGTTCTGGCCGGCCTGCGCGCCGGCTATTTAAAACTGGCTGATACTTATCAAACCGGCTGGGACTTAACTCTGAAAAATGAACGGATTGAAATCGAAAAGAAAATTGACCTGCTGGCTAAATTCTCCCGCCAAACTCATATCTACTATCGTTATCATAAAGAAACCTTGTCTAATTTCTTGGATGCTTACGATGATATTATGGAACTCTATCGCGACGTGCCTCCGGCCGACCTGAAATTTAGTTACCCCCCGGTCCAAAAATGGGAACTATTTAACAATCCGTATTTGTCACGTATTAAACTGGGCGGCTGGCTTGAAGCCGATAAACGCCAGGAAACCGAAAAAAGAATTTTCAATAACACCACCCAGGCTTATTTCTTGAGTCTGCTGGGAACGACCGAGATAAACCAGGCCAACCTGATTTTAAAAAATAAAACGGTCGTTCTTGACCGGGCCGGACTTTTATTCTGGCTGAACCAGGGTCTGACCTACCATACCAGGATTTTTCACGAAGCCGCTTTTGGTGACGGACTTGGATTAATCAAGGTCATTGAAAATAAATCAACCGAAGTAAAATTAGAACTGAAAAAATTATTGGCCGACCGGCCCGCTAACGAGGCGGACAAAAAAGATTTAACTCTGTCATCAGACAGTGCTTTTAACCCCGACAAACTCTTGTCACAATATAATTTGAAATAGTGAAAGCCGTCCTTGTTTTAGAAGATGGAACGATTCTGGAAGGCAGCGGTTTTGGCGCAACGAAAACTGTCTTCGGCGAACTTGTTTTTAATACGGGAATGACCGGCTACCAGGAAGCCCTTACCGACCCCTCCTATCACGGACAAATCCTGATGATGACCTACCCTTTAATTGGAAATTACGGCGTTAATTTCCAGGACAGCGAATCTCCTAAAATCCAGGCCGAAGGATTTGTCGTCAGGGAAAAATGCGAACAACCTCAACACCGGCTGGCTAAACAAACTATTGACGAATTTTTAAAAAGCCAGGACATCCCCGGTATCGCCGGTATTGACACGCGGATGCTCACGATTAAAACTAGGCAGTCCGGCACGTTAAAAACAATTCTGAAAACTTATGACGAAGAATTGTTTTCTCTGTCTGACGAGAAACATAACTTAATTGAATCGGTTCGCCGGATGCCCTCGCCGGAAAAAAACAATCTGGTCGCTGAAGTATCCGTTTCCCAAACCACCGTTATTAACAAAGAGACCGGAGGTCCGCGCATTGTCTTGATTGACTGCGGTTGCAAGGAAAATATTATCCGGGAGCTGGTCCGGCGCGATTGCCTGGTCATCCGAACGCCTTACCGTATTACCGCCGATGAAATAAACAAATTAAAACCGGATGGTATTTTAATTTCTAACGGACCCGGCGACCCGGCCCACCCTGAGATTATAGCCGGTCCGGTTAAAACAATTAGTCAAGTAGTGGAACGTTACCCGATTTTTGGCATCTGCCTGGGTCATCAAATCCTGGCGCTGACCTTCGGCGCTAAAACTTATAAGTTAAAATTCGGGCACCGCGGCGCCAACCAACCGGTTAAAAATCTTCAGGATAATAAAGTTTACATCACTTCCCAGAACCATGGTTTTGCCGTTGCTTCTGATTCCGGCCCGGCGGAAATAAAAATTATCGGGGTCAATGTCAATGATGGTACCGTGGAAGCGATGGAGCATATTAAATTACCGGTATTTTCGGTGCAATATCATCCGGAGGCCTCGCCCGGACCGTGGGATAACAAGTACCTTTTTGACAGATTCATAAAGGAAGTAGACAGTAGGCGGTAGTCAGTAATTTGTATAAGTTATGAGTGATAATTTAATCGGATATTACGCCCGGCGGGCGCTGGAATATGAGAAAATCTACCAGAAACCGGAACGGCAACAGGATATTCCCAGAATAATTGACTATCTGCGAACCGAACTGTCAGAATTAAATGTGCTGGAAATCGCCTGCGGTACCGGATACTGGACGCAATATATTGCCCAATCTGCCAGGTCTATTTTAGCTACGGATATTAACAAGGAGGTTTTGGAATTAGCCGAGCGGAAGGATTATCTCAGAAAGAATGTTAGGGTTGAAATCGCGGATATATACAAACTGGATAATATTAAGGATAATTTTGATGCCGGGTGCGGATGTTTTATCTGGTCTCATATTCCGACACAGCGATTAGCGGAGTTTTTGCGGGTCGCCCATCAGAAAATCAGGCAAAATGGCAAGGTGGTTTTTATTGATAATCTTTACGCGCCCGGTAGCAGCACACCGATTGCCAAGCAGGATAACGAAGGCAATACTTATCAGGTCCGGAAACTGGCTGACGGGACTGAACATATGGTTTTAAAGAATTTCCCGGATGAGGATTTTATACGCAAGCAATTAGGCAAGATTGCCAAAGACGTTAAATTCCAGAAGCTGCAATATTATTGGTTGTTGAGTTACCAATTAATTTGATTTACAAGATTCGTTTTATTCCTGAACTTTTGCGAAAGGGGAAACGAGGAATTCCAAGGGAGTCATTCCTGCAAAAGCAGGAATCCAGGCCCATCGTAAATACTGGATTCCCGCCTACGCGGGAATGACGGATGTGCGTTTTAACGCAGGACGCCAGACACACGACGCAGAACGCTAAAATTATGCCGAAGAGAACTGATTTAAAAAAGATAATGATTATCGGTTCCGGGCCGATTGTCATCGGCCAGGCCGCCGAGTTTGATTTTTCCGGTTCGCAGGCCTGTTGCGCCTTGCGTGAAGAAGGTTACCAAACCCTTCTGGTTAATTCCAATCCGGCCACAATCCAGACCGACTTGGAAATGGCTGATATCGTCTATCTTGAACCGCTGACCGCCGAAGTTATTACTGAAATTATAAAAAAAGAACGTCCGGATGGTATTCTCTCCGGAATGGGCGGGCAAACCGCCCTTAATCTCTGTTCCGAATTGGCGGAAAAAGGCGTTTTGGAAAAATTTAAAGTATCCTTGCTCGGAACACCGCTCCGCGCCATTGCCGATTCCGAAAACCGCGATTATTTCCGGTTAATGATGAACAAAATTAACGAACCAATTCCTAAAAGTTTTGCCTGCAACAGTCTGGTCGAAGTAAAAAAAGCGATTGGGGCCATCGGCGGATATCCGGTCATTATCCGGGCGGCTTACACGCTCGGCGGAACAGGCAGCGGCATTGTCTTCCGGCCGGAATCCCTGGAAGAAATCGTCAATGCCGGGTTGACGTATTCCCGCATCAAACAGGTACTGGTGGAAGAATGCGTCCTGGGTTGGGGAGAATTTGAATACGAAGTAATGCGCGACCATAATAACAACTGCATTACTATCTGCAATATGGAAAATCTTGACCCGATGGGTATCCACACCGGCGAAAGCATTGTGATTGCGCCGGCCCAGACATTAAGCGACCGGGACCACCAAATGCTCAGGAACGCTGCCTTAAAAATTATCCGCGCCCTGGGTATTGAAGGCGGTTGCAATGTCCAGTTCGCTCTGAATTATGAAACCGGCGAATACCGCGTCATTGAAGTAAACCCCCGCGTCTCCCGCTCTTCAGCCCTGGCTTCCAAAGCGACCGGCTATCCGATCGCCCGGGTCGCCGCCAAGATTGCTATTGGCCTAACGCTGGACGAAATTCCTAACTCGGTTACCGGCCGAACTTTTGCTTCTTTTGAACCGGCCCTGGATTACGTGGTTCTGAAAATCCCCCGCTGGCCTTTTGATAAATTCCGGACGATTGATAAATCTATCGGCACCCAGATGAAATCCACCGGTGAAGTCATGGCCATTGGACGAACAATTGAAGAATCTTTATTAAAAGCCATCCGTAGTTTAGAAATAGACCGCATTGGGCTGGAACCGGTAGTCAGTTGGTCAGAATCAGCCCTGGTAGGCGAATTGGTTTCGCCGACCGATAACCGGGTTTATGCCATCGCCGAGGCGCTCAGACGCGGTTATAAACTTGAAACTATCGTTGATTTAACCAAATGGAATAAATTTTTCATACATAAGATTCAAAATATTATCCGGATGGAACAGGTTATTAAAAAACCTGCCGCCATCAGGGGAACCGATAACGAAACAAAAAATATTTTAGCCCGGGCAAAACAAATGGGATTTTCCGACGAATACCTGTCGTATCTAACAGGCGAAACCGAAGAATATCTGCGGAATCTACGGCAAAAATTAGGAATTACTCCAACTTATAAAATGGTTGATACCTGCGCCGCGGAGTTTGAAGCCAGTACGCCCTATTTTTATTCCACTTATGAAGCGACAGCGGAATCCCGTCCTAAACGGGATGAAGCGACAGCGCGGAGTGACAACGGAGTCCCGTCCCAAACGGGAGAATCCCGTCCTAAACGGGATGAAGCAACAGCGCGGAGTGACAACGGAGTCCCGTCCCAAACGGGAGAATCACGTCCTAAACGGGATGAAGCGACAGAGCGGAATGACAACCCCCCGATGTTACATCGGGGGATAAATTCCGTCCCGCCCCCCGCCAAAGGCGAGGCTCGCCTCAATGGGCGGCAAGCGGGAGAATCCAGTCCCAAACGGGATCAAACTGAAACGGAAATTAACCAAGATATTTCTCATTCCCCATGCCCCACTCCTCACTTATCCAAGGTTCTGATTATCGGCAGCGGACCGATTCGTATCGGGCAGGGGATTGAATTTGACTATTGTTGCGTCCACGGCGTGATGGCCTTGCGTGAAGCGGGCATCAAAGCCATCATTATCAATAACAATCCGGAAACGGTCTCCACCGATTATGATATCTCGGACCGCCTTTACTTTGAACCGCTTATCCTGGAAGACGTTTTAAATGTAATTGAACGGGAACGACCGGACGGGGTAATTTTACAATTTGGCGGACAGACTTCGGTAAATCTGGCCGTGCCTTTGCAGGAAGCGCTCAGCCGCCGGCCGGATTTACCGACTAAAATACTGGGAACGAGTTCTGAATCAATTGACCTGGCTGAAGACCGGAGGAAGTTTGAAGCGCTTTTGAAATCTAAAAATATTACGCAACCCCAGGCCGCCACCGGTTATTCTTTTGAAGAAGTCCGCGAAATTGCTACCCAGATCGGTTATCCGGTCCTGGTCCGGCCCAGTTACGTCCTGGGCGGCAAAGGAATGGAAATTGTCTATAACGAAAAAGACCTGGAATTTTATATGGCCCACGCGGTTAAAGTTTCCAAAAAACATCCGGTCCTGGTCGATAAATATTTATCTAACGCGATTGAAATAGATGTTGACGTCATCTGCGACGGACAGGATATTTTTATCGGCGGGATTATGGAACACATTGAACAAGCGGGGGTGCATTCGGGCGACGCGGCCTGTGTGCTGCCGCCGCAAACATTATCAAAGGAAATTTTGGATGAAGTCAAACAGATTACGCGCGAAATCGGCCTGAGTTTAAACGTGATCGGCTTGATGAATCTGCAATTAGCGGTGCAGAACAATAAAGTGTATGTCCTGGAAGCCAATCCGCGGGCCAGCCGGACTATTCCTTTCGTCTCTAAAGCCATTGGCTTACCACTCGCCAAAATTGCCACCTCTGTAATGATCGGACAAAAACTTCGCGAATTAAATCTGGTGGGCGAAGCAACGGTAAACCATACTGCGGTAAAAATGCCGGTCTTCCCGTTCCAGAAATTACCGGGACTTGATCCGATTCTGGGTCCGGAGATGAAATCTACCGGCGAGGTGATGGGTCTGGCCGAAAAATTTGATGAGGCCTATTATAAAGCCTGCCTGGGAGCCGGACAGAGTTTGCCGACCGGCGGCGGTACGGTTTATATCACCATTTGCGACCAGGATAAAGAATCTATCGTTGAGATCGCCCGGAATTTACGGGAAAGCAATTTAGATATTGTCGCGACAAAAGGAACCGCCGCTTTTTTAAATAAAAAAGGAATTCAGGTGACGACCATTTGGCGTATCAGCGAAAGACAGCAACCGAATGCTTTAACCCTGATGCGCGAAGGAAAAATACAGTTGATTATTAACACGCCGACCGAGGGCAGCGGCCCGAAAAGGGACGGGTACCGGATGAGGCGTCTGGCCGTGGAATTAGGTATTCCGTTTATTACGACCATGGCGGCGGCCCGGGCCGCGGCTAAGGCCATTAAACGAATCCGCGCCGTCCCCTCCTCCCCTTTGGGGATACTGGAAGTGCAAGGGGATGACACTGGAAGTGCCTCCGGTTCAACCGCTCTCACCGTCAAATCGTTAAACGAATATCTCTCAAAAAACGCACCGGCCGAACAGAAAATATTATCAAGCCCCTGCCTTCCCTCCGCCGACATCTGTAATAACGCTCTACTCTAAGAACCCGTTTCAATAGGCAGTCGAAGGAAAACTTGCCTGCCTGTCGGCAGACAGGTAACTCAACTCTTTTCCGCCTGAGGCGGATCCCTGCCTGCGGCAGGCAGGCGTCCGTAGGCGGAAGAGTTGATATCAAGATTAAAGCCTTGCCGCCATTCCGGGCGGGAGTTCCACCGGCTCATTCATTGGAGATGAAATCAAGGCAAAAGGCATACCGGTGATATAATCATCAATGGGATTACAAAAACCAAAACGAATATGTCGTCCCCCGAATTCCCCTTTTTCAATTAAATTCAGTATTCAGCGCCTGACCCCTGATAATTTCGCGACGCTTTTTAGAGGCTTTAACAAAACTGATTGGATGACTCTCTTTTCTGTCATTGCGAGGAGTGTAACGACGAAGCAATCCCGATTAAATAGAGATTGCCACGTGGCGCTAAGGCGCCACTCGCAATGACAAACAATGGTTTTGTTAGAGTCTCTTAATACCTCCGTCGGGGTAATTATTTCTATTTTCTTGAAATAACCGGCTTCCAGATAGTCGCCGAGTAATTTAAGATATTCCAAATAATCCTTTCTCCCCCAATTAAAAATTTTCCTTGTCCTAATCAGAAGCGTTTGATATATTATTATTATGGAAAAAACTCTGAAAGTCATTAGGGGAATAAAACTCGCCGGTGTAATTAAAGATTACGCTATCGGCGGCGGTATCGGGACAATGTTTTATACGGAATCGTTCTATACCAAGGACCTTGACATTTTTGTCTACCCCAAACTAATATCCGGATTAGTCCGTCTTGATGAAATACACCATTATCTTAAGTCAAAGGGGTATCGATGGAAAGGACCGTATGTTATTATTGAAGGTGTGCCGGTAGATTTTATTCCGGTGTATGATGAACTCACCCAGGAAGCCCTGAAGAAATCGGTAATCAGGTCATTTGGGAATATTAAAGTAAAAGTATTCAGTCCGGAATATCTCATCGCGATCGCCATAAAGACCGGAAGAGAACAGGATTTGTTAAAAGTCAACAGAATAATAAAAGAAACTACTGTCAACAGGAAGTTATTGTCATCTATATTAAAAAAGCACCATCTTAAGTATGACCTTAAATAAAAAGCAGTTAAATCAGGCGCGGTTAATTGCCCAAAAGGTTTTTAAGGCAAAGGAAAAATCCAGAACGCTATGGGCAAAAGAACCGATAAAAAGAAAGATACAGGAACTAATCAGGATGCAGGAGATAGCCAAAACACTTCATCCTGAATATAGTAAAATCCTGCCCTGGAGAATAAAGACCGGTTGACCCCATTACATAATTGGGTTTTTATTATGTCGGGGGACCCCGATTCCCTGACAAATAGTATTGCGTCCCCCGATTAGTTATGCCGCAAAAAAGAATTCAAAGAGGAAGCCATCGGCTCATTTATTGGAGATGAAATCAAGGCAAAAGGCATATCGGTGATATAATCATCTATCGGATTACAAAAACCAAAACGAATATGGCGTCCCCCGAACTCACGATAATAATTAAGTATGGTGTCCCAGCGAATTGTCCCCCGAATTCCCCTTGCCTATCTGTGTTTATCTGTGGTTAATATTATTTCGCATAATTATCATAGGCCCAGCCGGTCATATCACCCAGCGAAACGGGGTTAGATCCCACGGCAATCAGGGTCGTGGTTAGGTCGGATTTCTTGATGCGGGTGACATTATTAGAAGTATTATTTACCACCCAGCAATAGGTCCCGTCAACCGCGACTCCTACGGGGCAATTCCCCGACACAGCAATGCAACCACAGGTTATACTTTGGTTTGCTCTAATACCGGCAGGTTTAATCGGTATTTTTTGATAATCTTTTCAGCCTGCCTGTGAATATCGTTCAGGACATCTTTGAGATTATTTTCTTTGGTTACTTCATAATGGGCTTCTCTAATGCTATGAAGCCGCTTCATCGTTTCGGGTTCGCTATTCTTGCTCATAACTGATTACCTCCTCTGCCGTAGCGATATCAATTTCAGAAAATCCTTCCAATTTATTCAAGGCATTAACCTCCCGACGCGTTTTTATATTAACAATATGTTTCAGATTCCAGCTTACCACCACATCCATTTGATTGACAACCGCATAAGCAATATGTAACGCATCATCACGAAATCGCTTCGGAATAGTCGCCTGGTCTATATACCGCTGTGCAAGTAAGTCAACATTTCTCTCTTCGGTTAATAATGTCGGTTTATACAAACTTATTGCTTCAAGCAGACCTTTACGTTTAAGAACATCTCCGGTAGATTCTATTTCCTGAAGAACCAGCCCTGAAACATATATCTCATAGTCGCCGGTCTTGACCTTACTGAAGAAATCTTTAGTTATATCCCGTTTCTCAGGGGCGTCATCCGCAAAAAGGAAGTTCCAGACCGAGGTTTCCAGATACAGTTTTAATTTCTTCATTAAGGAGCATTATACAGGAATAGGTGTCAAAGTCAAGGGAAATTTTGGGAAATCTTCACCGCCACGCCTGTCCCACAAAAATCCTATTCAGTATGGCGTCCCCCGAATAATTCTATCCACGATAATAATTAAGTATGGTGTCCCACCGAATTGGATAATGATGTTTTGATGCCTTCTTTTCTGTCATTCCACCCCGCGTCCCGCCCCGAACACTTCCAGTATCCCCAAAGGGGAGGGGTGACGCTACGCGCCGCGGGGGGATCTAGTTTCATTTCATATTTCTGCCCCGTCCCTATTTTCGCCGCGGGCTTTTTATTTTCCCCTAACCATTTGAGCAGAAAGAAGTTGCAAGGAACGTCCCCATATTTCCTGTTTAACCGATGTTGAAACCGCTGATTATTTTCAATAGCCCTTCAGGGTATTTGAGAAGAGCAAAACCTTCTTCTGATTCGCATCGGTTATCAACATAAAATTACCATCCGAGGATAGGTCTATCCCCAGGAAAGTATTACTCGTGGTTCCCTGGTGCAGAGTGCGCACGGTTTTATCGGCGGTCTTGATAGCAATAATGTTCCGCGTGCCAATACCTGTGGCTAAGATATAAGCGCCATCAGAGGTCATTCTCATATCCCAGATGTCTGCCCCGACATTAAAGGTATCAATCTTGGTGTTATCACTGGTCCTGATAATAGAAACGGTCTTGTCATAAGAATGGGCGGCATAGACATACTGACCATTCGGACTGACCACAATACCGCGCGAACCGCTAAAATCAATTCCACCAGTACCGATACTAATTGTTGCTATCTTGGTATAAGCCGTAGTGCTTATCACATCAACACTCCCGTTGTAGCGGGCAATGACATAGACATAGTTCCCATCTGGTCTTATTGTAATACCCTGGGCTTCATCACTCGTGCCGACACTGGTTATTTTACTGGGGTTTGTTGGATTAGTCATATCCAACACCGTAACCGTTTTGTTATAGTGGTTTGAAACCCACATCTTGGACCCATCCGGTGAAAAGACCATCTCGGTGGGCCATGTCCCGCATACGGCGGAAGGAATAGTCGCCACCTCGGTATTATTTGTGGTTGAGATTACCGTAATACCGTTTTCCCTGTGTGCCAGATAAACATACTGACCATTCGGATGGACAACCGCACAATAGGCTGGGCCATTTTTGCCGGTTAAGGTATTTACAACGGTATTGTCAGAGAGTTTGACGACATAGATTTTCTCATCGGCGACAGATTCAGTCCCGCCGTTATCGGCACCGACATAGGCATAGGTCGTGCCACTAATTCCTACGCCAACTGTGTTCTGGTCAAAATCGATGGGGAGCGTTTTAGCCCAGGTGTCCGGGAATGGTTTGGTCGCATCATAATCCGCCTGAATCTCCGCAAGCGTCCGGGCGTAGTTGTAGATGCGGACGTCGTCTTGAAAAGTTTCTGAGCTTAATGAAGATTACAAGATAAGTTAATGTTGTAGTCAA
>ERZ1292633.548-Hain-H41-02um-R1-548-length-43228-cov-5_pt1 | contig 11592 bp, 8 predicted proteins | sample MGYA00564406_ERZ1292633 | MGnify/ENA primary metagenome ERZ1292633 (study PRJEB36523, sample SAMEA6512639) | groundwater metagenome | collected 2019-01-08 | study: AquaDiva: Metagenomics assemblies of 32 groundwater samples
CTGCAGGAACCGGGAGCCGGCCGCGTAGCTCAGCATCGACATCGCCGGGATCGGACTGAACCCGATCACCCGGTCCGGACCGTACTTGCGGGCCGTGTGGATGTTGGCGACCGCCATGATCTCCTGGGCTTCATCCCAGCCGGCGCGGCGGAAGCCCCCCTTGCCGCGCGCGCGCTGGTAGGCGCCGCGCGCCTCCGGATCGGCCTGCAGCGCCTGCCAGGCCTTCATCGGATCGCCGCCGTGCTCGCGCTTCTTCGCCCGGTAGGCGTCGAGCAGCGCGCCGCGGACGAGCGGGTACTTGATGCGCAGCGGGCTGTAGAGGTACCAGGAGAAGGAGATGCCGCGCTGGCAGCCGCGCGGCTCGTACGGCGGTAGCGAGTCCTCGAGCAGCGGGTAGTCCAGCTGCTGCGTCTCCCAGGTCACGATGCCGTCCTTGACGTGGATCTGCCAGGAGCAGCCCCCCGTGCAGTTCACGCCGTGCGTGCTGCGGACGATGCGATCGTGCTGAAAGCGGTTACGGTAGAACTCCTCCCACTTCCGAGTCTGCGGCGAGATGATGTCCTGAATCCAGCCCATGGATAGTTCTCGATTCCTCTGGCCGCGGCGCGGTCAGCCGAAGCGGCCTCGACCTCGCTGGCTCACGTGGACTTGACCTGACGATCGAAGATCGCCTGGTTGACGGAGAGCTTCTTGCGCCCGCGCCAGGCGAGCGAGTAGAGCCCGAGGAGCACCACGGCGCCCACAGCGCCGGAGGTGAACAGCTTGATGCCATAGTCGCGCGGCTGGTAGGACGCCTGCTCGGCGTCGGCCTGCTGCAGGAAGCCGACGAGAGCCGCGACCTCTATCTCGGTGAGCGGCCGGTCACGGTAGGCGCGCTGCATCACGGGGAACGGCGGGCTGCCGAGGATCGCCCGCACGCCGGGCCCCCCCAACCGCGAGAAGACCGCGGTGAGGTCGCGGGCGAGGATTCCGCCGCCGATGATGGAGTCGTGGGTCACCTCGTGGCAGGAGTTGCAGCTCGGTCCGCCGCTGCCGAGCCGGGTCTTGCCCTGGAACAGGCGCTGGCCGAGGAGAATCTGCTCTGGGGTGAACTGTTCCGCCACCTCCGTCTGCGCCGGGCCGAGAACAGTGCCGACGCGCGTGAACGCGATGACCGCGCGCACCTCGTCGTCGGAGAGCGCCTGGGCCGGCATCGGAATCTGGAAGTACTCCTCGAAGAGCGCGACCGCCACCGGGTCTCCGCTCTGGATGACTTTCTGGGAGCTTTGCACGAAGGCGATGAGCCACGCTTCGGAGCGTCGCCCGCCGACGCCCCGGAGGTCGGGCCCCACCAGCCGGCCGCCGCCTACCGTGTGACACGCGAAGCAGGTGCCCCGGAAGATCCGTTCCCCCTGATCCGCGGGGCTCTGCGCGCCGCAAACGGCAGCGCCGAAGGCGAAGAGTCCCGCGACCGTCCAGCGGGCGAGATCGGTCCCCGGGGTCCCTGCTTTGGCTCGTGGGGCTCTCGACATGATCCTCCCCTGGTCGGGATCGCATCGGCTCGACGGCGGTCTCGGCACTCTCCCCGCCTCGACCGCCGCTCGTTCGCGATGCAGGCGGCCCGCGGGCCCATTCCAGGACGGCTCGGCGAGTTGGTCGGCAAGCTACCAGCGAAGTGGATCCGACGATATGACGGCCGTCATACCGACGCCGCGACCGCACCTCTCCCGGAGCCGGCTCCCCTGCGGGGCTCCATTTCCCCCGACCACCCTCTCGTATGATCCAAAGTCGCCAACCGCCCACCGAATCGGCGCGACTCCAGGAGGAAGCATGACCGGCAATCCTCTGCGTCTTACATCCTTCTTGCTGGCTGTAGCTGGCGTCATGCTGGGCAGTGGTAGCGAAGAAGCGCTCGCCACGGTGGCGACGGATCCATCCAACCTGCCCTTGCTGGCGCCCGGCAACCATGTGGGCATGATCGTCGGTTTCAATCCGTCGGCGCCGCCCGCGACCGCCGCCGCGATCGAAGCGCGCTGGGACGAGGCGATGGCCGCGGGCATGCGCATCGGCCGAGTGCAGATCGACTGGGTCGACATCGAGCCGCTCGCGAACGAGTACGACCTGGCCGAGATCGAGGAGCAGCTCGATGCTCTCTTCGACGACGGGTTGCAACCGTTCCTCTTGCTCACGACCTTCGACAGCGAAGGGTCACTTGCGCCGCCAGACCTCCGTGCCCGGATCGCAAGCGGGGAGATCGGGTACGATCATCCCGAAGTCGTCGAGCGGTTTGGCAGTCTTCTGGACCGGGTCGTGCCCATGCTGGTGTCCCGTGGAGGATGGGTGCTGGCCATTGCCAACGAGCCGGGCAACGTTCTCGACGATCTCGACGCGGCGACGCGACAGCGCGTAACCGGGGAACTACTGGAGTTCTTCGCCGCCGCGCGCGCCCGAATCCATGCGATCGAACCCGGGCTCGCCATGACCGTGACGATCCGCGAGCAGGAACCGGCCAACGAGTTGCCCTTCCTCGATGTCGTCGATGTCGTGTCGTACAACTTTTACTGCGGCCGCTTCGACAACGACCTCGCGGTTGAGACCGACCCGGCCCGAATCCGGGGCTTCATCGACGCCATGCTGGCCACCGCAGGTAACAGGCCCGTCATCTTTCAGGAGCTCGGCTGCCACGCCGGTTGGGAAGACCGTCCTTCCCCTACCGGGGCCACGCCCGAACAACAGCGGCAGTTCTTCGAGGTCGTCTTCGCCGAGATCGAGAATCGTCCGCGGCTCAGGGCGACCGTGGTGTTCCAGCTCGTGGACTGGGATCCCGCGCTGGTCGAAGAACACTACAGCCGCCCCTTCCGCGAGGCGGGTCTGCCCGAGTCGTTCATCCAGCAATTCGCCGAATCCCTGGAGAGCGTTGGCCTGCTTCGGTATGAAGATGGCTCCGTTCGGCCAGCATGGGCATCGTTTGTCGATGCGCTGGCCGGTGGACCCTGCGCCCCGGGTCCGACGACTGCTTGTGTCGTAGGCACTCGCTTCAAGGTTGAGATTCAATGGACGGATTTCGAGGGCGTGACACGAGACGCATTCGTCGCTTCAGCGGGAACGTCAGATACGGCGCTGTTCTACTGGACGAATCCGGACAATTGGGAAGTGTTGATCAAAGGCATCGACGCTTGCTCCTTCAACAACAAGTTCTGGATCTACTTTGCCGCAGCGACAAACGTCGGATACCGCGTCACCGTCACCGACACCGTAGCGGGAGGTGCCCCAAGAATCTACACCAACCCGGTCGGCAACCCAGCTCAAGCAACCAACGACAGCGGCGCATTCAATTGCCCATGACGAAAGCTCGGCGCGACCGTGCTCGTCCCCGCGTACTCTCGGTTCATCGACCGCGGGAGGCGGCGGTTGACTTGCCGCCGGTCGTTGGATACTATGGAGTCCTAACAACCAGGAGGATCACGCAATGAGAACCGCACCCGCCGTCGCCGCCGTAGCGCTCCTCGCTCTCGCCGTCGCCCCTCTGCCGGCGAGCGAAACCCCCGCCAAGTCGCTCTACGATCGTCTCGGTGGGGAGGCCGCGATTCGCAAGGTGGTCGACGACTTCGTCGCCGCCGCGGCGCCCGATCCGGCCGTGGATTTCACCCGCGGCGGCACCTGGCAGGCGACGCCAGCGGCGGTCGAGCGGCTGAAGCAGCATCTGGTGGCCTTCGTCGCGCAGGCGGCCGGCGGCCCGAAGAACTACACCGGGCGCACCATGAAGGCCACCCACGCCGGGATGAAGATCACCCAAGCGCAGTTCGATGCCCTGGCCGGCCACCTCGAGGCCGCCCTGACCAAGAACGGCGTCCCCGCGGGCGAGACGAAGGAGCTCATGAAGATCGCCGCCTCGACCGCGCCCGACATCGTCGAAGTCCGTTGACGCGCATCGACTCCCGTTCTCCCGTCGCGTGAGCCGGATGCGCGAGTTCGAGCGCGGCGCGCGCCCGATCGCCGCGCGACTGCGGGCCGGGATCCTGAAGCTCGCGTTGGCGCTACGCATCGAGGGCAATCGTGGCATCGAGGCCTTCGGCCTGTCGCCGCTCCAGGCGCAGATCCTGGGCCTCCTCGCCGCCTCGTCGAACGCGATGCGCCTCACCGATCTGGCGGTGGCGAGCGGGGTCCGCCTGGCCACGGCGAGCGCGGCCGTGAAGAGCTTGAGCGAGAAGCGCCTGGTGTCGCGCAGGCGCTCGGCGCGCGACCGGCGCTCCGTCGAGATCGCGGCAACCGCCGCCGGTCGAGAGCTCGCTTCCCGGAGCGCGGCGGGGCTTCCGGCGCTCGATCGCTGCCTTGCCCGGATGCCGGGGAGCGAGCAGGAGGCGCTCCTCAAGACGATCGCGACCCTGATCGGCGAGCTCGTCGCCTCCGGAAACCTGCCGACCCAGCGAATCTGTCCCGACTGTCGCTTCTTCCGCCCGAACGCTCACCCGGGAGCCCTACGGCCACACCACTGCGCCTTCGCCGACCTGGCGTTCGCCGATCGCACGATCCGCTTCGACTGTCCCGATTTCGTGGCGCTGGAATCGGGCGGCTCGGCGGCTCCTAGCTCGAGATCGCCAGTCGTTGGTGCAGCTCGACGAGGCGCGGGTGGTCCTGGGGATTGGCCCGCTCGAGCTCGAGCAGGCGATAGAGCTGCAGCAGGTCGCCCGTATCGCCCGCGAGTCGCTGCTCGCCTTCCCGGGCGAGTTGGGTCGAAAGAGCCACCCAGTCGGTGAGCCGACACATGCGATCGACCACGTGGCGCACCTGGGCCGCGGCCGCGAGCTCGTCACCGGCGAGGAGGCGCTCGATCCGCTCGCTCACCTCGCGGTGCAGAGTGCCGGCCATCGCGGCCGCTGCGCTGTCGCCGAGGGCGCCGATCTCGTCGGCGAGCACCGACAGCCAGGGCCGGTGCAGTCCGCGACTCGCGAAGTCGCGCAGCACCTGGGCACAGAGAGTGTTGTGCGTGCCCTCCCAGCTCTCGACCACGATGGCGTCGCGATAGAGACGCGGCAGCGGTGAGAAGTCTTCGATCGTGCCGTTGCCGCCGAGGAGCTCGATGCCGTCGCGCACCGTGCGGGTGGCGGCAACCGCCGTCCAGTACTTGTTGATCATCACGGCGATGCGTCGCGCCGCGGCCACGGTATCGGCGGCGCCGCCGGTATCGACCTGATCGCTCATCGCCAGGATCCGGAACGTCGTGGCGAGCGCCGTCGCGGTCGCCAGACGCATCCTCGCGAGCGTCCCTTGCACCGCGGGGAATTCGCCGATGGGGCGCTCGAACGCCCGTCGATGGCGCGTGAAATACAGACCTTCGACCAGCGCCCGCCGCATGATTCCGCAGGCAGCGACAGCGTTGTGCACCCGGGAGGTATCGAGGACGATTCCCACCAGGTTTCGGAAGCCGTCGGCAAGGGGCCCGATCGGCTCGCCCAGCGCGCCTTCGAGCTCGATCTCGCCGGTGGCCATGGAGCGCGTGCCGAGCTTGTCCTTCAGCCGTCGGATCCGGAAGCCGTTTGGCCGGCCCGCGATCAGCCTGGGAACGAGAAACAGAGCGAGGCCCCGGGTGCCGGCGGGGGCACCCTCCGGTCGCGCGCTGACCACGAAAAGCGACGCGTCCGCCACCGAGCAGAACCACTTCTCGCCGCTGATCCGCCATGCTCCCACCGGCGCGGCGGCTGGGGTCGCGACGCAGGCGTTCCGGCCGACGTCGGACCCGCCCTGCACCTCGGTCACGAACTGCGCCGCGTGAATCCGCCGGTCGTAGTCCTCGGCGAGGAGGCCGGGGAGCCAGCGCGCCTGCTGCTCGGCGGTGCCCACCCGCTGCAGCAGCTTGATCGCCCCCGCGGTACAGGCCACCGGGCAGGCATGTCCCGCCTCGCCATGCTGGTCGAGGAGGTAAGCGATGGCGCCGCTCGCGACTTCGTTGCCCGCCTCCGCCAGCACCGAGAGCACCCCGCTCCCCCAAAAGACCCGCCCCACCTCGTGGCAGCTCGGGTGGAACACCACCTCTTCGACCGGCCGGCCGAACCGGTCGTGACGGCGAAGCTGCGGGAGCCGGTCGTCGCGGCCGGCCTCGCGCACCGCGGCGTCGAGGGCGGTACCGGCGCTCGCCGCCACCCGCCGCAGGCGCGCGGACAGCGCCGCGAAACCGTCGCCGGTGTGGCAACGCAGCAAGGACTGGAAGAACGGGTCGCGGTCGAAGTCGGCGGGGCTACACGCCGCGCGCCAGGCCTCGAGATCCGCACGGCCTAATTCCTGAACCTCCGGCTCGAACATAGTCATCATCGCCCTCCGCCCTCGGCAGCGCCACCCGCGAGCATCATAAGCAACTCCCGACTCGGGGACCATTCCCCGATACGCCGGCGGAAGTGGCTCCCCGCCGCCGCTCCGCTAGACTGCGGGCGATCTCCGCGGAGGTGCTCCATGGTTCGACCCGTCGCATACGGGAACCGGCGGCGTGGGTGCCGCGACGGCTTTCCGCCGCGTGGCAGCGTGGACCGGCTCACCCGGGAGGCAGGTGCGCGACCTCTTTTCTGAGCTCCTCGGTCAGTGGGCTTTCGACGCCGAGCCTCTCCGCGCGGATCGCGAGCGCTTCCTCAAGATCCTGCCGCGCCGCCGCGTTGCGGCCATCGGCGGCCGCGAGCCGGGCGCGCGCGGCGAGCGTCTCGGCGAGCCGGAGGTGGCGTTCGGGATAGACGCGTCGCGAAAGTGCGACCGCCCGGTCGAAGTCGGCGCGCGCCCCGGCGCGCTCGCCCAGGGCGAGCCTGGCGAGCCCAAGGATGCGCAGCGACTGCGCCACCCCGGCGCTCTCGACGCCCAGGAGCTCCTCGCGGATCGCCAGCGCCGCCGCGACCTCCCGCTTCGCCTCCCCGGGCCGGCCGAGCTCCAGCAGCGCGAAGCCCAGGTTGTTGCGCGCGGCGGCAACGCGGGTGCTCTTCTCGCCGGCCGTGAACCGCCAGATCGCCGCCGCCTCCTCGAAGCCGGCCGCAGCCTCCTCGAAACGACCGAGCCGGAAGGCGACACCGGCGACATTGTTGACGTGGACGGCCAGCGAATCGTTGACGGGCGGCAGGATCCTCCGGGCAATCGGCATCGCCTCCCGGCGCACCGCGAGAGCCTCCTCGAAGCGGGCCGCATCCTCGAGCGCGGAGGCCAGGCTGTTGAGCCCCTCGAGGACCGCCGGATGCTCGGACCCGAAAACGCGGCGGCGGATCGCCAGGCTCTCCTCAAGCGCCGCGATGGCGGAGACGCTCTCCCCCGCCGCCATGCGCGCGAGGCCAAGCGCCTCCAGAGCGTCGGCGACTCGCGGGTGATCGGCCGGCAGCAGACGGCGGCGGGTGACGAGCGCCAGCGCCGCATGGGGAATCGCCTCGGTGGAGCGGTCGAGGTTCTGCAGCGTCAGCGCCAGACCGGCGGCGACATCGGCGTACTCCAGGCTCGCTTCGCCGTGGAGTGCGCTCTCGAGCTCGAGCGCCCGCAGCTCGGCCGCAAGCGCCTCTTGGTAGCGCCCGAGTTGGCGCAGCGTCGCGCCGACGTTGAACTGCGCCGAGGCGGCCTCGGCACGCGAGTCCACTCCCGCGGCCGAGAAGATCGCGAGCGCCGCGAGCTGAAGGTCGAGGGCTCGCTGGTAGTCGTCGCGCCAGTAGTCGAGATCCCCCAGCGCGACCAGCACGCGTCCCGCCTCGGGGCTGCGCTCGCCATGCTCGCCGCGGGTCACCGCGAGTGCTTCGTCGAGCAGCCGCTCGGCCTCCGGGTAAAGCGCTAGGCGACGATAGATCGTGCCGAGCGTGAGGAGCAGCTCGGCGCGCGCTCGCGGCTGGTCGCGGAGCTCGGTCGCAAGGCGCGCGGCGCCCCGATCCACCACCTCCCTCAGGGGCACCTCGCGGCCGAGCGCCCGCTCCGGATCGACCTCGGAGAAGAGCGCGAGCAGGAAGCCCTGGATCGCCTCTGCACGCTCCGCCTCGGCCAGTCGCGCCCGCGACTGGAGAAGGGCGTAGCCCAGGGCGGCCAGTCCGGCGAGGAGCGCCGCGGCGAGCGCCGCCGTGGCCGCGACGCCCACCCGGTGCCGGCGGGCGAACTTGCGCGCCCGGCCAGCGAACGACTCCCGACGCGCCACGATCGGCCGGCCGGCAAGGTGATTCTCGAGATCGCGCCGCAGCGCGTCGGCGGTCGAGTAGCGATCGGCGGGCTGTTTGGCGATCGCCTTGCCGACGATCGCGTCGAGATCGCCAGCCAACCGCCGGACGAGCCGCTCGGGCGTGGTCGAGCGCGCCGTCGCGGCCTCGCCAGCGTTGCGCGCCGCGCTCGACGGGGGCTTGGCATCGGTCGTCGCGATGCTGCGCTCGAGCGCCAGCGCCGAGCCACCGTCGACCCGGTAAGGGCGCGCTCCGCAGAGCAGCTCGTAAAGCACCAGCCCGAGAGCGTAGACGTCGGTCGCGGTGGTCACCGCGCCGCCGGTCACCTGCTCGGGCGCCGCGTACTGCGGGGTGAGCGGCGCGCCGAGCAGGGTGCGAGTCGACACGAGCTCGTCGGCCGCGGAATCGAGCAGCTTCGCGATGCCGAAATCGAGCAGCTTCACCTCGCCGCTCGCGCTCACCAGGATATTCGAAGGCTTGAGGTCGCGATGCACCACGAGGTTGCGGTGCGCGAAGTCGACCGCGCCGACCACCGCGAGGAAGAGGCGCAGGCGGTTCTCGACGCTCAAGCGCCGGGTGTCGGCGAAGAGGGTGATCGGCACGCCGTCCACGCGCTCGAGGGCGAGCCATGGGCGCCCGTCGGGAGCGACGCCGCCGTCGAGGAGGCGGGCGATGGCGGGGTGTTCGAGGCGGGCGAGGATCTGGCGCTCCTGGAGGAAGCGCGCCCGGGACGCCGGCTCGTCGGCGTTCGCCGCGAGGAGCTTCAGCGCCGCCGGCTGGTCGTAGACGCCGTCGGCCCGGCGGACGGCGTAGACCGTGCCCATGCCGCCGCGCCCGAGCTCCCCTTCGATCTCCCAGGGTCCGAGACGGGCGCCGGGAGCCACGGCCGGCCGCTCCGGCAGCTCGCCGACGAGGAGCGGCGCCCAGCTCTCCGCCGCCGGCCGGGCCAGCGGTCCCGCTTCCCCGCGCGCCGCGGTGAGCGCGGCTTCGAGTCGTGGCCGCAGCGGCAGATCCTCGGGGACGAGTCCCGCGAGCTCGCGGCACACCTCCTCTTCGGAGAGGTCGAGCAGTCGGTCGAGCAGCCGGTCGAGGCGCGGCCAGCTCGCTACGCGCAACGTCCGAGGTCCCCCGTCCGGCTCGCTCATGGCGGAGTCAGGCGCCGGCGCCGAACCAGTCGGCGAGCAGGGCGCGCGCTTTCTGCCAGTCGCGTTTGACCGTGCGCTGCGAGAGGCCGAGCAGCTCTGCCGACTCCTCGACGGAACAGCCGGCGAAAAAGCGCAGCTCGACGAGCTCGGCGAGGCGCGGATCGTGGCGCTCGAGCGCCGCGAGCGCCTGGTCGACGGCCAGCGCCTCGGCGGCCTGCGCCTCGAGGCTCGCTCCATCGGCGGCGGCGCCGCCCATTAGGCTCGCCTCGTCGAGCGAGCTCGGCCGAACCCCCGCGCCGCGCTTCTCGGCCAGCCGCTCACGCGCGCGGTCGACCAGAATGCGGCGCATCACCTTGGCGGCGGCGCCGAAGAAGCGGCGCCGGTCGTCGCTCTCCGGCTTGAAGCCGCCGACCAGACGGAGGTAGAGCTCGTGGACGAGCGCGGTGGTCTGCAGGGTCGCCTCGTGGCGCTGATCGGCGAGCGCACGGTGCGCGATCCGGCGCAGCTCCTCGTAGAGCAGCGCGAAGAGCCGGTCGGCGGCGGCACGATCGCCACCCCCCCAGGCGCCCAGGAGGCGCGTAACTTCCCCGGGCGGGAGCGCAATCCCGGCCGCGTCAGGAGCTCCGGAATGCGCGGACATACGGGCGCAAGGCTAGCGCCCTTCGTCGGACCGGACAAGGCGCGGTGCCCCATGGCGAGGACTGCGTCCTCAGGGCACCGTCGCCGACCAGCGCGCCGTGCCGCCGGGCCAGTCGAAGCCGTCAGCGAAGATGTAGGCGTTGTCGAAGCGTGCCCAGGCGAAGTCGGTGTCGGGACCGTTCCATTCGGCCGAGCCGGCGACCACGATCCGGCCGTCGCGGTCGAAGGCCATCGCCGTGCCGGTGTCGCTGTATGCGCCGATTCCCCAACCGAGATCGTAGGTCCGCCTTCCGCCGGCACCGAAGCTCGCATCGAAACCGAGGGCGCGGTAGAGACGGGCGACGGCGAAGTCGCGGGTTCCCGACGCGCCGGAACCGAAACCGGCGATGAGAATCTTCCCGTCGCCTTGCAGGAGAAGGGCGCGCGGCGAGTCCTGCGGGGGCGTCGGACAGGGCGGAGTCGGACTGTCGCAGAACGTACTGATGACGCCATCGAGGTAGGTGCCGGTGGGCGAGAAGCGCTGCAGCATCCACTGCCACTCGTTGGCGGCGGTCGCGACATCGGAGGCGGCGACGATCTCGCCATCCGGCCAGATTCCGAGCCCCCAGCAGAAGTCGTTGTTGTTGCCACCTAGGGCCCACGGCATCACGACCTTGCCGCCGACGCCGAAGCTGCCGTCGAGCGCGCCGTCGCCGGCGAGGCGTGCCAGCGCGAAATCGAAGTGCCCGCCGAGGTCGGTCGTCCAGGTGGCGCCGCCGACCACGATGCCGGTCGTGTGGTAGGCGATCGCGAGCGCGCCGTCGATGCCGCCGGCGGCGGAGATGGGGACGGTCGCCATGCCGTCGCCCGAAAAGCCGGTGTCGAGTCCACCGTCGACCAGCAGGCGGGCGACGCCGAAGTCGATGTCGGTCGGTGAAACGTCGACCGAGCCGGCGAGCAGGATCCGGTCGTTGCGGTCGACGGTCATCGCGGCGAGGGTGTCCGTCAGGTCGCCGCCAACGTCGAACGGAACGAGCGTGAAACCGAAGGTCCCGAAGGTGCCGTCCACCGAGCCGTTTTCCAGGAGACGCAGGACGTAGAACTCCGAGTTGCCTGGGGGCCCGCTCTCGAGCGTGCCGGCGACGAGAATCCGGCCCGTCGGCAGAAGGTGCGCGGCGGCGCCGGTCTGGTTGCCGATGCCCAGGGGATCGACCACCCGCCCGCCGCTGCCGAAGGTGGCGTCGAGCGTTCCGTTGGGCAGAAAACGCGCCAGGGCGGGACTCCAGGTGCCGGCACCGGTCGCGACGGTGCCCACGACGATCACCTTGCCGTCGGGTTGGACCACCACCGCCGCCGCCGTGTCGGCGTTGGAGCCGCCCAGGTCGAACGGGGCGAAGCCGCTGCCGAGCGGGTCGCCCTCGGCGGCGGTGAGCGGGGCGGCGAGCAGAATCAGGGCGGCGAGCAGGCCATGAGCGCTACAGTGGGTGAGCTGGGACATCGCATCCTCCGAGAGGGCCAGATTCGATCTGGTGTCACTCGGAAGGTCGGATTCGGCGCCCAAACGGGGCCATGCGCGACTGCCAGGGGAAGAGCTCCACTAGACTGTGGACAATCTCCGCGGGGGTTCCCAGTGCTTCGATCCGTCGCTCTCGAGAACCGGCGCCGCGCGCGCGTCGCCGACGCCGCCCGCC
>ERZ1292633.5376-Hain-H41-02um-R1-5376-length-11590-cov-18_pt1 | contig 11590 bp, 13 predicted proteins | sample MGYA00564406_ERZ1292633 | MGnify/ENA primary metagenome ERZ1292633 (study PRJEB36523, sample SAMEA6512639) | groundwater metagenome | collected 2019-01-08 | study: AquaDiva: Metagenomics assemblies of 32 groundwater samples
GTAGGCGATGAGGGAATGGAGAAGGGTGGGGAGGTGAACCTAAGAAGGCGCCGGATCGCCACGCGCCGGGAAATTCAGAATGTTCCTGTTTTCCTTCGATTGACCGCAGTTTCGGGTGGGCGTAACATCAAATCCTGACCGTTCCGATCACATCCGCGTGGGAGGAGGCTCTCATGGAGAATCAAGTCGAAGATCAGCCGGTCCTCAATCATATTCAGCGCCTTGTCGCAGAGGAACACCGATTGCACGAGCAAAGGGCGCACCCCCAAGCCGATCGTAAACGGCTCGTGCAAGTCCAGGTGGAACTGGATCAGTGCTGGGACCTCTTGCGCCAGCGCCGTGCCCTTCGCGACGTCGGGCTTGATCCGGACGACGCACAAGTTCGCCCGCCGGAGGTCGTCGAGAATTATGAGCAATAGGGATTGGTCGTCAGCGAGCGGACGATAGCCAGTGCGTGCCGTTCCTAGCGTGCGATTGGCTCACAGAGTCGCAGGCCCAGATCGCATCGGTTTCCAATATCTTGTCCACCTTGTGCCCGCGCGGCCGATCACGAAACCCGCCAGAAAAGCAGCCTGTACCTTTTTCTTTTCTCACCTTCTCTTCGACCTATAAGACTGCCAGAAGTACCATGCGTAGAGCAGTGATAGGAGCACGAAGTTGGGGATGAGAATGCTTGGTGTCATCCATTGCCAGCCGTTGAACTTCCAATCAAAGAGTGGCCAGAGGACAGGTGTCGGGAAGAACGCATACGAGTGCGTGGGGATGTCAACCAGCACATGCAGGCCCCAGGCTCCGAGTTCCCAGAGAGGCCGCTTCAGCAGGAACCAAACTAAGAAAAACACGGCGAGAAATACGATGAAGCTATGGGTGACATTGTAGAGATGATGCACATATTGAGGGATCGTCGATTCCGGAGGTGTGCCGTGACTGAAATCGGGCTGTTCCGACAAACCGAGTATCGCGGCCACCCACAGAATCCCGAACGAGAAAATATCGGGAGCCATGCCGATCACAAAGGCCAGCCAGAAGCTCGATCGACTCTTTCGACCGAAGGCAATCGAACCCCAGAGACCGTGAGAGACAATATCCATCAGATCCTTTCAGATAAAGAAACGACGAAGTTTTACTTTTTATACTGCAAAGAGAGCGGCGTATCCATCACTCCTGAGGCGTTGGGGAGGGTATATGTGGGGAAGGCGCCGGACCGTCATGCGGCGCAAAATCTGTTCTGAAAATTTAGCATCCATTAACTGACCACACCGTCGAAGAACTCCACGTCAATCTTGTCGAACAGTGCGCGCATGCGCGGAAAGTAGTGGGCGCCGTGGGCGAATTGGCTGTGAAAGTCGAGCGCGGCCTGGTCGACATATTGTTCATGCACAATATAGTCTGAGGAAGACTTGCGCGATTTCAGGAGCGAGTAGAGTACGCAGCCAGGCTCATGTTTGTACATTTCGTTCCGCAGTTCTGCGAACAGCGTCTCGAATTCCCTTTCGCGCCCCGATTTGACCGTCAATATTTTCTGTCCACCAACCATGTTTCCTCCAAACGCTCGTAGGCCTGAGTCCTTATATAATGGAGTAGTTCCGTCAATCTTCGCCGGGGCAAGTCTACTGCAAACTCTGAAGCGTATCCATCACTCCAGAAAGGAAGTAAGAGTTCCCTGAGGTTTGGAGGAGGGGAGAGTCGGAAAGGCACCGGCCTGCCACGCGCCGCGAAATAGTTCCTGACACCTTTTTCTTCTCTCCCGATCAACAAATCCATACCCTCGAATCAGATGTGTCCGATTTGAAATCACGTGTAGACCGCGTAGAGTCCAGCCGAGCGTAACATCCTTCCAATTCGCCGGAACGTCACGCGCCAGGAAACTGTTCCTGGCACCGTTTCCCTCACCTCATGCGCTCGTGAGAATGTCCGTCATTCGACCTCAGACAACAAATGCTGTAGGGCTGCTTCGACGTGTTCGGTGCCCACGTCGGCGTGACCAGCTTTGCCATGTTCTATGGCTTCGTTGAGATGATTAATCCCTTCGCTCAAATGCAAGCCTCTACCTCCCATCTTCGCAAACTGCAGCGACGTTTCCGCATGTTTCACAAGCTCCTCAGCATGCCCCTCTTTGCCATGGGCAGCCGCTTGCTTGGCGTGGTCGATGGCCTCCATGACATTACCCAAGGGGGACGGGTGGGCGTTCACCATGGGCACATCAACGAACGCTCCAAGCGCAGCCAGAATGAGGACACCACGGTAGAATTTGCTGATCAACTTTATCTCCCTCCAGGGTTAGAATTCACTGCCGAAATCGCCTGACCTTAACACGGGGTTTCAGTAGCCTGTCAAGAAGTCTTGACAGGCCTTGCGAAACCGAGTTTTTGTTTGAGAACCTCGCTCAGAAGTCGTTACACGCGGGGAGAAGCTTGGCCTAGACTCAGTGTAGGCAGGATTCCGATGCAGGTCTCGATTGCGCCTTCATTCCTGTACATTCCGGGTTCTTGTCTGGCCTAGCTTCCTCAACGTTCTTCTTCACATCCTCACTCACGGGTGGCTTCTGGTTGGTCTCCTTTGCCACTGGTGGAAGCCCAATCAAGAATATTCCAAGACTGGCGAATATCAAGAGGCAAAGTAGTAGACGGCTAAGCATGGTGAGTCCCTCCAGGGTATGAGCGAACTCTGCAATAAGGAAAAATAAATGTCAACGGCAGCGGAGAGGTCTAACGAGGAGGCGTATTGTAGGAGGGAACCGAAGGAAGGCGCAAGGGCAGAATGGGCAAGGCTCAGCCGACGTTTCTACAGCCAGTTAGCACATTCGTCGCGCCATGGTTTCCTAGACCCGCTACTCCACCCAGTTAACTTGAAGGCAGCCAAGTTACTCTGGTCAGGGTGAAGAGAATGGTGTCAGGAACCATTGTTTGAAGTACAAGTTATGCGCTGGGATTGATGTATGGGAGACCTTTGCGTCCCAAGTCAGCGGATGGACTGTCTCACGTGCTCAGTCGCACGAACGCGCTGTGGTGAACAATGGTTCCTGACACATTTTTCTTCACAATTTCCTGAGTCCTTATATAATGGAGTGATTCCGTCAATTTTCGCCGCGGCAAGTCTACTGCAATCTCTGAAGCGTATCCATCACTTCGGAAAGGAAGTAAGAGTTCCCTGAGGTTTGGAGGAGGGGAGAGTCGGAAAGGCGCCAGACCGCCACGCGCCGTGAAATGTGTGATTGCAAGACCTTGTATCTTGAAGAGGAGGTCTTGCATCATGGCACCACGGGAGCGGGACAGATCGCAAAGATCCGGGTCAGTATCATTGAAGACCGTGGGTCAGCTCGGGTCGTCCCGTTCCTCCGTTCACCAACCCGGACAGTTGAAGGGGCCTCGAGCCCGCATTGTGCAAGGACGGGAGACACGGAGGTGTACCATGAGCGCAGAGATCTTTGTGGGCATGGATGTGTCGCAAGCATGCGTCGATGTGGCGGTTCATCCCGGGACCGCGTTCCAGATTGTGCATGACGAGCGTGGGATCGCGGAGGCGGTGGAGCGGCTCCACGCCCTGCAGCCCACCTTGGTTGTGCTCGAAGCGACGGGCGGCCTTGAAGTGCCGCTGACGGGGGCGCTGGCCGCCGCCGGACTGCCGGTCGTCGTGATCAATCCTCGGCAGGTGCGGGACTTTGCCCGGGCCACAGGGCAGTTGGCCAAGACGGATCGGCTCGACGCGCAGATCCTCGCCCGGTTCGCCGAAGCCATTCGCCCACCGGTCCGCCCGGTGCCCGATGAACAGACGCAGGCGTTAGCCGCTCTCGTCGCGCGACGCCGGCAGCTGATTGAGATGCTCACGGCAGAAAAGAATCGGCTGCGCCTGGCCGCGCAGCCCATTCAGAAACGCCTGCGCGCGCATATCCTCTGGCTGGAGAAGGCCCTCGCCGCGACGAATACCGACCTTGAGGCCACGATCCGATTGAGCCCAGTGTGGCGAGAAAAAGAAGAGGTCTTGCGGAGTGTGCCGGGAGTGGGACCGGTCCTGATCACGACGCTCTTCGCCAACTTGCCAGAACTCGGCACGCTCACACGAAAAGAAGTCGCCGCGTTAGCGGGCGTTGCCCCGTTCCCACGCGATAGCGGCACCCTCAAAGGCCGACGTGCCATCTGGGGTGGTCGGGCCCACGTTCGAGCCGTGCTCTATATGGCGGCGCTGGTGGCCACGCGGAGGAATCCCGTGATTCGGGCGTTCTATCAGCGCCTCTGTCAGGCGGGGAAGGCGAAGAAGTTGGCGTTGACGGCGTGCATGCGCAAATTGCTCACCATTCTCAATGCGATGCTGAAGAGTGGGACACCGTGGCGGGTGGCGGCCAGTCAGCCGGCTTGATTTTCAAGACAGTTGCTGACCCCGTTATTTTTGAACTCCTTTGGATGTGCTTGTCCTTCGACATAAACCTTTCCGATATCCCTCTTGTTTTTGGCGCGAATCACACGGCCATCAGGCCACACTGCGGCAATGAGTCCATCGGCAAACTGGGGGCCGAGATCAGTTGGATACCCTGATTCCTGCCAGATAATGAGGAGCGGACTGTCTGATTGCTGCGAAGTGCTTGGCTGACCAGCTGAAGCATCACAGGTCAGGTAGATTGCCAAAATAGCGAGTAGAGTGAATACGGTTCGCATGAGCAATACCTTGCGCCAAAAAATGAGACCTGGCATCTTTTATGCGTTAGCCTCTGACGCTTGCAGTTCTAAAGTAACTTCTTTTACATGGCCTGCTTGTTGATCTGTCCACGTCTGTAGCAACTGCTCAATCTGGATTTTCTCCTTCGCGCTGAGACCGATCCGCCGCTGGGGAATCCACTCGATATTCTGTTCAGTGTGTTCGTGAGGAGTCCCTTCGCTACAAGCGCGGCACAGTATTCGTATGTTGCTAGTCCAGTCCTCGTAGCCCACCCCAAAAGTTTTGGCGAGCTCTTCTAGAGCGAGCAGTGTGTCAGGGGTGGTCGCTTGAATGACAGCGCGGTAGGTGCTCCAGTGCGAAGATTCGAATAGTTCAAGGACATTAAAGACATCGTACTCTCGTCCAGCATCTATTCGTGATCCAACCGGAGCGCCGTCGTTGAGCACAATGTCTTGATAACGAAAGCCAGATTCCGGAAGCGGTATATTCCGTAGGACAGTCCGTACAGGATCGATCCGAGTACCCCAGACGACTTCGCCCTCACCGTTAGGATTCAAACGAACCGGGGCCATACCAAAATTCATCAAGATCGGTCCTGACTCTCCACTTAGATCGAAGCCACATTCCTTCCAGATACGTCGAGCGGTTTCCCAGTCACGCAAGGCCGTTGAAGCAATTGCGAGGTTCCATCGCGTTGCCTCGTCGTCAGGCCGCAACTGATAGGATCGCAGGTTGTAATCGAAAGATTCCCTCCACTCGCCTCGATATTTACGGATTAGTCCTATGTTGTACAGGGTGGTAGGTCGATTGGGCTCAAGAACAAGAGCCTGGTGATATCGACGCAGTGCTTCGTCGTCGTTACCAGAGGAAGAAAGCTCTTGCCCTTCTTCATGGAGGCGAGCGGCACGATCATGCATAAACGATGGAGCCATGCGAATCACCACTGGTGAGAAGTCTCAGCTTCAGCCAAGGCATTCTACTTTTTGAATCCGGCCGGGTCTATCTGATTCCTTCATTGTGCATTAAGCGAAGAAGGCTGACTTGATAGAGGGAGAAGAAAACGATGCAGGAACCATTGTGTGAAGTACAAGCTGTACGCTGAGGTTCATGTATGGGGAGACCGTTGCGTCCCACGTCAGCGGATGGAGTATCTCACGTGCTCAGTCGCACGACCGTGCGTGGTGAACAATGGTTCCTTGTACACCTTTGTCTGTCATTTGAAGGTAGCTTTTTCAAGATTGCTGGCTTGCCTGGATGATCTTGATAAGCTGACTGCAATCCAAGATAGCTAATGCCACCGTCCGGTTCGATACCGGACTGCTATTGCAGAATATGTTGAACGTCCAAGACTCCCCGAGCCCCTACACCAACCCTAGATACTCATGGACAGGAATATTTCTTGTTCTTGTCGGTCTCCTGCTAATGCAGGTGTTAGTGTTTCGCCCAGATGTGTTTAACCCATTTGGCATGAAAGTTTTCATTCCCATCACGGGGATTACCATGCTTGGCCTCTCCAGATATGCGCAGGGATTAGGTCGCTCACGCGGGTGGTGTTTATTGGCAATCCTGAACCCACCTGGGCCGATTCTGGCCCTGCTCTGGCTACATCCACGATTTCAGACCCCAACGCTCAAACGATATCTCCTAATCCTTTTTGCTTTGTGGCTGGGCTTCGACTGGGCCTTTATGCGGGGAGAATATCGTGTGTTGACTGCCGAGGACCTCACCATGTTTTCTTTGATGGGAACGGTGCTGGGCATCCTTGACTCCCCAAGAAGTACTTTGTGGGGTGGAGTACTAGTGCTTCCGATGCTGCTTCGCGAACTCTTGACTGGGGTAGCCGGGTTGCCCTCAAACTCATTGGGCCTTGGCACCGATGAAATGTTTTTCCTGACAATCCACGCCATGTTTGGCGCGAACTTCGGAGGCGAAATCCGCTGGTTGATCACACATTGGAAACGTGGGGACGAGGATTCCGTCTACCCGCTAAAAACAGTCTCTCTGGCCCTTCTCGCTGCAAGTTTTGTCATCGGGATTGATCCGCTTGTTTCGACTATCTTCGGAGGAAGTATCCGACTGGGTACGGTCTGGATGAGCACCATCGCTGTGCTTATAGTTTTCCTGTTCCCGGGCTATTTCATAGGCCGTTTCCTATTGAATCGGTTCGTCTGTCAAACAGTTAAAGGAACGTTTGCCCTTACCGATCGGAGTAGCATACTTCAAACGTCATTGTGGGGATCAGCATTGGCATTGACCACGAGCCGTTGGGCAGCCTTCGAGACCTGTTTTTCTCTGACATCAGGAAAGGTACCCTCATGTTTTACCTTCGCCGACTGGGTAGCCGCTGGGTGCTTGGGAATAATCGCAGGTGTGTTTATTGCCCTGTTGATCAACGCCGCGTATCACGATCGTGTAGCCGAGAAGGCGATGACGCTTGAACTGTCACCGATGGGCTGGACCGCACGGACGCTGGCGATCGTCACAATTGCCTTCGTTGTGATCGGGATGAACTCAGCGTCCGTGAACAATTTGACTGAGATCAAAACTTCCATCACCCCCAGTGTAATATACATGGTGCCCATCGGAACATTTCCGGAGGACACCATTGTCAATCTGGTCCGCCACTATAACAGCATCCAGTCGATTCCTGTGAGAACCCTTCCATCGCTACCAGTCGAACGGTGGACTCTCGATTATCGCCGCGAACAATTGGTGGGAGAATCACTCATCAATCAAATCAGAATACGTCATCGCGATATTTCGAAAGACCCATCAGCTATGGTATTCGGATTCATCGACAACGACTTGGCAAGCTGTTCTGTGATTGCCTATCAATCTACACATTGTCAACTCACCTCGGAATTCACCCCCGAGGTAACTGTGGGAAAACGCTTTACCATCATCTCCACCCATCGGTTCGCCGACACTATGGACCAAAACCGACATACCCATCACGACGTGGAAATAGATATCCGTAAACTGATCGATCCCCTGATCAGCGCAGCCGCGCAGAAATCGGCAGGCGCGGTAGATTTTCGTCAGTAGGATCATTCCTTAAACAAAGAAAACGGTGTCTGGAACCATTGATTGAAGTACAAGCTATGCGCTGAGGCTTATGTAGGGGGAGACCGTTGCGTCCTATGCCAGCGGATGGAGTGTCTCACCTGCTCAGTCGCACAAACGTGCGTGGTGAATAATGGTTCCTGACACCTTTTTCTATTCCCGGGCCACGAAACGGTTCCTGCCACCGTTTTCTTCTCTTTAACTTTTCTTATTCTGAATGGTCCTAAGCTGATCCTGAAGCTCATCTAGTTCTTTAAATGCTGGCGAATGAAGATCGCGGACTCTGTTTTCAAGCCATAGATAGAAAAATTCGACGAGGCCACCATAAGACAATACTACCTTGTGAAGTTCTGGGTCAGAATTTAGAGCGGTAAGGTATGCCTTGGCTCGTGCGTCCCACTTATCCCACGTCCTCAGCTTATCAAGACTCAATACCATAGATGAAATTGGAGGTTTAGTTGGCCCTGTCCCGGACAGCCTCGCAACTACGGGTACCAGTCCTTTGTGGAGCATCCAATTTCGCAGTCCCTTGATAAACCCGGCAAGCTCAGAACTCTTGAATGTATCATCTCTCTTGCTTTTGTATTCCTCGTGGAAAGGTTTGTTTTGATACAAGTCGCGTACGAATATTCTCGAGTGATCGATCAGGGTGGCAGCCGATGCAAGATAATTGTGAAGTAGTCGAGCTATTTCCCTCTGAAAGTTCCGCAACGTGGGCCGATTCTCCACTTTCCATAGTTGTGACACGTTAGTTGGGTGCTCAAATGCATGAATAGCGGTAAGCAATTGTTTCCGGTTTCCTGCGAAAATGAAAAACGCGGCATGTAGTTCTTCAATTTTCGATGAAACTCGCTCGCCCTCGCTTTCTTTGATTCGCTTAATAATCTCTACTGGATCTGTGAATTTCTTTTTCGTCATTGAAGAGTCTGCAACCACCTAACGAACAAGGCAGTTAGGGGAGTGTCTGCCTGATTGCTTCGGGGTTAGCGGATTGTTAGCCACCTGCAGCCCCAATAACGTTGGCGTACCTATTCCAATCAATTGCCGGAACAGTTCCGAGTGACTGGAGTCGCTGAAGCAATCGAAAGAGAAAGAAGGCGAGTGAGTGACCCCTGGGACTCAATGTCAGAGACCCATCAAACGTGTCAAATGATCTGTCGGATAGCGCAAGCCCGCAGTCCAAAGCGGAAATGGTAACCAATGCCTTGAGGTTTGTGCTGAATGGATCTCCCGCCATTCCGTCTGCCCAATCAATATCTGGTGCAACGATGCCGGCCACGATTGGGAATAGAGCCTTTGGCGGAAATTCCCCGCCTGCGTGACGGATGGGGACGCTCGTACGTTCAAGCTCCCGAACAGACTTGGCTTTTTCTCCAGCATACTCCAGATATGTCTTATTAATTGTGGGCTTCACCTCAAGCACACAATAGACTGCTTCAGCTGGGATGAACCTATGAGCATGCTGATCTAGTAGAGTTGGAGTGTACTGATGGTCAAATACAATTATGTCGATGTGATCGCTCGTAGCTCCATTGGAGTCAATCACGATGCCTTGGTCAATTGCGTATCGCATTGGCAGGTACTTGCGAAGAATCTGGATGAAATGCTGTTCATTCACTTCACCCATCACGCCGTCATGCGTGATCGATTTAGAAGACAACTTGAGCTGAACAGCTAAAACCTCTTGTTCTGCAGCAAGCGCGGAACGAATGAACGATTTGCCGTCAACTCGTGCTTCAGTTTTGGCTTTATTCATATCACCTCACAATTCCTTCCCAGGTCTGCTGTGCTCGTGAATTTTCCGCTTGAGCCGCGATTGCATTTTTCTCGGCAACTGTGCAGTCATCGGAAACGACATTATTTGTGTTTGCGGGATCGACATATCTTACAGTCACTATCTTGTCTCGGATGTGATCTAGAACTGTGAGAACGTTCGCAGCGAGGTTGCCAGTTCTGGCATAGGCCAGCGCGTCGATAACTGCCATTTCCAAGAAGAACGAGGGGAACTCCAGTCCTTGAAGTTGTCGCCACACCTTCACGATTTTTATTTCGTTGATTCTGCCACTGCCTTGCACATAGGCAATGTGTTTTGCAACGTTAGTCTGAGTCCAGTTATTTGTTTTGCTGCGATAGAGGCTGTGATCGTCAACGTATTGAGATTGCCTTCGTCCGGGGACGAGATCGATCGAATAACCGTTGACTTTCACTCCAATGGATACGTTTTGCTTTCGGGCCGTGTAGCCAGCATTGGTTACTGCATTGTAAAGAGTAAAATACATATCGGCGAGGGTTCCCGGCGTGGTCGAAGAAAGTGAGAGGAAAATGTCAGCATCGGTCCCAATTGATATGCCAGTTCCTTTTGCGAGTGATCCCGAGAACTCGGCACTCGTGAGGTAACCGTTGCCCCATTTCTCAAGCACTGGGTAGATGGTCTGGCCTGAGGCTTGAGCACCAGCAGTATTGACGACGTATTTCTGAAGTATGCCCGAAAGGTACTCGTCGCTTGTCATACCTGAACCATTGTGTCCTCATGCCTAATTCTTAAATCACGGCATTGAGTGAGGCATTGTACTTTTTCCCCGTAGGCTTGGTCTATCTTTAGGTATACGTATCGACCGAGCCCTCTTCCACCTCTCTTCCTCCCCAGTATTGGAGGGAACGGCCTAGGTTGCCCTTGACTGCACGAATCGGACGAGCCTTGTTTCATCGTGGGCGTTCTGCGAGCAAGGAGGGCACCTGGCCGCTCCTTTTCTCTTTCTCCTCCTCCATATTGTGGGGGGACAGACTGGCTACTTGAGCGGGCATCAGGGCCTTGTTGAGTCCGCCGTTGCCGAGCTGACGCGGCCTGCCATCGGCAGGTGGTGACGCTGTTCGCCGTTCCATTCAAGCATCGCTTGGAATGGAACAAGTTGCGCTGCCAAGCGGCAGTGAGGCTTACGGCGGCCAACAAGGCCCTGGCCTCAAGCGAAAGCAGCCAGTCTGTCCGCTCCCTTTCTGCCCTTGACCCCCGTTCTCCCACCCCCGTACAATACCCACCTTCGAGCCTAACTCATTGGCTTTCTTGTCACTTTGGGCCAGTTTGAGGGAAGGATCTAGGCTGGTATGAGGATTGAGTATTCCAAGGGCGAACGGGCTTCAAAGGAGCTGATCATGCTCCAGCGTGAAGCCTCCGAAGCCACCAGCGGCCGGAAGATGAAGGTGTTACTCATCTATCCGCCGGACTGGTTCCCATCCGAGCCCTATCTCAGCCTTCCCTCCCTCACCGCCGTCCTCCGTCAAGCCGGCCATACCGTCATCCAAAAAGACATCAACCTCGAGATGTACGACTGGTACTTCAGCGAGGACTTTTTGAAGAAAGTCTTGCGCCGTGTGCCGCCGCAGCTCGATCGGCTCCGCAAACTGTCCAAGAAGCGCGATTTGGATGCCGGTGAAATGGACCTGCAGCTGTCCCTCTGCGATCTGACCAGGCAGAAGATCGACGAGTTGATCAAGAAGGCGGAGAAAGCGAAGGCGATTATCCGTGGAGAAGTCTTTTACGAAATTGACCAGTTGGAGTGGGCGATCAATGTATTCCGTGAGGTCACGTCGGTGATCTCGATGGTCTATTTTCCAGCGCGGATCTGCATGCCGCCGATGGAAACGGATCTGTCGTACAAGGTCTTCGTCTCGTCTGAGGTGATGGACGCGGTAAACGACACTCAGGTGAATGTCTACCGCGACGTATTCGAGCATTTGGTGAAGCCGGTGATCGAGCAAGAGCAGCCGGACGTGATCGGCATCTCGATCGTCTTGCAGCAGCAGATGTTCTCCTCCATGACCTTCTGCGCCCTGATCAAGCAACACTTTCCCCACATTCACGTGACGATCGGCGGCA
>ERZ1292633.5377-Hain-H41-02um-R1-5377-length-11589-cov-4_pt1 | contig 11589 bp, 9 predicted proteins | sample MGYA00564406_ERZ1292633 | MGnify/ENA primary metagenome ERZ1292633 (study PRJEB36523, sample SAMEA6512639) | groundwater metagenome | collected 2019-01-08 | study: AquaDiva: Metagenomics assemblies of 32 groundwater samples
ATCTCACCCAGCACTGGGCCGCCAACGCCCCTGCCCGGGCCGGCGCCGGTCCCGGTGCCGCCCCCCCTGCCGCAGGTAACGAAGACCAGGTCGGCCCCGTCCAGAACCTTGGCCACATCCTCGCGGTTCTCCACGATGGCCTGGCGGCCGATCTCCGGCCGCGCCCCGGCGCCGAGTCCGCGGGTGAGCCGCTTGCCGATCTGGCACTTGATATCCGACTTGGAAGCCCCCAGCGCCTGGGCATCGGTATTGACCGAGATGAACTCCACCCCTCGGAGCTGCTCTTCGATCATCCGGTTGACGGCGTTGCCGCCCCCGCCTCCGACCCCAACCACCTTCATTCGAGCGCGTTGCTCGTTGGTTTCTTCCAGTTCGAATCTCATCGCGACCCTCGGTCGGTGTGGCGGATGATGAAGGAGTGGTTTAGAAGAAGTCCTGCAACCAGCGTTTGACCGGGCCCAGCACCTTTTCGACCGCCGGCGAACGGCCCCGGCCGCTCCCGAAGCTGGATCCCAGCGCCACCTGCCGCGCCCCGTACAGCAACAGTCCCGCCGGCACCGCCATGCGGGGCGACTCGATGCTGTCGACCAGCCCGGAAAGCCCCTGCCCGGGCGCCCCGGCCCGCACCGGCAGGGCGAAGACCTCCCGCGCCAGCTCGACCACCCCTGGCAGCAGTGATCCGCCTCCCGTCAGAATAACACCGGCGGGCAGATGTTGCTGGTACCCCGCCCGGGAGACCTCCCCCATGGCGAGTTCGAGCACTTCCTGCAGCCGGAGGTGGATGATATGCGCCAGGACCCGACGGGAGGCCAGCCGGACCCCCTGACCCGGAGTCCCCGGCAATTCCACGGTGTCGTCGTCGGGCACCAGGGGCTCGTAGGCCGAGCCATACCGGTGCTTGATTCGCTCGGCGTCCTGCTGGGCCACCTGCAGTCCGTGCACGATGTCATTGGTGACATGCCCACCCGCGAACATCAGCGAGCCAAAGTGGCGGATCTTCCCTTCATGAAAGACCGACACGGTGGTGGCACCCCCCCCAAGCTCCACCAAGGCGCACCCCAGATCCCGCTCGTCGCCAGTCAGCACCGAGAAGGACCCGGCCAGCGGCTCCAGTACGAACTCACCGACGTGGTAGCCCGCTTTCTCGACGCACTTCCGGAGGTTCTGCAGCGCCGTGCTCAGGGCGGTCACCAGATACACTTCCGCCTCGAGCCGGGAGCCGGTCATTCCGATCGGATCGTTGATCCCGACCTGCTGATCCACGATGTAGTCCTGGGGAATGGCGTGCAGCAGCTCGTGGCCCATCCCGAAGGAGACGTTGCTGGCCACGTCGTTGACCCGGGCCACGTCACCGGTCCGGATCTCGCTGCCGGTGACCGAGACCACCCCGTGGGAACTCCGGCCGGAAACGTGCTCTCCCGCCACCCCGCAGTACAGCGTCCCGACCTCGACCCCGGCCATCAGTTCGGCGTCCCGCATCGCCTTGGCGATGGCCCGGGTGGTTTCCTCGATGTCGCGGACCACCCCGCGCCGGATTCCGGTCGACTTCTCGGTGCCCACGCCCAGCACCTTCACCCCCGGCGACCGGGCGTCGCCGGTGACCTCACCGATCGCGCCGGTCACTTTGGTGCTGCCGAGATCAAGCGCGGCGACGAGCCGTTGGACCTGGGTCACAATGTCATGCCCCGTACGAAGACGCGGTCGGTAAACCGCGCGTCAAGTTCGACAAAATCGCGCCCTCGTCCTGCAAGGTCGCGCACGACCGCCCCAAGCGCCTGAATGTCACGCACGGTGGCGTCTGACCGCAGAAGATACCGGTGTCCCCCTCCGGAAAGGAGGATGTCCTTTCCAACTCGCGCGGCGCGCTCGATGCCCGTGAAGACCTCCGGTTCGGCATCCATCACCCGGCCCAGGACCAGCGCCACGGCCGCATCGGGATCCGCCACCGGCAACCGGCGCGGGTCCCTGGTCGGATCGAACGGCAGCACCCAGCCCCGCCGGTCCATCAACCCCAGCACGCCCTCATGCTCCGCCAATGCCACCGGCTGGTGTTCCCGCACCGTGACGACCAGCGTTCCGGGCCACCGGCGGGTCACCCGGGCCTCCGCCACCCCACGGATCGCGAACACCCGATCGGCCAGCCCGGCCGTTCGATCAAACAAACTCGCCTCGGGCCCGAGCCTGAGTGCAGCCACCAGCGTGTCGGGCACCAGATACCGGGCCCCCCGCACTTCCACCCGTCGGATCTTGAAGAAGTCCACCTTCCGCAAGGCCCGGGGCGACACCGCCAAGCCCGCCAGCACCAGGCCGGCCACTCCCGCGATCAGGACCCCCCGACGGCTCACCGCTCCCCCAGCCGCTCCAGCAGCTCACCACCAAGGCTGGTGATGTCGCCAGCCCCGAGGGTGAGCACCACGTCGCCCGGGGACAGCGAGGCCAAGACCTGCGCCGTCAGGGTCTCCCGGTCGGCCCCGAACACCACCTCGGCTCCGGCCCGCCGGGCGGCCTCGGCCACCAACCGACCGGAAACGCCGGGAATCGGCGCCTCCCGTGCGGCGTACACCTCCGTCACGAACACCAGATCTGCCAGCGCCAGGGAGCGACCCATCTGCGCTCCCAGCGCAGCGGTGCGGGTGTACAGGTGGGGCTGGAACACCGCCACCACTCGCCGGTCCGGAAAGGCCTCCCGGGCGGCAACCAAAGTCGCCTCCACCTCGGTGGGGTGGTGGGCGTAGTCGTCGACCAGGGTCACCCCGGCCACGGTCCCTCGGCGCTCGAAGCGACGCCCGACACCGACGAACTCTCTGAGCCCGAGGGCCGCCCGCTCGACATCGCCCCCCAGCGCCGCCACCACCCCGATCGCCGCCGCGGCGTTCCGGAGATTGTGGACCCCGGGGACCGCCAGATCCAGGGAGACCGACCGGCCATTGGCCAGACCAAGGACGGCCTGGGCTCCCTGGGGGCTCGACCCGATCCTGGAGAGGATCAGGTCCGGCCCAGCCACCCCAAAGCGCCACACCGGCCCCCCCAGGCGACGAGCCACCGCTTCGGCTCCCGGGTCGTCGCTTCCGATCAGGGCCCGACGCGCCCGCCCAGCGAAGGTGACGAAGGCGTCCTCCTGCAGCTGGGCCGATCCGGAGTAGCACTCCAGATGCTCGGGCTCCAGGTTGTTCACCACGGCGACGGCTGGGTGCAGGGCCAGGAAGGCCTGGTCGTACTCGTCCGCCTCCACCACGAACAACTCGTCCCCCCCGATGCGGGCATTGCCTCCCCAGGCAGCCACTCGACCCCCGGCGAGGGTGGTGGGCTCGAATCCGGCCCCGACCAGCGCGTGGGTCGTCATCACCGTCGTGGTGGTCTTGCCATGGGTGCCGGCAATGGCCACAACCTCCCGACCCGACACCAGCTGGCCCAGCGCTTCCTTCCGCGGGAGGATGGGAATCCCCAGTTCCCGCGCGCGGCTCAACTCCGGATGGTCCCCGGGGATCGCCGCACTGGCGACCACGGCCCGGGCACCCGCGACGTACGCCGCGTCGTGACCAGACCAGACCTTGGCGCCCAGTTGGAGGAGATCAGGAGCTCCTTCAGGCGCTCGATCCGAACCGGTCACCGCCACACCCCTGCGCAGGGCCACAAGCGCCAATGCGCTCATGCCCGCCCCGGCGATCCCGACGAAGTGTACCGGCCGCGGATCGGAGCCGAGAAAGAGGTTCATGACGATGGACCTAATGTAAGCAATTACATGGGGATGGTAAACAATCAACCGCCCTCGATCAGGCCCTCCAGGCGGGTCGCGATCTGCCCCGTGGCCTCCGGGCGGGCCCGATCGAGGGCGGCGGCCCGCATGGCGGCCATCCTGGCGGGGTCCTCGAGCAGATCCAGGAGGGGAGCACTCAGGCTGGCGCCCGAGAGCTCAGATTGGGGGAGCATCATCGCCGCCCCACCCCCCACCGCGGCCCCGGCATTTCGGGTCTGGTGGTCGGCGGCGGCGGTCGGGAGGGGGATGCGGAGGGACGGGATCCCCCACGCGCTGAGCTCGGCCAGGGAGAGCGAACCGGCTCTGGCAACCGCGATGTTGGCTACCGCATAGGCGTCGCGGATCGGATCGAGGAACGGCGTCACATGGACAGCCGGGGGGTTGTGGAGGTGACGAAATCGGTCGAAACTCCCCGGACCGGTGGCCCAGATGATCTGCACCTTGTCGGCCCGCCGCGTCTGGATCCAGGCCGCGACTGCCTCGTTGATGACGAGCGACCCCTGGCTGCCCCCGGTCACCAACACAACGGGCCGGGCAGGATCCAGTCGGAACCGGCCGATGGCGGCTTCGCGAAGGGCCGGCTCCGGCGGGTGGATCGGTGCCCCGGTCACCACCAACTGCCCTGCCCTGGCGGAGAGGGCCGATGCCGCCTCGGGCACCGCGAGATAGACTTCCCGGACCACCCGGGAGAGCCACCGGCTGGTGAGTCCGGGCACGGCGTCGGCTTCGAAGATGGCCGTCGGGATCCCCCGGCGAGCCGCCCGGAATACCACCGGCCCCGAGGCATACCCGCCGGTTCCTACCACCAGCGACGGCCGTTCGGCGTCCAGCAGGGAACCAACCTCCCTCCACAGCCGGCCCGCGACGAATGGCCATCGAAGATTCCGCCATGGTCGCTCGCGGTAGATCGGCTCGGCCGAGAGGAGCTGGTAGGGGTACCCCCGGTCGGGCAACAGGCGGGCTTCCACCCCGCGCCGGGCTCCCACCAGCATCACCCGCCAACCCGGGTGACGCTTCGCCAGCTCGTCGGCGAGGGCCAGGGCAGGCATCAGGTGTCCCCCGGTGCCCCCGCCGGCCAGCAGAACGGTGGTCATTCGCGGGATGGAGGTCGGCCCCGCATCCGTCCCACGCTGGCCAGGACACCGACCGCTGCGAGGTTCATCGCCAGACTCGACCCACCGGCCGACATGAACGGCAGCGTCAGTCCGGTGGTCGGCAGCAGATTCAGGGTGACCGCCATGTGGAGCACGGCGGTGATCACCACCGCCGTCGTCAGCCCGGCCGCCAGGAACTGCCCGAAGGGATCAGGAGCCGTCTTGGCGATCCGGTACCCGATCCACCCGAAGAGCCCGAACAGCACGACCACCAGGACCACCCCGATGAAGCCCCACTCCTCGCCGATCGAAGCGAAGATGAAATCGGAGTAGGCGTACGGCAGGTGCGCCAGTTTGGCCTTCCCTTCCCCGAGGCCCTGCCCCAGGAGCCCCCCAGATCCGATCGCGATCACCGACTCCGTGATCTGGCGGGCGCCGTCTTCGGTGCCCCCACCGAGATAGGTCTCCAGCCGGGCCCGCCGATACCCGCTGAGCAGGATCATCTGGAGCCCCAGCACGCCGGCCGCCATGCCGAGCAGGAGGAAGTGGCCGATCTTGGCCCCGGCGGTGAACAGCACGGTGGCACCCAGCACCGCCACGATGGCGGCCATCGACAGGTTGGGTTGCCGCATGATCAGCAGATCGACCAGCCCGATCACCAGCAGGAACGGCACTACCCCACGCTTGAAGCCCCGGATCGCTTCCCCCTTCTTGGCCGCCAGGGCGGCACACCAGAGCACGATCACGAACTTGGCGATCTCGCCGGGTTGGATGTCCAGCACACCCAGGTCGATCCACCGGCGAGCTCCGTTGCGGGACCCGGCGATGCTCCCGGTCAGCGACTCCGGCAGGGCGGGAATGAGAAGCAGCCCCAAGGTGATGACCAGGGCAGGCCACGCCAGGGGGCGGAGCTGCCGGTAGTCCATCCGGGACAACAGCAGCATCGCGATCCCGCCGGCCAGACCGATCGCCAGCTGCTTGACGGCGATCATGAATCCCGCGTCCCGGATGCTCACCGCGTTGTAGAGGTTGACGACTCCGAACACGGTCAGGGTGAAGGTCACCACCACCAGCAGCCTGACCTCCCAGCGGAATTCTCCGGGGTGTCGCACGGCCGAGGCGCTCACATGGCCTCCACGAGCTCACGGAAGGTGCGGCCCCGCTCTTCGTAGTTGGTGAACATGTCGTAGCTGGAACAGGCGGGAGACAGCAGGACCGCGTCCCCGGGGCGGGCCGCCCGCGCCGCCCGCACCAGCACCTCGGCAAAGGTCCCCGCGGATTCCACCGGAACCACACCGGCCAGGTCGGCCACCACGATCTCCCGCGCCTCGCCATAGGCGATCACCGTGCGACAGCGGTCCCGCAACCCCGGACTCAGGCGGCGGTAGGACTCTCCCTTGTGACGGCCGCCGAGCAGGAGAACGAACGGGCGGTCGACCGCCGCCACGGCCATCTCGGTGGAGCCAAGGTTGGTGGCTTTCGAATCGTTGATCCACAGCACCCCCGCCACTTCCCGAACGATCTCGAGCCGGTGGGACAGGGGCCGGAAGGTGCGCAGGGCGCGTCCCAGCAAGTCGACAGCGATCCCGGCCACCGCGTGTACCGCCAGCGCGGCCGCCAGGGCATTGGCCACGTTGTGATCGCCGAGCAGAGGAAGCTCGGCCCGTGGGATAAGGGGAGCGTTCCCCAGCATCAACCGTTCTGCCGGGCGGTGGTACCAGGCATCGGCCTCTGCCTTCACGGAAAACCGGAGCTGCCGCCCCGGCGCCGAGGAGATCATCGCAGCGGATTCCGCATCATCGGTGTTGCCCACCCACACCGACGCCTCGTTGGCGTTGCGAAAGAAGAGCCGCTTGTCGGCGTAGTACGCCTCAAGGCTCGGATAGCGGTCAAGGTGATCGGCCGAGAGGTTGGTGAGGATCCCGGCGACGGGCGCCACCAGCGGTGCGTCATGCAGCTGGAACGAGGAGAATTCGATCGCCAACCATTCGGGAAGGTCCGGTCCGAGCGCCAATTCCGCGACCGGGGTCCCGATGTTGCCCACCGCCTCCGCCCGGAGCCCTCCCGCCCGCAGCAGGTGCGCCACCAACGCGGTCGTGGTGCTCTTGCCGTTGGTGCCGGTAACGCCGATGTACGGCGTCCGGCCGATCGCTTCGAGGCCGAGGTCAATCTCGGCCCGGATCGTGACGCCAGCCTCCCGGGCGGCCCGGACCGGCGCGGCGCCGGGCGGAACCCCGGGCGAGAGCACCACCCCACCGGCCCCGGCAATCCGCCGGAGATCGTGCCCGCCCAGTTCGACGGCCGCGCCGAGACCCTCAAGTTCAAGCGCGGCGGCCTGCACCAGGTCGCCGTGTCCGCTGTCCGAGGCGTAGACCGGAATCCCCCGGACCCGGAGCAGTCGGCCGGCGCTCAGTCCGCTCCGCCCGAGCCCGATCACAGCGATTTCGCGGCCCGCCTGGGCCCAGGCGTCGAGGGTCACCGCAGCTTGAGGGTCGCCAACGCCAGCAGCGCGCACAGAATCCCGAGAATATAGAACCGGGTCACGACCGTGCTCTCGGCCCAGCCCAGCTTTTCGAAATGGTGATGGAGTGGCGCCATCCGGAAGACCCGGTTGGCCTCGGCGTACTCCCGGCCGCGGGTCCGGCGGTTCCACTTGAAGACCGACGTCTGGATCAGGACCGAGATGGCTTCAGCCACGAAGACGCCCCCGATGATCGCCAGCAGAAACTCCGCTTTGAGCAGGATCGCGACGGTCCCGAACGCGCCACCGATGGCCAGGCTGCCGGTATCCCCCATGAACACCTTGGCCGGATGCGCGTTGAACCAGAGGAACCCCAGCGCCGCTCCCATGAGGGAGCCGCAGAAGATCGCCAGCTCACCGGCGCGCGGGAGATAGAACAGGTTCAGGTAGGCGGTCGCATCGACTCGGCCAAAGACATAGGCGAAGAGGGCAAAACAGGCGGCCCCGATCGCGGTCAGCCCGGCCGCCAGTCCGTCGAGCCCATCCGTGAGGTTGACCGCATTGCTGGTTCCGGTGACGATGAAGGTGACGAACATGACGTAGAGCCACGGAGCAAAGGTCGCGGTGACAAACTTGAAGAACGGCACCGTGGTCGCCGTGGCGGGGATGATGTCCACCGGAACCACCGGCCACAACGTCAGGTAGATTCCGAGTGCCACCCCGAACCCCACCTGGCCCGTCAGCTTCCACCGCGCCACCAGTCCCCGCGACTTCCCCTGCACCACCTTGAGATAGTCGTCCAGGAACCCGATTGCGCCGGCCCACAGGGTGGCCAGAACCGCCACCAGCACGTACCGGTTGGTCAGGTCGGCCCAGAGCAGCGTCGGCACCACCGTGGCGAGGATGATGATCAAGCACCCCATGGTCGGGGTGCCGCGCTTCCCCTCGTGGCTGGCGAGGAAGTCCATCCGAACCACCTGGCCCACCTTCAGGGCCCGGAGTCTGCGGATGATGAAGGGACCGACCACGAAGGCCATCAGCAGCGCCGTCACGGTCGCGCCGGCCGCCCGGAAGCTGATGTATCCGAACAGATTGAACAGGATGTGGCTCTTGCCCAGCGGGGCAAGCAGGTGGTAGAGCATCAGGCCTCGAAGGACGGGGCGGTCTGGCTGGTGATGGCTGGAAGTATACGCTCCAAGGCCACCCCGCGGGACGCCTTGAGGACCACCACCTCATCCCCGGAAAGCCGCGGAGCCAGCAGTGCCCCCGCTTCGACCGGGTCGTCGGCCAGGATCAGCCGGTCGCCGAGGGCGTCCCGCTGGGACCGGAACAGGTCGGCGAATTCCCCGACCGCGACCAGAAGTTCCGGGGCCAGCGCCAGCAGGTGGGCGGCCACCTCCGCGTGGAGCCGCTCGGCGTCCGGACCCAGCTCACGCATCCCGCCAGCCACGAAGACCAGGCGACGTCCCGTGCGGAGGCTCTGGGCGGTCTCGATGGCCGCCAGGAACGAGGCGGGGTTGGCATTGTAGCAGTCGTTGAGGATCGTCAGGCCCCCGATCTGCTGGAGTTCGCTCCGGCCACCGGGGACGACCACCCTGGACAGCGCGTCGGCCACCTCATCGAGATCGAGTCCAAGTTCCTCGGCCACCGCCCAGGCCAGCATGGCGTTTCCTGCCAGGTGGCGGCCGACCAGGGGCAGCCGGATGGTGCGCGTCCCGATCCGGAGGGTGGGGCGGCCCTGAGGGTCCAGCACCACTTCGTCGGGCCGCACCTCTCCCTCGAGACCCGCCACCACCAACCGGCCTGGGGCGAGTGCCCGTGCCTCGATCGCCAGTGCGGGAGGCTGCGGTCCCACCACCACCAGCGGAGCGTCCCGGATCAACTCAAGCTTCTCGGCCATCACCCGCTCCAGCGACCCGAATCCCTCGAGGTGCCCGGCGGCGACATTGGTGACCACTGCCACCGTCGGCTCCACAATCTCCCGGTACCGGGCAATTTCCCCGGGGAGGTTGGCCCCGGCTTCGATCACCAGGCTCTCGGTGCCATCAGGCGCCGCCAGAATCGTCTGCGGCACCCCGACCAGGTTGTTGAGGTTCAACCGGGTGGCGTGCGTCTGGTATCGGGTGGCGAGCACGGCGGCCACCAGCTCCTTGGTGCTGGTCTTGCCGTTGGTCCCGGTCACCGCCACCACCGGACCGGGGATCTCCCGACGTCGGGCCCGCGCCAGCCAGCCGTACGCCCGGAGCGTATCCTCCACCGGGTGGAGGCAGAGACCTTCGACCGGGGGGGTCCCGGTGCGCACGACCGCCCCTCGGGCCCCGGCATCCCGCGCCGCCGCGAGATGGTCGTGACCGTCGTGCCGTTCTCCCTTGAGCGCCACGAACAGCGCCCCTGTCGGCATCCCTCGGGTGTCGGTGACGATGGCAGAGTACTCCACGTCTTCCGCCATCTGATCGAGCCCGAGGATGTCGCTGACCCGCCGGGCGGAAAGCGGTCTCACTGCGTCAGCTCCTCGACGATGGCGCGCTCATCGAAAGGGAACTTGACATCGCCGACGATCTGATAGGTCTCGTGCCCCTTGCCAGCCAGCAGCAGGGTGTCCCCCTCCGAGGCCATGGCGATCGCGACTCCGATCGCCTCCCGACGGTCGTGGAACCGGTGGACTGGTTGCCCAGGCATGCCAACCAGGATGTCGTCAATGATCCGGTCGGGATCCTCGGTCCTCGGGTTGTCCGGTGTCAGGAAGGTTACATCTGCGCCTTCCGCCGCCATCCGACCCATGAGCGGGCGCTTGCCCCGGTCCCGATCCCCGCCGCAGCCGAACAAGACCATGAGCCGGCCACGCGTCAGTGGCCGCAGGGTCGCCAACACCCGCTGCAGGGCGTCCGGGGTATGGGCATAGTCGCGGAGAACGACGCACGGGCGGGCCGCCAGCCGTTCCATCCGACCGGGGACCTGCGGGGCCGACGACAGTCGTTCGGCCACCTCCTGGAGGGGGCGACCCAGGCCGAGAGCGATGGCGGCGGCACCGAGGGCGTTCGCGACGTTGAAATCCCCCGAGAGGGGCAGCTCCACCTCCCTGGTGCCGAACCGGCCGGTCAGCTGAAACCGACTTCCGGCCGCCGACGCGACCAACCCCTCCGCTCGCAGATCGGCCGCGGGGGCCAGCCCGAACCTCAAGGTCCCCGGTCGCCGGGGGATCACCTCCCACGCGGGATCGTCGGCGTTGACCGCCACGACGGCGTCCTGGCGCAGCAGCGCGAGCAGCAGGAGCTTCGCCTCGAGGTACCCCTCCATCGTGAGGTGGTAGTCGAGGTGTTCACGGGTGAGGTTGGTGAACACGGCACCGGCAAACCCCAGGCCCTCGAGCCGACCCTGGTGGAGGCTGTGGGAGGACGTCTCCATCACCACCTGGGTGACGCCGCGGTCGGCCAGCCGGCGGAAGGTGGCATGGAGATCCACCGGACCGGGAGTGGTCAGCGGGGCCGTCGGGACGGCGACCCCGGAACCGTCCATGGCACCGAGGGTGCCGATCAGCCCCGCATCGCCGGCTCGGTTGAGCAGATGGCGGGTGATCCCGGTGGTGGTGGTCTTGCCATTGGTGCCGGTCACGCCGACCAGGACCATCGCTCCCGCCGGGTCGTCGTACCAGGCCCGCGCCACCAGGCTCGAGGCGCGGCGCGCGTCGCGGACCACGATCTGCGGCACCGTGCCTTCCAGCGGCCGCTCGACCAGCGCGAGGACCGCCCCGTGCCGGACGGCGTCGGCGACGAAGGCGTGGCCATCCAGCTGGGTCCCCGGCACCGCCAGGAACAGCTCTCCCGGCTGAACCTCCCGACTGTCGGTGGCAATCCCGGTCGGGGCCCCCGCCTCGGGCATCGGCGACGAGAGCAGTCCCTCCCGCTCCAACGCGGTACGCACCCGCTCCCACGCCAGCCGGTTCGACACCCTCAGCGCTCCGCACCCGACGTGAGCGACACCGTCGTGCCGGCGGTCGCGGTGGCCCCGGCCGCGGGGGAAGTGGCTACCACTGGCCCGACGCCGGAAAGCGAGACCCGCAGGCCGCGCTGATGGAGCCGGTAGACAGCCTCCCGGACCTCGAGTCCCACCACATCCGGGACCGTCACCACGGGACGGGCTGACGACGTCGCCCCACCCCGGAGCGAGATCACCGTGCGGGTGGCGGGAATCCGCTGATCCACCCGCGCGACATGGGGAGCCTGGGCCGAGCGGAACTGGAGCCGGGACCGGTCCAGCACATCGCGATGCACCGCCAG
>ERZ1292633.5378-Hain-H41-02um-R1-5378-length-11588-cov-6_pt1 | contig 11588 bp, 7 predicted proteins | sample MGYA00564406_ERZ1292633 | MGnify/ENA primary metagenome ERZ1292633 (study PRJEB36523, sample SAMEA6512639) | groundwater metagenome | collected 2019-01-08 | study: AquaDiva: Metagenomics assemblies of 32 groundwater samples
ATTTTCTTCATTGCGCCAGCCATTTCCTGATGCATTTTAAGAAGTTTGTTAACGTCCTGAACCGTCGTGCCGCTGCCCTTGGCGATGCGGATCTTGCGCTTGGCCTGAAGCAATTCAGGCTTGCTGCGTTCCTTAGGCGTCATTGATCCGATCATCGCGTCCATCCGGATCAGCACGCGGTCATCAACATTGCTTGACGCCATTGCCGCCTGTGCCTTTTTCATGCCGGGGATCATCCCCGCAAGCGCGCCGAGCCCGCCCATGCGCTGCATCTGCTTAAGCTGTTGGCGCAGATCGTTCATATCGAACTGACCCTTGGCCATTTTTTCGGCCATTGCCTCAGCTTCTTCCTGCTGAAACACATCGGCGGCGCGCTCAACTAGGCTGACGACATCGCCCATGCCGAGGATGCGGCTGGCAACGCGGCTTGGATGAAACACATCAAGAGCGTCGAGTTTTTCACCCATCCCAACGAACTTGATAGGCTTGCCAGTAACCGCGCGCATCGACAGCGCCGCGCCGCCGCGCGCATCACCGTCCATCCGCGTAAGGACAACCCCGGTCAGCGGGACTTGTGCAGTAAAATTCTTCGCAACATTTACGGCGTCCTGGCCGGTGAGCGCATCAACGACGAGAAGGATTTCGGCCGGATCAGCGACGGTTGCGACCGCCTTCATCTCATCCATCAACTGCGTATCGACATGAAGCCGACCCGCCGTATCAAGCATCAGTACGTCATAACCTTGAAGCTTCGCCGCCTGAAGCGCGCGCCGTGCGATATCGACCGGCTGTTGCCCGGCAACAATCGGGAGCGTAGCAACGCTGACCTGCGTGCCGAGCACGGCAAGCTGCTCCTGCGCGGCGGGGCGGTTGACGTCGAGCGACGCCATCAGCACTTTCTTGCGGTCTTTTTCGGTCAGGCGTTTGGCGATCTTCGCGGTCGTCGTCGTCTTACCCGAGCCTTGCAACCCGACCATCATAATGATCGCAGGTGGATTTACCGCAAGCTCAAGTTCAGACGCTTCTGAACCAAGCATCTCGATCAGTGCGTCATTGACGATCTTGACGACTTGCTGGCCCGGCGTAATTGATTTGAGAACCGACTGGCCAACCGCTTTTTCGGTAACACTATCGATAAACGAGCGTACAACCGGCAGCGCGACGTCAGCCTCAAGCAACGCGACTCGCACTTCGCGCATCGCCTCACGAACATCAGCTTCATTGAGCGCACCGCGCCCGCGCAGACGATCAAAAACGCCGCCAAGCCGTTCGCTCAAACTCTCAAACATGCGCTTTTCAACCCTTTATCGACGCCAAACGAAAAACGCCGACGGGCGAAACCTCGCCGATCAGCGTCGCCCTTAGGCGTACAAAACGTATCTTTCCTTGAAGAAAGTAGTTGTGCCCTAGCCTTGCGCCGTACACACGTCAATCACATGCGTCAAAATCTTGTGGCCCGATTAACCGCTTCTTCACCCCGCGATGCTACCGAATGCTCTATTGAGTATTGAACGGGGCGTATATAGTGAGCACAATCATCAAACGTGACAAACCTACCGCAAGTTCGCCAGCGAAAGCGGCGCAACGCGACATCGTCACGGGCGGTATCGTCGTCGCCGCAATTATCATGTTTGTCGGAACAGGAACATCAGTTCTGACATCAACAATCGATATGATTGCAGGCGCTGGTGGCGGGGCTGATAACACCCTCACTGTTGCACTCCTGCTCAATATTGCACTGATGCTATTTGGCTGGCGACGCTACAAAGAGCTTACCCGCGAAGTCGAAGAACGCAAGGCTGCTGAAGAACGCGCACAGGTGTTGGCGCTCCGCGACCCACTCACCGGCTTCCACAATCGTCGCTCGCTTGCCGAGAACGGAGCGGAATTGCTGAGCAAGGCCATCCGACGCCAGAAATCACTCGCAATGCTGGTGCTTGACCTCGACAATTTCAAAAACATCAATGATGTTCACGGCCATGCGATTGGTGATGCCCTGCTCAAAGCAGTTGCCGCCGAAGTCGCTGGCCTGATGCCACCAAATTCAATTGCGGCGCGCCTAGGTGGCGATGAATTTGCGTGCGCATTCGTTTTTGATACTGCCAACCTTGATATTGTCGAACGCGTTGCCGAAGCAATCGTAGCACGACTCTCACAACCCTTTGATGCAGATGGTATTTTTGCCCATATTAGCGTTTCTATAGGCATCGCACACAGCGCGGCTGATTGCGAAACGATCGATGCTCTGATCCGGCGGGCAGACATAGCAATGTATGACGCCAAACATCAGGGTCGTAATCGCTTTGCTTGGTTTGATGCTTCGATGGAGCATAATCTCCAAATCCGCAATGAAGTGGAATCGGGGATGCGCGTTGGCATTCCGCGCAATGAATTTGTACCCTATTTTGAGCAGCAGATTGACCTAACCACGGGCCGTCTCGGCGGGTTTGAAGTGCTGGCGCGCTGGGATCACCCGACACGTGGGCTGGTGCCCCCTGACAGCTTCATCCCGATTGCCGAAGAGACCGGCATGATTGCTGACCTCTCGATGTCGGTGATGCGCCAGGCGCTTGAAGAAGCCAAGACATGGGATCAGTCGCTCGTAATCTCGGTCAACATCTCGCCAAGTCAGCTAAAAGATCCTTGGCTGGCACAAAAGATCGTTAAGCTGCTCGTAGAAACAGGCTTCCCTGCCAATCGGCTTGAAATTGAAATCACCGAAACCTCGCTGTTTGAAAACCTTGCACTCGCGCAGTCAATCGTTGGCAGCCTTAAGAATCAAGGTATCCGCCTTGCGCTTGACGATTTTGGTACAGGATATAGCTCGCTTGCCCATTTGCGCGCATTGCCCTTTGACCGGATCAAAATCGATAAGAGCTTCGTGACCTCAATCCTCGAAAATGCTGAAAGTGCCGCCATCGTCAATGCGATCACGCGGCTTGGTGATAGCCTTGGCTTGCCTGTTACAGCAGAAGGTATTGAAGACGCGCAGATCGAAGAACGACTACGTCAACTTGGCTGCCACAAGGGCCAAGGCTGGCACTTTGGCAAACCAGCTTCAATCGCGCAGACTCGCACCTTACTTGCCGAACGCAACCTTCTACCATCTTACCGCACCCAAGCGACGGGCAAAGATCCAAGCGTGATCGAGCTGCTTAAAACAGGCTAATTCTGGTCAGTACATTTTCCCTCTCCCCTTTGCTGTAATGTTGATATAATACAGCAGAGAATGAATGATCAACTACTCAACACCACCACATCGACGTTAGGTGCGCCCTATGATTTTGGTGCGGTGGCCCCGCTGCCCAGTCCGGGATCATGGGCTGCGCCACCGAATGAACTCGCGCCGGTTGCACCATCGCGCTGGACAAGGCGGTGGTTGTGGATCAAGCGTGGATCGGCGGCGGCGCTGCTGGTTTTGATTCTACTGTTTCTTTGGTTGGCGGTGACAGCGCCGCTATCAAAGTCACTGCAACCGATCGCACCGCCCCAGTTAACCTTGCTCGCGTCGGACGGACAGCCCTTTGCGCGAAACGGCGCGATTATCGGCGTGCCCGTCAAGGTTGGTGCGCTTCCCCCCCATGTCAAAGACGCGTTTCTCGCGATTGAAGATCGCCGATTTTATAGCCATTTCGGTATTGATCCGCGCGGATTGGCGCGGGCGCTGTGGAGCAATCTGCGCGGCGATGGGGTTAAGCAGGGCGGCAGCACCATTACCCAGCAGCTTGCAAAGATTACCTTCCTTACCCCCGAACGCAGCCTCACCCGCAAGGCGCGCGAAATGTTAATCGCTTTTTGGCTTGAGGGATGGTTGACCAAGGATCAAATTCTCGAACGCTATCTATCGAACGTCTATTTTGGCGATAATGTTTACGGTCTGCGCGCGGCTTCCCTCCATTATTTTTTTCGCCAGCCCGAGCGGCTGACACTGCCCCAAGCGGCGATGCTTGCGGGGTTGGTTCAGGCCCCTTCCCGTCTCGCGCCGACACGCAACCTCAAGGCTGCGCGCAAGCGGGCACAAATGGTGATGGCGGCAATGGTCGCAACCGGGGCAATTAGCAAAGCCAAGGCACGCGCGACTTCTCCGGCCAGAATCGACGTTCGCATTCGACCGACGCTTCCGACAGGCACCTATTTTGCCGATTGGGCAATGCCGCGTGCGCGGGCACTTGTCGAAGAAGGCTATGGCAATGAACGGGTAACGACGACACTTGAAGCGCGACTACAGAGAATCGCACGGCGCGTGGTTGGTGGCGCACCACTTGGCAAGGCGCAGGTCGCACTCGTTGCCATGCGTCCAAATGGTGAAGTCGTCGCAATGATCGGCGGGCGCAGCTATGACAAATCGCCCTTCAACCGTGCGACCCAAGCACTGCGCCAACCGGGTTCAACCTTTAAGTTATTCGTCTACCTCGCCGCGCTGCGTTCGGGGATGACGCCCGATACACTGATTGACGATACACCGATCACGATCGGCGCTTACCGCCCCAAAAACAGTAGTGATCGCTATCGCGGGCAGATCACACTGCGAGAGGCGTTTGCGCGATCAAGCAATGTCGCCGCCGTCCGCCTCTATAATCAGCTTGGTGAAAAGGCCGTGATCAGCGCCGCACGCGATCTGGGGATAAAAAGCCCGCTGACGGCTGACCCGAGTCTGGCACTTGGATCATCGGGGCTAACGCTGCTTGAACTGACATCGGCCTATGCCGCAGTCGCGGCTGGGACGATGCCGGTCACACCGCTTGCCATCCCCAAAGACCCGCCCGGCTTATGGGCGCGGCTATTTGGCGGTGAGCGTCGGATGGGCAGCAGCAATGAAATGCTACGCGATATGCTGAGTGCCACCGTCACGCAGGGAACGGGCCGTGCGGCAGCGCTCAACATCAAGACTTATGGAAAAACCGGGACGAGTCAGGACAATCGCGACGCGCTGTTCATTGGCTTTGCAGGTGACCTGATTGTCGGCGTCTGGGTAGGAAATGATGACAATGCGCCGCTTCGCGGCATCAACGGCGGCGGCCTCCCCGCACGCATCTGGCGTGATTTTATGAGCCAAGCGATTAAGGGAGCAGCGCGCCCCGCTCCAGCCCCCACCCCGGAGGAGCAACGCCCGCAGCTTGAATTGCCCGATATCCCGGAAATGCCCGATATTCCGATCAACATCGATGAAAGCGAAATCAGGCTTGGTAATGATAACCTGACGCTCGACACCGAAATTGGTGGCGTCCCCCTTAACATGCGCATTGACCGCGACGGGGTACGTGTCGAGCCGGGTGAGCGGCGTGGGGGGAATTAGGGGGTGTTGGGTGCACTGCCTCCTCTTTTTTAGTGTTTCCGGTTTGTTAAGGGTGTACGAAAAGGTAGGTTTTGAGCCGGACGGTCGAAAGGCTGCCGTCTGTTTGAGTGGCAGATCATCAACAAAATCCTTAGCAATAGAGGGTGGCTGGAGTAGTATCGTCGGTCGGGAATATGAGGACTATGGATTTGCTTACGCCACAACATCGTTGGCCAATTTGGTTGCTCGCGGCGGATGTCCCGTGCGGACTCGTCTTTACTAGTATCCTTTATTATCCGATGCTGTTGCGATCTGGCACTCTCGACCCCTATGCTGACTCTATCGCAATACCGATGTTTCAAGACCTGATTTTGGCCGCCGTTTCTGCACCCTTTGTCATCGCTCTGACCTGGATCAGCTTGCGCAATTATAATGGCAGAAGCAGGTTACTTGGATGGAACAGCAAAATGCCGTTTCGCTCTTGGGCAACATTTGTTTTTGTGGCTGTAATCGCTGCGGAACGCCTCTATCAGAGTTTTGTGAGCCTATTTTCTGAGACTTGGTGGTGCGAGATAATTTGGCTCCCATATTCAATTTTGTTTGTAGCTTGGCTGTTGGCGCTAAGGGCTGCGGCGCTATCAACAGCCAGCGAGTCAACCACCGCTTTAACTTGACATTGGAGCAAAAGCTGCATTCATACCGCTTGTAGGTTCGACTACCGAAATGGGAAGCACCACCCGAGATAGCAAACCTCAAGCCAGAAAGCCTCACCCCAACCGCGCCACCCAAAAAACGCTGTCCTACACAAAGGCAATCTGCTTCACTCTCCTGATGAAACCTACCTTCGTCTTGCTTGCCATTTTCGTCACTCCACAGCCAATTTTGAGGGTTGAAAAATATGTCGATTCAGTATCAACTTGTTCAGAAAACCGCCAAAAATGCGAAGCCAGCCATGTTCCAAATATGATGCCCGCCTGATCCCGGATCATGTCCACCGCGACGTGGGTTTGATGATGAGAACCCATTATATGACCCAACTTCGTCATTGCGAGCAAAGCGCCGCAATGACGAAGTTGTTGCCCCCTCCTTTGCGCACCCTTGCCCCGGCCCGCCGCTTCCCGCTATGCACTCCGTCGTGTCCTCCCCCCTTTCCATCACTAACTCAATCACTAGCCAAGCTTGGCGGTGGCGCGCCGCGTCTGCTGATGCACGCGATAGCGGGCTTGATGAGAAGGATATACTTACACAGTTGTTGCTCTCGCGCGGCTGCCCGCCTGATCAGCTTGCGGCGTACCGCGCGCCTTCGATCCGGTCGTTCATGCCTGACCCATCAATTTTTCATGACATGGATAGCGCCGCCGCGCGGATTGCTGACGCGGTTGCGGCGAATGAGACGGTCACCATTTTTGGTGATTATGATGTGGATGGGGCGACATCGGCGGCGCTGCTGATCCGCTTGCTCCACGGTCTGGGGCTTACAGCTTCGGCTTATATTCCCGACCGCTTAATGGAAGGGTACGGCCCATCAGGCGAAGCATTGGTTGCCCTTGGGGCAACGGGATCAACATTGATCGTCACGGTCGATTGTGGTGCACAGGCGTTTGAAGCACTTGCCCAAGCCAAGGACGCAGGCATTGATGTGATCGTCGTTGATCATCACAAATGCGCAACCATGCTTCCGCGCGCATTTGCGATCGTCAATCCCAATCGGCTTGATGAGGCTCCCGAGGCGGCGGCGCACGGGCATTTAGCGGCAGTTGGCGTTGCCTTCCTGCTCGGCGCGGCTATCATCCGTACGCTGCGCGCGCGCAGTTTTTTCAGCGTGCGCGAAGAGCCAAAGCTGCTTGAGCTGCTCGATATTGTTGCGCTGGGTACTGTGGCAGACGTGGCGCAGCTTAAGGGGCTGAACCGTGCGTTTGTAGCACAGGGTCTCAAGGTAATGGCCACACGCAAAAATATCGGACTGAATGCGCTGATTGAAGCTTCGCGGCTTAATCGTTCGCCGCTCTGCTCCGATCTTGGCTTTGCGCTTGGCCCACGGATTAATGCAGGCGGGCGCGTCGGCAAATCTGATCTTGGCGTCCGTCTGCTGACCACTCATGACGCACACGAAGCCCGCGAAATCGCCCAAGAGCTTGACCGCCTCAATGGCGAGCGCCGGACTATTGAAGCCGCTGTTCAACAAAGTGCGGACGAGCGCGTCGTTGGTCAAGGCAATCGCGCGGTTGCACTCGTTAGCGGGCACGGCTGGCACCCCGGCGTCATCGGGATTGTCGCGGGTCGCCTCAAAGAAAGGCTTGGCCGCCCCGCGATAGTTATTGCGGTGGATGAGGATGGCATCGGCAAAGGATCAGGCCGTTCAATCGCAGGCGTTGATCTTGGGGCGGCGGTACTTGCGGCAAAAGATGAAGGCTTGCTCGTCGCGGGCGGCGGCCATGCGATGGCTGCGGGCATCACTGTGATGGCCGATCAAATTGATGCACTCGCCGAATTTCTTGACGCACGCTTGTCGGCAGATGTCGCGCGCGCAAGCAAAAGCCGGGCGCTGCTGCTCGATGTACTCGTTGCCCCCGGTGGGATTACGCCCTCACTGGTTGAAACGCTTGAAAGGGTCGGGCCATATGGCATGGGCTGGCCCGCCCCGCGTATTGCCGCCGGGCCAGTGCGCGTCATTAAGGCTGATGTCGTAGGCAGCGATCATGTCCGTGCGATCATGGCCGGTGATGACGGAAAATCCCTAAAAACTGTGGCATTCCGTTCGCGTGACACACCACTTGGCCAAGCGATCCTCGGCGCACCAAGCGATCGCCGCCTCTGGATTGCAGGGCGTGCCAAGATTGATGATTGGGGCGGGCGCGGACAGGTTGAGCTTCACATCGACGATGCGGCGTGGGCCGATTGATCAGCCATCGACCAGCAACAGCAGCCGCGCACTGACATAGCCTTTATGTGCGCTGCAATAGCGCCATGTGCGGTTGACAGTACTTACAATGTCAACGACGGCGCGGCTCGTGCACATCACATGCGCCCCCGATGGCAATTGCTCCAGTCCTTTACTTGATACCGTTGGCTCACTGCGCACCCACGCGAACCCGTCGCTCATTTTTCCAACCTTATATTCACGCTCAACACCTAGAAGTGAGGCGGGTTTGGTCGTTAGCTCTGATTTAGACGGCGCAAGCACTTTCTCGTCAATTTTGGCTTTCGTCTGGTCAATCACAACCGGAGGAGACGGCTTATCATCGCGCCCAATGATGCCCGCCTGACTCAGCCCTATCAGAAGCCCCGTGATTGCTGCCACAAGCCCAGCCGCCGCCGTTAATATCCCTTGCAGCGATTTCCAGAAACTGCCGCCGCTCGCTGCCATATCGCCCTTGGGAGCCGTAGCACCCCGATTTGCCACTTCTTCGATGCCCATTTGCAAATCCTCCGCGAATTTTACGCGACGCCGATTTCGGCACTTTAACCTGTGATGCTTACCCCTCGCTGCGATAAATGGCACAATGACCAGACGCAGGCAATCAATCGCTTTTGCCCAAAATCCAATCTATTGCAAAACTGGCCAGGCAACAGCTTGACCTGTGCCACCCAAATCCGTAATGGCCCATTTCGCCAGCGCGCTGGCCCCTTCGTCTAGCGGTTAGGACGCGGCCCTTTCACGGCTGAAACACGGGTTCGATTCCCGTAGGGGTCACCAGCGGCAGATTACCCTGCCATTATAAAATCATGAATCAGGGTGACGAGCGTTGCGGGCTTATCCTCTTGCAGAAAATGCCCCGCATCAGCGATAATTATGTGCAGCTGCGCCGCCGCGCCGGGGATGCGCGCAACAAACTCCCTTTCGCCACCAGCAGTCACCGGGTCTTTATCACTAAAGCAGGTCAATACGGGGCGGTCAAAGCGTTCCAACACATCCCAAGCCGCCAGATTCTCGGCAATGGAGGCATGTTCGGGAGTCACGGGCACCAGCGTTGGGAATTGCCGCGCGCCAGCTTTGTAGCGCTCTTCCGGGAAGGGCGCATCATAAGCCGCAACTTCTTGTGGTGATAGATCACGAACGCAGCCGCCATTGACAATGAAACCGGTCGGAAACGTCTCGACGCGCTGGCTGAACGCGCGCCAATTTTCAAATCCTTCCGACCATCCCGTGCCAACCGGAAGCCCCGTGTTCGCCACGATCAGCCTTGCAAACCTATCGGGGAATGCTGCGACGAGGCGGAGCCCAATCAAGCCGCCCCAATCCTAGCAAAACAGGGTAATCCCGGTGAGGTCAACCAACTTAAGCCATTCGCTCATCCACGCGACATGACGTTCGTACGTATAATCCTCGCGATCCGCTGGCTTATCAGATTTACCAAAGCCGATAAGGTCTGGCGCAACGACACGATGGCCCTTTTCGACAAGAGGCGGTACGAATTTGCGATAGAGATATGACCAGGTAGGCTCGCCGTGCATCAGTAGAATTGGCGCTGCATCGCGTAGCCCTTCATCAACATAATGGATCCGCAGCGCGGTTCCGTTGGCATCACTCACACTCAGGTAATTGGGCGCAAACGGATAATCGGCAATGTCGGCAAAGGCATCATCGGGAGTTCGGAGGAGCTGCATAGGATTTCGCTTTCATTAGTCATACGCCGTTGCGGTGCGGCCATCTGTGCGCTTCGTCAACTTTGGGTGCACTTTTGTGCAAGACAGTCGCCAATGCGCCCCGTATTCGATTGCGGCAAATACTGGGAGGATTATCATGGGCGCGATCAAAAAATTCGGCTTGGCAGCAGGCACGGGCCTGCTCATTGCTGGTGGCGTTATTGGCTATCGGACGATGACATTTGCGCCTGCGGAGAGCTTCGTCGAACAATCCGTCACGCTCGCCGCCGCACCCGCATTTGACCTGAGCGCGGCTGCCGCAAACCTTGGCCAAGCGATCCGTTTCCAGACCATTTCAAATCAGAACGCTGCGGATAACAAGATTGCGGAATGGGATCGCTTCCACCTCTGGCTGCAAAACACTTATCCGGCGATACACGACAAAATGAAGCGTGAGATCGTGGGTGGACACGCCCTTGTTTATCACTGGGTAGGCTCTGATGCTTTGCTCAAGCCAATCATATTGATGGCCCATCAAGACGTTGTGCCCGTGACCGAGGGCACGGAAAAAGACTGGAAATATCCACCCTTCTCTGGCCAGCTTGCCGAAAACGCAGTGTGGGGGCGCGGTGCGGTTGATGACAAAGGTTCGCTCATCGGCCTGTTCGAAGCCTTTGAAGCCCTCGCCAAAAACGGCTTTGTGCCAAAACGCGGCATCTATCTTGTTTCAGGCCATGATGAAGAAGTTGGCGGCACCGGAGCGAAGGCCGCCGCCGACCTGCTGGCCCAGCGCGGCGTGAAGGCCCTGTTTACGATTGATGAGGGCAGCGCAATCGTCCGCGATGCCCCCGTCATTAACGGCCCGGCGATCATGATTGGCGTTGCTGAAAAAGGCTATGCAACGCTACGCCTCACTGCGAAAGCGCCCGGTGGGCATTCCTCAATGCCACCAAGCGAAACCGGCGTCGTTAATCTTGCCAAGGCAATCGTGGCGATCAACGGAAACCCCTTCCCGCTTGAGCTCAAAGGCCCTGGCCTTGAAATGATCAAGGCACTTGCGGCGCGCGGCGATACACTCACTAAAATGGCGGCGGCAAACCAATGGGCTTTTTCAAGCATCACTCTGCGCACCGTCGGCAAAACGCCCTCGGGCGCGGCGCTGTTTCACACCACAATCGCGCCGACGATGCTTCAGGGCAGCCCGAAGGAAAATGTCCTGCCGCAAACTGCGACCGCGCTGATCAATTACCGAATCGCACCTTGGAACACATCCACCGATGTCATGGCGCGTGCCAAGGCGGCGGTGGGCAAATTGCCCGTTACGCTGGATTGGGTGAAGCCGCCGCGTGAGCCATCCCCTGTTTCTTCGACGACATCGAAGGGCTGGTCGTTGATCGCAACAGCGGCTTCGACGCAGGCTCCCGGGGCACCGGTAGTGCCCTACCTCGTAGTCGCGGGCACCGATAGCCGCAGCTTCTCGGGCATTTCCGACGATGTTTACCGTTTTGCACCCGCGCATTTTACAATCAAAGAGACAGGCATGATCCACGGCACCAATGAACATATCACCACCAAAAACCTGTCGCGGATGATAAAATTCTATGTGCAGCTAATTGCGACGTCTGCGGGATAGACAGTGCGCAATAAGCCCGCTAAGGGCGTCCATCTGGTTCGGGGAGTGGCGCAGCCTGGTAGCGCATCTGTTTTGGGAACAGAGGGTCGCAGG
>ERZ1292633.5379-Hain-H41-02um-R1-5379-length-11587-cov-4_pt1 | contig 11587 bp, 10 predicted proteins | sample MGYA00564406_ERZ1292633 | MGnify/ENA primary metagenome ERZ1292633 (study PRJEB36523, sample SAMEA6512639) | groundwater metagenome | collected 2019-01-08 | study: AquaDiva: Metagenomics assemblies of 32 groundwater samples
GCCCCAGTTTTCGGGACAGCGCCAACCCAAGTCCGGTTCCACCATATCTTCGAGAGCTTTTTTCATCACCTTGAGTGAAGGGTTTAAAAAGCATGGAAGCTTGCTCCTCGGTCATTCATATTCCGGTGTCAGTCACACAGAGAGAAATCTTTACATTGCTATCTTCCATCTCTTTGAAGCCACCGTGGACCGTCACGCTACCCTCAGATGTAAATTTGATACCGTTGCCAATAAGATTAACCAAAACCTGTCTGATTCGAACAGCATCAGAACTAATTTTGAATTTCGGAAAACCAGTGGCATCGAATTTAAGTTGTATCCCTTTACCCGCCGCTCGATCCGAGAACATCGCAAGAATATCCTTTGTAACTTCTGAAAGACAGACCGGAGTATGTTCAATGGACAATTTTCCAGCTTCGATTTTAGAAAGATCTAAAATATCATCAATGATTTTAACTAAGGCCTGTCCGTTTTTTGTGATAATTTCAAGATAGTGATCGCGCTCTTCTGTACTTGCTACAGATGTTCTTAAAACATCAGTAAAACCTAAAATAGCTCCCAATGGAGTTCTGATTTCATGACTCATATTTGCAAGGAATGCACTCTTGGTTGCATTTGCATTTTCGGCACTCGCCTTCGCCGCAAGAAGTTCTTTGGCTTGTTCAATTCTTTCCGTAATATCAAAGCCCGATGCACTTATTTCTCCGACCTCCCCGTTTTCCTTTAAAATAGGAATCAACGACAGATCCACCCAACGAATATGAGGTTGGCCATTAATAATTGCCGTGTATTGAGTATCGAAACGGTGTGATTCCCCTTTCGCGGCCCGAACCAGTGCTTCTTTTAGTTTCACAATTATTTCGGGTTGATCTTTCCACCAAGCACACTCCCAAAAATATTTGCCTTGGATGTTTTCTTTGGTTTCTTCAATAATATCCGCTGCAGCTTGGTTCACAAGAACCACAATACCATTCACGTTCAAAAAACCAGCAAATACGGGAACTGTATCGAGAGCCGTCTGCAAGCGCGACTGCACTTTCTTTTGATCAGTGATATCCATTATAAGACCAGAAAATAAAGGTGTTGTTAAAGCCTCATCGTATTGAGCAGATCCTCGCGATAAGATCCACCTCACTTCGCCATCAGCACGTAAGATACGATACTCACAAGAAAAAGGTTTTTTATCACGAATGGATTCACTCCAAATCCGATTAGTCTTATTTCGGTCCTCAGGATGTGTTCGCTCAAATAACAATTCTGAAATATTACCAGAAGTTCTGGTAAGTCCCAAAATAGCCGCTGCTCTTGGAGAAATTTGCACTTCATTGGTTTCTAGACTAATATTCCAGGTTCCCATTTGCCCAGACTCAAGGGCAAGACTCAGATTTTTATCGCTCTCTTCCCATCGTCTTCGAGCTAAAACCTGATCGGTAACATCGGCTATGGCCGCCGAGACTCCTTCAACTTCACCCTCGGCATTTTTAATTGGTTCGTAAACAAAATTAAAATAAAAATATTTTTTAGATCCCTTATCCGGTGGGGAAAACTCGAAAAAAGTTTCACTGCCAACGTAGCGCTCTCCTGTTCGATAAACATTGTCCAATAAATCAATAAAGCCTTGGGTCTTTGCATCTGGAATTAATTCTGCCACAGTTTTTCCAATATAATCTGGGGAACCAAGAAAATATTTTTCGTACAGCAGGTTGGCAAACTTAAACCTATGCTCGGGCCCTTCGAGCATAACAAGTGGAAAGGGTGTTTGTTTAAAAATAGCGTGAACTTGTTCGGGGTCCTCTTTCTTTCTTGTCTCGCCAAAAGCAAAAGGAGAGTTATCCGTACAAATAGCCAGGATTCCTCCAATAGTTCCATCTTCATTAAAGATCGGCGAATGTTCACAAGTAGACTCACCGCCATTCATAATCTCATCTATCTGTGGCTTTACACGTGGCCAAATATCTGGCCAACATTCATTCCCACTTTGACCCATGGCCTGAGGATGTTTGCCCCCGTCCATAATCCGAGTCATGGCGTCGTTATAAAATTGATAGAGATTCTTACCCCACCAAATGAACATCGGCTGCTTTGAATGGAACAAATTATTGAGGGAAATTTTAAGAGCCACGGGCCACATTTCAGTTGATCCCAGTGGATGTTTTGACCAATCAATAGAACGAAACAGATCTCCTGTTTCACCACCTCCAAAGATTTGAAAGCGCGTCTTAGCTGAGTCTTTATTAAAGTTACTCAAAGCCATTGGTCCTTTCAATGGAATATGATTTGAGTCCCCAAACTCATCTCGCAAATTAACACAACGATTGCGAGAAAGCATCATATTAATCAAATGTTAAATTAATTTCATTATCGAGCATGAATCACGCCAAGAATATGGGGCAAATTTCTTCTAAGGTAACTAAACAAATTTCAGATTATACAGTTATCTTTGGCGATGAAATTGCAATTAAGCAAAATTAAGCTCAACAAAAGCTTTTACAGAGGTGCTAAAAATGGATGACAAAAATGAAAATGGCAGTGTCTCACCTTGGATGGCGCAACTTATGCCAAAGGCAAGGACGTTGGAAGCTAATACGCAAGCGGAAATCTGCGTTATTGGTGGTGGGATTGCAGGATTAACAACAGCTTACCTTTTACAAAAAACCGGAAAGTCTGTGGTGTTGGTTGAAAATAACGAACTTGGCAGTGGCCAAACAAGTCGAACGACAGCACATTTAGCTATGTACTTGATAATCGCTATTTTGAACTTGAAAAAATTCATGGCGCAAAAAACACCAAGTTAGCTGCCCGCAGTCATCAAACAGCTATAGAACTAGTTGAAAAAATAACGAAAGATTTAAAAATTAACTGTGATCTTCAACGAGTCAGTGGTTACTTATTTGCAAATGAAGACGAAAGAAAAAATATTTTACAGAGTGAGTTAGCTGCTTGCCATCGCTGTGGTCTTTTTGATGTTGAACTCACAGCAATGTCACCCTCGATTTCCTTTGACATGGGTCCATGCCTTGAATTCCCAAACCAACTTCAACTTCATCCTTTGAAATATCTTTCCGGTCTAGCAGAGGCTTTTAAAAATTTGGGTGGGAAAATTTACACTCACTCGAGAGCCATAAAAACTCAAGGAGGGCCTGCGAGCTTCGTATTAGTTGAAAATGGAAATAAAATTACTTGTGATTATATTGTTATCGCAACAAATACTCCATTTAATGATCTTGTAGCTATTCACACTAAACAAGCGCCCTATCGCACTTACGCTTTAAGTTTTAAAATTCCGAAAGCAAATAACGAAAAAGCTTTGTATTGGGATACTCTTGACCCTTATCACTACATTCGTTTTCAAAACGGTGATGGAAACTACGACATTCTTATTGTTGGCGGAGAAGATCACAAAACGGGACAAAATAAAAAAATAGATCCACTTAAAAGATACATTGAACTTGAAAATTGGACCAGAGAGAGATTCCCTATCGCCGGCGATGTTCTTAACCGCTGGTCCGGCCAAGTCATGGAATCGGTTGATGGCCTAGGATTTTTAGGACGAAATCCTATGGACGAAAAAAATGTTTTCGTTATCTCTGGTGATACTGGCAATGGGATGACTCATGCGAGCTTGGGCGCCATGATTATAAAAGATCAAATTCTTGGAATAAAAAACCCTTGGTCTGAATTGTATTCTCCAAATCGCCTGGCTTTGAGATCAAAAACAGAATTCCTGAAAGAAAATCTGAATGTTGTCGCCCAGTATGCCAGTTGGATAAAACCTTCTGCTGAATATGATTTGGATAAGCTTCAACCGGGTTCAAGTTTAGTTTTTAGAGATGGTTTGAAAATGATCGCTGCTCATAAAGATGCCGAAGGGAGCCTTAGCTTATGCTCGGCCGTATGTCCTCATTTAGGTGGCGTGGTCAAATGGAATGATGCGGAAAATTCTTGGGACTGTCCTTGTCACGGCTCGCGCTTTAATTACCAAGGAAAAATGATCGAAGGGCCTGCGCATTCCGATCTAGAGCAAATTTAAAATTACGACATCAAACGAAAACCATTTCCCTTAGGTGGAAACTTCGTCCCGTCGTGGGGCAAAAACTCGTCCCCTTGCGTTTCATATTAATATTACACCACAAAGAGATGGTCATGCTCTTGCATTCATCATCAGACGTAAACGTAACAAAGCTAAATTGAAAGGATAATTTATGAAAATTTCAAGTGGTATTTTGACAAGCGCAGTTTCGGTATTTTTGGTATTCCCCGCAATGAGCTTTGCTAATGATCGAGGGGAATCAAAACAGCCCGATACTGGCAGTACGAAACAATTTGATGAATTTAATCGCGGCTTAACTGCTGGTGACCAAGGCAATTCAAGGAGTGATATAGAACTCACTCAAAAAATTCGTCAAGCTATTGTCAAACGTGAAGCGCTTTCAACCGAAGCAAAAAATGTTACAGTTATTAGTGCTAACGGGATGGTGACACTTAAAGGACAAGTTAAGTCATCCAGTGAACGTTTGGAAGTTGGTCAAATCGCAAAGGATGTGGCTGGCAATGGACAAGTAACCAATCAAATTGAAGTTCGATAATTAACAGAAATAAAAACAGAGGAGAAACAGATGCAATCAAGAAAAGACAATCACAAAGCAGTTTTTGGTATCTATTCTAGTCGGTCCGCGGTTGAACAAGGCATCGATAGACTAAAAGCTGATGGATTTGCCAGCACGGAAATTTCGGTTCTCATCCCTGCACAAGGCGGATCCGAGCAGTTTGCGCACGAAAAAGGAACTAAAGCTCCCGAAGGAGTTACAACAGGCGCAAGCACAGGCATGCTTGTTGGTGGAGCATTAGGTTGGTTAGCGGGTATAGGCACAATCGCGATTCCTGGAATTGGTCCCTTTATCGCTGCTGGTCCAATCATGGCTTTGCTTGCCGGAGCTGGCGCAGGAGCGGCGATCGGCGGTCTAGCTGGTGGATTAATTGGCATGGGTATTCCAGAATACGAAGCTAAACGCTACGAAGGTTATATTAAGGACGGTGGAATTCTATTATCTGTTCACACAGGAAATACAGAACTAACCAAAAGAGCCAAATTAGCCCTTGAGCAAACTAGCGCAAAAGATATTTCATCAACAGATGAAGTATCAGCTCCTTATAAAGCGGCTCCAGCACCTTACTCTGAACCGCCAAGACCTCTTGTGTAAAAGACAGCTCGATTATTTCTTATGGCCTCTAGCGAGCGCCATAAGAAATGTTTTTTCAAATTCAACATCTGACATGTTCATCGCATAACCATCACTTCCTTTGATTTTATCACTACCGTTTTAACCAAGATAAGATACAATTTAAGGACTATGGCATCTAAATGGCTTGGTAAAATCAGTCTTGTAAGTCTTATTATCACTCTCATTATTGTTTACCAAATTTTTGATCTTGGACAGTACTTGTCTTTAGAAAGTCTTAAATCAAATCAAGCCTTGTTGAATTCTTATTATCTGGAAAACCCCGCTTATGTCATTGGACTTTATCTTTTGATTTATATAATTTCCACTGCGGTCTCATTGCCTGGAGCTGCCATTTTAACACTTGCCGGTGGAACCATTTTTGGTTTTTGGATGGGGCTTGTTATTGTTTCTTTTGCCAGTACCATTGGCGCCACTTTAGCTTTTTTATCTTCTCGTTATCTATTTCGAGATTTAATTCAAAGCAAATTCAATGACAAACTAGTTAGCATCAATCATGGAATTAAAAAAGAAGGCACGCTGTACCTTTTTACTCTGCGTCTTGTTCCTGTGTTTCCATTTTTTTTAGTCAATCTTGTGATGGGTCTTACTTCCATAAAAACCTTAAGCTACTTTTTTGTAAGTCAATTGGGTATGTTGCCAGGAACAGCGATCTTTGTAAACGCGGGAACACAACTGGCACAAATCAATTCACTTAAAGATATTTTTTCTTTGAATCTGCTTATTTCTTTTGCGCTTATTGGAGTGTTGCCGCTCTTATCAAAAACAATTATTTCCTGGATAAAATCACGAAAACATCTTGGAAAATTTAAAAAACCAAAAAAAATTGATTATAATATGATTGTCATTGGCGGCGGTGCCGCGGGACTAGTTTCGTCCTACATTGCCTCGGCGGTTAAAGCCAAAGTGGCTTTAATTGAAAAACATAAAATGGGTGGCGATTGCTTGAACACCGGTTGTGTCCCCAGCAAGGCACTGATTCGTTCTGCAAAAATTTTGAATTATTTTAAACGCGCAAATGAATTTGGGTTTGAATCTTTGACTGTTAAATTTGAATTTTCTAAAATCATGGAACGCGTTCAAAAAGTCATTCATGAAATTGCTCCTCATGACTCAGTTGAACGATACACCCAGCTCGGTGTTGACTGCATCAAAGGCGAAGCTCAAATTCTTTCTCCCTATGAAGTTCAAGTAAATGGTCAGATTTTAACAACCAGAAATATTGTCATTGCCACCGGGGCTGGCCCGTTCGTCCCGCCCCTTCCCGGTCTTAATGAGGTCTCCTATTTGACGAGCGACAATGTATGGAATCTTAAACTGCTTCCAAAAAAATTGATTATTCTCGGTGGCGGCGCAATCGGTTGAGTTAGCCCAAAGTTTTGCGCGATTTGGCTCACAAGTTTCTATTGTTGAAATGTCTCCCAGAATTATGGCTCGCGAAGACGAAGACGTTTCCACTTTGATCTCTCAAAAATTTAAAACTGAAGGGATTTCTTTATTTACTAGCCACAAAGCTCTTCGCATAGAAAAAGAAATAAAAGTCTTGGTCTGTGAACATCAAGGAAAAGAAATTAAACTTCCTTTTGATGAGATCCTAATTGCACTTGGCCGCAGGGCTCATGTAAAAGGATTTGGGCTTGAAGCTTTGGGTGTGGAAATTTCTTCACATGGAACAATTGTTGCCGACGAATATTTACGCACGACAAATTATCCAAATATCTTTGTTTGCGGCGATGTCACCGGCCCCTATCAGTTCACCCATGTGGCAAGTCATCAAGCTTGGTTCGCTGCTGTTAATGCCCTCTTTAGTCCATTTAAAAAATTTAAAGTCGATTATCGTGTAATTCCTTGGTGCACATTCACAGACCCCGAGGTTGCTCGAGTTGGCTTGAACGAAAAGGAAGCTCAAGAAAAAGGAATTCCCTATCATCTAAGCCGTTATGGGATTAACGACTTAGATCGCGCCATTACCGAGGGCGAAGCCTATGGTTTTGTTAAAGTTCTGACGGTACCTGGTTCTGATAAAATCTTGGGTGTTACAATTGTCGGCGACCACGCTGGGGATATCATTTGCGAGTATGTTGCTGCAATGAAACATGGTTTTGGTTTAAATAAAATTTTGGGAACTATTCATATTTATCCGACTTTAGCTGAGGCAAATAAATATGCAGCTGGAGTTTGGAAAAAAGAAAATGCACCAAAAAAAGCCTTAGAATTTTTAGCTTGGTTTCACGAATGGCGACGGTCTTAATACTTTACTCAACTCCAACTTTTCTGACTTGATCCGTTGAAGAATATTTAAACGTACTAAAAAGCAAATCGAAAATAGAAAGCGCTTTTCCAAAATTTGTTCGGGACTCTTTAAAATCAAGGCTATGATGCCAACGATGCAGCTCGGCGGTGTTAAAAATATAATTAAGTGCTCCAGCTTTGAAATTAATATTGGCATGTTCCATCAAGCCCGTTACAGCTGAAAAATACAGAACATATTCAAAAGTCATTGGATTTGTTTTTAAAAATGCAAATGGCAAACAATAGATGAAAAAGTTTAAAAATAAATCAATCGGATTGAAAGCACCTGAATTCATCCAGTACACTCGTTGAACTGAATGATGTTTGTAATGTACTTTCCAAAGTAAGGCTTGAGTATGGAAAATACGATGCAACCAATAAAATAAAAACTCAGCGGTTAAAAGACATAAAAGACACTGAATCCAAATTGGAAAGCTTGATAAATTCCACATTGTCAAAGATGCGGGAGCTGACTGAACCAAGTATTGACAAATACTCACAACGAGTGGAAATAAAATCATTGTGTACATAAAGTCAGATAGAATATCCCCCTTTGAAATTCTCCAATCTTTCCGGAACGGGATAAGATACTCTAAAGCAGCGACGACCAAAATCGTGACAGTCAAAGCCAAAGAAGAAATAATTTTGAAATCAAAATTTAAAACTATTTTGAAAGTCGCCAAAAGAGCGAAAGCAAATAATAAAACACCTGGGTAAATTAATCTTTTAAGGCTTTCCATCGTACTCTTCATTTAAATTTAAAAGTTGAATATTTTTTTCCAAAAGTCCTCGGCTAGATAAGGCTTGAGGAGCAAAATTAGGAATAAAAGGTACATAGAAATTTTTTAAATTCAACGCTGCATCTAAAATGCTAAAGAGTTCAGACACACAATTGGGTCTGATCGTATTATAGGCCCGCGTTGTGCTCCAGTAACTTCCTCTATTTAAAGATTCCATAAGAACTATGTAAACTTGCTCAGGAGTGAGTGCTAAAAGTTTTTGGGAAACAATATGTTTTTGTTCAGAAACCATCCATTTAAATTTATCATGAAGAGAAATGGCCCTATAAGCGATATTGTAATGGCCCTTCAAACCTTTAAGTGCGGCAAACTTTTCACCATATGGACCAATGTTTTCAACCGAAAAAATCATTTTCTTCAGCTCAACATGAGTCGCGCTAACAAAAGAATTTTTTACCTGAGGCGCTAACAAAATTTTAGAACCTTCTTTAAATTCAAATAAAAACTGTGTGTGTGCGATATCGAGCTTTGGAAATTTAATTATTGGAAAATATTCGATCTGCATCTTTAGCTTTTGAACCTGAGCCACTGGAATTTGCGCCACCCAAAACTTTCCAAGATGACTGAAGTTTGCAACTGTAAGGGTTCCTGCCAGCGGAATAAAATACCGAGCGGCTTCGAAATCACTAAGAATTTCTACGCTTCTTCTTGTCAGCGGGTTAACGCAAAAATCTTTTAACGGGCCAGCTGTCATTTTAACATCCGGCTCATATGGGTCATTGACATCGATAATACAGCTGTTTGGCAAATAGGTTGGTAAAGTCAAATTTTCAGATTGAGCTTTATTCAAAGTCAAACAATCTAAAACTAAACAAATTGCTATTGAACTAAGAAAAAGTTTCATTAAAGCCCTCGGTACATTTATATGATCCAAGTCTTTGTAAGCACTTCTAATGCCACACCAGAGGAAATATACCGAAGATGAAGAGTTTCAACTGCTTAAAAAATTTCCAGTTTACAAGAAAAGTCATTTTGTATATATTGTTAAGTTAATGAGATTTTTAGTCCTTATATCCATGATACTACTTTTCTGGAAGCTTCAATTGGCCGAAGCTAGCGATTTACCAAAATCCAAAGCAAACTGCCTTCGTCAGCATGTTCAAGACGCAATTACTTTAAATCAACTGCGAAAACCTCTTTATGCTCAACTTACAAATGGTCGATCGATTTTTATTTCTGAACAACTAATTGCATTTGAAAAATCCATGATTATTTCCAGTTGGCTCGCTGATTGGTGGGCGACTCGATTTCAGAAATTAGGAATACCAATACTTTGTGATGATCTCGTGGATATGAAACTAACACCTCCATTTTCAACAGATTTACCTTACGCAAAAGTTCCACTCGAAAAAGATTTTGTAGATTTTGATGCAAAAGCGCTGCAAAAAAAGTTAACAAATGCTCTTGATTCCAATTTATCATCTTTGGCAGAATCATCAAAAAAATACCTCGTGGAACTTCAAAATGAACCGCGCCTAAATTGCATGATAAGACATTTTTTAGAATCGATTTATGTTTTTTCTGTTCACGGAAAAACTTACGTGCAGAAAATTAATTCTTTACAGAAAAACAATCTACGTCTCTTTTTGAGACGCCTTTTAAAATCACACATCTCCTATCTTAAAACCGCGATTGTATTGGATAAAATGGGTTTACCCTTGCAGGTTGAAGGCGTCCCAATTCTTTGCCAAGATCTGCCGCCGTATATTCTCAGTTTATGACCGCTCCCTTTTAGGGCTGACAGGTGGATAAACTTTCGTCACTGAAATAATCTGACTTCGATCTCAGCGCAGGCCCAAGCTTTGCTATATCTTGTCTTATGCGAACATTAATCGTCACTTCTTCGATCACATTTGTACCGGAAAACTATGACCAGATGATTTGTTCAATGGCAAGCCATCCCTCTGTTGTCGGATTATTAATACTCGAGAATCGCTCCATTAGTCTTTTAATTAAGGCTTTCGCCTTAATTATCACTTTTTCAGCCCCAAGACTTGGATTGACCATGATTAAAAATTATTTTGGCAATTCTTTGCAACGTCGAAAATCTGCCTATAAAATCGCAAATAAAAAAACTTGGATTTTGCCTGATATTAATTCCACCGAAGCCCTTGAACTTCTTAAAAATGAAAAAATCGATCTTATTGTTAATTCGCGCACTCGCTCTATATTTAAAAAACAAATCCTTAATCAACCGAGCCTAGGCTGCATCAATATTCATCATGGCCTTTTACCCGACCAAAGGGGACTGATGTGCGACTTTTGGGCTCATCTTGAAGGCCAAGATTTTGGCTTTTCTATCCATCAGATGACTTCAAAGATTGATGATGGTCCCATTCTTCATGTTGAAAAAATTGCGGGCAATAAAAATAGCTACATGGAAAGCATCTGGTTGGCCTCCCAAAAAGAAGCTCAAGTGACAAAAATTATTTTGGACCAAATCTCTAATGATGGTTCCTTCAAAGCTATCATCAACAACAGCAGCTCAAGTATTTTGTATCGCAAAAACCCTTCTCTGATTGACGGGTACCGAATGCAACGGAAAGGTGTAAAATTATGAGTCAAATCTATTTTCTACATGGCAATCCTGGACATACAAGTGATTGGGATATTTTAATCGAAAAATTACCGAAAGACCTTTCGATAAATAAAGTCGATAGTTATTCAGATAAGTGGATAGATGATATTAAAAATACCTCAGGCAAAGTCTTAGTGGTCGCCCACTCATGGGGCTGCTACCGTTTATTAAGTCATATAAAACAAATCGAACATAAGATCGAACGAATTTTTTTAATAAACCCTTATTTGATTCAAGAAAAGCCTTTAAGTTCCGTTGCCCAATTTTTAATGAGCATGCCTAAAATTGGAAATTCCCTTCTTGAAGCAAATCATAAAAAATCTTATGCCACCTTTGTAGAAGAAATGATTTATCCACAGTCAATCAAAGATAATCTTTATTATAACAAAAAAATGGAACTCCTTTCCGATCTTGAAAGTTGGAAAAAAGCAGTTGTAGGAAAACAAATGCAGCAAAAATCTCCTATAGCACATGATTCAAAAGTTTTAGGCTTTGCCTACATTGGAGGCCAGGACAAAACCCTTAATCATAACACTCAAAATGCAGCTTTAAAAAAATTTACTTATATTAAACAAAATGAAATCAAAGATGGCGGTCATGGTATTTTGTGGTCCCATCCCGAAATTATCGCAACGGATATTCTTTTTTGCGCAAAAAAGGTGGGCTATTATCCAAGC
>ERZ1292633.5380-Hain-H41-02um-R1-5380-length-11585-cov-21_pt1 | contig 11585 bp, 9 predicted proteins | sample MGYA00564406_ERZ1292633 | MGnify/ENA primary metagenome ERZ1292633 (study PRJEB36523, sample SAMEA6512639) | groundwater metagenome | collected 2019-01-08 | study: AquaDiva: Metagenomics assemblies of 32 groundwater samples
TCGCATCGGACGGATACAACACGGTGACGCCCGGCTGCGCAGCCATCATTGCGATATCTTCCAGACCCATTTGCGAGGGGCCGTCTTCCCCAATGCTCACGCCGACATGTGTCCCGACAAGTTTGATGTTCGAGCCGCTGATAGCGGCCATACGGATGAAATCGTAGGCTCGCGTAAAGAATGCGGCAAACGTGGCAACAAACGGAATTTTTCCGCAGGCAGCTAAACCGGCTGCGGCCCCGAGCATGTTTTGCTCCGCGATAAAGTTTTCAAAGAATCGATTGGGAAACTTCTTGCCGAACTTATCTGTATAGGTCGAGTTCTTTACGTCAGCATCAAGCCCCACGACCAACGGATTGGCCGCACCCAACGCCTCAAATGCGTTGCCGAATGCTTCGCGCGTGGCGGCAGTGTCGCCTACTTTGTAGGGCGAAGGTGGAAGAGGGCTGATAGACGACGGCCCCTGAACCGGCGTCGACGGTTTCTTCAGTGAAATGGCTGTGCTGCTCGGCTTCAACTGCTTGGTCAACTCATCGATCGCCTTCTGCGTTTCTTCGCCTTTGGCTGCCGGCTTTCCATGCCAGCTAGGATGGTTCTCCATGAAGGAAATACCCTTACCCTTAAACGTTTTGGCAAGAAGAACCGTCGGCTTGCCTTTGGTGCCGGCAGCGGTATCGAATGCCGCGAGCAGAGCTGAAAGATCATGCCCATCGACCACCAGCGCCTGCCAGCCAAAGCCGGCCCACCGGGAACGGTAACCCTCCATGTCATGTTGCAGCATAGTGGGGTCGCTTTGACCCAGTCGGTTGACATCGACAATGGCACAGAGATTATCCAAGCCGTGATGGCGCGCGACTTCAGCCGCTTCCCATACGGACCCCTCAACGGATTCTCCATCGCCCATCAAGACGTAGGTTCTATGATCAAGCTTGTCGACGTATTTCGCATTGAGAGCGATTCCAATACCGACAGGCAATCCTTGCCCGAGTGAACCAGTTGCCATATCAACAAACGACAAACGAGGCGTCGGGTGGCCTTCCAGATCGGACGTCAGCGTTCGAAGCTTGAGAAGTTCGCTCTTGGGAAAGAGGCCTGCTTCCGCCCAGGCGGCATACAGCAGTGGAGCGGCATGGCCTTTTGACAACACAAATCGATCGCTGTTGAGGGCTTTAGGATTTTTCGGATCGTATCGCATGACGGAGAAGAAGAGGGCCGCGACAATGTCCGCAGCGGAACAGCAACTGGATGGATGTCCACTCCCCGCTTCGCTCGTTGCGCGAACGCTCTCGATCCGAAGTTGTGTGGCCTTGTTATGCAGTTCAGTAAGCAATACGGGCGATGCGGTTGAGCTAGCCATCGGAACTCCTTTCGGGATTGGATGCCAAGTATGCTGCCTGACTCTTCTCATCTTCTCTATCGGCAGCAACAGGACGGAGCTTGAGGCTAGCAAAATGAAATGGGGGGAGTCAATCAAGCTCACCGCCGTTTTTGTGGCTTGCAAAACTGGAGGTAGGAGTTGACTCCTCGGTATGCTTCACATGTTCAGTTGACCGTGAACGCCTCCACCTGCCGCGTCAGTTCGTGGCCTATTTCTTATAAAGATCGAAAAACAGCCACACCGAGAGAATGTGATTCACACGATCGTTCGCGACCGAATGGGTTTGAATATATTGGTTCATATAACCGATTTCCGTCTTGATCTCTGGATTGAAGCGATATCCGACCCCGACAAAGCCGCGATTTTGATCAAACCCCAGGTGCGTTTGAAGCCTTGGCCCCCAGTCCGTATCATACAGATTAACGAACACCTCATCCCACAACACGAAATCTGTACCCGGGAGGAAAGAGATCGGCCAGGAGAACTTGAGAAATTGACGGAAGCGCGAGCCCGTATCACCACCGTTTGCTTGCCAGCGTTGTTCCAGCCGTGGCCGGAAGGTAAAGGCGCCAAACGGCGTCGACCCTGACCACATATATTGCTCCCACATTCTGTTTTCCGCGATCTCCCCCCCCTGCCCGTCTAGGTAGTTCGTGACGCGAGCATACCCCATCCACACAGTGGATTGGTCCGTGAGCGCATAGCCAAGCCCGGGACGAATCAGCGATTGGTCCAGTGCTATGTCCGACGAACAACAATCTCGAGCTCGAAGCTGACCTTCCATCCACCAGAGCCATCGTTTGTGGTCAGGACTCACGTACCCGAAATTTCCTCGTGCCAGCGCAGCTCCCCATACCCGGCTATCATCCTGTAACTCCCCTCCCCAGGCAGCCGGCAAAGCGAGCGGCATCAGGGAACAGGCGACAATCGCGATAACCAGATACAGCGCCGGGAGGAGCCTTCGAGCCGGTCGTATGATCGAATTGCAAGATGTCATCTGTTTGCTCATAACCAAATAAAATCCAAGAATAATCAGGAAATAGCCAGCACCGTCCACCGCGTTGCTGGAAACAACGGGCGGCACCCTAGCACAACTGTCCTGAGCCACGCTACTGCCGATCATGACTAACCAATAAGCAGTCTGCAGAATGAACCACAAAGGGATGGATGTTAAAAATCGTACCAAGCGCAAGTGGCTGAGGTTGCCGGACCCGAGACGTGACAATGCGAAATTTGTCTTCAAGAACAATGGGATAGCTTGACATGCCGGAGGTCTTCACGCAGACTCCCGTACATGCAGGACCAGACCTGGCAGGATCTTCTTGCCAAACTCGCTGAACGTGCCGGTATCGCAACCGACTATTATGATATCGCAGGTAATCTCCACTACACCTCCGATGACACCCGGCGCGCCATACTGACCGCCATGGGCTTTTCGGTTGATTCGACTGACGCGCTGACACAGACACTGCAGGAATGGGATGAGGCGCCGTGGCAACGCCCCTGCAATCCAGTACAGATCCTGCGCGACGGTGAAACGGGATCTACTGTCTCCTGTTATCTGGCACTCGATGACGGGAAAGAAGAGTCTGTCGTAGTGGAGTGGCAGATCTGCGACGAAACCAACATGGTGGTGCGAGAAGGGCATGCAGGGCCTGGGCTGTCCGCTGTGGAGGTGCGTTTTCTCAAGGGTCAACGGCATGTGCGTATCGAGATACCGGCTCCGCACAGTCTCTCGCTCGGGTACTACAATTTGACAATCCGGGCCGATGGCTTGGTCGGGGGGGTGGCAGGGACGATGCGTGTCATCGTGGCGCCGCACCAGTGCTATGTCCCGCCGTTCGTCGAGGCGAACCAACGATTGTGGGGACTGGCCTTGCAGCTTTATTCGTTGTCCTCCAATCGTAATTGGGGATGCGGCGATTTCACCGATCTCGGACGGATTGTGGAATGGGCAGGCAAAGGGCTCGGCGCCGGGGTCATCGGACTCAATCCGCTGCACGCACTGCGGAATACTACGCCGTACCATATCAGCCCCTATGCGCCGAACAGCCGATTGTATCTCAATGAACTCTATATCGATCTCGAACGGCTGCCGGAGTTTTGTGAGTCGGAGGAAGCACAGCGACGATTCCATGCTCCCGGGTTTCAAGCCACGCTTCAGGCGCTAAGAGAAAGTCGGCTGGTGGACTACGACTCCATTGCGTCCGCCAAACGCACCATGCTCGAATTGGCCTACCGCAAATTCCTTACAGAGGCCTATAGCGGAGAGGAGCCCCATCGCCAACCGAAAACGGCGCGCGCCCGGTCCTTGGAACAGTTTATCCAGGCTGAGGGCACATCACTCGAGCTGCATGCCACCTTCCAGACGTTGGAGGAAGAACGCCGGCTGATTCAATCCAAGTCGGCCACCTGGCACGATTGGCCCAAACAATTCCTGACGCCCGGCCAACCGGTTCGTGAGTATGCAACGCGGCACCCAACGCGCATTCGCTTTTTTCAATACATCCAGTGGGTGGCAAGCGAACAGCTGAGCGAGATCCAAAGGGCAACCGAGCAAATGGCCATGCCGATCGGGCTGTATCATGACTTGGCTCTTGGCGCCGATCGGAATGGGGCCGAGGCCTGGATCTATCAATCGGTGCTGGCGCTCGGAGCCGACTGCGGCGCCCCTCCTGACGCATTTGCACCGGAGGGGCAGAATTGGGGTCTCCCGCCGATCAACCCTCATGCGTTACGCGCCAGCGGCTATGAGCTGATGATCCAGTTGCTGCGCAATAATTTCCGATCCGGCGGGGCCATCCGATTGGATCATGTGATGTCATTGTTCCGCCTCTTCTGGATTCCGCACGGGAAGCCCGCCTCCGAAGGCACGTATGTGCATTACCCCTTTGAAGACTTATTGGCGATCGTGGCATTGGAGAGCGTTCGATCCAAAACCTTGGTGATCGGAGAAGACCTCGGCACGGTCCCCGATTGGGTCAGAGAGCAGTTGGCGAAGGCGAGAGTGCTGTCATATCGAGTGTTCTACTTCGAGCGTGGCGCAGACGGCACAATGAAGTCGCCTGGTGATTATCCCTCACAATCGTTGGCTGTCGCGACAACGCACGACTTGCCGACGCTTACCGGGTTTTGGTCCGGCGAGGACTTACGGGTGCGCGCCGAATTGGGCGCCATTACAGATGACGCAGCACGCCATAAGACCTGCGAGGAACGCCAGCGCGACAAGGCATATATTCTCAGTGCGCTTAAACGGGAAAACCTCCTGCCAAATGGCGTGACTGAGGATCTTGCTACCGCGCCTGCCATGACGAGTGAACTCTGCCAAGCGATTCATATTTACCTGGCCCGCACGCCGTCCTGCATCGTGTTGGCGAACCTCGAAGACGGCCTAGGCGAGCTTTCGCAAACCAATCTTCCCGGGACGGTCGATAGTCATCCGAACTGGACTCGCAAATACACGGTTCGTGTTGATGAAATTTTGTGCGATGAGCGCCTGCGGCAGCTTGGAGCTACCTTGCGTTCCACCCGTCCGCTAGGGTAATACCCTCTCTTAGGATGCTGAAAAAGTCTGCCAGCGGGGGGAGCGGATGGAGTCTGATGATCTTCTGTGCTCGCGCAACGCGCGACCTCAGAAGGCCCTCGTTGGATGCTCGCAGTAAAGGGCACCCATTACACCCATCGTTGATAATAGCTCTTTCCTTTCAAATCGAAGGGGTTGCGTGAGCCCCTTAGGGTGTGTGAGGAGCGATGAATCCAATGGCCCGCCAATTTTCAGTCCAAATCAGAGGTTAAATAGTCTTTTCCGACTTGAAACTGCCCGATTGTGATCAATGTGATTGCCTCGGTGATGTCTGTTTGAGTGACCACCTTGAGAATGAAAGAAGATGAGGATTGAAAGATTGCACGGAGTTTCCCTCAATCACCTAAAAGGTCTGAAGCCACTCTTGTCCAAGATAAGTTCTTAAAATGTCTCCGGCTTGTGAGTAGGATGGGTTGTTGCCCCCACACCCGTCCATGGCGTTGCCACGCCGTGTCACCCACAAGCTGGAGATGTTTTATGGTAGTCGTTGCCAGTTGCTTTGCGCAAATCCTCGCCCTGATCGATCGCACAGACTTCGCGCGCACCGTCCGGCAGCATGCCGCCGAGCGAGCGGCCTCCGACCCATCATTCTCGGAGTCGTCCTCTTTGGAGAGTCCGCGAGCGTTGATTGGTAAATCAGCGTTGCGTTCATCATCGCTGGTATCAGTGGTCTCAAGTTAGCCCCGCGCGCCAGCCTCTTGCAATCAAACACTTATTGACGCATAGTGCGAATCGCTGCTGGGCCGAGCAATTGGACTGCCTGCTGAGCGAAGCGTATGATGATTCATTATATGATTCAGTGAGCACGCGACATCATGCTTATAGGGAGCACCGGGCCATGTTTTCGGTATTCCCCCCCCATGCGGCTTTCTCCCACTGCTCCAGCGATCGTAACGACCAGCTGATTCAGTCGCCTCGTGCCGGTCACGATTTATACTCCCCTTATCACATTCCCGACTCCAGAGTGACGGTCGAACTGATCCGCCTGCTCATCGCTACGATTGTGCAACCTCGTGTCTGCCATGCACCGCACTCCCCGTGGAACCGCGGCGAATGACGGCGACCGATCCACGAAGAAACCTAGGAGGTTTCGATGACATCCTCTAACAAGTTGCTACGGGCAGTTCTCATGCTTGTGTGCTGGTTGGGTATCGCCGGTATAGTCGGGCCAAGCAGCGCGGAGACGGAAAAGACAGCTTTTAATGTGCCCATACAAACGGTGGCGGACTATCTGTATGCCATGATTGAAACGGACCGTGAGGTGTACACCAAGCACGTCGTTGACCGGCTGCAGACCAAAGGAGTGATTGTTGCCTCGGAGAACTGGAAGGAGAAACATACCCTGCCACTCCCGGCTCAATTCCTAATGGAGTCGGGCCGCGTCATGAAAAGAAAAGGACTCGGCATAGAGTATCGATTGATCAGCCTCTGGCCGATCAACAAACGGAATTACGGCTCAAACGATTTTGAGAAGAGAGGCCTGGGGTTTGTCCTCAATCATCCGACAAAACCCCATACCGCTTTTGTCACGGAAGGAGGAAAGAGTTATTTCCGGGCCGTTTATCCGGATCTTGCTGTGGCCGAGACTTGCATCGGCTGCCATAATTCCCATCCGGACAGCCCCAAACAGGACTTCAAGATCAATGATGTCATGGGGGGGATTATGATCAGTATTCCACTGAAATAGATCTCACCACTGTTGGAGGAGAATTGAACGGGCCTCGCTGGACGGCCTTTTTGAGCATCCTTCGGCGGTATACTTCTCTTACTTTCCCTGAGGAGCAGGCCCTTGAATGCCTACGACACGAAATAACTTCCTCTCAGCCTGCTTGAGCTCGGACCATGGTTCATCAAAAGTCTAGGCATCTTCTATCCCCATCATGTTGAAGCAAAATCGCATTGTGCTGGCGGTCGCAGGGGCGGTGTTTCTGGCGATCGTCGCGCTTGAAATGGCTGCCCCGGCGAACGTGGTCGGCGCCTACGGTTTTGTGTTGCCGATTCTATTGGTAGCAACATTGCGCAGTCGCAGCCTGATGATCGTAACGGTGCTGGCCTGTATCGTGGCGACCTATATGGGATTGATGCAACCGACCAAGCCTGGGCGGTTGCAATCGGCGGTGATCAATCGCAGTGTGGTTGCAGGAGTGCTTCTGGTTGTGGCCTACATCGGCATGACCTGGGAAGAGCGCAAAACGAGAGAGGCGGCGGCGCGTGCCGCGCTCGCCCGGGAGACAGAAAATCTCCTGAAAGCCAATACGCAGCTGGTCGATGCGAAAGACCAGCTGAATCGCTCGGAACGCTTAGCGGCAGTGGGACAAATGGTGGCGTCCGTCGCGCATGAGATCGGAACGCCGCTGCACTCGATTGCCTGGCACGTGCAAGCGCTGGCTGAGGAGCCTGGCGTCACACCTGAGATGAAAAAGCGAGTGGCTGTGATCGATGAGCAGCTCACACGGGTGGTTCGGATCATTCAGGATTTGCTCTCTTCGACCAGACAGCGCCGGCCTGAACCGATATGGATGCCTGTGGATCAAATGATCAACCCGGCAGCCGTGCTCATGGAACCGGCGTTCCATGCAAAAGAGATTACCCTGACGGTCGAGATTCCCGGAGATCTCCCGCTCGTATGGGCCGATGCGGAAAAGATGCATCAAGTGTTGGTGAACGTATTAGCCAATGCCTTAGCCGCCACTCCGCCGCAAGGAGCAGTGAACATATCGGTAGAAAGCCGTACGACATCCCCCGATGAACTCGCCCGCGGCCGACAGGTAGCCGATGCGATGTCACCGCTGATCATCAGCGTCGAGGTGCGAGACACAGGATGCGGCATGCCGGAAGCCGATATACAGAAAGCCTTTGAACCGTTTTTTACGACCAAAGCGGTTGGCACGGGTACCGGGTTAGGGCTATTCTTAAGCCGTGAAACGATCCTGGCCCATGGAGGCAGTCTTTCACTCAAAAGCGAGATCGGTCACGGCACGACCGTCACCGTGACCTTGCCTGGGTTAAAGACCGAGCAGACGCACATGACGGAGAAAAACTGATGCAACCAGCAAATATTCTTGTAGCCGACGACGATGCAGTCGCACGCGACCTCTTGGCTGAAGCCTTAAAGAAAGAAGGCTATGTCGTTGAAGCCTTCGCCAGCGGAGAAGAAGTGATCGCTCGTGGGCGCCAGGGGAAAGTGGATTTGGTGCTGACAGATATTCGTATGGGCGCAGTCGATGGGCTCACGGTCCTGCGAGAATTTAAACAGATGAGTCCTGACACTGCGGTTGTCGTGCTGACCTCATTCGGCTCTCTTGAAGGTGCGATCGAAGCGATCAAGCAAGGAGCCTACGACTATCTCGCCAAGCCGTTTAAGAAAGAGGATATCAAGCTGGTAGTCAAGCGGAGTCTTGATCACTGCCGGCTCATCCGGGAAAATGCGCGATTCCGAGAAGAGTTGAAGAACAAAGATGAATGGTCCCCGCTGGTGGGGAGCAGTCCCGCCATGCTGGAAGTATATAAGCTGGTGGCCCGGGTGACCGATAGCAAGAGCACAGTGCTCCTGCAAGGCGAAAGCGGGACCGGCAAGGAGCTCATCGCCCGGGCGATCCATGCGAACGGGCCTCGTCGGGACAAGCCGTTCATTCCGGTGAATTGCGGGGCGTTGCCGGATACCCTGTTGGAATCGGAAATGTTCGGGTATGAGAAGGGAGCCTTTACCGGCGCTGCAGGAAACAAAGTCGGCCTCTTTGAATCTGCGAACGGGGGCACGCTGTTTCTCGACGAGATCGGTGAATTGGGACAGGCGGTACAAGTGAAGCTGTTGAGGGTGATGCAAGACCATGAAGTCCGCCGTGTCGGCAGCACGACATCGACGAAAGTCGATGTCCGTATCATCACCGCGACCAATCGGGATCTTGAACAGCTCGTCAAAGAAGGAAAGTATCGGGACGACTTATTTTATCGGCTCAATGTCGTGCGTATCATCTTGCCGTCGCTGGTGGAACGGCGGGAAGATATTCCGATGTTGGTGCATCACTTCTTGCAGAAATGCGCGGCGGGGGCGGCGCATGCGGTGCGCGGGGTGCTCCCGGAGACGATGACATTGTTGATGCAGTATCGGTGGCCCGGCAATGTGCGCGAGTTGGAAAATGCCATTGAGCGGGCTGTCTCGTTGAGTCACGGTCCCCTCCTCACGCCGGACGATCTGCCTGCATCACTGCACCGGACAGAGATGCCCTCGAAGGACACCGCCGGGACAATTGATCACAGCGATGAGGGGGGCCTGACACTTGAGGAGATCGAGAAACGCCATCTCATCCGCGTGCTGAAAGAAACCAAGGGGAATAAAGTCAAAGCCTCTAAAATCCTCGGCATCGACCGGCGCACACTCTATCGGATGGCTGAGCGGTTTGGGTTAGATCTTGGCGATGATGCCGACAGCGGAGAGACCGAGTAGGAAACAAGCCCGGTCTGTCTGGTTTCTCTGGTCTATTTGGTCTATCTCGTGGGTTTGGTCTAACGAAACTAATCACATGAACCAGATAGACCAGATAGACCGAACAGACTAGACAGACTGGCTGACTTTTTCAGCAGTCTGGGAGGAGGACGCGGCTGAGCTCGCAAGGAACGGGCTCACGCGGCGTTACTGGTCTTCAATCTATAGACGAGATGGGTTTCAGTCTGCGAAACGCCGTCGATCTCGTGAATCCGGCTCAACACCAACTGGGTCATGGCATCCTGGTCCGACACTTCCACCACCACAATAATATCCGGCTTGCCCCAGCAAGGGTCAATAGTCTTGATCTGCTTGATCCCGTACAGAGCCCGAGTCACATCGCTTGTCCGTCCCGGATGGACGTTGATGAACACATAGGCCCGATCCGACACGACTCTCCCTCCATCGATTGGGGTGTGGATCGTATTCGGCACGGACGAAATAGCGGGACGTTGGCCAACCTGGTGGATGCTTGCCGTCTCTTTCACCGTGGGAGCGCCCGCAGTCGGGGTGGTGCCTGTGACAGCGTCGGATTTAGACTTCTTCATTTATAACCTCATTTCGGGGCGACAAGCACGTCGACAACAAATGAATCGGTCACGCTCGTGAGACTAGCTTCGAGGCCTCGCGGGTTCCCGATTCGGCCTTCGGGGTCGTACATGAAGCACAATAGCGTTCTGCAACAGCCGTAGGAACGATACCGTTCGGCGTCAATCCGAAGCTGGTCGGTGAGGTCTTTGGCATTGAGACCGGGACGTGTCTTCTTCACGATCACCGCAAGACGTCCGTCGTTCAGCAAGAGCGTCGTGCGCGGAGTTCCGTTTGAATAACTCGGTGTCCATTCATCTGTCTCGATGTTGTCGAATTGTATCCGCAAGAGCGCATGCAGCAAGTCTTGCGCATCGAACTCGTCTTCCACAGATAACGTGGCTCGATATTCCCCACGAAGCCGCAACTGCCGGGCGACAGAGTGGAACCGATAACAGAGTGTCTTCACGCGTTCGACAGGGTCCGGTCCTCCCTGGACAGACTGCGGTACGGGCTTCTCGTCCGAGAAGGAACCAGCCGGGGCCGCGGAGCGCGACTGCAGTTGCGTAGGGACGGGAGGCACTTCCTGTATCTGGGGCTGCAGGCTGACGGAGGCAATTGGATGCACGATGGGCGTTGCTGCGCCGCGCAACGGCTGCAATGGTGTGCCTGCATATGGCAGATCTGCCGATACGGTCTGTGCCGCCGACGATGGCGGAGGCTCCTGGACAACTCGAACGACCGGATGCGGAGGCATAAGCGGCATCGTTGGTGCCGGCACGACTACTGGAGTCGGAACTGCTGCAGGTAGAGATGTGGGTGGTCTCAGAGATTCTGGCATTTGCCAAGGGTCTGAAAAAGTCTGTGCGGCCGGAGGGAGCGGAGCCGGACTCGGTACGGCGATCGCTGGGGCCACACCGAGATCCGTGGCTCTGACCACCGGCGGCGGTGTGATCGGTCCTGTTTGCGTCATCGCCGTCTGAACAGTCAAGATCGATGCCGGCACTAACGTCAAGTGCGGGGTGGCCGGCATTGACGAGGCTGGCGGCGCCGCTGGGATCTGTTGGAGAGGCGGCCCCCCTTGCAACTCAAGTTTTTTCTGGTCCAGCGTGGCAATCAGAGACTTGATCAGGGCAATGCTCTGCCGCGTTTCATCAGGGCCACCCATGAGTAGTCTGTGCTGACGATGTGCCTGGAACTCCGGAGATTTTTCACCAAATGCGCGGCGAATGCATTCACGGAATTGCAACTCTGTTCTGGCCTTCGCTGCGTCAAGATAGGGAAAGCCTTCTCGGCCAAGATCCTCCACCTGTGAGAGAAACTCCTTGAGCTCTCCCGCGCCACGCGTGAGTTCCTCAACCGCTGCAGCAGTGGCGGCTTTGGAGCGCACACGGGATGGTTCTGATGTCTTCGCTCGTGCCATAGATGTGAGGGAAGTCTAGCCCAGCCCCCACAACGTGACAAGGAAACATAAGAAAACAGACAGGGAATCTTTAGGCCAACTGAAGAAGAATCGCAGTTCTTACTGATGAAAATTGAAGCAGGTATGAGCAGGTATGAGGATGAGCGGTGTGAATTGGTGCCCCCGATACGAATTGAACGTACGACAA
>ERZ1292633.5381-Hain-H41-02um-R1-5381-length-11584-cov-8_pt1 | contig 11584 bp, 10 predicted proteins | sample MGYA00564406_ERZ1292633 | MGnify/ENA primary metagenome ERZ1292633 (study PRJEB36523, sample SAMEA6512639) | groundwater metagenome | collected 2019-01-08 | study: AquaDiva: Metagenomics assemblies of 32 groundwater samples
TATCGTAAAATAATATTTTAACCTAAATCATTCTCACCATGCCCACTACTGGAACTCCTTATCACTGCTACATGTGTCTGATTTGCGGCTTCATCTACGATGAAGCTGAAGGATTGCCGGAAGAAGGCATTCCCCCCGGCACACGTTGGGAAGACGTGCCGATGAACTGGACCTGCCCGGAATGTGGTGCACGCAAAGAAGATTTTGAAATGGTAGAAATTTGAAGGTGCCTCTAAAAATTCAAAGTTCTAGACAAGACGAGGCGGGAACAAAAAATGTAGACGCAGCATATAGCTGATATGTAAGGAAACATTTTTTGTGAGCAACAAAGTATTGTGACGAAATCTGGATTTTTAGAGGTAGCCTTAATGCGTATTCTGCACACCATGCTGCGAGTGGGAGATCTGGAAAAATCCATCGTTTTTTACACTGAAGTATTGGGGATGAAAGTGCTGCGCCGCAAGGATTATACCGAAGGAAAATTCACCCTGGCGTTTGTCGGTTATCAGGATGAGGCAGATGGCGCAGTGCTGGAACTGACGTATAACTGGGGGGTGGAGAGATATGATTTGGGTGCGGGTTACGGCCATATTGCCATCGAAGTGGACGATGCCTACCGGGCCTGCGAGGAAGTGAGAAAGCGCGGTGGCAAAGTCACGCGCGAAGCGGGGCCGATGAAACATGGCGTCACCGTGATTGCCTTCGTGGAAGACCCGGACGGTTACAAGATCGAGTTCATCCAGAAAAAAACGGCGTAAACGCGCTGAGGATAAGTATAACCAAGGAGAGTGTGTAACCCCTGTCCCACCTCTTCATTATCCGTCGCTCCGACGGCTCAGCATATTGGTAGTCTCTCAGCAGGGCCAATAGCATAGAAACTCCTCAGGATGATGTGCGCATCAACCGTTTTTCCTCTGGTTCCGGTAAGTTTGTATTTCATTTTTCAAGCTAGCGTGAACAAGTTGAGCGACACTCGTCAGGAATGAGTGGAGCAGCCTACTTGACTCGCTCATACCTGTAATTTCTTACAGCTATTCTTGGATTATTTTCTGTTGTCTAATGGCTTCGTCATTAACCAACTACGGGGGGAAGAGCAACGGGATGCAGATCATGCCTGCTCTACAGCAGCCAGAAACAGACATGCGCCGGTACTTGCGATTCAGACTGACTATGCCAGAGAACAATCCGCTATCTCACTTCGCCAAGGCAGCACTTACAAGGCTGCGGGAAGCGACTTATGCCAAATGATATGCTTGGCGCTTTCGACGAATACTTCGAGATCATCACTGCTGATACCCCGGAATTGTTGGAACAAGCATTTCGCCTGCGCTACTTAGCGCTGTGTATTGAAGAGCGGCTGCCGGGGTTTGAGGCTGCACACTATCCCAACGGGATGGAAACAGACGACCATGACCGCCACGCCCACCATCTTCTTCTAAAGCATCGTCCCTCCGGTAACTTCATAGGCAGTGCACGCTTGATCTTCCCTGACCCCTCAAATTCGGGAAAGCCGTTTCCTGTCGAGCAGCATACCCAGATCGACCCCGCACTGATAGACACCAGCAAACTGTTAAGGCAGCACACCGTTGAGATCTCACGTTTTATCCTTCTAGGTAATTATTCCAGGCGCAGAGAAGAACGTCGCAGATCTGCGACCTTGGCAGGTGGGAAAGAACGCGACTCAAGCAACCGGCGGCGTTTTCCTCATCCGATGCTGGCAATTTCCGTTGGCATCATCCGTATGTGTGCCCGACAAGGCATCACTCACTGGCTCTCAGTAATGGCGCCTGCCCTGAATAGATTGCTGGGACTCTATCAACTACAGCTTGATCCTGTCGGACCATTAGCCGATTATCATGGCCCGCGCCGGCCCTATTATGCCGAGATAAGCAAAGTGCTGGACAGGATGCACACAAACAATCGCCCAATCTGGGAGCTGGTTACCGACCAAGGTAAGATCCAGCCGTTTTCCCCAGTTTACACGCCGGATCAAGCGCTGTGATACCCGTAGCTATCGAACCCCGGGGGAAAACAGTCTAGGCCGGAATGCCGCCAGCAAATCAGGAGCAAAGGCAACTTGCCTGCAAAAAAACTTATAAAAGCAATACTTCAAATTTGAATCCGCCTCTATTTTTAGTGAATGCAGAAATAAGTGTGGTTTACCCCGCAGTTCTTCGCTTAGAAACTTTCTCGGGTCGTTAAACTGAATCCACAAGAGCTCGCGACTGGATCGGGTTTTCTGCAAATCGCACTAAAGTTTTAGTGAAAGTGTTCGATAAAGTAGTTCGGTTAAAAAAAGGAGCAGTGCGAGAAGCTATGATCAAGATCGGCACCCAAAATTGTAGCTCCATAAATTCAACCGTGTTTGAGCCGTCTTGGCATGGACTTGAATTCACGCACCTTAGCAGACCAGTTCTCAGAGTAAGCGCAATTAATCGGCGCTTTCCTGAGGTTTGTGGCCAAGTAGATTCCTGTCCTCTCATATTCCTACAGAAGAATAAGCGAATTCCTACAGTGGAACATAGGCCTACCCAGCACAATTGCTCACTCCTCGAGTCGGGGTGGAGGCGGAAATAGAGCAGTTAAGCCGAAAAATTAACGCAGATGGATTGACTGGAATACTGAGTCAGTGTGATCTGAATGACGCACTCTGGTGCGAACTCTTGACTGGTTCAAAGGTTACTTAAGGTTACTGGGAGATACCGTATGCCGAATGATATGCTGAACGCTTTCGACGAATACTTCGAAGTCGTCACTGTTGATACCCCGGAATTGTTGGAACAAGCATTCCGCCTGCGTTACATAGTGTTGTGTATTGAAGAGCGTCTCCCAGGGTTTGAGGCTGCCGGCTATCCCGACAGTCTGGAAACAGACGAATATGATCGGCACTCTCACCATCTTCTATTAAGGCATCGTCCCTCTGGCGACTTCATAGGCGGCGCACGCTTGATACTCCCTGACCCACTAGAAATGGAAAGGCCGTTTCCTGCTGAACAGTATGCCCAGATCGATCCCGCACTGATCGACAACAGCCAGCTGTCGAGGCAGCACACCGCAGAGATTTCACGTTTTATCCTGGTCGGCAAATATTCCAGGCGCAGAGAAGAGCGCCGCAGATCTGAGAGCGCGGCAACTGGCGGAAAGCGTGACCTAGGCAACCGGCGGCGCTTCCCTCACCCGATGCTGGCAATTTCTGTCGGCATCATACGCACGTGTATCCGCCACGGCATTACCCATTGGTTCTCAGTAATGGAGCCTGCCTTGAATAGATTGCTGGGACTCTATCAACTACAGCTTGATCCTGTCGGACCGTTAACCGATTATCATGGCCCGCGCCGGCCCTATTATGCCGAGATAAGCAAAGTGCTGGACAGGCTGCACACAAACAATCACCCAGTCTGGGAGCTGGTTACCGACCAAGGTAGAGTCCAGCCGTTTTCCGCGGCTTGCACGCCGGATCAAGCGCTTAAGGCCAGCATAATTCCAGAATCCCAAAAAAACAGCTTATTGGGCAATCTGCCTCGGCCCCAACTGCAAACAGAAGAAAGCATAGGTAAATAATGACATTGCCAACCATCAAAAATGATTAGTAGCTGCTGTCGCTTTGCCCTACTGCTGATCCTGCTACTCGGGATGCTGTCGACTATTGGGGTGGCACGGGCACATGAGCATTATGAGGTCGTGGTTAACGCCAATGTCACTGCGCGTAGCCTCCCCAGTAATTCACTGCGTGCCATTTTCGGCATGCGCCAGCAGACTTGGCCGGATGGCATGCCGGTAAAAGTTTTCGTCTTGGCCGATGACGCGCCGTTACATAGTTCCTTCTGTAAAGAAAAACTGAGCGCATTTCCCTACCAGTTACGTCAGGCTTGGGACCGGCTGGTTTTTTCCGGTACCGGCCAGGCCCCTACTAGAGTGTCTTCAAGTGAGGAAATGTTTGACAGGGTTACCAGCACACCCGGTGCGATCGGTTATTTAGAAAAATCAAAAATCAGTGAGCGTATCAATGTTCTCCAGATCAAATAGCCGCGCGAATAACCCGCGCACCAGAGTGGCCACACTGCTTGCCATGGCGGCCATTGTGTGGAGCCTGCCTGCACAATCTCAAGTACTGTCCGACACTATAAAAATCCCCGACTTTTTAAGCGCGACCGCAGCGCGGATGAGCGCGCTGAAACTGCCCGACACCGTGCAGGTCCATGGTTTTGCCACTCAGGGATATTTAAACTCCACGGGGAACAACAATGTCTTTGGAAACAGCAACCAGGATAGCGGCACTTTTGGTTTCAGGGAAGTGGGACTCAACGCCTCGGTGCAGTTAAGGCCCAACCTGCTGATCTCGGCGCAGGGACTCCACCGCCATGCCGGGCTAGGCAGCCAGGATATTCGTCTCGATTACGGAGTGATCGATTACAAGGCATATTCTGGTGAAAACAGCCAATTTGGCATACGCCTGGGCAGGATAAAAAATCCGCTCGGTTTCTACAACGAGACGCGCGATGTCGCGCATACACGGCCGAGCATCATGTTGCCCCAATCGATTTACTTTGATCGCTCACGCAACCTGGCGATGGCAGCAGACGGTGGTCATATCTATGGGGAGACTCGTACCAGCAAGGGAGACTTCTTCTATCAGTTCGGTGTAGTCATGCCATATGTCGGTGGCACAACCACCGAGGCAGCCTTGCTGGGCAGTGATCGAGCAGGTCACTTAACCTCGCAAGTGTCGTATATCGGACGCGGGATATATGAGTATGATGGCGGGCGTGTCCGTTTGGCAGTCAGCGGAGCGCAGACGAATGTAAATTACAATCGAGGAGCCGACCCTGCGCTGCTTTCTGGTCAGCTTCAATTCACGCCGATTATTTTCTCCGCGCAATATAATGCCGAGCGTTGGAGCCTCACCTCCGAATATGCCATCCGCCACACTGTAGCTAACAACTTCGGCGTGGCCTTACCTAATTCGGCAACTACCGGCGAGAGCTACTATTTCCAAGGCATTTACCGGTTTACTCCAAAGTGGGAGGGCGTGATACGCTACGATGTGCTCTATACAAACAGAGACGACCGTCACGGACATGCGTATGCCGCCACAAGTCCCGCCACACGTGATCCGCATAGCCGCTTTGCCAAGGACATAACTACAGGTATACGCTGGAATGTTACCCAGTCGTTCATGCTGGCCGCGGAGCATCACTATGTCAACGGCACTGCCTGGCTCGCGCCGCTGGATAACCCCGGCGTCAGCAGCCCCGTAGGCCACCATGCCCAGCACTGGCATTTGTTTGCGGTACAGGGTTCCTTTCGATTCTAAATGGCCATCCTGATAGAACACGACTCTCAGGAAGGTACGGTTCCATCCAAGGGCGCTCGCTTCGGGCTGCACAAATTTCTAGGCTTGAAGTGGAAGGTCATGCTGCTGAGCAGCTTGATTCTGCTTGTCATCGTAACTGCATTCAGTGTAATCAGTTACCGGATTCTGATAGACAATTTCGACAGTCAAAGCGAGGCGCAATACCAGCGCTATGTCAAAGAAATTGATGGTCTGATTGATCAGATTTCGCAGAATCTGCATCAGCTTGCCGGATTGACCCCTTTCCTGAAGGACATGGATAGCGCTTTGCTCGCGGGTGATGGAAAAAATATCACCCGCGCGTTCGACCTGCATTGGGAATCATTGCAGCTCAATAACGGCATCCATCTGGTGCGCTTCTACGACAGATCAAACCAACTCCTGGCAAACTGGGGAACCCCTGAACCCAGTGCCGATAAAGAAAATGATGCGATACTGAAATGGGTGCGCAAAGTCAATGAGCGAGAACAACCTCTCAGACCGCTAAGTTGTGCGGAAAACTGCATGCAATACGCCGTTGAACCCTTGCTGGTAGAGGGTAAAAGTGTCGGTGTCATCGTCATAGGGGCTTCCCTGGTTGATGCGGTGTTAGGCTTTGAGAATATCGCAGGCGCCGATATTGGCTTGCTGATCCAGGAACAAGGCAGCGCACCTGCGGGTAACGCTAATGCCATGCGCGTTCCAGGCTGGAACGCGCGCGTGGCAGCACTTACCAATAGCGAAAGAAGTCTCGCCATCCTCAATCAAGTGGCGCAGGAATACCCAAACCTTGACAGTCTGGTAAATGGTGTCGAGCTTGCCTGGAACGGCCGTCACCAGCAAATAAAACAGTTGCCGCTGAGGGGGGTAAATGCATCCGCTGACTCACGGCTGGTAGTTATCACCGATATCACCAAAGGGGGCAAGCAGGCAGTACCAGAGAACGCCAACGCTAGGTCACGGTTGGTAGTTATCACCGATATCACCCCTACCGTCACCGCTATTCGCAATTCGACACAGCAGAATGTGGTGATAGGTCTGCTGGGTCTGCTGCTCTCCGAGTTCCTGTTATTTATAATTCTTACGAAGCCGCTGTCACGGCTGAAACACATAGTCTTCAGCTTGCCGCTCCTGGCCCAAAGCGATTTCAAGAACTTCCGCGCGGCACTTCTTTCCGCCGATCAGAAACAGTGGCTAAAAGATGAAATAGACATGCTGGATGAGACAGCAGCAGCGCTGTCTTATCAACTTGAGACACTTGAGGGCCAGATTGCCGACCGGACAGAGGTATTGGCCAGGCAGATGGGTGAACTGAGCAAGGAAAGAGACTTTGTTGCACACTTGCTCGATATGGCACAGGTGATTGTGATTACACAAAATGCCAGTGCCGAAATTATCTCGCTCAATGCCTATGGCGAAAAGCTTATTCAATATGCGGAAAAGGACTTAAAAGGAAAAGCTTTCATTGAGCTTTTGGTGCTGGAAGACGATTTGCATGATCTGCCTCCCCGGCTTGAGGAAATATGCCTTGAACAAAGGGAGCAGTTGCGTCATGAGACCACTACCCTGTGTAAAGATGGTACGGTACGACACATCGTCTGGCTGCATTCCCGTCTTAAGCGGCATTCTGCAAACGACCCGGCAGTGTTATCAGTAGGCCTTGATATCACCGAACACAAGCAGGCGGAAGGCCGCCTGGCCTGGCTGGCGGACCATGATCCACTTACGCACTTGTTCAACCGGCGCCGCTTTCAGGAAGAACTGGAGCGGATACTCAACCTGGCGACGCGTTATCAACGGCCAGGCGCGTTGCTTTTCTTCGATCTGGATCAGTTCAAATACATTAACGATACGAGCGGACATCAGGCAGGCGATGCTCTGCTCAAAACGGTTGCAAACATGCTGTTACGCGCCGTGCGCAATGTCGATGTAATAGGGCGCCTGGGCGGGGACGAATTTGCAGTGCTGCTGCCTGAAACCTCAGCGGCAGGGGCGATTACGGTGACAAAAACTATTCTTGAGCTATTGGGCGAGGCGCGGCTGACCGTGGACGATCGCACTCACAGAGCCTCCGCCAGCATTGGTATTGCGCTCTTTCCTGAGCATGGCAATGATGTGCATGAGTTGTTGGCCGCAGCAGATCTTGCCATGTACCAAGCCAAGGATGCGGGGCGTGGCGGATATCACCTATACTCTGAAGAGGACAAGAGCCGCGAACGCATGCATAACCTCGTACACTGGAAAGAGAAAATTGAACATGCTCTCATCGATGATCGCTTTGTCCTCTACTTCCAGCCTATTATGCATGTCCAGAGCGGAACCCTCAGCCATTGCGAGGCGCTACTGCGCATGCTTGACGACGACGGAACGGTGCTTGCACCGGCTGCCTTCATCTCCGCGGCAGAACGTACCGGTCTTATTCACGAGATTGACCATATGGTGTTGCGTAAAGTCATCGCCCAGGCGGCTAGCGTCAACCATCATGGGAATCGGATTAATTTCTCGATCAACTTGTCCGCGCATGCGTTTAATGACCCGAGGCTGTTGCAGACTCTGGATGAGGCGCTTGCGGAGAATGCAGCAGACCCCACAGATTTCCTGTTTGAAATAACCGAGACGGCGGCATTGGAAGACATGCCCGCAGCACGCAAACTCATAGAGACAATCAGGGCGCTGGGGTGCCGTTTTGCACTGGATGATTTTGGTGTTGGCTTCTCTTCTTTTGGTTACATCAGGCAACTTCCCATCGATGTCGTGAAGATCGACGGGTCATTTATTAAGAACCTGGCCACCAGTCCTGATGACCGGATTCTGGTAAAGGCCTTGTGTGACGTGGCGCGAGGATTTGGCAAGAAAACCACGGCTGAGTTTGTAGAGAACGCAGCGACGCTCTCCTTGCTGGGGGAGTTGCAGGTAGACTATGCGCAGGGCTATTTTGTAGGCAGACCTGTGCCCGCCCATGAGTCATTCTTTAAAGATTTGCTAAAAATCGCAAGCTGATTTGGGAGATTTGGGCGGGGGTAATAGAGGGTGGATAGCCCGGTCATGATGACAAATATCCTGCAGTGGCTTTGAAATCTCAGATGGCTTTGCCGATCAAGCGCACTTCCCGTTGCGGGAAAGGAATTTCGATGTCGTTGTTCTGAAATTCCCGCCAGATTTCCATATTGATAGCGGAACGCAAGCCAATTTGCCCTTCCTCCGGATCGCTGATCCAGAAACCCAGTTCGAGACTGATGCCATTGTCGGCAAATTCCTTCAGAAATACCATCGGCTCCGGTTCGGCGAGCACGCGCGACTGCTTGCGCGCTGCCTCCTGCATGAGGCGCATGGCTGCTTCCAGCGGGCTGCCGTAGCTTATCTGCACGGTCAGGGCCAAGCGTACCTGATTGTTGGTATGCGTCTGCTTGACGACGGTGGAAGTGATGAATGTATCGTTGGGAACGATTGATTCGACGCCGTCGAGACCATGCAGCACCACGTAACGGTTGGTGAGATCGACGACCTTGCCAGTACGGTTATCTACCGTCACCACGTCGCCAAGACGCAGCGAGTGATCCAGAAGAATAATGAAGCCGCTGACGTAATTGCTGGCGATTTTTTGCAGGCCGAGTCCCAGGCCTACGCCGAGTGCGCCGCCGAATACCGACAGCACAGTGACATCCACCCCGATCAGTGGCAGCGTGATCAGTACACTCAGCAGAATAAGCATGGTGCGGGCAACTTTCGACAGCATTACCCGCTGATTCATATCCATTGCTTCGATACTCATGACCCGTGACTCCAGCGAACTAGCGAGCCATAATGCCAGCAGCATGCTGACCGTGAATGCCACAATTCCCTGCAGGATCAGCAGTACTGAGAGCCGCTGCTGGCCAACGTGAAAGGCAATGCTGTCGAGCATGCCCAGTATTTCTGGCAGTACCCCGATGATATGCAGCGCCAGTACAGTCCATATGGTCCAGCCGATAGTGCGCTCCCACGGATGCAACCACTGCTGATCGTGGAAAACCCGGCGCAGTATGTAGATGGCGATGCGAATCAACGCGAGTGCAAACAGCAATGGGATGGCGATATTGAGCAGATGCGTCGGGTGCCAGTGCTGGAGCGTCCATCTGCCGAGAACAGCCAGGACCAGCGCGGCGAGAGGCAACATGAGCCGGCTCAGGTTGCTTGCGCTGATAATGGGGGTGTCGGCGCTTGCCTGTGAGGCGATGCGTCCGGCGTACCGTCTTTGCAGCAGCCAGGCGACCCCCAGACTTATGAGCAGTACGGCGAACTGCCACAGAACGCTGATCTCCTGTAGGTCAGTAATCAGATTGTGCAGCAGGCTCTGAAAATCGTTTTTGGGTTGCATGGCAATGTGCTGGAACGGAAATTAATTCTAACATGAGCAGGGCGATACGGATTGCGGCTACGCTACCTTTGTCGTAACCGGGCTGCATGATGCGAACTCAGCGGTAAGGCTGCGAATGTCCATAGTGATGCTGCCAGTTTTTCAGATAAAACTCGGTGAGCGCCGCGTTGCCGTGTATCACTAGCACATTTTCTGCATTCTTGTATTGTGCGGCCTGGGTGAAGTTGAAACTGCCGGTGACCAGCGTTGCTTCCGTGCTGCCGGCGTCGATTACCATCACCTTGTTATGCGCGCTGGCATGAGCGGAATCGAGGAAAACTGGCACACCCGCAACCGCGATCCGCGCAATCATGCTGGTGGGGATTTTATCGGTCTGCTCCTTGTCGGCAATCACTTTCACATCCACGCCGCGGCGCCTGGCAGCGATCAGCGCTTCGGCGATTTTGTGATGAGTGAAGCTGAATGCCTGCACCAGCACCTGGCGGTGTGCGCCATTGATGGCATCCGCGATCAGCTTGCCGGCATCATCACCTGGCGTGAAGGCAACCTGTATCGTACCGATGGCGGGGAGGACGACGGGCTTGCCGCTGTGGCCGGAAGCTGGCTCGAAAGCCGCTGCAGAGGCGGCAAACAGGACGGCTAGGCAACCCGCGAAAACAGCGCTACGCATGGCTAATGTCATGGGCGTCGCATGTTTATTTCGCCGCAAGTTCCAGCGCGGCGGCAAAAAAACTATCAGTGCCGTGCAGGCTGGGTGACAGTTGCAGGAATCTGCCGGTGTCGAGCGGGATCTTTTGCTGCGCCAGCAGTTCGGCGCAATTCAGCAGCGTGTAGCGGGAATGATCGGCGAGAAAGCGTTCGATGATTTCCTGGTTTTCCTCCGGCAGAAAGCTGCACGTGGCATAAACCAGCCTGCCGCCGGGTTTGAGCAGGTTTGCCGCAGATGCCAGAATCGCGGCTTGCTTGCGCTTGAGTCCTTCGATACTTTGCGGAGATTGCCGCCATTTCAAATCCGGATTGCGGCGCAGCGTGCCCAGCCCGCTGCATGGCGCATCCACCAGAACCCGGTCGATCTTTCCGGTCAGACGCTTTACCTTAATGTCGTTTTCATTAGCGATGCGCTGCGGATGCAGGTTGGACAGGCCAGAGCGCTTGAGGCGTGGTTTCAAATTGTTCAGTCGTTTCTCGGAAATATCGAAAGCGTAAACACGTCCTTGCGAATGCATCAGTGCGCCCAGCATCAGCGTCTTGCCGCCGGCGCCCGCGCAGAAATCCACCACCATGTCGCTGCGTTTCGGCGCAAGCAGATAGCCCAGCAACTGACTGCCTTCGTCCTGCACTTCCACCTTGCCGGTTAAGAACAGTTCATGGCGGTTGATTGTGGGCTTGCCGGCCAAGCGGATGCCGCTGGGCGAGTAAGGGGTGGCGCTGCCTTCGATGCCATCCTTGCTCAGGGATGCCAGTACTTCGTCGCGGCTGGCAAGCAAGGTATTGACGCGCAGATCCAGTGATGCAGCCTGTTGCAGCGAGCGACCTAAATTGAGAATGTCAGTCTCCGGCATGCTGCCGCGCAGTTTTTCTACCAGCCATTCAGGAAACTCGGCCTGAACGGCAAGTGGCTGCGATTCCGGCGTCGCTGCTTTGATTCCTGTAAGCCATTTGGCTTCAGCCTCGCTGACGAGCGGCGTCAGTTCGCGCATGTTCATGCCTTGGAACTTAACCAGGTAGGCAAGCAGCAGCGGACGCGGTGCAGTGGTGTCGGCGGCGCACTCAAGGAAAAAACGATGACGCAGAATACCGAATACTATTTCAGTGATGAATGCCCGATCGTTTGCGCCGAGCTCGGGGCTGTCACGGAAAAAATGCCGCAGGATCGCGTCAGCAGGGTGTTCCAG
>ERZ1292633.5382-Hain-H41-02um-R1-5382-length-11581-cov-6_pt1 | contig 11581 bp, 5 predicted proteins | sample MGYA00564406_ERZ1292633 | MGnify/ENA primary metagenome ERZ1292633 (study PRJEB36523, sample SAMEA6512639) | groundwater metagenome | collected 2019-01-08 | study: AquaDiva: Metagenomics assemblies of 32 groundwater samples
GGGTCCACCGCCCGCACGACGACGACGGTGGTCGCCGTCGTCCCAGGAAACGGAGAGACGACGTTCGCCGTAGCTCCGTCAGGCACGACGAATTCGTCGCCGCCTTTTTTTTTCATGTCGCCGAACGTCACCGGCCGCCCGGCGTTGTCCACGGCCGCGGAGTCCACTGTCGGAGGAGATGGAGGCAACGCGATGTTCACTTGGTGGCGAATGCTGCAGAGCTGCCTGACCCACTCGCCCCCGTCGCCACCTCTTCGTCTCGTCCAGGGAGGCGCGGCAGTCATGGCGCCGGCCACCACCTTCGTCGGTAATGTCACGCAGTGCGTCTGGGCGCTCTCCAGCGTGATCCGCAGCTTGTGGTCCGATCCCAAAGGGACCGTGAAAGCGGCGAGTATCAATGTGACGGCATTGGGGCCAGGGGCGGCCGAGCTGTCGCTCCCGAGAGCCGCTTCCCGCGCCGCGGATGTGCTGAGCGACGCTACGATGGTCAATCTTGCGCAGCGGTGGCTGTCCTTCGACCGCGTGACGACGACGACGAGTGCCACGACATCGGGAGGCGGCAATGTGGAATCGACGTCTCTGTGGCTTTCCATGACTGGGACTGGCGACAACGTCTCCCTCGCCGTCCCGTTCCCAACCCCGCCGTCGTCTAGTTCGTCCGGAGGTCTGAGTGTCGCCTGGTTTTTGTTCACCTTTCTCGCTGGCGGCCTCGGCACCGCACCGGACGATTGCAGTTTGGTCGCGGTGCAGTCTCAAGAGCGGATGGCGGCCATGTCAACAGCGGTGTTGTTCCCTGGTGGGATGCAGTCGACACTCGTCGACATGGCCTCCTCGTTTCTGCGCCGCAGTCGGCTACCCCGACGGAAGTCGACGCACCTTTGGCCCACCTACGACGGCGTCGCGGCGGCTGGACGAAGTGGCACTGACAAGACGGTGCTCCCCGCATGGTGGCTCGGCGATCGTCGAGACCCTATGTTCTCCGATGTGACGACGATGGGCAGTGTTTCAGGCAGCTCGTTGCTTTCGCAACTGTCCTCACAGGACGACGCGACTTCCTCCGCGTCGCCGCCCCTCGTGGCGCAGCTGTCAAGAGGCATTCCCAGACTCGCGCTGCTGCCGCTGGCGACCGCAATGGGGCTGGAGGTGGCCGGGATCGTCGCGTCGGCCTTTACTACCGCGGCAGGGTCCTCCACCACGGCCGCCGAGGAGACCGCGGTGGGAATTGCCTTGACCCTCATGTCGACGCCAGCCGCGCAGCAGAAGCTCTTGGCTTCCACCGCATGGAGTCGTCTGTGCAACGCGACCGCGGCTGTGGAGGCCACCGGTTACGTGGGTGGCTGGTCCGGGGCAGCGAGCACCACGGGGGGGGACATCACGGATCGGCTACGCGTCGCCTTGTTCCCAGCCCCGGCTGCCGCGGTCACTACTTCTGCAAACGGCACCGCGACGGCGAGCACGACTGCGGTGGGCTCCGCGCGATTGTACACCGCATCCTTGGGGTGGCTCGATGTGTCCCGAACGCAGCCAGTCAGCGGCGCGGGGCACCTAACGCGCACCGTGGCCACGACGCTGCCCACGGCGCCGTTGGGTCGTCCTGGGGCGACGACCGTCACCACGATCCTCTTTGACGCCTACGCCGTGGCGCTCTTTGGTGAGGAGGGTGTCCTCGTGCGGCTGCCAAGCGTCGCCATTGCTCCGGCGGCGTCCGATGACGGAACGCCGGTGGCGCCGACGAACCTCAACGGAACGGACGCACCACCGGCGACGGAACCGCCATCGACGCGGTGGTTCCTGAAGCTGCGTGGACGACGCATGGGCGCAGCCGGGGGGGTAGCGGCCCCTCCACCACCCCCAATATCGTTGGACGCGGTGGCCGCGGTGTCGGTCACCGTCACGTGGGTCATGGTGTCGCCATTCGCCGCGCGGACGACGGTGGTGGCGCCGACAGCGGCCGCGCCGTCGTGGATCGCCGTGGCCGCCGTGGTGGGCTCCGTGAGGATGCGTTCCCCGGATCACTCAGCACCATCGCCGATCAACGCGTCGGTCACCATGGAAGTGACGGTTCTGGACACGTCGGTCGGAGGTCGCCCGGCGACGGATGGTACGAGTCGCTATGCGTGCCTCTCGACGTCCGTCACGACGGCAGTGCCGGGTGCTACATCATCGGCTTCCTCATTGGTTTCAGCCACCGGCCTGCGATGCTTTGCGGCGAGCCGCAGCCACTTGCTACCCACTGGATCGTCCTTGTTGGACGGCCACTGGACCTTCGGTTTCTTGGCGACCGCGCCTTCTCCGACGGGGCTTTTGAGCGCATCGACGCCGCCGCCAACGCCGCTTCCCGCGCGGGCGCTGGCATCGACCGGGGACGCGACGGACGCCTCCGACCGCACATTGGTCGTTGTCATTTCCGTTGTGCTCGCCGGGTTTCTGCTGGTCGCCATCGGCGTGGCGGCCGCCATCATTCGCATCATGAAGAAGAACCGGCCTCGGTTTCGTGACGGGCAGGCGTCCTTCGGATTGCTCTCGTCGCATCCCGGGGCCGCCAATTTAGACGCGTTCAAGGAAGTCTTGGAGTTAAACGAACTTCAGGGCAGCCCGGCGTTGCCGGCGACGGACCCTGGGAGCGGCCCCCGTCCGCTGGTGCTGAAGCGGCCATTGCGGACCGGTGAGCAGGTGCTCGCCGATTTGTGAGGGACAACACCGAAACCCCCCTTTTTGGTGGTGGATTTTTGATTGTATTTGTTGTGCTGTGCCACACATAGGAGTGCCAGACCGCGTCGCCAATAGCCGACAAACCCCACCAGAAGCGAGCCATCATTTTCTCTCTCGTTCGTTACCCTCTTTTTTCCCTCCCTTCCTCCTTCCTTTCAAGTGTGTCGGTGTGCATTCCCGGGTTTGCCCCCCCCCCCTCTGTTTTTTTTTTGGCACGATGACATGTGTGTGCGTGTCCAAGTGGTAAGTTGTGGTTTCCGCTTGTCTATCTCGGAAAGGTGGAAGGGAGTTTTTCTTAGAAAGAATGGCCTGCCGCGGCGATACTATGCAGGGCGGCCCCCCTCGCATCCTCCCCTTCAACATGTTTTGGGCACTGCTTTGGCTGGTTCTGTCGCTCACGCTGTACATCTCGCTTGAGCAACCGGAATGGCACGTTCAACTCCCCACCCACATCGCCACGACGACGGACGGCGAGGAGATCACTGCTGCCACCAGAGCCGCGACAGAGTGGTCGACGTCCTTGTCCCGTGGAGGCCTCCTTCGTTGGCTGTTCGTTTCGTTGCCATCGCGTCTCTGGCGGCGTGGTACCCTCCGCACGATTCACAAAGGCACGATCGACCGCAGCAACAAGAGCAACATCTGCCAAGGGGCGCGACCTTTTGCTGACAACGACACCGCGGGGACGAGGGCCGTTGCGGCGCCTCAATCGTTCCTGCGGGACGCGCGGTTCCGGTACAACCTGGGCCTGGCTGCGTGGTATCGCGGCCGTCGGCTTCCAACTCGGCGGCGGCGGCAGCATGCCATGGCTCCAACCAACGGCAGCGTCGACGGAGGTGGGCCGTCAGCATCTTTGCCCCGACGGTTGGAAACCGCTGTCGTCGAGCGGTTCAACGACCAGTTGGTCACAGCGGTCGCGTTGGATGCCATGCGGCTGTGGCATCCCACATTCGGGCATTTCTGGACGCACGGCACGACGGAGCGGGTGTCTCCCTCTGACCCGGTGGCCGACAGAGGGGATCCGGTTGGTTCGGAGGGGGGTTTTCCGAAATGGCGCGCGCATGCCTGCGACCTAGCAAGCGCCTCTGTAACAACGTGCGCTGGACATCTGGCTTCGGTTTTGTCGGTGAGCGCGGTGCCACCCGTGCCTGCATCGACCTCTTCTGCCGCGGAGTTCTGGCTGCTGTACAACCAATCCTATGCGAAGACCCCCGCCCTTGTCCGACCGCTCGTCGGCGGCGGAGGCCGTGGCCGGCTGTGCCTGATCCCGTCGATGCGAGATGCGTTTCGGGCCGCGGCGGAAACGGACGCAGCGGCGGCCCTTTGGACCCGTCGGCTCCGATGGCCGTTCTCGTTCTCTCATTTCGTCGCCGCGGCCCATTGGATGAAGCGGACATGGTTGACTCCCTGGGCGACTTTGATGCTCTTCGGCGATAGCGGCGGGACGCAGAGCGACCAAGCGACCGCGGCGGCCGCCTCGACAGCCGCGAAACGGCTCGGCGTCCTGCGCGAAACGACCTTCTTGGCTCCTCAACTTGGAGCCTTGCGTCCGTTTGTGGCGCGTCCAAGGGCATCTCGAGCGTCGTCACCCTCGGCGGCCGCTGTGGCCCCCTTTGTGGTGTGGCTTGATAGCGACGATAGCGTCGACGACGTAGCTTACCTGCTCGAACAGCGCGACGGTTGGCCACCCCCGTCCCTCCAACGACGTGGGTGGCAGCTAACATCTAATTCGACAGCGGCGAATGAACAGGTGATGTCGATTACGGACGTGCTGCTGAGCACAACGACGACGATCCTTAGGCACCTGGCCGAGGCGACGCTCCGGGAAAGCGGCCGCGGACGTCCGACCGGAGGGCGGATCCCCCCGCGGTTAACCGTGGTCGATGGCTTCAGTCTTTTAGGATCGTCCACGCTGCATCTGGCTGCGGTGTGCCGTGCCGCGGCGCGCCGAGCGGCCGAGGGAGCGTTCAGTTCCCTCGAAGGCGACGTCGCGGATCAGCAACCGCATGCGCAACAACCGCAGTCGCCCCTCCGTCTCCTCGTCGACACGGCCGTGTGGGGCGTCACCCCTTTCATGCTGTCGCCGTGGCAGTCAAAATCCTCCCATCTGCCGCATCGGGCCACCTCGACGATGGCGCAGCAGGCACCGGTGGCGGCACGACGACGACGACGACGAGCAGCGATGGGAGCCGTCGATTTGAACATTCACGTGGGCTTCGTCTTCGGCGACCTGGCCACCGCCGCACCGCCGTTTCCTCCTTTGCATCCTTCCAACCGCACCGCCACCACAACACCGCCGTTGGATCCATGCGATTCCGGAGAGCCAGGCTCCTACGTGATGGAAGCGTGGCATCCGACGTTGAGGCTGCGAGAGCGCTGTGTTCGTGCATCGGCGTCACTGGCGACCATGCCACGATCCCCATCCGGTGAGTCGTCGTGGTGCCTCAGCTCTTCGGACGACGACGCGAGTAATAACGAGAAGAAGAAGAGCGCTGCTCATCAAACGCCGAACGCCTCCTCATCCACCACGACGGTGACGGTGGCCAATGAAGGGACCCATGGATCAACTGGCGAAACGTTCGGCGTAGATGCCCGGCTGCTCACGAAGCAGAAGATGAAAGAGAGTGACTTCCTCGCCGCGTCGAGCGTCACCGCGCTATGCGTCGGCCGGCGGAAGCTGTCGCGCGCCGCGATGTCGCACAGCCTCCGCTCCCTTAACCGCGGCGCTTCTGGTGACCAAAGAAGCAGCAAGCGTCCGCTTTGGGAATTGCGTCGCGCCGCCTCCTCGCGGTGGCTTCGCTCGACGGCCGCGGCGGAGAACAACATCAACGATACTCACCGCCATCAACCACGCCACGGCCTCGACCTTCCCCAGCGAGATGTCGCCGACGGCTTGGATCGTCCTGGTGGCCCCTTTGCCCCACCTCTTGTCTACTCGGTGCGCCAGCGAGTGCAGCTGGAGGATTTGGTGCATAACGGGAAGCAGCACACGCCCCACGGAAGAGGGGGTGGCGGCGATGAACAACTACCCTCCCCAGCAGAGCATGCGATGGTGTTCCTCGACTTCGCTTCCGCAGTGGGCCACGTCGCCAGCTCCGAAGTACAAGCCAAGAGAGACCTGTTCTTCGGTGGCGACCGTGACCAGGCGGCCACCGAACTGAAGGCGGATGGGGAGGTACCGAGGGACGCAATCCTCTCCGCGGACGATTTCCTCCGCTGCGACGCAACGCTCAACGTGGCGGCATCCGCCGTGGAGACGACGCTGAAGTGGATGTCGGCCACCACCACGCGCGTCACGGCGTCCGGAAGGGCACCCCCGCTGGAGCCCCACACGGTCATCGTACTTCCCGGGATCGTGGAAGCCATCCTCGGCCGCCTCGAGGACGAGCAGCCACAACACGACGGGTCACCGCTACGAGTTCGGACGACGCCCTCGTCCGTATGGTGGCCATACCTATCGACCCGCACGGCCCATTTTGCTCGGAGTTTCGCGTCACAGCTGCGGCGGGCCACATCGTTCACGACTAGGCAGGGAGCGTTCTCTGGTGCTGCTAACCTGACGTCCTCGCCGTCGGAGGTCGATGAGAGGGGGCTCTGGGTGTCTCGTCACTGCCCGATGCTGCGATCGACGTTGACGCGTCACCTCGTAGCGGCGGCAGGGGGCCGGGTCGTTCCCAGCCACAGCCGTCGTGACACCCACGTGGGGACACAACCCTCGACCTTCTCACGGCGCCAGGAGCACCGACTCTCGTGTGCCGTGGTGATCTCGCGAGTCGCCGCACACGCATTGAGCCTTGCTGAGGGCCTCGAAGCTGTCGATGGTGCGGCGGCTGGAGAGATTGAGGGGGCAGAGGAAGCCCTGCTGCGCCCGCCGATGATCGTCCCCCGACGCGAACCTTCGGGCTCTCCGCTGCAGTGGCGTCCGTCCTCCGCCGACGCGGCATCGACGCCACCGGCGTCACGCCTATCATTCTTTTGGCCGGAGCGATTTCGGAACACCGGCGGCGGCCTGTCGGTCGAACTCCACGACGACCACGATGCACCCTGGGAAGGTGGCGACCTCCACTTGCCGTCCTCGGCCGTGACATCGTCCTCGCCGACAGAAGGGACGGTCGTCGGCAACGGCACCACCACCACCTCCGGCGACGCCGTCGGTAAGGATTCGATCCAATCCCCTTCCGCCTCGTCCTCGTTCGCGTCACTCCTGATTATTGGGGCCGCGAGTGCCACCGCGGTTGTCCTCTTCGCGGCGGTTTCGCGAAATTGGCGGAGGAAAAGGCAGCAGATGCGGCGGTCGTCGCCTCCGTGAGGCGTAGTCTTTTGCGCGCCACCTTTTCAACAAGACTTTGTGGAAAAAAATTCCCGTTGTTTGTGCCTGTGATTGTAACCGAAAGGCCCACACCACCGCAAAGCCTACATTGTCTCCTCTCCTTTCTCTCGTTATTCTAATCGGATGTCGAAGGCGTTTCCGCCCATGTCTCAGGCGTACCCTAAGCCGACGACAACAACAACAACGACGACAACAGCCCCATCGCCGAGTAATGGTGGGCCGAAACCAATGGCGACGGCTGCCGATCTGGAAGGTGTCCCGCCTCTGATCGCTCAGCTCATCCGCAACATTCGAGTTCAAGTGACCTTGGAGGATGCCGAGCTGATGAAGCGAACAGACGTGAAAGAGCTGCGCTTGTTCTTCGACGCGCTCTCTTCGGGGCAAGCAGAGCGCAAGACCTACGAAGACATTCTGAAGCACATACACGACCGACGCGACGGAGCGTCGCGAGAGGACGCCGCCAAGCGCGCTAAAGAGGATGCGGAGCGCAAGGCGAAGGAGGATGCCGAACGCCGAGCGCGAGAGGCCAGCGAGAAGCTTGCGGCCGAACGCAAAGAGAAGGAAGACCGCGAAAGAAAGGCGAAGGAGGAGGCCGCTAAACAAGCAGAGGCGGCCGCCAAGTTGGCGGAGGAAGCGCGCGCGCGGGAAGCCGCCCTCGAAGCGAAGAGAAAAGCCGCCGAAGAAGAGGCGAGAATAAAACGTCGCGTTGGCAAATGCGCTCACTGCAACGATTGGATCGAAGACAAGGACTTCCTCGAAAACGGCGACATGAAGCTGCACAATAAGTGCCTCGAGGCATGGCAGCGCTCGAACTGTTCGAAATGCGTGCAGTGCAAACAGCCGATCTTGGACGACTTCGTCGAAGTGACCGCAGGGGATGGTGGCGACCAAGGGACGACCGTCGAACTGCATCCCGATTGCGTAGATCCTTACAAGATCGCCAATCGACCGAAGTGTGCCCAGTGCGGCAACGTGATCATGGAGAACAGCCGCATGAAGTTAGGAGCGAACTTTTATCACAATGCTTGCGCGCCGAAAAAGTGATCGACGCAGGAAGTGGAAGAGTGCAAAAGAGAGAGGAAGGCAACCGAACCGTCGTAGGAGCGTGCGCTCTAGTCGAAGGCGATGGGAGCCGAAATACTGCAGGGAGGACTACCGCCCCTATTTTCAAGTGACTGTTTGCGCGATCGTGTGCCGAGTAGCCCTAACCTCACTACTACTTTCGTGTGCCTGGCGGGCTGTGGTGGGGGCCACCGGGTGTTTTTTTTGTGCCGGATATTTGCCTGCGAACAAAACTCCACCCCCGTAGTCGACCTGCACTGCCAAAGTGTCCGACCCGTTGTGTTCGCGTCGTGCCTGGGGTCGAGAGCATTGTGGCTGCGCTGTTGCGTTGCCCCCCTCGCCTCTCCTTTCACCACTTCTTTCTTCCGACAGGAGGATAGACATACGAACCGATAAAGGCTCACTCGATCCAACGGTACCGACGTCCTCTGGCGACCACCAACCGCCCCCCCAAAAAACGTCCCATCGCTTCGATTAGTATTCTTCTTCCATACATCGGGATGAATTGTTGCCAGTGCCAGAAGCCAATCACGGATAAAAATTTTCTGGAGAGCGGCGATTTGAAGCTGCATCAGAGCTGTCTCGAGGCGTACGAAGCTGCCAACCACACGCCATGCGCCCAGTGCAAGAACATGTGCACCGATGAGTTCGTGGAACTGACCAGCGCGGGCGGCGCGATGGTGACGCTTCACCCACAGTGTGTCGACGCATACAAACGGTCCACGCGGCCAAAGTGCGGCAAGTGCGGGGAAGTCATTATGGATAACAGCCGCATGCAGTTAGGCGCAGTGCAATACCACACGGCATGCGCACCCACGAAACCCGCCGCCTGATGTTTCGGCGCCCCAAAAATAGTGTTTTTTTCTGAGGAGAAGACCGGCGAAACGAAGGAACGAACGAGTGATGACAGTTTATTCTCCCCATACCATCTCCTTCTTGTTATCGCGTGAACAGCAAAGGAGAAAAGAAATCTTTTCCGCGATCAAGAAGTTTGCGGTTGGCTATCGCATCGAGTTCAACAAGAAAAAGAATGACCAGCATGCCCCCGCTGCCGATGGAACGTCAAACAAAAAATGCATAGGAGGAAACCAATGGTGCCGCGCGATGCTCTGACGCCGAATGGACCCTGCTATCAAAGAGTCTGATTGCTGTGACTCGTTTTGATTCGAACGAAGCAAAGGGAGGAAAATAAATAGAATTACTTTTTCTTTTTGATGGCCGCACCTATCGTCCCATCGGTGGACGCATCGGGTGAGCTGCTCCACCTGAGCCGTCGGTGGCTCCACGAAGCCGCGACCCGCCATCGTGCGGCCAGACGCGTCCATGATGACCACGACCCCACGATGGAGGAGCGGCGAGCGTCCGAGGAGGCCATTCACCAGGTGACCTCGATCGCCAGGTCCAGATCCCTACGACTGCGGCAGGCGACGGCGACGAGAACGGCAGTGGGTCATCGCCATGAGGTTAGTAGTGGCGTCGCGGTGACATCCATGCCGACCGGTGCCGTAGCGGCGTTGCTCCTTCGGCCGTTGCTCGGGGTCGGCAGCTGCTTTCATTGCGCATCAGCGGCGGACATGCCTACGTTGTTGGGATGGCTACTGCTGCAAGCCACGGGGTCAACCTCGACTGCTCGCCGCCCCTCACGGTCTTTCTCGGCGATCCTGGACACCGTGGCGACCGGGGGCGATGAAGACGACCACGACGAAATGCTGCTGCTTCCCCGAGGGACAGTTCTTGAAATCGCCATGCAGTTGGATTCGCCCATTTGTGCGCGTTTGTGCCTCGCGTCAGGCTTCGCGTCGCTATGCCTAGCCCTTTGGCGCCTGCAAACCATTGATCACCATCCCACCGCCACGAGTTGGCGGCGAGGGTGGCATCGGTGTTTCCTGCCACTGTCGGCAGGCCTTCCTTTCGTCGCGTGGGATCACCGCGATGCCGACCACGATGCCTCCGGAGGCGAGGAGTCCGCCGCACCGCTGCCGGTGGCGTCGATGGTCGACGCCCTGGGCTGGCGTCACGGCCTGCGCGAAGCCCCCTATTTGCGGAGGTTGTTGTGCGCCTGCGGTGCGGCGGCCATCGGTCGTCCCCGTTGTGCAGCGGGGCGATTGGCCGGCGACGCGGCCGTTTCGAGCGACGGCATGCCTCGATTGATCGCTGATGCGCTCGAAGAGGAAGAGGCGACGGCGTCGTCCGGCGTCGGTGACGCCACGCCGACGATGGCCAACTTTGTCGCGTCGCTGCTCCGTGCTTCATCAGCCAATCACGCCCCGGTCGGGGATGTCTTGGTGGCCGCCGCCTGCCTGTCGGAGCTATGCTGGCGCGTGAAAGACTCTTCCATATCTGGCGGTGGAAGAATCCCTTCTGCCGCCGCCGTTAGTCGGTCGCACTACCTGGACGCCGCGAGCGTGGCGAGGCTCGCTGAGAAACTGATGTCGGAGGCGCGCACACGAGACCCCTGGTCATCGAGGCTGCTGGCGTCCCTCGTGATGACGTGTCCGGATGCTTCCTCATCTTCCACCTCCGCCTCCTCCTTATCGTATCGACGGGCGTCACGTGACGATGAGCATCACCATCACAACGGCCCCTCGACGCCAATCGACATCGACGTGGTCGAATGGACCAGAATGGATAGTGAGACATTCGCGGTGCTATCGGCAGAAGACGACGCGGTGGGCCGTGCCGACGACGTACTGCCGACGACAGCAGATGGAGAGAAGGTACTAGACAACCAGATAACCCGACGAAGTGCCTCGCCCACCGGCAACGACGCCCTCGACCGGTTGTTCGCTGCCGTTGATCAGCATGCGCGGCTAACGGAAAGGGAGACAGAGACGACAACGACTGCGGCGCGATACAAAAAGAGCGAAGGAGGGCTGCCGCTGCGATCGCGGAAGAGCAACGGAAGCAATATTGAGAATGACAACGGATGGCATCCCACCGTTGGAGGCGGCGACCGGTTGCGCAGCACCCCCTCCTCGGTTGCCATGGATCCGATCGCCGCGCTTGCCGTGAGGCTCGGCAGCTTCATAGAGCATCGCCGCCGCCCTCCTCGCCGGGGTGGTGGTGGTGGTCACGTAGCTGCCGCCGCCGCGACGTCCGCCAGAAGCAGCAAACGCGCCACCGACCACGGCGCATCGGGCGGCGGGCTGTTTGCCGCCGTGGAGCGCCTACTCGTCGACCCGGCTGACGGCGCTCCGTTGGTGTGTCGAAGTGGGGGGGACACCCTTCCGCGGAGGGGCGGAGTCGATGTCGCTGGCGGTGCACCACGGCGAGCCACCAGTGTCCGTTCTACCTTGCCGGCGTCCAGTCGGCGGGGCGACGACGCGACCGTGGGGGGACCCAAATCGTTGCGCCGCGACGGCGCATTGCGGGCCCTCGCCACCTGTTGCCTGCCTCACTGCTTAGCGACCCATCCACGGAATCACCGCCCGAATGATGCCCTCCCCTCCACGGCGTCGCCGGCGTGGTTCAATCTCCGCT
>ERZ1292633.5383-Hain-H41-02um-R1-5383-length-11580-cov-28_pt1 | contig 11580 bp, 11 predicted proteins | sample MGYA00564406_ERZ1292633 | MGnify/ENA primary metagenome ERZ1292633 (study PRJEB36523, sample SAMEA6512639) | groundwater metagenome | collected 2019-01-08 | study: AquaDiva: Metagenomics assemblies of 32 groundwater samples
GCTGGTGGAAGCCATCGCGCTGTACGGCCTGGTCATTGCCTTCATCATCATGGGCTTTCGCAAGTAAACGGGTTACAGGGGTAAAGGGATAATAGGGATAGCGGGAGAAACGGGTACCCCCGTGCCCCCCTGTCCCTCTATCTCGGGAGAGTTGACATGCCGCAGTTTGAATCTCACTTTTTTTCTTCCCTGATTTTCTGGGAAGTTGTGTCGTTCGCGATTCTCTTCTTCGTGCTCTACAAGTTCGCCTTTCCCGGCATCTTGGGCATGCTGGAAGAACGGGAAAAGAAAATCAAGGACAGCCTCGATCAAGCTGAGCATCACCGGTCTGAGGCCGAACGGAAGCTCAAGGAGTACGAAGCCAAGCTAAATATGGCTGCGAAAGAGGCGGACGGAATTCTGGCTGCCGCAAAGGAACGGGCGCAGCGGCTCATGGAGGAAAATGAGCAGCGGATGACGACCGAGGCCGAGCGGATCAAAGGCGATGCGACGCGTGAAATCGATCATGAGCGTCGCAAGGCGATTCAGGATATTCGTGCTCAAACCACCGAGTTGGCTTTGATGGTTGCCGAGAAAGTTCTGCAGCGAAGTCTGAATGAAGCAGATCACCGGAAATTCGCAGACGAAGCGCTTGAGGCTCTGTCAAAATCCTATCAACGGTAACTCTCGGACCGGGCGGGGTCAGCCCAGGCTGACCCCGCCTGATCTGTATCCTTCTAAATCCACACAGACGAAGCGAAACCCGGCCTTGCGGAGACGGGCACTGATGTGCGCGCGCAGGTCCGGCTGATTCAGCCGAGAAAAGTCCTCTGCTCCGACCTCGATTCGCGCCACTTCTCCGTGCTCCCGCACACGTACATGACGAAATCCCTCAGCCTGTAGAATCTCTTCAGCCTGCTCCACGCGACGGAGACTCTCGATCGTGATCGGCGTGCCGCGCGGAATTCTTGAAGAGAGGCAGGCGGCTGCCGGCTTATCCCAATTCGAGAGTCCTAACGCCTGGGCGAGTGCCCGCACGTCGGATTTGGAGAGGGAGGCTTCGACCAGCGGGCTTCGAACTCTCCACTCGCGTGCGGCTTTGATTCCTGGCCGATCGTCCCCGAGATCGTCGAGATTCGTCCCATCTACAACCCACTGGCGGGCTCGCGGCTCTCGTAGTCCGTCCAGCAATTGATAGAGGTCGGTCTTGCAATGGAAGCAGCGGGCTGCATCGTTCTGCACAAAGGCCGGGATATCGAGTTGATCGGTATGGACCAGTTCATGCCGCGCGCCGATCTCCAAGGCCACCTGCTTCGCACTGTCGAGTTCGATCGTAGGAAACGTCGGGGAGACAGCAGTGACGGCCAACGCCTGTGCCCCGAGTTGCTCCTGGGCAATTTTCAAGACGACGGTGCTGTCAATCCCGCCGGAGTAGGCGACCAGGACAGACTGCATATCCAAAATCGCCTGGCGGAGTGTCGCGAGCTTACCGTTGAGGGATTCGGTCATCATGTTGAGTTCCTGCACTGTTGCCTAGCGCTTGACCTTGGCTTTGGCGATGTTGCCCACTACCACTAAGGCGTACCGTTTGGGGTCTAGGTACTGTTTGGCGACACGCTGTACGTCTTCCTTCGTGACCCGCTCTATCCATTTTGGGTATTGCGTAAAATATTCGAACCCCAGACCGTAGAACTCCACTTGGGCGAGCACCTGCGCGAGTTTCGCAGTGGAATCAAACCGTAAGGGAAAGCTGCCGATCAAGAATGATTTGGCCTCAGCCAATTCCTGGTCGGATACGGGTGAGTCACGAATGGATTTGATTTCCGTCAGGACACCGGTGATGGCCTGATTCGTCGTCTCCGTCTTGGTTTGGAGGTTGACCCAGAAAGAACCGGGCATCAGCCGAGCGTCGAAGTGGCTCATGATCCCATAGGCCAATCCCTGCTTATCCCGAATCGAATCCATCAAGCGGGAGGAAAACCCGCCGGCTCCCAGGATGTAATTCATCACCGTGACCGAATAGAAATCCTGGTGCGCACGCGGAAGACCTCCATGACCAAGCACAATCGTGGATTGGGTGAGATCTTTTTCGATGAGTTGGACCATTCTCCGCTCGACAGGCGAGGGTTTTTTCGTGCTCCGTGCTGTCGCCGTTCCTTGTTTCCAAGTTTCAAAATGGGTCTGCACCAGTGTGGTGGCCTGTTCAATCGTCACGTCGCCGACGATGGTTAGGATGATTTGGGAAGGGGAATATTCCCGCCCATAGAAAGCTTGCACATCGGCCAGAGTGATCTTGGTAAGCGTTTCTTCCGTTCCATTGACGGGCCAGCGGTAGGGGTGTCCGTGGAAGACGAGCTGATTGAAGGCCTTCATGGCGATATGGCCAGGGTCATCGTTGTCGCTCGCCATCTCACCCAGAAGTTGGGTGCGAATCCGTTCGAATTCCTGCTTATGAAATGCAGGTCGTTGCAGCATGTCTGCGAGCAGGGTAAATCCGAGGTCGATGTCTTTTTTGAGTACGCGGGCTGAGGCGGTGGTGAAATCCTCTGAGGCTTTGGCCTCCAGGGTTCCGCCGACGAAATCGATTTGCTCCGCCTGCTGTTTTGACGTACGCGTAGTCGTTCCTTCGTCCAAGAGGCTGGCGACGAGGTTCGCGAGGCCTGCCTTGTCGGAAGGATCCTGCGCAGAACCAGCCTTGATCAGCGCGTGGACTTCTACGATAGGGAGGAAATGTTGCTCAAGGACGAGCACTGTGATGCCATTTGTCGTCACAAATTTCGTCGGAGCGATCTCTGCTGCCGCACTGGGACTGCTTGCCAAGAGGAAGGCGCAGAGTCCCATCACGAGGATCTGGAGAGCCAGTCGTCGAGGCGCGATAGGCAATCGTCTCGTCGTTGGCATGATTAGGGTTTCCCCTGTTGTGCCGAGGTGGAGGGTGTTTCTGGTTGTTTGGGAGGCACGGGAATCAATGTGCCGACGGTCCGATTGTCTTCTGTCAAGTAGTGGCGGGCGACATATTGGATATCTTTGGCTGTCACTGCCCGGATCCGTTCGACAAACTGGTCGATTTTCCGCCACCCGGCGCCGACGGATTCAGCCTGTCCGAGTAACATAGCATGTCGGAAGTTGGAGTCCTGCTCGAAGATATGGGTAGCTTCAACCTGGTTCTTCGCCCGTTGGAGTTCTTGCTCTGTCGGCGGATCGGCCTGGAGGCGTTTGATCTCTCGATGAAGGGCTTCTTCAACCGCCTCCGGTCTTTGGCCCGGGCTCACGAGGGCATAGAAGTAGAAAAGGCCAGGATCGGTCTGCAGTAAGTTGTATTCTGCTCCGACTGCGAGCGACGATTTCTGCTCATACACGAGGTTCTGGTACAGGCGAGAACTTTTCCCATGTGAAAGAATCGAGTCCAGAATGTCGAGAGCGTAGGAGTCTTCGCTCGTAAAATTCGGCACGCGATAGCCCATCATGACGAAAGGGACTTGTGCATCTCGCTTGAGGAGGAAGCGGCGCTCACCTTTTTGTTCCGATTCCATGGTGGCAATCAGTTTGGGTTCAGGCCCTCGTGGAATCGGCTCGAAAAGCTGCTTGATCATGGGAAGCAGGCTGTCGGCTTTGATGTCGCCCACCACGACTAGGGTTGCATTGTTGGGTGAGTAATAGGTGTCGTAATGCCGTTGCAAGTCATCCAGGGTCATCGCATCCAGATCGCCGAACCAGCCGATCACCGGCCAATGGTACGGATGACTGAGATAGGCCTGGGCGAATAGCGCTTCGACGAGCGCACCTTGTGGATCGTCCTCTGCGCGAAGGCGTCGTTCTTCTTTCACGACTTCTCGTTCCGTCGCCAACTCTTTCATGTCGAGCAGAAGCCCTTGCATGCGATCGGCTTCAAGCTCCAAAGCCAACTCGACGCGGTCGGCTGCGAGATTCTCGAAGTAGGCGGTGAAGTCCTGACTCGTGAAGGCGTTGTCCATTCCACCATTCTTTCGAATGAGACGGGAAAAGGTGCCCTTGGGATATTTCGCGGTACCCTTGAACATCATATGTTCAAGCATGTGGGAGAGGCCCGCACGGCCCATGACTTCGTTGCGTGAACCGACTTTGTACCAGACCTGGACCGTGGCAACCGGAGCTTTGGGGACTTCAACTAACAGAACTTTCATCCCATTGGAAAGGATGAACTCACGAGGTTCGGTTGCGACAGCGGGCGATGTGAAGGCGAAGACGAGACTGGTCGCGGCAATCAACCAGGATATGTGCATGATGTGTCGAGAATTGAGCCAGATCATGTTTGGGCGGTGCGCACACTGCATGCTAGCAACGGGGTTCAATTTGTGTCAAGGCATGTTCTGCGTATTGGGGCGAGAGATTGCCTAACTGGCCGCAAGCGCCGAGGACATCGCGCCCCCGGCTCTTACGGACGAACACGTCGAGGCCCGCCTGTCGCACGATGGTTTGAAAGGCTGAAATGTCGCCTTCCGATGGACGGCGAAAAGGATTCCCGGGGAATTCATTGAACGGAATCAAATTGATTTTGCACGCGATACCACGGACGAGCTTGATGAGCCGGCGAGCATCGTCGGCGTGATCGTTCACCCCGGCCAGCAGGACGTACTCGAAGGTGAGTCGTCGGGTCGGCGGCAAGGGGTAACGTCGGCAGGCAGCGAGCAAGGTTTTGAGCGAGGAGATACCATTGACCGCCGGCATCAGGCTGGCGCGCTGGTCGTCTGTCGTGGCATTCAACGAAATAGCCAGATTGACGCCGAGTGGCGCGATATCTTTCAATCGCGCCGCCAGACCGGCGGTCGAGACCGTGATACGTCGCGGTGACCATCCGAGTCCCCACCGTTTGTTGGTGAGCCGACGAATGGCTTCTGACAAGGCTTCCATGTTGGCCAAGGGCTCCCCCATTCCCATAAATACGAGGTTGGTGATTCGTTCGCTGGGGTTGAGGCGATCTTGAGCAGTCAGCACCTGCTCCATGATTTCATGTGGTTTCAAATTGCGTTTCAATCCCATCGTACCGGTCAGGCAGAATCCGCAATCCAGGGTACAGCCGACCTGTGTCGATACACAGAGGGTTAAGCGGTTTTCGTCGGGAATCAGCACCGTTTCGACGGTGAGCCCATCGTTGAGTGTGAGTACGAGTTTTCTCGTGTGATCGATTGAACAAAAGACTGTACAGCCTGTGGAGCGCGAAATTATGGCTTGTGAGGCCAGTGCCGTTCGCTCCGTTTGGCCGAGGTCCGTCATCTGGTTGATGCTGTTGGCTCGATGTTGATAGAGCCACCGCAAAATCTGACCGGTTCTGTAGCGGGGCCATCCGAATTGCTGGACGAGCCGGCCCATCCCTTCTTCATCAAGGGCCAGAAGATTCGTGGGAGCTGTGTGCCAGGGGAGGGTGTCTCGTTCGTAACCCATGGGGTAGCCTACCACAGCCTTAAAAAATGGAACAAGGCATAGGATGAGGGTTTGCTGGCAACAGGGGCGGCGCACTGTTATATATGTTACAGATCAAGAGGGAGATGACGGGTGCGAGACTATCGACATCAGCGAGCCATTCGAACCCTGCTCTTTGCCACCGCGATTGCTTTCTGCGGGTTTGCGCTGTTTCCCACCCAGGCATTCGCCAGCCCTACTTCTCCGTTACTGCTGGGTGATGGTGATATTTGCGAGAGGGTGGAAGATTGCTTTCAGGCGGCTGTACTGCCTAAGGAGCGCTTCGCCAAGGCTCTGAATAATAAAGAGCAAGTCCTATTACTCAAGTTGAGTCGGCTGCAACGGCTGATGGACCGATTCCCAGCCACCGTCTGGGCCAAACGCGCCGGTATGTTGTCAGGAATGTTGCTCGTTGAGCGAAATCCTGCCCTGGCGACTCAATTTCTTCGCACAGCACAGCGAGACTTTCCGGTCTTGGGTGACTATATCCGATTGTGGATGGGGGAAGCGTTGTTGAGCCTTGGTGAGTCCAAACAAGCGGCGGAGATGTTTGAAAGCATTCCGCAGTCCGTGCCTGATTCCTATTTGGTGGCGAAGGCTGCGTATCGAGCAGGGGAAGCGTGGTATCAAGCGTCAAGTTGTTCGGAAGCGACGGCGTGGTTCGCAAAAGCCGTGGAACTGAATGATAAGGAACCGGGGGCTCCCCAGGCGCTTCTTCGACGAGGCACCTGCCAACTACGAGGCAACAATGTACTGGAAGGTCGCGAGACCCTGAAGCAGCTCTGGATTCGGTTTGCATACAGTGCGGAAGCGAAAGAAGCGGAAGCGCTGTTGGCCTCGAATCTTGGTGGTGCGCCTTGGGCAGTTCAGCCTAGCGAGCGCCTTGCAAGGGCTCAGGTATATCTTGGCCAATCCTTCCATGCCGAGGCGATCGAGGAGCTTCGCAAGTTTCTCGTGGCTGATCCACAGTCGCCCCGTCGCGCTGAGGCAAAGCTGAAGCTCGGTATCGCGCAGGTACGGCTGAAACAGTATGACCAGGCCCGGGAGACATTCCATTCCCTGGTGAAAGACGGGGGATCGGAGTCTCACGAAGGGTCGGTCTGGCTCGCCCGCACGTATCTTCGACAAGGACAGGGCGACAAGTTGTTAGAGTTTGCTCGCACGATTCAGACATCTTCGCTCTCTGTGGAACAAAAGGGCCAGATCATCTTGTTCGCCGGGATGTGGTTGGAAGATCAGAGCCGCTTTGACGAGGCGATTATACGGTACCGGCAAGTGACAAAGGTCGGAGAACCGGCGTCTCAGCGAGCCGAGGCACGGTGGCGCGCGGGCTGGGTTTATTATCGTACGGCGCGGTATCGTGAAGCGGGTGATGAGCTTCGTCAACTCGCCGATCAGTACGACAGCGATTTTGGACCTCAGGCGCTCTATTGGATGGGGCGCGCGGCCGAGTTGAGCCAGCAGCCACACGCGCACGATGTGTATCTGCAACTCTGTCAACGATACGTCTATACCTATTATTGCCAACTGGCTCGTGAACGAATCAATATCCCGTTGTCGGAGCTCCTCGCAGCAGAACCGATTTCGGCGACCGTCCCGGCAGACGGTGGCGCGCCTGCGAAGGGTGAGGCCGCACGTTCTGTGTCTGTTAGGGACGAAATCGGGCAGCAGTCGGCATACCGTCGGGCCATTGAGCTCAAGACGCTAGGGCTGGACTTGGACGCTACTCGTGAGTTGGCGGGGTTGACCGATCGCTATAATCGAGACCCCGACGCCCTCATGGCGCTTGCAACGATGTTGAGCGAGGTGGGTGCCTACCACCATGCGCTTCGACTTGCGAGGGCCAGGTTCCGAGATAAATTGGAGCGAACCGGTGGTATGGTTGACCCGTCGTTGTGGAAGGCGGCCTATCCGACCGGTCTCCTTCCCACGATCAAGGGCCAGGGAGCGAGCGCGGTCGACCCCTACCTGGTCGCGGCAATCATTCGAGAGGAGAGTCAGTACGATCGGCAAGCTGTGTCGCGAGTCGGTGCGATTGGCCTGATGCAGGTGATGCCGGGGACTGCGAATAATGTGGCGCAGCGGCTGGGCCTTCCCGCGGTTGGACGGGATGACCTCTTCGATCAAGAGACCAATATTCAGATCGGCGTGCGCTATGTCGAACAGCTACTCGAACAATTTTCCGGGAATGTTGCGCTGACCATTGCCTCATACAATGCAGGGCCGCTGATTGTAACAAGTTGGATGGCGCAACACCCTGGGCGAAGCCAGGATGAATTCATCGAATTGATTCCGTATCAGGAGACGCGGCAGTATGTGAAGCGCGTCTTGCGAAGCTACCGGGAATACATACGGCTTGACAAGGCTTCCTGACGGCCATTTCTTGACAAGATCTAGACAAGTTTCTATAGTGCGCCACAACCTGTAGGGGTTTCTTAAGGAAGAGAGTGGGGGAATGGCACTCGATCGATTGGATGCGTTTGAAAGTCGTATTAGAGATTTGGTTAAGCTTGTTCAAGAGTTGAAGAAAAAGAATGCAGTGGTTGAAGAAGAATTAAAGGCTGTTCGACGGCGACTTGCGGAGAAAGATGATTCAAATCGACGGTGGGAGCAAGAGCGTGTAGATATCAAGTCTCGAATAGAAAAGGTTCTCGGCGACATTGAGCTGTTGGAGTGTCTTGAAGAACGTAAGGAGGTGGCCCTTGACTAAGACTATTGACGTAGAAATCTATGGCCAACGATATGCGATTCGCGGTGAAGCGGACGAAGCTGATGTTCGGCGCCTCGCGAGCTTTGTAGATGGCCAGATGCGCCATCTCGCGGAAGGGATGAATACGACAACCCCCTCCAAACTCGCCGTGCTGACCGCCCTCAATTTGGCTCACCAGTTGTTTGAACTGGAACGGAAGCGTGCTCAAGGTGAGGCGGATGTCGAGCGGCGGATGAAGTCGCTCATGGAATCGATCGAGGAGCAGGTTCCGGTCTCGCTCTTTCGCTAGATTCAACTTGCAAAGGGTGGTCCCCTTTGTTATCGTAGCCATATGTGTGTCGGGACGTAGTGGATTCTACCATTGGGATACGAATAGGTCACGATCGAACCGGTTCAAGAATCTGAGGATACCCTCAGTCACTGCGGAATGGATGTGAGTTTTTGATGCTGGCGAAATTACGGCACTTAGAATGCGTTCAAGGGTTCGTCCACCTCATGTATAATCTCTTGGAGATGTTGGGCAAGGTCATGGAGTTCATGCTGCCGTCAGGGAGTACGGTTTCTGGAAGCGGCCAACGGCTGATTCCGGTTCGTACGTTGAATCCTCTCATGCAGATGGGAGCCCGACGTAGATGGGCATCGTGGAATCTGTCCTACAGGGGACGTACTCGTTATCTCGATCCAGCAAAGCATCCATCCCCGTGGAGTCCATTCTCGGACTAAGTCTGTAGCCCGCGGTTCTGGCCGTTCTCTTCTATCCCGTATCCTCCACTGCGCTCCCTTCTCATTTACGACCGTTGAATAACCTTGTATCGAGCGAGGCTGAGAAGCATGATTCTTCTCGCCTCCAGATTGTAAAGGGGAAGTCCCAATGTCAACCTCAATAATTGCCTATCTGTTGACAGGACTCGTAGGAGGACTGCTCGGAATCGGTCTCTTTGAGCTGATTCGCCGCTCATCGGGAGCCACGAAAAAGGCACAGGAAGAGGAGCAGGCTCGCCAGGCTATACAGAATGCTCAGCGGGAGTCGGAGAACATCGTTAAAGAAGCGAAACTGGAAGCGAAGGACCTTCTGTTGCGATCGAAAGAGGAACTTGAGAAGGAACAGAAGGTCAAGATGGCCGAGTTTGCGAATGTCGAAAAGCGTTTGATTCAGCGGGATGAGACCATCGAGAAACGAATCAGTGTGATAGACAAGCGGGATAGCGAGGCGCAGAAACGAGATCAAGACATCACAAAGCGAGAAGAGAAGCTGTTGGCTAAAGAAGTGGCCTGTTCTCGAGTGGAGAAGGAGCACCGTGAGGCATTAGAGCGTATCGCGGGGATTACGGCTGAAGAGGCGAAGAAGCAGCTTGTTCAAGAGATGGAAAGCCAGGCGCGGCTCGAGGCCGCTGGGTATTCCAAGCGAACGTTAGAAGAGGCGCGGGAGAATGCGGAGCGGGAAGCACGAGAGATTATTACCAACTCGATTCAACGGGTGGTGCGTGATTACGTTTCAGAATCTACAATTTCTGTCGTGCCGATTCCGAACGACGCGATGAAGGGGCGGATCATCGGGCGGGAAGGGCGCAACATCCGTGCGATCGAAGCCGCAACCGGGATCGATTTGATTATCGACGAGACGCCTGAAGCCGTCATCGTGTCGGGCTTCGACCCACTGCGTCGAGAGATCGCCAAGGTCTCGCTCGAACGGTTGATGCATGACGGGCGTATTCATCCGACGCGGATTGAGGAGATCGTCGAAAAAGTCAAAGTCGATATCGATAAACTCATGTATGACGAGGCCGAGAAAATCATCTTTGAACTGGGGCTTTCAGATTTTCACCCGGAGTTGATCAAGGTTCTCGGTCGGCTCAAGTACCGGACCAGCTACGGACAAAACAATCTCTATCATTCGCGTGAAGCCGCATACATTTGCGGGATCATGGCTTCGGAGCTTGGCCTCGATGTGAAGTTGGCGAGAAGGGGGGCGCTGCTGCACGACATCGGGAAAGCCGTCAGTCACGAAGAAGAAGGCCCCCATGCCATGCTGGGCGCTGAGATCGCTAAGAAGTACGGCGAGAGCGAGAAAATTGTGAATGCCATTGCAGGGCACCACGAGCAAGTGGAGCCGATCTGTCCAGAATCGGTGTTGGTCGCTGCAGCTGAAGCGTTGTCTGCGGCCAGACCTGGGGCCAGACGGGAGGCCTTGGAGACTTATGTGAAACGGCTGGAGAAGCTGGAGTCGCTGGCTACGACGATCAAAGGGGTGCAGAAGGCCTATGCCATTCAAGCAGGCCGAGAAATTCGTGTTATTGTCCGACAGGAAGATATTACCGATGCTGAGTCGTTCCAACTGTCTCGGGATTTGGCGAAGAAGATTGAGCAGGAGCTGACCTATCCCGGTACGATTAGAGTGACCGTGATTCGTGAGAGCCGGTATGTGGAGTACGCCAAGTGAAGGTTCTCTTCATCGGCGATATCTTTGGAGAGCCTGGGCGCCGTGCGCTGGCTCGGGCTGTTCCGCGGCTGGTGGCTCAGCGGCAAATCGACATCGTGATCGGGAATGGAGAGAATGCAGCCGGTGGGTTTGGCATCACGCCGGAGTTGGCAGAAGAATTATTCGACCTCGGTCTCGCGGTGATTACAACCGGAAACCATGCCTGGGATAAGAAGGAAATTCTCGACTACTTTCCCCGGGAGCCACGACTACTTCGTCCGGCCAATTATCCGAGCGGTGTGCCGGGCAACGGAAGTGTGGTGGTCGAGTCGGCAGGTGGGGAGCAACTCGGCGTTCTCCAGCTCATGGGGAGGGCATACATGCCGACATTGGACTGTCCGTTCCAGGTGGCCAAAAAAGAGTTGGCCGCGCTGAAGAAGCGAACGGTTGCGGTGATTGTTGATATGCATGCGGAGGCCACATCAGAGAAAATGGCGATGGGGCATTATCTGGACGGAGAGGTTGTCGCCGTAGTCGGAACCCATACGCATGTGCAAACAGCTGATGATCAGATCCTTCCGAAGGGAACCGCGTATCTGACGGATATTGGGATGACCGGCCCGCTCCACTCCGTCATCGGGGTGAAGAAAGAGTTGGCGATCGAAAAGTTTCTGACCGGGATGCCACGGCGCTTTGAAGTGGCGTCGGGCCCCTCTGTCTTTTGCGCCGTGCTGCTCGAACTTGATGCGCGTCTTGGCAAGGCGTTGTCGATCGAACGAATTCGCATCATCGATTAAAGGAGACTCACCACGAGCCTTCCCGGTTTTCCCGACCTCTCCTCTCCAGTCGTCCCTCCGAAACGAATGTTCACTGTTTCGGAGTTAACGGGGTTGCTTCGCACCTCAATCGAAGAACAATTCTCCGATATTTTCTTGGAGGGAGAACTCTCCAATCTCCGCATTCCCGGATCGGGACACGTCTATTGCACGCTCAAGGACAAGACAAGTCAAATTCGGGCGGTGCTGTTCCGCTC
>ERZ1292633.5385-Hain-H41-02um-R1-5385-length-11580-cov-4_pt1 | contig 11580 bp, 8 predicted proteins | sample MGYA00564406_ERZ1292633 | MGnify/ENA primary metagenome ERZ1292633 (study PRJEB36523, sample SAMEA6512639) | groundwater metagenome | collected 2019-01-08 | study: AquaDiva: Metagenomics assemblies of 32 groundwater samples
AGCGGCGTTGGAGAATGCCGTTTGCAGCCTGCTCTCAATAGCCTCGTCAATTGGCGTCTCATCGCCGCGCCGGCGTCGCTCATAGCTGCTGGCGAGAGCGCGCCGGGCGGCTTCCTGAACGCCGGTTTCATCGACAGCGCGCAGCAATCGGGCGTTTTCTGCGCACTCAGCGTCGATCGCCCCGCCAGTGTAATGAGATATCGACAGGAAATATCCGCCGGGAGCGAGGATGCGCGCCGCGTCTTCAAATGCGCCAAGGCCGGCATACTCGATCCCGAACTGACTGATCGCGACCGAGACGCTCTGATCTCTTATCGGAAGGCGCGCTGCGTCGGAAGCAAATCCCAAAACGCCGTTCCGGCCGTTTAAAGACCCAGCGACGGCCGCAACCGAGTAATCCGTCGCGATCAATAGAGGCGTCGCTGCATCCGTAGCGGAGAAGGTCTTCCAGCCGACATTGATAGCCGCGCCGTTTCCCGCGGCTATGTCGAGTATCAAGGGGACCGGCGGCGCGAGCGCAGTAAAGAAGTCGCGCCAAATACCCGCGAGCCGGTCGCGGTGCTTGCCGCCGACAGCTTGCTCGCTGTCGCCGACGGCCCAAAATTCAGCCCAGGCGCTTTCTTCCATACCGGCGTATTTGGCGAGCTTTTGTCCAGCACGCAAAAGAAAACGGCGGGCCGAAGCCCGCCGTTTCCATTAGTGCTGTCAGACCGGACTTAGAACTTCAGCGAAGCGCCGAAGAACAACTGACGGCCGAGCGTGTCGTAGGTCGCCGGGAAGGTGTTCGCCTGTTCCGAGACCGTTGAACCAAGGACTGGCGCGTCCTTACCCGTGATGTTCGTGACGCCAAGGGTCAAGTCGAGGTGCTCATTGACCGCATATTGCGTCGTCACGTCGAGGTAATTAAACGTCCCGATGTTGTCCGAGAGATCGCTGACGCCGGAACCCGGCCGGGCATCAACGCCGCCGATCAACCGCCAGCGCACGCTGCCGGTCCACGGTCCGTGGATTACTGACGTCTGCATCGTGTGCTTATAGGTCGGCGTCGGCTCGCCGCAACCATTGGCAAAGAGACCCTCGCACTCGACGAGACCGGTGACCGGATCGGGCACCGAGTTCGATTTCAGCCGGTAGTTGCCATAATAGACCGCCGAGAGAGTTCCGAACGATCCAAGGTCCATAGAATAGTTGGCCTGAGCATCGATGCCTTTTTCCTGCAAGCTTGCGATGTTCTGCACGCCGAGGTTCGGCAGGAACGGCGAAGCGATCTCGCCGGTCGAGGGGTTGCGGACAATAATCGCACAAGCCGCCGCACTGTTCAAGCGATGGCAGCTGTCGAGGACTGACTGCAGTCCGACCGTCGCAATCGCGTCATCGACTTCGATATTGTACCAATCGACCTGGATGGTCAGACCTTCGATGAAGGAGGGCTGGAGAACCGCGCCGATTGTCAATGTGTCAGCCGATTCTTCGAAGAGGTTCGGATTGCCGCCGAACAAGGCTTCGATCTGACCGTTCGATTGGAAAGACGTCCCAACCGCCGCCAGAGGTACGCCCGTCGCCGTACACGTCGCATCAATTGTCGCACCAAGCGGGTTGACCAAGTTGTAGCTCCCGAATGGGCCGTCGGAGCACGGATCCAAAGCACCCGGGAAACCGTTCGAGATAGCAGTGAACAATTCACCGATATTCGGCGCGCGCACTGCGTGCTGAAACTGCCCACGCAAACGCAAGCCTTCGACCGGAGCCCAATCGCCGCCGACAGAGTAGGTGCTCGTGCCGCCAACGTTCGCAATCGAGTAGTCCGAATAGCGATAGGCGCCGTTGATCGCGAGGTCGCCGATGGCCGTATCCTGGAACACCGGGATGTCAGCTTCCATGAAGGCTTCATAGACGTCGAAGCTGCCAGCCGCCGGCGGTGCCTGGTTGAAACCGAGGACATCGGGTCCAAGCACCGAGTCTGGGATCGAGCGCGCGGATTCTTCGCGATACTCGACGCCTAGCGCAAGGCCAATGCCGGTCTCAGCCCATGGCGACTTGATCTGCTTCAACTCGCCGGTCAGGACCGAGATGATCTGGGTCTGTTCGACTTCTTCGATAATCGCACCGGTGCGGCTAATAAACGCCGCAGCGGCAGGGCTGACGCCATCGGGTCCACCGAAGAGATTGAGCGGCGCGCAGCTCGGGTTTCCGCTTGAGCAAGTGACGCCGTCAGTCGTCAGAATGGCTTCCCTGACGGCTGAAATCGAGACGTTGCCCGACTGGATGGTCGAGATGCCGGAACGACCGAACTGGGCCGACGTATCCCACACCCAGTCTGCACCGACATCGACCTTGATGCCGCCAGAAAACTGGAACGTGTTGGTGTCGCGAAGACTGTTTCGCGTTCCAAGTTCAATGCCGCGACGGTTGAATCGGAAAGTCGTGAAGCCGGGCCCCGAATTCGGGACGCCTGCGGCGACAACGCCGTTCGAGGCCGGATCATTCAGGAACAGGTTCAGCAGTTCCGCCGGGATAAGCGGGTTGTCATTATTGATCGCAACAGTGAAGCCATAAGGAGTCGGCGCCAGCTGCGAATCAACGACGTTCGTCGCATAAAGGCCGCGAGCGTAGACTTCGATACTGTCGCTGATCTCATAAGTCGCCGACCCGAACAGCGAGTACCGCTCTTGCGGCAACTGGAGATAGTTTGTCGGCGCATAGTTATAGAGATCGTTCGGATTGCCGAAACGCAAGCCCTGAAGATTGCTCGAGCCATCGGGGAAGAAGAAGCCCAAGCAAGTATTGCCGACACATTCCGGATAAGGTCCGGTCAACCCGGCGCCCGAAAGACCAAAGTGGTTTGTCGTTCGCCCGCGAATACGAGTGCCCGGCACGGAGGATGAGCCGCCGGGGATGAACCCGACCGATGTCGAGCCGGCACCCGGATCGAAGAACGTAAATTCCGAAAACGCGCGGTCGCCCTGGAACAAGGCTTCACGGTTTGTGTAGGACATCGAGATAACGGCATTGCCGCGACCGTCGGCGAAGTTGCCGCCAGCAGTCAGTGACGCGTTCAAGGTGTTCGCGTCCCAGCCCGAGGCCGACATGCGGTCGGAAACGTCGAGCTGAATGCCTTCGAAGTCTTTCTTCAGAATGAAGTTGACGACGCCGGCGATGGCGTCGGAACCGTAAACGGCCGAGGCGCCGCCGGTCACCACGTCGATTGTGTCGACGAGCGAGGCCGGGATGTTGTTAAGGTCGACTGGACCGCCAGCGCCGGAACCGACGAAGCGCATGCCGTCAACAAGGACGAGCGTACGGTTCGTGCCAAGTCCGCGCAGCGAAACTGTGGCCGTGCCGGTGCCCGGGTTGTTCGATGTCGAGTCAAAGCTCGGCACAACTTGCGGCAGGGCGTCGAGGAATTCTTCGCTGTTGACCGTGTTGGTCAAAACCAACTGTTGCGAGTCAATCCGGGCGACGGGGCTCGGCGCCGCGAGGTCTTCGCGGGCGATACGTGAGCCGGTGACGACGATTTCATCGTCGGCGTCCTGCGCGAAAGCAGGAGCGACGAACGCAGCCGCTGCCCCCGTCAGGACGGTCGAGCGCATAAGCGAGCGCGCGAGAGTCGATTTTCTCATTCTGTATCCCTCCAGTGAGTTTTAGCGCTCTCTGTCAGGCTCGCGCCCGCAAACAACGCCTTTTTTTTACGACCGCCCTGTTGGGCAGAGCGACCGCCTCTGCGCCGGACTGGCGCAGTTGGCCGGGACCCTATGGCAGGCGAAGAACACGCGTCAACAAAGATGCGACACAGTAACAACGGTGTTTGCAGACCGTCGCATTTTGGCAACAACCCCGGTAACAAGCCGTTAATTTAGGTTACTTATTGGTTTCCAGAACCGGCTCGCGAGACAGGCTATTAGGATCGCGGCGCAAGGTCGAAAGGAGCGGTTATCCGTTTTGTCCGGGCGCTGAAGGGCTCAACCCCGTGCCACATATAAGATGGGAAGAATACCACGGTGCCGGGCGTCGGTGGAAAATATCGCTCGGCCGGCAAGGTCAGACCAGCGACCCCCGAAGCGCCGACGCGCAAAAACCCGGCCCGCTCTCCCGCCAACACTTCATCAGGCGCCGAAACATAATAACAGGCGCTCACCCAGCCCGCCGGATGAATATGATCGACATGGCCTCCGCCGGAATCGAGCATCACCGACCACGCGCCGACACAGTCAAGATCGATGCTTTTTCGAGAGAGAAACGGGTGATTGGGGTCGTCGGGAAGCGACCCGACAAAGCTGACTGCGGCCCGGCGCATGGCTTTCACATATGCCTGGATCACCGGATCGGGCTCGTTCCATAACCGGCCAGCCGATTGGGTGCCGCCATAGAGCGTCTGATCCACCGGGCGGCTGGTCGTTTTGTGAAGCGCTGCAATCGCCGCCGCGAGGGCTGCGTTAAATTGCTCGATCGTCTCAAATCCGTCTGGAATCTCAATGGGAATTTGGGCCGTCAAGCGGTCGTAATCGTAGATCAGCCGGTAGGAGGCGTCGCCGGTCGCTCTCAGCGCAATCGCTTTTAAGGCAAAGTGCTTTTGCAGATGCTTTGGCGGCGCATCGCGTTGAAGCCTCTGCACGGCGATATCAACAGCGCCCAACGCCATTTCGATTTCGCAACAGGTATGCAGGAATTCGAAGTTGTCCGGTTCAAATTCTATGGCGCGCCGCGCCGCGACCAGAGCCTCGCCGCCATCGCCGAGCGCGCGGCTGGCGCGCGCCAGCAGCTCATGCGATTTCGCGTGACGGGCGTCTTGCTGCAACGCGCGCTTGGCAAAACTCAGCGCTGCGGCCGCGTCGCCTGAAAGGAGCGACGTTTCTCCGCGCGCCGCGATCAACTGGGTGAGCCCCGTCCTCTCAATCGAACCGTCGAAAGCGGTAAAAGCGCTCTCCTGATCGCCTGTTTCGAGTTTCATGTTCGCGTATTCGCGCTGGACATCGACCCGGCCCGGATCCCGCTCGATCGCTGCGAGATACGCCGTTGACGCCTCAGCGAAACGTCCGGCGGCGCGCAAAGTCGCCGCCTCCTGATAGAACGGCTCGGCCGATCGCGGGGCCAGCAGAGCGCATTTACGCTGATCCGTCAGGGCCTCATCAAAACGGCCAAGCGTCCTCAGCGCGGCGCCGCGATTGATAAGCGCGCTGAACATGCTCGGCGCCGCCGCGAGAGCGCGCGTAAAGCACTCAACAGCGACTACGTGGCTGTTTTGGGACGCCTCCAATATTCCGAGATTGTTAAGCGCGGATGGGTGACGCGGCTGAAGACGCAACGCGGACGCGAAGGCGTTTTTCGCCGCGCTCAAATCGCCCTGCTGTTGGCAGGCTAGGCCCAGCGCATCGAGCGCGTCTGCTGACGCGGGCGCTGCGGCTGCCGCGCGTTCATAGGCGCTGCGCGATTCTGCAACTCGCCCGGCTCGCTTCAGCATGTTCCCGAAATTGAGGAGCACAACGTCCGCACGCGAATGAGACGCCGCTACTCGCTCGAAAGTTTCGATCGATTCCTCAATTCGCCCCGCGCGCCCTAACGCCATCGCCTTCAGATGCAAAGCCTCCAGATCGTTTGGAGCAATCCTTAGCGCAGCGTCGATTTCCTGAAGAGCGATCGATACCTCGCCCGCATTGAGCCGGCCGGCAGCGCGCTGAAGCATTGACATGAACGCAGCGTCAGTCATGGCGAAATCAGCCTTCAATCGATCAATTTAGGGCGCACACTACTGATGGACATAGCAGAGCGCAAAGGCCATGAAGACGCAGGAACGAACAGGGGACCGTGATCAAGATGGGCGATAGTTCTAGATTTCAGATCAATTTGCCGGACGATCTGATAATGCGCGGCGTTATAGCGCCGGGAGGCTCTAAAACACCCATCCTGTGCATCCCCGGCCTCACCCGCAACGCTTCGGATTTCGAGGACTTTGCGCCTCTCGCGGCTTCGACCGGCCGGGACGTTTACGCGATTTCGCTGAGGGGACGCGGCCGCTCCGATTACGACCCTAACCATCTCAATTATTTCCCGACGATTTATGTCGGCGATGTTCTCGCCGCGCTCGATCAGCTTTCCCTCCCGCGCGCGATTTTCGTTGGGACCTCGCTCGGCGGCATCGTGACAATGCTGACAGCGGCGGCGGCCCCCGAACGGATCGCCGGCGCGGTGATTAACGACGTCGGCCCCGAGCTGGCGCCGGAAGGGATCGCGCGCATCGCCGGCTATGTCGGCGCGCGCGCCGCAAGAGCAAACGGCGCGGCGCCAGACCTCAACGCCGCGATCGCTGAGATTCGCGCCCTCAACGAGGTCGCCTTCCCCGGAAGGGACCTCTCCTTCTGGGAAACTTTCGCGCGCCGAACTTTTGCGCAGCAGCCGGACGGATCGTGGAAGCTCGCCTATGATCCCAATATCGGCCGGGCGCTCCTTGAAGCAGGGCCCGCGCCGGATCTGTGGGCGCCGTTCGCGGCGCTTGGGCCAATCTCAACGCTCGTCCTACGCGGCGCGATCAGCGATCTGTTGACGCCGTCGATCATCGACAAGATGCGCGCAGCTCGGCCCGGTTTCGATTATTGCGAAGTTGAGAACGTCGGCCACGCCCCCACTCTCACGGAACCGGACGCGTGGGCTTCCATCCGGCAATTCATTTCCAGAATCGACTGACCCTCAAAGCCGGTGAATGCCGCATTCGGTTTTGGCGAGACCGCGCCAGCGTCCGGCGCGCGCATCGTCGCCAGGCGCCGTCGGCGCCGTGCAAGGCCAGCAGCCAATCGATGAGAACCCGCTTTCAACCAGAGGATGCGGCGGCAGATCATGCGTCGCCATGTATTTTTCAAGATCGACGGCGGACCAGCGCGCCAGCGGATTGACCTTGATATGCGGATGCGCCGCTTCGACCAGCGGCAAGTACGAGCGCAAATTGCCGTGCATGCGCTTTCGCCCGGTGATCCACGCATCAAAGCCTTCAAGCGCTTTGCTGAGCGGGCGCACTTTGCGCAGCGTGCAGCAAGCGTCGTTGTTGCGCCTCCAAAGATCGCCCTTGGGATCGATTTGCGACGCGTCATTTTCATCAGGAATAATCGGCCGGACGTCGGTGAGGCCGAGAAAATCTGTGAGCTCCTCACGATAGGCGTTTGTTTGAACGAAATGCTTGCCGGTGTCGATGAAAAGAATTGTCGTCGCCGGATCGACGGAGGCGACGAGATGCAAGAGCGCGGCCGATTCGGCGCCGAACGATGAAACGAGGGCGATGCGGCCGCGAAACTCTTCAAGCGCCGCCGCAATTATTTCACTTGGCGTCAACGACTGCGCGTCACGATTGAAGGCTTCGGCGCGCTCATCGAGGGTGAGCGGCTCTGCTGGCGCGCGAGGGAGTTTCAGCACGGCGGCGGTCATCTGTGTTCCTTAAGCCGCTACGCGCCTCGCGGCGCGAAGATCGCGAACCGGAACTGACTTGTCTGCGGCCGGCTGATAAAAAACGGAGTAGGCGGCAATCGCGCGCTTGAAGCCGTCCGGATCGCCATTGCCGATATCAAGCGCATCAAAACCCGCACGCACCATGAACAACGCCTGATCGCAGAGCACGGCGCCGCGCGCGCGAATCTCGCCTTGGAAATTCAACCGCTCGCGCAAGATGCGCGCCTGGCTATAGGCGCGCCCGTCCTGAAAAGTCGGAAACTCAAGAATTATGGCGGCGAATTGGCGGATGACGTCAGCAAGCGCTTCGATATTCTCGGTGTTCGGAACGGACAGCTCAAAGCGTCCAGCCTCAGGTCTGACGCCCTCGCGCCATTCCGCCAGCGTTATTTCCTCGCCATGCCGTCGATCGTCGATTGCGATCCCGGTCTCAGTCAGTCGTAGCGTCGGCATAAAGAGCCTCCTTGAAAGTCTCGGGCCCGAGACGGCGATAGACGTCGAGAAAGCGCTCGCCTTTCTCGCGATTGTTCTTGTAATGACCGATGAGGCGGTCGACCGCGCCGACAAGCTCGTTGGATGAAAAGGCGCGACCGGCGATTGCGCCGATGCTGGCGTCCTGCGCGCCCGATCCCCCGAGCGTTATCTGGTAGAATTCCTCACCTTTTTTATCGACGCCGAGAATACCGATATGGCCGGCGTGGTGATGGCCGCAGGCGTTGATGCAGCCGGAGATTTTGATCTTCAGCTCGCCAATCCCGGCGGCCTCCTCCGGGTCGGCAAATCTTTCGGCGATCTGCTGCGCGATCGGAATTGAGCGCGCATTTGCGAGATCGCAATAATCAAGGCCCGGGCAGGCGATGATATCGCTCACAAGGCCGATATTGGCGGTCGCAAGACCTGCCGCATCGAGCGCTTGCCAGAGGGAGTAGAGATCGTCCTTCTTTACATGCGGCAAGACAAGATTTTGCTCGTGCGTCGCACGCACTTCGTCAAATGAATAGCGCTCGCCAAGCTCAGCGACAGCGTCCATCTGATCGGCGCTGATGTCGCCCGGCGGTTTGCCGATCGGCTTCAACGAGACGTTGACGATCGCGTATCCTGCCTGCTTGTGCGGTTGAATGTTCGTCGCAACCCAGCGATCGAAAGCGCGGGACTGGCGCCGAGCGTCGATGAGCGAGGAGCTTTCGTCGGAGAGCGCTTCAAAGCCAGGCGGCGCAAAGCAGCGCCTGATACGCAGCAATTCGTGAAGCGGGGCATCAAGACGATCACGGTCCGATTTTGACCATTCTTCTTCGACTTGCCGGCGGAAATCGACAATATCGGCAGCGACCAGAATTTTGATGCGCGCCTTGTATTTATTGTCGCGCCGGCCATGACGATTATAGACGCGCAAGATCGCTTCGAGATAAGAGAGGAGGCGCTTTTCCGGCAGGAATTTCCGCACGGTTTCGGCGATATAGGGCGTTCTCCCGAGACCGCCCCCGACCAGCACTTCAAAGCCGCGCTCGCCCGTTTCATTCCTGTAAAGTTTAAGTCCGATGTCGTGGACTTTGATCGCCGCGCGGTCTTCTTCACTTGCAGTGACTGCGATTTTGAACTTGCGCGGCAAGAACGAGAATTCAGGATGCAAGCTTGACCATTGGCGGATGACTTCCGACCAGATGCGCGGATCATCGACTTCGCCGGCCGCCGCGCCCGCATAAGGGTCGGACGTGACATTGCGGATGCAATTGCCGGAGGTCTGAATGGCGTGCATTTCAACATCCGCGAGATCGCTCAGGATATCTGGAACGTCGACCAGCGCCGGCCAGTTAAACTGGATATTCTGACGCGTCGTGAAATGCCCGTATCCCTTGTCATATTTGCGCGCGATGTGAGCGAGGCGCCGCAGCTGCGTTGACGACAAGGTTCCATAGGGAATGGCGACGCGCAGCATGTAAGCGTGGAGCTGCAGATAAAGGCCGTTCATCAGACGCAACGGCTTGAATTCTTCTTCCGAGAGATCGCCAGCGAGACGGCGCTCGACCTGCCCGCGAAACTCGGCGACGCGTTCACGCACGATCGTCTCGTCAAATTGGTCATACCGATACATCAGAGCGCCCCGATATCGAGGCGTTTTTCAACCCGTGCGATCCACGCCTTTACGGCGGGGAAGGCGTTGAGATCGAAGCCGCCCTCATGCGCGACACGCGTATAAGCGACGAGCGAAACGTCGGCGATAGTGAAATCTTCCCCGACGATCCAGATCGCGCCGCAGAGCTGGCGTTCCATCCGCGTCAACGCGGCAAGGCCGCGCTCCAGCAGTTTCGGGTCAAGCTCGGATTCAGCCTTCTTGAGATACGACTTCAAGAAGCGCCGAACCGCGATATAGGGCTCGTGACTGTATTGCTCCCAGAAAAGCCATTCATAGACTTTAGCCCGTTCAAAGGCCTTTTCCGGCAGCAATCCCCCGTCATGTTTTTCGGAGAGATAAAGAATGATCGCGTTCGATTGGGCAAGCGCGCGGCCTTCGGGCGTCTCCAATAACGGAACTTGACCCGCCGGATTTTTAGCAAGGAATTCTGCGGTGCGCGTTTCGCCCTTCAAGATGTCGGTTTCGATCCAATCATAATCTTCACCGATCAGATCGAGCGTCCATTTTACTTTCAGGCAATTGCCGCTGACGCTGTCGCCGTAAACTTTATAGCCGCTCATCGCGCGCCTCCGCCTGTTTGCCAAGATCGGGCCGAACCGTCGGTCCATTCCTGCGGATCGATTCGCGAAGCGCCTCACGCCCGGCTGGCCCCGCTGCATTTGCATCAATGAGATAGGCCGATGCGATTATTGTTGTTTGCGTCAGAACGCTGGCGAGCGCTTCGTCGGCATCAACGCCATCGAAAAGCAGCGCATGGTCGAAGCGCTCAACCATCGCGCCGTCGGCCCCGACATAAATTACTGCACCATCCGACAACCGGTTCGCCGTCACCGCCTTCATGCCGCTCTCCGTTCGGCTAAGGCGAGCTCTTCGAACAAAACACCGTCGGCTTTCGCAGCAACTTCTCCGATGACAAGAAGCGCCGGGCCCTTGATTCCGCCAGCGCGGACAATCGCGCCGAGATCGGAGAGGCGGCCCTTTAATATTTTTTGTTGCTCCGTCGTTCCTTTTTCAATGATCGCGACCGGCGTCGATCCTGCACGACCGTTTACAATGAGGCTGCGCGCAATCGAGGCAGCCCTGCCGACCCCCATATAAACGACGAGCGTGTGTCCGAGCGCTGCGATCGCGCGCCAGTCAAGATCAGGTTCGCCATCGTCCTTGGCGTGACCGGTGATGAAGGTGACCGCTTGCGACAAATCGCGGTGCGTCAGCGGCATCCGAGCGGACGCCGCGCATCCGGTCGCCGCAGTAATGCCCGGCGTCACAAAAACCGGAATGCCCGCCGCCTTCGCCGCGTCCAGTTCTTCTCCCCCGCGGCCAAATATAAACGGATCGCCGCCTTTCAGGCGAACGACGATTTTTCCAGACCGCGCAAAGTCGATGAGGCGCTGTTCGATTTGATCCTGCGGCACAGCATGATCGGCCTTCGCCTTGCCGACATAAAGACGAACAGCGTCTCGCCGCGCTAAACTTAGAATTTTTTCGCCGACAAGCCGGTCGTACAAAATGACGTCCGCACTCTGCAGGAGGCGCAAGGCTCTCAACGTCAAGAGTTCAGGATCGCCAGGGCCCGCGCCGACAATATGAATTACGCCGGCCTCACTTTTGGCGCCGGTTTCGTAGTGCGGGCGATTGAGACTATCGATCAGGTCTTCGCGCACTCTTTTTTCATCGCCCGCCAAAACGCGCGACGCGAGCGGGCCGTCAAAGAAATTCTCCCAGAAGAGGCGTCGCTTTTCCGGCGCGACGCGCGCAGCGACCGCGCTGCGGAACGAGCGCGCAAACGCCGCGAGCCTCTCAAGGTTTTGCGGCAGCAGCGCTTCGATCTTTTCGCGAAGACGCCGGCCGAGAACAGGCGCGGCGCCGCCGGTCGAAATCGCGACGACGATGTCTCCGCGATCAACGATCGACGGGGTTAGAAAGTCGGATAGCTCCGGGTGATCGACAACGTTGACCGGAACGCCGGCGGATCTGGCAAACCCCGCGAGGGCGGAGGCCTCTTCGGCATTTTC